>Ga0316204_10002548_pt1 | contig 40600 bp, 41 predicted proteins | sample 6monrhotite_MG_2_FD_205661 | JGI IMG/M metagenome (GOLD analysis project Ga0316204, IMG submission 205661) | Microbial mat bacterial communities from mineral coupon in-situ incubated in ocean water Damariscotta River, Maine, United States -... | ecosystem: Environmental > Aquatic > Marine >...
AAGACGCGTACAAGAATGCAGTATCGTTGAACGAGAAGCTTTCATCTGTTGCTCTTCAGGCTGCTGAGAAATCTACCGAGATTTCTTCAAAGTGGACAAAAGAGACACTCGGCAAAGTTGCTGACATTTCTAAAGCAAAAGACGAACCAACTGACTACGCAAAAGCGATGACAGATTTCGCGTCTGCTTCAGCTGAAGTTGCTGCTGAAAACATGGCTGCTTTCGCTGAGATCGCAAAGCGCGTTCAGATGGAAACTGTTGAGTTGATGATGTCAGCCGGCAAAGGCCTAGGCGAAGATGCTGCTGCAGCAGTTCAGAAAGCCACAAAAGACGTAACAGCTGCTGCTAAGAAAGCTGCAACTGCCAAGTAAGTAGTTACCAGTTACCAGTAACGAGTACCTGAATTTCACCGGCCTTCTCCTCCCGGGCTGGTGTATTCCAAAAGGCAGATCTTCGGATCTGCCTTTTTGTTTTCTGCACCTGCAAACAGACAAAATGCTGCGCAGAAAAACCGGTCTTCCTTTTTTTGCCGCACTGCCGTAAAGTTTTTCTGCACTGCTGCATATTCGGGGAGGAATATCCTGTGGCCAACCAAAAACCACTGCTGATCAAGCGCTACGCAAGTCGCCGTCTTTATAACACTGAGACCAGCGATTATGTAACGCTGGACGATATTGCTGGCTTTATTCGCGACGGACGCGAGGTCCAGATCATCGATCTCAAATCTGGTGATGATCTGACGCGTCAGTATCTTTTGCAAATAATCGCCGACCACGAAAGCCGCGGCGAAAGTGTTTTGCCGATAAACGTGCTGAATGACCTTGTGCGTAGCTACACGACCCAAGCCACCAGCGTTGTTCCGCAGTTTCTGGCTGCGAGTTTTGAGTTGTTTCGCGACAGCCAGTCCAAGATCGCCGAGAATATTTCGACGATTAGCCCGATGACTACGATGCCCGGTTTCGAAGCTCTCCAAGCGCAACAAGAAGCGTTTTTGAAGGCGATGACAGGTGGTGTTTCGCCATTTGCAGGCGGTGCAGCGACCACTGGGACCGCAGCCGACACGCCTAGCGAAAGCGATGGCGAAGATTTGGCCGACATCAAAAAGCAACTGGCCGACCTGCAATCAAAACTCAGCAAGCTTAGTTAAGCCCTTTGGCGCGGGCAGAATCGCACATTTAAATGAATTCTCGTGGGGAACCGCGAGGGTTCTAACTGCGCAAAACGGCCATCCAAAGCGTGAGGGTTTCGCTAGAACCCAAGCCGATCACGCAGGGCAAACCACGTCATTCCAAGCACCAAAAGCGGATATCGAAGGCTCATCCCGCCCGGAAAAGGAGCGATCGGAACAGCGCCTTGCAGATCGAACCCTGCGGCCTGGCCGTTGATCGCCAATGCAACAAGTTGACCGGCATGGGTGGCCGATCCTATCCCGTGACCGGAATACCCCGAGGCGTTGAAGATGTTCGCCTCAACCCGTCCAAGATAGGGCATACGCCGCATCGTGATGCCAAGCGTGCCGCCCCAAGCGTAGTCGATTTTAGTGTCCGCCAGTTGCGGAAAAATCTGCGCCATCGGTTTGCGCACATTTCCGGCGATGTCCTTTGGAAAACGATAGGCGTAGCTTTCGGTGCCGCCAAACAGCATGCGACGGTCATGGGACAAGCGAAAATAGTTGATGACGAATTTGGTGTCGGCGACCGCAATGTCTTTTGTCAGAACGTCATCCGCCAGATCGCCAAGGGGTTCAGTCGCGGCAATATAGTTGTTGATGGGCATGACGCGCCGCGCAACTTCGGGCACCAAATCCCCAAGATACCCATTGGCCGCGAGCACGAGATGGTCGCAAACCACATGACCGTCCGCCGTGTGCACAACCGGCTTTGGGCCGCGATCAATGTGGGTAACCTCACTGCGTTCACGAATTTTCACGCCCGAGGACAGGGCCGCTTTCGCAAGGCCAATCGCAAACTTAAGTGGATGCAGGTGCGCCGACCCCGTGTCTAAATACCCACCGTGATAGGCTGGCGATTTGCACAGATCGTGGCCTTGGTCCTTATCAAGAGCGGTCAATTGGTCATAGCCGTAGCGATTTGAAAGATGCTCGGCTTCGTCATGCAACTCGTGCATTTCGCGCTTGTTAAGCCCTAGATGCGCGATGCCGGGCATAAGGTGGCAGTCGATCTGGTGCTTCTTGATCAGGTTTTTGACCACGGCCTTTGCGTCTTCGGCCAAGGTCCACAGCAGTTTTGCCGTGTCAAATCCCAACGTGCGCTCAAGCTCATGCTGGTCATTGCGCTGACCCGATCCAAGCTGACCTCCGTTGCGCCCGGATGCGCCGAACCCAACCCGCTGCGCTTCCAGAACGACGACGGAATAGCCCAATTCTGCCAGATGCAAAGCCGCTGACAGGCCAGTGTACCCGGCACCAATGATGCAAACATCGGCTTTGGCCTGTCCCTTCAGCGAAGGTTGAGGCGGCAAAAACGTGGTCGTGGCCGCATACCAGCTGTCGGGATAGGCGCCGGCTTGATCGTTCACATGCAGAAGGTTCATGACTAGACGTTCAGCAATAGATGCTCGCGTTCCCACGGGCTGATGACTTGAAGAAACTCGTCATATTCAGCGCGCTTTACAATCGAATACACGCGCGCGAATTCCGGTCCGAGCACCTCGTGAAGTTCTGTCGCTTCGTCGAAAATACCAAGTGCGTCGCCCAACACGCGTGGCACATCCCCTTCGCCTTCATAGGCATCGCCCTTAAACTGGGTAGCGGGCCGGATGCTGTTTTTCATCCCGAGATATCCGCAAGCCAAAGACGCCGCGATGCCGAGATATGGATTGCAGTCCATGCCAGCAATGCGGTTTTCGACGCGTCGCGCAGATGGTCCCGCGATTGGAATGCGGATGCCCGTGGTGCGATTATCACGCCCCCATGCAAGGTTTATCGGCGCGGCGTGGTCTTTCACATAGCGGCGGTAAGAATTGACGTAAGGCGCCATGACCGCAATTGCGGCAGGCAAATACGTCTGTAGACCACCGATATAGTGGAAAAATGCGTCGGTATCCCCGCCTTGTGGGCCGGAAAATATGTTCTGACCCGTTTCGCGATCCATAATCGAATGGTGAATGTGCATCGCACTTCCCGGTTCCTGCGCGATAGGTTTGGCCATGAAGGTAGCAAAACAATCATGTCGCAGCGCGGCCTCGCGGATGAGACGCTTGAAGTAAAAGACTTCGTCCGCCAACTTTACCGGATCACCGTGGAGAAGGTTGATTTCAAGTTGTCCTGCACCACCTTCTTGCGTGATGCCGTCAATCTCAAAACCTTGCGCTTCAGCAAAGTCGTATATGTCATCGATGACCGGTCCAAATTCATCGACCGCTGTCATTGAATAGGCTTGTCGGGCAGCAGCGGGGCGACCCGAACGCCCCATCATCGGCTTGATCTCGGTTGCAGGGTCGATGTTGCGGGCCACCAAGAAAAACTCCATCTCAGGGGCGACAACGGGTTCCCAACCTTCTTTGCGGTAAAGCTCGACAACGCGCTTCAGAACGTTGCGTGGGGCATATTCGATGGGCGCATCGTTGATGTCATAGGCGTCGTGAATAACCTGAAAAGTCCAATCGGCGGTCCAAGGTGCTGCCGTCAATGTGCTCATGTCTGGCTTTAGGACCATGTCCTTTTCAATGAAACCATCATCGCCCGCGGCTTCGCCCCAGCCACCAGTGATTGTTTGGTAGAAAATCGAATCGGGTAGGTGGAAGTATTCCTGACGCTCGAATTTCTTCGCAGGTACGGCCTTGCCTCGGGCGATCCCGGGAAGGTCGGAAATGATGCATTCAACTTCATCAAGGCGCTGACCATCAAGATAGGCCTTCGCCGCTTCGGGTATATTGTCTTTCCAATTGCTCATATCTCGGTCGCCTTCGCGAATGTATCGGTGATCATATCAACCATCGTCTTTGTCGCGACGTTGGAGTCTTTGTTTGCACGTGCATAGTCAAGCAGGGCATCAGGCACCACGCCCGGCCCCCGCTCTTCGATCAGGCCTGTCAGAAACTCGACAGTGAATTCTGGGTGGGGTTGAAGCGTGAATATTTTGTCGCCGTAGCTAAGGGCGGCGTATTCACAGAATTCGTTTCCAGCGAGAACCTTTGCCCCTTCGGGCAGTTCAACAACTTGGTCTTGATGCCACGCGTTGGCGCTGAATTCACTATCGCCAGCTTTGTAGATTTGACGGCCGACGCCCCATCCCTTGTCCGATTTCTCGACCGTGCCGCCCAAGGCTTTCGCGATGATCTGGTGACCAAAGCAAATGCCAACCAAGGGCCGGCCAGATTTCTGAATGTCGCGAATGAATTTTTCAAGCTTTGGTATCCACGGAAAATCCTCGTAGGCCCCATGTTTTGATCCGGTGATCAGCCAGCCGTCTGCGTCAAGCGTGCTTTTGGGTAGGTCGCCGTCCACCACATACCAAGTCGCAAAGTCGTAGTCGTTGCCAGATAGCAAACGCTGAAACTGAACGTCGTATTCGCCGTTGCGTTCCAACATACTGTCTGGAACGTGACCGGTAACGAGGATGCCGATTTTCATTAATCACCTTTTGGCTGCAGTGGGGTGTTCAGAACGGCTTACGCCGTTTCGAGGTATATTTTCCAAAGATCAGATGCCTGAGCGTCGCCCATAGCGGCCAATTCTTGGCGTTTTGTGTTGCACAGGTTTTCGATCAGCAATTCTGGGAAAATCTTGCGGATGAACGCACTGTCTTCAAACCGCAGAATTGCGCTGTTCCAGTCCGACGCAAGCTGGGGAAGGTCTTGTTCATATGCGTTGCCTTGCAAGGGGTCGCCGGGATCCAACTTATCCTCAATGCCAATAAGCGCAGCCCCAAGGATTGCAGCCAAAACGAGGTATGGGTTTATGTCGCCGCAAGCAACGCGGTGTTCGATCCGACGGGCCTTTGGCGACCCCCCCGGTATTCGAATTGCGGCCGTTCGGTTTTCGTAGGCCCAACCAGCCCCCGTCGGGGCATGCGCCCCTGCAACCAAGCGATCGTAGCTGACCCCATGCGGGACAAATATCAAGGTTGAAGGCGGCATGCCAGTCACGCACCCACCGACGGCGTGGCGCAGAAGTGGGGTTCCGGTGTCGCCTCCGTCGTCGAAAATATTGACGCCATCGTCGTCAACAACCGAGAAATGAACATGCATCCCGTTGCCTGCATCGTCGGCGAAGGGCTTCGCCATAAAGGTCGCAGCCATACCGTGTTTGCGCGCAATCCCTCGGGTCAGAGTCTTGAAGAAGTGGGCATCGTCAGCCGCATCAAGCGCGTTTCGGTGAAGCAGATTAACTTCAAACTGGCCCCTGCCGGCCTCAGAAATTGCCGCTTGCGCAGGTATCCCCATCGCCGCGCACCCGTCGTAGAGATCGGAGAAAAAAGCGTCGAAGGCATCAAGCTCGGCCAGATCAAGCGTGGCGTCGCCTGCCATGCGACGGCCGGTTAGCGGATTCCTTGCCGGCAAAAGCGTTTCACCCGTGTCGTCGACAAGGTAAAACTCCATCTCGGTCGCAGCATGGACATGCCAGCCGTGTGACAAATAGCGATCAAGGACACCCACAAGCGCATGCCGAGGGTCGCCTTCAAAGGCGCTGCCGTCTTCGTGGTGCAACCCCATAGGCACCAAAGCCGACGGTGTCTGCAGCCAAGGCATTGGCACCGGCCCGCGCCCCGTTGGTAAAAGAACGCCGTCAGCGTCGCCAGTTTGAAACACCAGCGGGCTGTTTTCGATGTCCGCGCCGGTGATGTCGACGTTTTGAACGGAAAACGGCATCCGCGCACCGCCCTTTGCCAGCTTTGGAAAGTCAGAAGCAGGCAGTCGTTTGCCTCGCATTTGACCGTTAAGATCAGGGATGGCGATGCGAATAGTACTAAGTGGGCTAAGATCCATGGGTCACGCGATCATTATTTTGATCAAATTTTCACAGACCCGCAAACTTGTCCAGATAATTGTAGCGTTACCCCTATCCGGTCTTTGCGCAAAGCTGATCACCGGTGCCTGAAATATCTATCTGTTGATCATGTTTTCGCCGCATTCGGACCCTAAATTGGGCTCGGACTCAGGTGCAGGAGTACGGATAGAATGCCAAAGATAGAAACCTTCAATCGCCTCGTCAACTTTGTTAAAGACGAAGACGGCGCGGCAACAATTGATATGGTCGTTCTGATGGCCGCGGGTGTGGCAACGACCGTGGCCATGACAAATTCGGCGCGCGATACGATGTCATCTTTGATGGACGGCATTCAAATTTCGTCGGCGGCGGTGAACACCAGTACGTCGTTTGGCAATGACGGTGTAGGCAATGGGACTGGAAACCCCGAGGGTTAAGTTCGCTTAAGAATCGTGCAAGTTTTTAAGGCTGGCCTCGCAGTACCCAAGTTCTAACCACTGACAGCCTGTGCAAATACCACTCAGATCACCGGGTTGAACCAAAGACCGAATGCGCGCTTTGGCTTGGCCCCACGTAAGACGATCCCCAGGGCGAACGCCCAATGCCTTTGAATGGGCAAGATCAAGGGCGGAAATTTTGGCTTGATCCGTGCACAAATCACCGCGTCGCTTAGGGCAGGGTGCGCAGATGTCATCCGTGGCACCAATCACCTCAATCTCAGTTGCGTCGCCATCGCGGGATTTTAGGCCATCGGTCACAATCGCGGTCATGTTGGCGGTAAAGCCGTCGGAATAGCCTACGCCGCGATAACCGAGCGCACAAAGAAAATGATGCGGCCGAAGTTGCAAAGGGCCGGGCATCATTCGGCCGCCTTAACTTCGAATCCCTTTTGGATCATGTCGCTTGGCGCAACTGGGTATTCACCGCTAAAGCAGGCGTCACAGTATTGCGGGCAAGCGTTGTTGCGTCCCTTGGCTTCGCCAACGGCGCGGTAAAGACCGTCCAAGGAAATGAACTTCAGGCTGTCGACGTTAAGATGTTCGCACATCTCGTCTTCGGTCATATTTGCGGCAAGAAGCTTATCGCGCTGAGGCGTATCAACCCCATAAAAACACGGCCAAGCCGTCGGAGGAGACGCAATGCGAAAGTGAACCTCGGCTGCACCAGCATCAAGGATCATCTCTTTGATTTTGCGCGATGTCGTACCGCGAACCACCGAGTCATCGACCAGAATGACCCGTTTGCCCTTGATAAGTGCCCTGTTCACGTTGAGCTTCAGCCGCACGCCCATGTTGCGAATTTGTTCGGTCGGTTCAATGAACGTCCGCCCCATATACTGGTTGCGTACAATTCCCATCCCAAACGGAATACCGCTTTCGTGCGCAAACCCAATCGCAGCAGGGGTGCCACTATCGGGAACGGGACACACCAAATCGGCATCAACCGGATTTTCACGTGCAAGTTCTACGCCAATCTGACGGCGGGTTTCATACACGGATTGACCGCCAATGATGCTGTCCGGACGCGAGAAATAGACGTGTTCAAAAATACAGAACCGAGGTTCCCGACGGCGAAAGGGAAAATGGCTTTGGACGCCGTCTTCGGTGATCACAACCATTTCGCCGGGCTCAATTTCGCGGACGTATTCTGCACCGATGATATCAAGCGCGCAGGTCTCGGATGAAAGCGCCCAACCGTCGCCGATTTTGCCAAGAACAAGCGGGCGAACACCAAGCGGATCGCGAACACCGATAAGCTTGGTGCGCGTCATCGCAACAATCGAGAACGCGCCTTCGACACGCCGCAGCGCATCCTCCATCCGTTCAGGGATGTTTTGCTGCAAGGACCGAGCCATCAGATGAATTATACATTCAGAATCCGAGCCGGACTGAAAAATCGATCCGCGTTCGATCAATTCGCGGCGCAATGCGATGGCGTTTGTTATGTTGCCATTATGCGCAATCGCCGCGCCTCCCATCGAGAATTCGCCGAAGAAGGGCTGAACATCACGGATCGCGGCGCCCTTTGATCCAGCCGTTGAATAGCGCACATGCCCGATTGCAAGCGGACCGGGCAAAGTCTCCATCAATGAGGCTTTTGTAAAATTGTCACGGACGTAACCAAACCGGCGGACTGAATTGAAACCGTGGTCAGGATGATGGCTAACGATCCCGCCAGCTTCTTGCCCGCGGTGTTGCAAAGCATGAAGTCCGAGGGCCACAAAATTGGCTGCGTCGGTCACGCCGACAACGCCAAATACGCCGCATTCCTCTTTTAGTTTGTCGTCGTCAAAGGGGTGGGCCGGTGGCATCTGTAAGGACAAGGGCAGCTCCGAATCCTGATGTGAATGTGTGCCCCTGTCTTAGTCGCAAGCAGCGAAACTGTCACGAAGGTTTCGCAAAGTTTATTGGCCTGTGACGCTCTGTCCAAGGGGCGAAGGCGTGGGGCCGTAAACCTGCCAACTGTGGATCAGCTGTAGTTTTCGGCCCAGTTCTTGCCTTTGGTCAACTTGCGAAAAACCCGCAGAAGGCCTTTTAGGTTTCGATAGATGTATTTAGCATAGAGGAATTCGGCTTTAGAAACAGGGACAAGCGCGCGATTAATAAGCAGCGTGTCTTGGTGGCCGATGCGCGAAAAGCGGATCGCGTCAAACCCAAGCGCATGCATCCTGTCGATACACCCTAGGACTTCTTCAAGTGGCGTGATCCCGCAAAAATCATGAAATTCAATCGTGATCTGTGAAATTTGTCGCAGGAAGGCATCCGAACACGCCGCCAACATTGGAATCTCAGCGCCTTCAATATCAATTTTCAGAAGATCGATTCTGTCGATACCAGCATGAGTTGCGAACCCTTCAAGGTCCATGCATGGCACTTCAATCGTGTTCAGAACGGCGTGCGTGGTTGCATCAAACACCGAAGACGACAGAACGTCCGTCGACAGGTTAAGCCTGATCGCCCCAACATGGTCGTGCATCGCGATGTTATAGGACTTTAGGCTTGCGTTGTTCTGCAGGTCTTCAAAAATCACGGGGCTGGCCTCGACCCCGATACACACGACGTCGTACTGAGATTTCATTTTGCGTGAGAAGTTTCCAACGTTGGCCCCGAGGTCAACAACAACGCAATTGCGCGTAACACCTTTTGGAAAAAAGCTGTGGAATTCGACCAAGTCAATGAGGGGCACAGGGATACCGTTCGCTAGAAAATCTATCCGGTAACCGTTTCAGTTTCTTGGCTGACTTGTCAACCGATAAGGCAATTGCGCGCCAAAGCCATGCCGCGCACTATTTTTCGCAAGCGCCAACAAGTTCTTCGTATTGCGAGGTAATCCAGCCCAAAGCCTGTTCGGGATCACGTTCTTCGACCTTGGTGGTCACATTGGCGAAGATTTTTGCGGACCGGCTGTCATCGACGATCGCGACGGCTTGGTTGCTCATGATGGTGTCGTAGGCAAAGAACGCCACAGCGACCAAAATCACACCCCTGAGTGCCCCAAATAGAAACCCGAGACCTTGGTCCACGCCACTGATTTTCGACTTTTGTATGAGGGACGAAAAATACGGTGTGATCAAAGAAACAACCACAAGCGCAATCGCAAACACGGCGGCAAATCCAGCGACCATGGCCAGTTCGCAACTGTCAGCAAGTAGGCTTCCGATGACGGGAACTTCGCCAACCAACGGTTCAATCGTTGGCGCGAAGGCAAAGGCAACCATTGCAGCGACGATCCACCCGAGGATCGCAAGCGCCTCGCGGACAACCCCGCGAGAAAACGCAAGTATTGACGATAGGATGATTACGATCGCAACGATCCCATCAATCAACGTGAATCCGTCCATGTTTCTCTCACTTTGCTGTCGGCGCTAACCAGCGCCAAAGACCTCACCTACAAAACCGGTCAAATCACCTATCTGTCGTAGGTTCAAACCGGCTCCGCGTCCTGTCTTACCCCCAGACGGAACTATTGCCGAGGTGAAACCAAGTTTTTGCGCTTCTTTCAACCTGTTTTCGGTCTGACTGACGGGTCTAAGCGCCCCTGACAGTGATATTTCGCCGAAAACCACGCATTCGGCGGGTAAAGCGACATCTTCCCGCGCACTTATGATCGCGGCCGCCACAGCAAGATCGGCCGCAGGTTCCGAGATTTTCAGCCCCCCCGCAACATTGAGATAGACGTCGAGACCCGCAAACGGGATTGCGCAGCGGGCTTCTAAAACCGCGAGGATCATCGCAAGACGGCCACCATCCCACCCCAGCACTGACCTACGAGGCTGGCTATGGGGCGACGGGGCCACAAGGGCTTGGAATTCACAAAGTACAGGACGGGTGCCTTCGATACCGGAAAAGACCACCGACCCCGGCGCGGGTTCGCCGCGTTCGGACAAGAACAGGGCCGATGGATTGGTGACTTCGGCAAGACCGGCCCCCGTCATTTCAAAGACACCGATTTCGTCAGCGGGACCAAAGCGGTTTTTCACCGCGCGTAAAATCCGGAATTGGTGGCCGCGTTCGCCTTCGAAATAAAGGACGGTATCAACCATGTGTTCGACGACGCGCGGGCCCGCGATTTGGCCTTCTTTGGTGACATGGCCCACAAGCACGACGGCGGTGCCGGTTCGCTTGGCGAACGTCGTCAATTCATGCGCCGCTGCACGAACCTGCGAGACACTACCGGGCGCGCTATCGACGGTATCAAGCCACATCGTTTGGATTGAATCGATGATCGCAAGGTCGGGTTTTTCAGTTTCGAGGGTCGTGAGGATGTCGCGCAGATTGGTTTCGGCGGCCAACTTGACAGGCGCGTCGGCCAATCCAAGGCGCTGGGCACGCAGACGGACCTGCGCTGTGGCTTCTTCGCCCGAGATATAAACCGTTCTTGTGCCACGTTCGGCGAATTTGGCGGCTGCTTGTAGCAGAAGGGTCGATTTACCGATGCCAGGGTCACCACCGACGAGGATGGCCGAAGCGGTAACGAGGCCTCCTCCTAGAACACGATCGAGTTCGTTGAGGCCCGACTGGCTTCGTGGCGGCGGGGTTTCTTGCGATGCAAGATCATGCAGCGGCACCTTGTGCCCGCGTTTGGCACCCAAGGATTTGGCACTTGGGCCGGTTGAAAGCGGTTTTTCTTCGACGATGGAATTCCAATCGCCACAACCGTCGCATCGGCCCGACCATTTTGAGAAAGACGACCCGCATTTGGTGCACGTAAAAGAGAGAGTTTTTGCCATGCGATAGTGATGCCTGATGGCGCGGTTCGAGGCAAGGGGGCCGGTTGTTGCGCAGCTCGCAAAGTGGGGGCGCTGCCCCCGCCGCCTTTGGCGACCCCCCCGCGGTATTTTTGGCAAGATAAAGCAGCTGTTGGGCGCGCATTTTCATCTTTCGAGCATGGCTTGCGTGGTTAGCGTACGGCCTCAATCGGGCCTTCAGCGCGTCCGTTGATGAATTGGTCGACGTAGGGGTCTTGGGACGTGTCAATATCGCCCACGGGGCCAACCCAGCGGATTTTGCCATCGTGCAGCATGGCGACTTGATCGGCGATTGCGCGGACAGATGTCATGTCGTGGGTGATGGTGATGGCCGTGGCACCCATTTCGGCGACAATTTCGCGGATCAGATCGTTGATGACACCGGACATGATCGGGTCGAGGCCAGTTGTGGGTTCATCGAAGAAAATGATGTTGGGGTTGGCGCAAATCGCACGCGCGAGACTAACACGTTTTTGCATGCCACCCGACAGTTCGGCGGGAAACAGGTAAGCAGTTTCGGGCGATAGACCGACACGGCGCAGCTTTTCGATGGCGATGTCACGCGCTTCGGCCTTGGGGCGTTTAAGCGTCCCGCGCAGCAAGCGGAAGGCGACGTTTTGCCAGACGGGTAGGCTGTCGAATAACGCGCCCCCTTGGAACAGCATGCCGAATTTCTCAAGAAAGGCTTCGCGAGTGGTGCGATCAAGCGGTTGGTCGTCGACCGTAATCTGTCCACTGTCGGGCGTCACCAGACCGAGGACGCATTTCAAAAGCACGGATTTGCCGGTGCCTGAGCCACCGATGACCACAAGCGATTGGCCTTTGGGCACGTCAAGTGTCAGGCCTTGCAGTACGCGCTTCGATCCGAATGATTTATGAACGTCTGTGAGTGTGATCATGAGGAAAAGAAGGCCTCGGTCAGGATGTAGTTCGCGGCCAAGATCAGGACCGAGGCGCTGACGACGGCGGATTTGGTGGCGTGGCCGACGCCTTGGGCACCTCGGTCGGAATTCATGCCGTGGTAGCAGCCCATCAGCGCGACGATAAAGCCGAAAGCCGCGCCCTTGACGAGGCCGGACAGGACGTCCCAAAGCTCGAGATAATTAATGGTGTTTTCGATATAGGTCGCGGGGTTGAAGCCGAGGCGGGTGACGCCGATCAGGTAGCCTCCGAAGACGCCGATGGAATCGCCAACAGCGACGAGGATCGGGACGGACAGCGTGGCCGCGAGAAGGCGCGGCAGGGTGAGGTATTTCATCGGATTGGTGGACAGGGTCGTCAGGGCGTCGATCTGTTCGGTCACTTTCATCGTGCCGATTTCGGCGGCGATTGAGCTGGCGACCCGCGCGGCGACCATCAGGCCGCCGAGGACGGGGCCAAGTTCGCGGACCATGCCGATGGCAACGATTGACGGCACCACGCTTTCGGCCTGAAAACGAGAGCCTCCGGCGTAGATTTGCAGCGCCAATGCGCCGCCGGTGAACAGGGCCGTTAGGCCGACGACCGGTAGCGACAGCCAGCCGATCTGGATCAGCGCATTGAGAAATTCGCGCGGATAGAACGGTGGGCGGAACAGGTGACTGATCGCTTGGCCGGTGTAGATCGATACCCGCCCGATTGAGGCAAGCAGCTCAAGCACACTGCGACCCAAAAGGGCGACGGGGGCAAGTATGCTCATGGTTTGTATACGCGCTGGTAGCGGCCCCCTAATGAGGTGAGGATTTCGTAGCCGATTGTACCAGCCGCTGCTGCCAAAGTATCGACCGTTTGGTGGGCGTTGAGGATCGACAGGCAGTCGGGCACCGTGCCTAGGGCGGTCACGTCCACGGCGATCATGTCCATTGAGATACGGCCCACCACGCGGCACGGGCGGTCGCCGTCCCACAAGCACAGATCTGACCCCATGGCGCGCATAAGGCCGTCGGCGTAGCCTGCGGCCACCGTTGCGATCACGGTTTGGTGCGTGGCGGTGTAGGTATTGGAATAGCCGACGGTCTCGCCCGCCTCAACGATGCGGGTCTGGATAACGGGGATGTCGACTTGGGCAACAGGGGCGGTGTCGATGAACGGAAACCCTCCGTAAAGGCCGACACCGGGACGGGTCATGTCGAAGTGATAGTCTGGGCCAAGCAGGATTCCGCCGGTCGCAGCCAGAGACCGTGGGACGGGCACACCATCCGTCATGTCCTTAAACGCGGCCAGTTGAAGGGCGTTCATAGGGTGCGCGCGATCGTCTGCACAAGCGAGGTGGCTCATCGCAAGGGTCGGGGCGTTCGCGAGGATACGTGCCTTCGCAGCGTGCCAATCGGCGGGCTCAAGTCCGAGACGGTTCATGCCGGTGTCAAGTTGAATGCCAAAAGGGTGACCTGGCAAGGCTTTGAAATGGCAGTCGATTTGTGCGACAGAATTGAGCATCGGCGTCAGATAAAAGCGACGAAGCAGATCCGCGTCGCCGGCCATATGGCCCGAGAAGACGTTGATTGTTGCATCCGGTCCGGCGGCAAATCGCACGGCGGCACCTTCTTCTGCGGCGGCAACGAAGAACGTTTTGACGCCCACATCGGACAGCGCTTTTGACACGCGCCCGGCGTCCAAGCCATAGCCGTCGGCCTTGACGACAGCAGCGGTTTCCACAATCGCGGACGATTTTGCATTCAGCGCGCGCCAGTTGTTTCCAAGCGCTTGAAGGTCGATTGTCAGGGTCGCAGTAGCCATGTCCCTTGTTGGTCAAACGCGGCGATTGGGTCAAGGGGAATTGCTTGGCCGCGTCAACATGCTATGACCATTCTCAGCAAGACGGAGACCTCAATGTCCAGCATGAATGAATTCAAAACCGCCCTCCAATTCCTGACACGCCTACCTGTAAAGCCCGACGGCGAGCCCGATGACGCGACCTTTGCGCGGTCCGCGCGATTCTATCCGGCGGTCGGGCTAGTTGTTGGCGCAATCATTGGCCTAGTATATTGCTTTTTCAGCCTGTGGTTCCCCGACACCGTGGCCGCAGTTCTTTGTGTTTTCACGGGCGTCGCGATCACGGGGGCCCTGCACGAAGACGGCTTGGCCGATAGCGCCGACGGATTGATCGGAGGGCAGGATCGCGACCAAGTGTTGCACATCATGCGCGACCATCAAATCGGGGTTTATGGGGCCATGGCGTTGTTTTTTGCCTTGGCATTGCAATGGTCCGTGCTTGTCGCTTGGCTCGATTGGTCGGTGATTTGGGTGCTTATTGCGGCCCATGTTTTCAGCCGTCACGCAATGGTCGAAGTGATCGCGCGCCATGCCTACGCGCGCGCTGAAACCGCGAAGTTCGCGCGGCCCGACGTTGCGCCTGAAGACCTAACCTTTGCGCGCCTTTGGACGGGTGGTGTTGCGATCGTCTCGGTGTTCACTGTAGGCTTTATACCCACCGTGATGGGGGCTGTGGTCTCGATGCTTACGATGGTATTCTTTTCGCGCTGGGTTGTGCGAAAGCTGGGCGGCTACACGGGCGATATTCTAGGGGCGACGCAAGTTTTGGCTGAGATTGCGTTTTTGCTCGGCGCGCTGGCGTGGCTTTGATTTTCCTGCGCCATACGACGCCCGATGTGCCTAAGGGCATTTGCTATGGGATGACCGATCTGCCTTTAACGGCAAGTTTTGAGACCGAATTTGCGACGCTGCTGCCCAAGCTGCCCAAGGTCGAACGGATCGTGTGCAGTCCGCTTCAGCGGTGTCGCCTGCTCGCAAAGAGGGTTTCACGTGCGTTCGACCTGCCTTTTTCCATTAAGCAGAATTTGCGTGAAATGGATTTCGGCACGTGGGAAATGACGCCGTGGGACACCGTGCCGAGGGCCGAATTGGATGCTTGGGCGGCTGACTTCATGGATGCACGACCCCATGGGGGCGAAAGCGTTTCGGACCTTGAAAGCCGTGTTCAAGGCGCGCTTCAAGGGTTGGCCAGTGACACACTTGTGGTGACACATTCCGGTGTGATCCGCGCAGCGTCAGTTCTGTCTGGGCATCCGAAGGGGTGGAATTTGGACGTCGCCTATGGCGGTTGGATCGAGATGTCGCTTTAGGGAATCAACGACTGCAGCGTGACCATATCAGAAGTCGCCGCCGCCCTGTTGCCACGCCTTCACAAGGTTACCAAAACGGGTGAACTGGGCCTCAAAGCTAAGCTCAATCGTGCCAATCGGGCCGTGACGCTGCTTGCCAATGATAACCTCGGCTTTGCCATGAAGGCGTTCCATTTCTTCGCGCCAGCTTTCCATAGCGGCTAGGTCTTCATCACCGGGTTTTTCGCGCTCTTTGTAGTATTCGCCGCGATAGACAAACATCACGACATCGGCGTCTTGCTCGATTGATCCAGATTCACGCAGATCCGAAAGCTGAGGCCGTTTATCCTCGCGACTTTCAACCTGTCGGCTAAGCTGAGACAAGGCGATCACCGGAATATCGAGTTCCTTGGCGATAGCTTTAAGGCCCATCGAAATCTCACCGATTTCCTGCACACGGTTGTCTGAAGATCCGCGCACAAGCTGCAAATAATCGACGATCAGCACATCGAGACCATGGGTGCGCTTCAATCGTCGCGCACGCGCGGCCAACTGCGATATCGGGATCGCGGCGGTGTCGTCGATGTAAAGCGGACAGGCCTCAAGTTGCTTGGCGGCTTCTACGAAGCGGCGGAATTCTTCTTCGGTCAAATCACCTTGGCGGATTTTGTGGGACGAGATTTCCGAGGCCTCGGCCAAGATGCGGCCAGCAAGCTGTTCGGCGCTCATCTCAAGCGAGAAGAACCCGACGACGCCGCCGTCAATCGATCCTTCGGTTCCGTCGGGACGGATGCCTTTTTTGTAGGCCTTGGCGACATTGTAAGCGATGTTCGTCGCAAGAGAGGTTTTGCCCATCGACGGGCGACCGGCCAAAATCAACAAGTCAGATTTGTGTAGCCCGCCGAGTTTGCTATCAAGATCGATCAGTTGGGTCGCCACACCGGCCAACCCGCCTTCGCGTTGATAGGCTGCGTTGGCGACGTTTACGGCATCGGTGACCGCGCGCAGAAAGGATTGAAAGCCGCTTTCCGACTGGCCCTGTTCGGCCAATTGATAAAGCCTCTGCTCAGCCTCGACGATTTGTTCTTTCGGCTCGCTGTCGACATCAACACGGGCAGCCTTTTCGGCGATGTTTTTGCCCACATCAATCAAGTCGCGCCGGATCGCCATGTCATAGATCATTTGCGCATAGTCGCGCGCTGCGAAAGACGAAATCGCAGCACCTGCCAAGCGCACAAGATACGCCGGACCACCGAGTTCCTTTAGGCCCTCGTCGTCTTCAAGAAAGGCTTTCAGAGTGACAGGCGAAGCAAGATTGTTCTTCGCGATCCGCGCGGCTGCGGTTTCATAAATGCGTTGGTGGACCGGCTCGTAAAAATGGTTTGGCTGAATGATGGATGCAACCCGATCGAAAATATCGTTGTTGGTCAGGATCGCGCCCAGCAGTTGTTGTTCAGCCTCGATGGAATGGGGCAAAGGGTTGGCCTGCTCAACATCCGGTCCAGCCGGATTAAAAACCGATATCTCGTTCATCTCGTCCCCATTTCATATGCTGTCCAAATAGCGGATCGGCAGGGTTGGGTGCAAATTGTATGTTTCTGTGCAAAGCCTGTGGATAAAGCTAGTTTTTCGCCCATCTAGCGGCTCTTCGTTAGTTTTCGTCTACATATTGTAGCAGTATAAATCGCCCAGCACAAAAATAGTCATGCTGGGAGAAACTGATATGTTGGCGTCAAAGAAGACTTTATTTGTGGGCGTCTTGCCACGCGCGCGGGTCGTTCAGAAAGGTTTCAACTTCGGCCAAGGTGCTTTCGGAAAAGGCTTTTTGGGCCTTTGCTTCGGCCAGAACGTCCCACCATGTGCAGAGATGGTGCAGCGTGACACCGTGATCGCCAAGCACTTTGGTCGTTTCAGGGAAAATGTCGTAGTAGAAAATAACGGCCGTATCTGAGCACGTCGCGCCGGTGTCGCGAATCGCGTCAACGAAGCTGAGTTTTGATCCACCGTCAGTCGTCAGATCTTCGACCAATAGCACCCGCTGGCCTTCGGTCATGGTGCCTTCGATACGCGCATTGCGGCCGTAGCCTTTGGGTTTCTTGCGCACATATGTCATCGGTAGGGCCATGCGTTCGGCGATCCAAGCGCCAAACGGCATGCCTGCGGTTTCGCCGCCCGCGATGTTGTCAAACACTTCAAAGCCAGCGTCGCGCATTACGGTAATCGTCAGGAAATCCATCAAGGTGCTGCGTATGCGCGGGTAAGAAATCAGTTTGCGGCAATCAACGTATGACGGGCTGGGCAGGCCGGAACTAAGCGTAAACGGCGTGTCCGTGTTGAAATCGACGGCCTTGATTTCTAACAGCATACGGGCAGTCAGGCGGGCGATTTCTTCTTTGGGCGGAAAGGAGGTTGGGATCATGAGAGTCTCGCTTTTGGCGGTGTTTGGAGGTTGGGGTGGATGCCTCCGGCGGGGATATTTTGGGTCAAAAGATGCTTATGTGACGTGCCAGTGGACCGGGAAGCCCGGGTCAAAAATGGTGACGTCACCTTCTGGGGTGTCGAGTTTGGCTGGGAAAAGCACAGGGTCGCCTTTGGTCAAGGTGATCGTGTCTGTGTTTGTTGGAAGCTTGTAGAACGCGGGGCCGTTGAGCGATGCGAAACCCTCGAGTTTGTCCAGCGCGTTGTCTTCTTCGAACACATGGGCGAGCAGGCTCATTGTGTTGGTGGCGGTAAAGCAACCGGCGCAGCCACAGGCGTTTTCTTTCAGAGGGTCAATATGCGGGGCGCTATCGGTTCCAAGGAAGAACCGTGGATCGCCCGATGTCGCGGCGGCCCTGAGGGCAAGCCGGTGGCTTTCGCGTTTGGCAACCGGCAAGCAGTAATAATGCGGTTTGATTCCGCCGACCAAGATGTGGTTGCGATTGATGATCAGGTGGTGGGTTGTGATCGTCGCGCCGAGGTCTCGGTCATTGGCAAGGACATAGTCGACTCCATCTTTCGTGGTGATATGTTCCATGATCACGCGCAAGTTGGGAGTCGCCTTGCGTATCGGTTCTAGAACGCGGTCAATAAATACGGCTTCGCGGTCGAAGATGTCGATAGCGGGGTCGGTGACTTCGCCGTGGACACACAATGGACAGCCGATTTCTGCCATACGTTCAAGCGTCGGGCGGACCTTGTCGAAATTCGAAACGCCAGAGGCCGAGTTGGTTGTCGCACCGGCCGGATAAAGCTTGACCGCCTTGATTAGGCCCGACGCATGAGCAGCGGCAAGATCGTCTGGGTCCGTATCCTCGGTCAGATAGAGGGTCATCAAGGGGTCGAAAACAGCGCCATCGGGCAGGGCCGATAGAATGCGGTCGCGATACGCAGTTGCGTGGGTAGCGGTCAAGACCGGAGGAATAAGGTTGGGCATAATGATGGCGCGGCCGAAATGACGCGTGGTTTCTGGCAAGATAGCCTTGAGCATTGCGCCGTCGCGCAAATGAAGGTGCCAGTCATCGGGGCGGGTGATCGTCAAGCTTTGGGTCATGCGCCAGCGATTACACAATCGCTGGCGTCAGTGCCAGTCAAAACCTTGCGACCTATTCCGCGGGAATAGCGGCCATCTCGGGCAATTGAATGCCTTGGGCCAGCAATTCGTCTAGCCTTTTACGGAACAACGGCCGGTTCGCGCGGCGAATAACCGAGCGGCAAAACAATGCCGTCATACGATCACGTTCCGACACTTCTAGACGGCGCAGCATGTTGCGCAGATAGGGAAGATAGCGGCGGCGAATGCGGTAAGCGCGATAGAATACGTCTTCGTCAAGAACGCCTTCGCCAGCTTCGCGGATCAGTTCCGGAAGAATCGACATTTGCAGCAGGTGTTTTTCAAGATGATATCCAAGGTGACGCATCCGCAATTTTGTAACGTTGGGCTTGGTAAACAAGGCCGCATGCATCGAATCTTGCATAACTTCGGGGTCAAAGAAGATGTAGGCAGTGTCGGCCGCGTCAATCATGTCTGGGGCGTAGCCATACCTGTGGCTGAAGTCGACTTTGCGCATATGCTTGTACCGCATATCCCAATTGGCGATACGTGCATCCAAAGTTGCCTGGGGGCGCAACGCTACAACTTTCGCGCCCGGGGACGCCACGGAAAAGGCGGCGGCTGCATAGCCACAGGAGCCTTCGCCATAAAAGACGACGTTGTCGAAGTCCTCAAAGAAGCCGTCATCGACCAGTCGATCGAAGTATCCAATCACCCGAGGGTCGCGGAACCAAGTGTCGCCTTCGCTGAACAACGTCAGGGCAGACCATCCGTGATCGCCAATCAGATGATAGGCCATGGGGCGAGCATCCGGGCGTGACAAAACTGTGTCGACGTTTTCAAAGGTAACGACAAGTGTTTTGCCTTCGTCAAAGAACGCAGCGGAATGGGTGTCACCGAGCGGTTCAAAATAGCCGGTTTCTTCCGACAGGTTTTCGAGGGTTTCAAACCATTTATCTTTTTCCAGATCCGCAAGATTTTCGCGAAAAGCGTCATTCGACATCACTCAAGTTCCCTAACTAATATACACAAGGCACACATACTGTGACTCTTGGATAGTTAAGGAATCGGGCAGAAATGTGCTAAAAGCAGGGGGCTTTTGCGATAAGTTTTCGGTAGTTTAGTCTTGACCTTGGGTCAATTCACGTAACCGATGGGACCGGATGATTTCGGCTTTTTCCCTTGAAATTGAATGAGTTGAGGGTGTGAGAAGCAGGCGACCAAATAAGGCGCGATTGGTCTCATCTAGCATCAACGTTTGAAAGCGATCATGACGCCATGCGACGGCCTTATTGTGTGAAACCTTTAGGGTTGGGTCATTCATAAGCGCGCTCAAAATTGGATTGGACGTTGGGCGGATATGTTGAAGTGAGGTGTCTTCAACGTCATTAAAGTTTCTCTCAACCCAATAATCCATCGCCAATTTGTCGTCGTTGTGGACGGCGCGTCCGCGATCGGATTTCACAATAAAACTCTCCATAGCGCCGAGCGGATAGTGGTTCAATTGAACTAGCCCGTAATTGTCCTGTCCAAAATCCGAGAATATCCGTTTGTTGCGGAACTGGTTGTTTAGCGGGCGGCCATTGCCATCAAACCAGCGGATATCGGCATTTGAATCCGGTTGACGGGGGCGGTGAACGCCTAGTTTGGCGTAGCTGCCGTTATTTCTATATAGCGTTTTGAACATCGAGGCCCGCCACGGCCAATGCAAAACGGCGGGCGCCGCCTTCGTAAAGGTTTCGGTAACTAAGGTGGCGTCAAATTCGATTTGCCCGGCGTTGCCAAACAGTCGCCACGTCAAAGTGATTGCATCTGCATCGGGCAGAGCATCAATTAAATCCTCAAGCGTATGTGCACCGACGTGGACGTTGACAAATTCATCGACATCCAGCGGCAAAATCCAATCTGCGGACTTCACCAGCGGGTGTTTTTCAGCCGACTTCAGTGCGGTGAACTGGATGCCACGTTTATCGTATGGGCCGTCGTTGCGAACGTGGGTAAGCCACCCCAATTCCGCTAACTGATCCAGCATTTCGTCGGTGCCGTCCTGACAATTGTTTGAAAAAACTAGGAAATCAGTGATCCCAACAGCCCGATGATGCGCCAACCACTCTAGCAAAAACGCAGCCTCATTTCGGACGGTCAGAACTGCGAGGATGCGCATTTAGCTGTCCATATCCAAAGCAAGCGCATAGGCTACGCGTTCGGTTTCCGTCAACTTTAAGGTCATGGCCTGTTGATACAAATCCTCAAACTCATCCATTTGATGCAATTCGTCGGCTTTTTTTCGGTGCCAGTCGCGCCCAAATTCTTGCCACTTCTGTAGTTCGGCATCCTCAAGCAAGCGCGCGTATTCTTCGCGAAGGCGCGGCATATTGCGTTTGATCGAGACATCCTTGTTGTCAGACCAATCCATCCGAATCCAATAGTTGATCCCGATGGAACGATCGACATGAAGGGCCCTGCCGCGTTGCCGTTTGACGAGGTAACTTTCTGCCGAACGAAGCGCATAATGGTTTAATTGAATAAGGTCATAGCCGATAGACTTGGTGGAACTTCGCCACCCTTTGTCTATGGCTTCGCGCGTCATATCACGGCCTGATCCGTTGACCCATTTGACCTGATCCCGGAACGTTTCAATAAGCTTGTTTGGGCGATGGCATGAGATTTTTTCGTATGCGCCCAAGTTTTTGAACATCGTTTTAAATCCCCAAACAGTATGTGGTTTGGGGCAGAACTTCGGGGCGGCGTGATCGAACTGATCAACAACAAAGTCATTGTTCAGCGTTTTGACGCCATTGTGTCCAAAAAGCCGCCACGTCATTGCGACGTTGGTTGCATCCGGAAAACAGTCGAGGAATTCGGGCAGGGTGCCGTTGCCCATTCGTATGTTCATAAACTCGTCTACGTCAATGTGAATCACCCATTCAGCATTCTTGATAACGTCTTCTTTCAACGCCTGATTCAAGGCGTATTGCTGGGGTGAATTGCCCTTCCAATTGTCATTATTGCGATGCTGCAGAACGCCCATTTCCTGTAGACGATCCAGAACCTCGGTCGTGCCATCGGTGCAATCGTTCGTGTAAATCAGGAAGTTATCGACACCGATTGCGCGGTGATAAGCAACCCATTCGATAATGTAGGGGGCTTCATTCTTCATGCAGCCAACGATGACATTGCCGCTATTGTTCTTGGGCAAGTTACGGGGCGAAATCGGGTCGTAGGCGGGTTTTTCTGTCGCCTCGTCGTCGGTTCCGATCTTGTTGTGGGGCTTAAAGCTGCTTGTGCGCAGCATTTGAAAGTTCTTCTTGGCCAATTCCGGCATGATTTCACGCGCGGTCTGGGTTAAACCTTCGTCATCGGCATTGCCGGTCGGTTTCTTGTCGACGCTTTCAAGGTCGCTGGCTTTCTCATGTTCTTCGTTTGTTGCACGGTCGATCCGGCGAATAAACGCAAGCAAGTATTGGGTCGCGCGATAGCCATATTTAGGGTCGGCTTCTTTCCAATCATCCTCGGCCTTGGGTGCTGCCATCGCTTTTTCACTAAGCGCCGGGTACTTTGCCAGCAATGCTTGGTTTTGATCCGCAAACGTCGCCGAAATTTGGGACAACGCGGCAGGATCAATCGGATCGCCACCGATTGAGACATCTTTGATCAAATTGTTCCAAAGTCTGCGGGGAATGATCTTACCCAATTTGGTCAGCTTGATCAGTTCAACATTTAGCAATCGGGCGCGTGTCAATGACGCCGCCGAAGGAGGCGTTGGGCCGAGCGCCGGAATGGCCTTGCCAAAGACTCCGTCTATTTCAAATGCCTCTGCAATCTCGTCGGTTACTGAGGCCGAATTGAACAATGCTTCGTCATAGCTGCGCAATTCAACACTGTCTTTGCCGAACACGTGTTCCCAATTGCGCACCAATGCCCCGTAATCGAGCCAAAATGGCGGCGCTTGGATTTCTGCGAATTGAGCGTTCGCCGGGTTGATATCTGGCGCCTGCGCCAAAGCGTCGGACCACCAGTCTTCGGATTCTGCCAATGCAAGTTCGGTTGCCAACGACGACGTGCGCCCCAATTGGACTTGATGGGCATAGTAGCGCGCGAGGACTTTAGATTGTTCCTCAACATGGGCAATGATGCGGATGTCAGTGGAATGGCGCGACAACAGGTCTTTGATCCGGGCAAGCTCAGTTGGACGATTGACAGAGCTGCCAAACTGCGAGGCCGAGATTATGAGCGTGTGCGGGGAATGGCGCGCGATGTCATTTGCCAGCTCTTGTGTAACACGGTCGCGCAGCAGGGATTGTTTACGCGCGGTTATGAACCCGCGATTGAACCGAAGCGCATCGACATTATCGGTGTCGGTCATGGCCATAAACAAGCGCGTGTGGTTCTTGGCTCCAAGCGATTTGGGAAAAAGAATGCCGCGACTGATCAAGTTTTCACGCTTGTCGTCCAAGGTTTCTTGGATGCGGTCCGCGCCGAGGCTGTCAGGGCCAATATGTAGGAAAACCCGCATCATTCGGCCTTATCTGTCACACGGCGGGTGTTTTCGTTGGCCTTGCCCCACCATGGCAAATCAATCCCGAGAAACGCACTGATCTTGTCTTTGGCATTTTCGTCTTTGATGTCGTACTCAAGAAAATTGGCGTCCCCATCGAACACCCTGCGACAAAAACTATAGTGGCCACCAATCCAGCGGACACGTTCTTCATCAGTGCCACCATACCCTTCGGGCATGCCTGGGACGGAATTGTTGGGCAGCCGAAAAGACCCCAGATTTGACCAGCGCCCCATGCTGTCAGACAGAGACATCGCATCGCGGTGGGTTAGGATGAACTTGGCGCCGGGATGATGTTTGCGAATGGCATCCAGTAAACCCCAATCGGTTTGCGGCCAGAGGTTGAGACCGTTTCGCACGATATCAATTTCCGTAAACGCCCCGAAATCAGGCATCTTCGACAGCGGATCGCCGTCTTCAAAATAGCCTTCATACATCAGTTTCCCTACGAAGCGGCGGGCGAGGATGTCGTCTTGGGACTGCCCTTTTCTAATGCGCCAGTCGGCCACCTTAATACCAGCGCGCGCAAGCGCCTCGCCCAAAGTCGTTGTGCCCGATTTCGGCAGGCCGAGGTTGATGATTTTAAGACCGCTCATTTTGCACCTTCAAGCATAGCGATCAACTCAAGTTCTTTGGGGGGCAATGTGGGCAATGACGCCAGTCGATCAGCCAGAACCGCATAATTCGGGTCGGTCATTAGCCGGTCGCGGGTGGCTTTGTGCGCGTCGACAGACTCAGAATGAAGGCGGCCAATCTCAGGGTCGGATTTCATTTCGGTAAGCGCGGCTTCAAGGTTAGGCAAATAGCGATGGATCGATCGATCTTCCCAGCCCTGATCGTTGCGTTCGCGCCAATATGTGTCGTCGAAATTCCGGTTCTCGCGATTGACGTCGCCGCGATCGTTTTTCACAAGATAGCTATCCAGCGACCTAAGCGCATAGTGGTTAAGCGTGGCAAAACCACGTCCACCGGCGGTCGGGAACTTGCGGATGCGGCGTTTGTTTTCTGCCATCTTAAACTTGAAAGGCACGTCGCGCCCAGATCCATCCGTCCAATCGGGTCTGCGGTTTTTCGATAGAATAGACCTAAAAAACGGACGGTGGGCACCGTAGTAGTGAAGTGGAAAATCTTTGCGGATCAGGGTCTTGACCTCTTGCGCCAGCTCATCATTCCATATGTCAGGGTTATGCGAGAGATTGAACTGTTCAATCACCGGCCGATCTTCGAACCCTTGGACGCCACCGTTGGCCATGAACTGGAACGTCACGCTGATCGCATGGGGGTTGCCGCAGGCGTCGATCAACGCGGAGATCGTGTGGTCGCCGACATGGATATTCAGGAACTCGTCAACATCGGCAATCCAGACCCAATCGGCATCTCGTACGATATCCTGCTGGGCAGCGTTTTTCAGCGCCTCCATCTGGTAGTTTCGACCCTGCGCGGGATTGGGCAAGTGAACGACCCCACCCTGCAAGGCCAAAGCATCCAAAAGCGTGTCAGTGCCGTCCGAGCAATCGTTTGAATAGAATAGAAAGTCGGTAACCCCAAGCAAACGATTGTAGGCGATCCATTCCAAAAGGAATGGGCCCTCGTTTTTGACACATGTGACCGCGGTTATGCGCATTCTGCCACGATCTGGTGAAACTGCCCCATTGGGATACCTACTAACTGCTCGAACGACGCCGATTTTTGTGGCGTTTGGTGTAGGCTCGACAATGCCATGCACTCGATTCGTGGTCAATGATATGCAGGTCGGGTTTCGGGACGATTAAGTGGCCTCTGGTTCTGGCGGGATCAGAACGAAATTGCCGATGTGTGATTTCTCCATAAAGTCTTGCTGGGCTTGGGCAATCGCACCAAGAGGATAGGTTTTCGCCAGCAGGGGGCGAATTTCGTTGGCTTCTATATAGGAAATCAAGTTGGGAAAAACGGGTTCGTCCCACGCAGTACAGCCGATCAAACGAATGTCTTTCAGATAGAGATCGCGCATATCAAGCGCGACAATCGGACCCGCAATCGCGCCCGATGACACAAGCCGTCCTCCGCGTTTGAGAAGCTTCAGCATGGTCGCAAATCCGTCACCCGCGACGTTGTCGACGACAAGATCAACGCGACTGGCCCCAAGGATCGCCTCAAGATCAGCCCCGCGATCCAGAACGATATCAGCGCCTAGGTCGCGAACGGCCTCAATTTTTGAAGCGCTCGTGATGGCCACGACCTTTGCACCCCTGCGCTTGGCCAATTGCACCGTGGCCGACCCAACCCCGCCTGAGGCACCCGTTACCAAGACGGTTTCATGCGCCCGCAAATCTGCGCGATGCAGCATGTTTTCCGAGGTCGCGTAGGCGCAAGGGATCGTTGCCAATTCCGCGTCGGACCAATCGCAATTGACCAAAAATGCCTCGGACGCGGGCACCCTTACGAACTGGGCAAAGGCGCCGTCGAAATCCGACGCCATCCAGATGTTGTCCATCACATCGTAGCCGTTGGGGCGCATACAAGAACGCACTAAAACACGTTGCCCAATCCGAGAGACATCAACTTCTGGACCGCAAACGACGATTTCGCCACAGCAATCGGTGCCTTGGATCAGCGGGAACGGGGTGGCGTCATTCCAGCCGCCGTCTGCTTTTTGTTCGCTGTCGTTTGATTGTTCAAGCGCCGCGCCGTCGGTGTCTGCTGTTACGGATGAAGAATACCAGCCTAGCCGCGTGTTGATTTCGGTATTGTTAACGCCCGCTGCAAGAACCTTAAGCAAAACCTCGCCTTTGCGGGGCAGAGGTGTCGCAACCTCGCGATAATCGAGCATCTCGTACCCCCCGTTTCCAGTGGTGACGACGGCCTTCATGGTTTCCGGTATGCGCGACATTGTATTCCCTTTACCGAATATGTTAGATACTCTATTGGCCATCTAGACATAGATTTAGAAATTGAGAAATGGATTGAACAACATGGCGTCTAAACTTTTACGCATCGGCGGCGTTACCATCGTACTTGCCTTGGCTGCTGGCATTGGCGCGGCGGTTGCCATGTCTCATATGAGTGAGGACGGCGAGGGCTACGCGAAAATGTACGCCGAGCATCACGGAGACGGCGCGAGCCAGTCAGGAATCATGCATGGCGGACCAAACCACACTGAACATGATGAAGTGAATATGCCCGGCCTTCGCGGAGTGAACGCCACGGCTGAGGAAAGTGCAGAGCTTGCGACCTTGTTCCAGAACTTTCAGTCGATCACGCGCACCGTGGTCAATCTTCCAAACGGCATCAAAACGGTTACGCATGCATCCGACCCAAAGGTCATGGACGCACTTGTTAGCCATGTGGTCGGCATGATCGGCCGCGTTGAAACAAAGGATGATCCTCAGATCATGATCCAAAGCCCAACGCTTGATATTTTCTTTGAACGGCCCGAAGCGTTGGTCACCGAGATCGACGTGACGGACGAAGGCATTGTCGTCTTTCAAACCTCGGATGATCCTGAATTGGTCGCGGCGATGCATCTTCACGCCGAAGAAGTCTCGGCCATGGCTGATCGCGGGATGCAAGCGGTTCATGAAATGATGTCGGCGCGCAACTGACCGACGGCACGTCAAAAAATATATGTTGCAAGACCCTTTGATGTTAGCCTGCCAATTGGCAAGGCTGACAACAAAGGTGTAGTATGATCGACTGGCTGAAGCGACATCACATTCCAATCGACACGATGGGCGGACTTATCGCCACGGCAATCACAATCGGCGCGTTTGTCATTGCTTACGGTCAATATGTGACCCAATCGCGTCTCGAACACGAACGTCAGGCAAAGCAAGCCTACTATAGTTTCATGGAAATCTCGATGAACAACCCGCTGTTTTCCAAGCCGGGTCTACGGGATGAACCATTGAGCGATTTGGAATACGAAGGCTTCTACTGGTATATGCAAATCATGTCGCAGACACTTGAACAGGTGTTTGAGTTCATACCCAATGAAGACAGTTGGAACTACAACGCGCTGCTACAGTTTCGCCTGCATTGCGCGTATTTTCAAAGCGTCGATTACTTGCCGGAAATGCATTCGCAGCATTTTCAGGACTTGGTCGATGAGGCGATTGATATGGAATACGCCTGGGCGCTGGACAATGACATCCCTGACGACGAAGTTTGCGTGCCTGAATAAGACGTAGTCTTGGCGGACCCAAAGATAAGCCCGCCAATGGTCGCTTTAAAAGAACGCCTGCAGACCCGTTTGCGCCCGCCCAAGGATGAGGGCGTGAACGTCATGCGTGCCTTCGTAGGTGTTGACGGTTTCAAGGTTCATCATATGACGGATGACTTGGAATTCCTCAGAAATGCCGTTACCGCCGTGCATGTCACGCGCAACGCGGGCGATATCCAGCGCTTTGCCACAGTTGTTGCGCTTCATCATACTGATCATTTCAGGGGCAGCGTCAGCCGCGTCCATCAAGCGTCCAATCTGCAGTGATCCTTGAAGTCCCAACGTAATCTCGGTCTGCATATCGGCCAGTTTCTTTTGAAACAGCTGGGTCTGCGCCAACGGGCGGCTGAACTGCTTGCGATCAAGCCCGTATTGACGTGACGCGTGCCAGCAAAACTCGGCTGCGCCCAAGACGCCCCAGCTGATCCCAAAGCGGGCACGGTTCAGACAGCCAAACGGGCCCTTCAAACCTTGGACGTTGGGAAGCAACGCGTCTTCGCCGACGTCGACATCCTCCATGACAATTTCGCCCGTGGTAGACGCGCGCAGCGACTGTTTGCCTTGGATCTTTGGTGCAGACAGCCCCTTCATGCCTTTTTCCAACACAAAGCCACGGATTTTACCGCCGTGGGATTCGGATTTGGCCCACACAACGAAAACGTCGGCAAACGGGCTGTTAGAAATCCACATTTTGCTACCGTTAAGGCGATATCCCGTATCTGTTTTCACAGCGCGGGTTTTCATGCCTGCAGGGTCCGATCCGGCGTCAGGTTCTGTCAAACCAAAGCAACCGATCAATTCACCCGAACACAGGCCGGGCAAGTACTTTTGACGCTGTTCTTCGCTGCCGTAGGCGTAAATCGGATAGATCACGAGGCTCGATTGGACGGACATCATTGAGCGATAGCCGCTATCTACACGTTCAATTTCTCGGGCAATCAAACCATAGGCCACATATCCGGCACCAAGGCCACCGTATTCTTCGGGAACGGTAACCCCTAGCAATCCGGCCTCGCCCATAAGCGGAAAAAGCTCAGGCGCGGATGTTTCGTCTGCATAAGCTTTGATCACACGCGGCTGCAGTTCAGTTTGGGCAAATTGACGTGCCGCATCGCGCAACATGCGTTCGTCTTCGGTCAATTGTTTTTCCAAACGCAAGGCGTCTTCCCAGTCAAAATTGGACAGGTCTGGGGCGTCTTTTGCGCGAAGTGGTGAAGCAGTCATTCTTGTCTCCTCGATTTGGGGCAACGATAGGGCGATTGCCAAGGCGGTTCAATTGCTAGCGGGGTGCAACTGGATGTCAAATCGAAATGACGTTGCGGCGTCGACTGCGCTTGTACTCTGGTGTGCGCGCGCGCAATACTTGGCCGACAAATACGGGGATACCATGGACCGCTTCGACGCCATTCTTGAAACAGCCCTTCGGTGGTATCAAAAGGGGCGGGGTGCCGTGTTGGCGACCGTTGTTGAGACATGGGGCAGCGCCCCGCGTCGCGTTGGAAGCCTGATGGTCGTCAGCGGCGACGCCGAGATTCAAGGCTCGGTTTCAGGGGGCTGCGTCGAAGGCGCTGTCGTATCCGAGGCACTGGACGCACTTGAAGACGGCACCCCGAGGATGCTTGAATACGGCGTCACGGATGGTGATGCCTTTGCGGTTGGCTTGGCTTGCGGCGGAACAATCCGCGTTTGGCTTGACCCTATTGGCGACGCCTTTCCGGCCGCTGATCTGGTGCAGCTTGTCGAAGGTCGATCTGCCCGCAAAGCGATTGGATATACCACCAACGTCACGACTGGGCATCGAAGAATCGTTGACCCGTCAGACTATCCAGATCGGTTTCGCACAGACCGCTCAGGGTTTTTGGAGAACCGCGAAACCTTTGTGACGATCCACAACCCGCCCTTGCGGGTGATCATCGTCGGGGCCGTTCATATTGCTCAAGCCTTAGTGCCTTTGGCCCACATTGCAGGGTATGACGCGATCATCGTCGACCCCCGCGAAGCGTTTGCGTCCAACGCCCGTTTTCCGGGCGAAAAATTGGTGCATGATTGGCCTGATGACGCGTTGAGTGCGCTTAAACTTGATGCGCGCACAGCGCTTGTTTTGCTGTCACACGATCCAAAGCTTGATGACCCTGCACTGGATGTGGCGCTAAAATCCGACGCCTTCTATATCGGTGCACTTGGATCAAAAAAAACCCATGCATCACGGGTACAACGGTTGTCTGCAAACGGGGCCTCGGATGATCAAATCGCGCGCATCCATGGGCCGATTGGGTTGAATATCGGGTCTAGCGGCCCCGCCGAAATTGCAGTTTCGATCATCGCCGAAATGACCTCTGTGTTACGAGGGGCCAAATGAGATTTGGGCCAGTCCCTGTTCGACAGGCCGAGGGCGCTATTCTCGCACACTCAATCCGCACGGGCAGCCTGCGGGTGCGCAAGGGCAAGACGTTGGATCGTGACGACGTGGCAAAGCTTCTAGCGGCGGGTGTGTCTGAGGTTGTTGTTGCGCGGCTCGAAAATGGCGACGTCGATGAAAACGAAGCCGCGTCGCAATTGGCTGCAGGGCTATCGATTGCACCGAGCGATCCTAGCATTTCCATGTCCACAGCCTTTACTGGGCGCGTGAATGTCACCGCAAAGCAAGCCGGTGTTGTGCAGGTGGACGCCGCAAAAATCACCGCCTTCAATCAAGTTTGCCCTGAGATCACGTTGGCAACGGTGCCAGATTTTCACATGGCGGATGAAGGGGCGATGCTTGCAACGGTCAAGGTCATCGCGTTCGGGGTGAAGCAAGCGGATGTCCGTCGGGCGGCGGCCTGCGTTAAGGATGCAATCACTCTTGCACCCCCGACGCTGTCGTCAGCGGTTTTGATCGTGTCGACCCTTGCAAATGACAGCCCGGAAAAAGGTATTGAGGCCACACGCGCCCGCCTTGGTCGTTGGAATGTTGACCTGAGACAGGTTGATGTCGTCGCACACACCCAAAGCGCCCTTTCAGACGCATTGGCAAATGCAAACGCCGATCTGATCTTGATCCTTACGGCATCGGCGACGTCGGATATCTACGATGTCGCGCCTGCGGCCGTCAAATCCGCAGGCGGGCAGATTGAGCGTTTCGGGATGCCGGTTGATCCGGGGAACCTGCTTTTTATTGGGTCTCTCGATCAGCGCCCCGTCATTGGCTTGCCGGGGTGCGCGCGATCACCGGCGCTGAACGGGGCCGATTGGGTGCTTAGCCGGATTGTCTGCGGTATTTCTGTGCAGGATCGAGATATCTCGGCCATGGGTGTCGGCGGTTTGTTGAAAGAAATTCCAACCCGCCCGCATCCACGCCGCAAGTCCGTCTAAACGCAAAAGGCGCCAGCTTTCGCCAGCGCCCTAAAATTCTGCGGTCTCAAAAATGCAGTGTCCGTTCGGATAGTCTTTCTAAGGAAGACGCCACCCTATTTAGGCAGCGGCCCAATCATCATGACCATTTGGCGGCCTTCCATCTTCGGCATGTTCTCGACTTTACCGATTTCTTTGATGTCGACAGCGACCCGCTCAAGCAGTTCACGGCCAAGATTGGTGTGTGCCATTTCGCGACCACGGAAACGCAAAGTCACTTTGACTTTGTCACCGTTTTCAAGGAATTTCACCACGTTCCGCATCTTGACATCATAGTCGTTCGTATCCGTATTCGGACGGAACTTGACCTCTTTAACCTCGATGATCTTCTGCTTTTTACGCGCTTCAGATTCACGTTTCTGCTGTTCATATTTGAACTTGCCAAAGTCCATGATCTTACACACGGGTGGCACAGCATTTGGCGAGATTTCGACTAGATCAAGGCCAGCGTCTTCGGCAAGTTGCATGCCTTTTGCTGGATGAACAACGCCAACGTTTTCACCTTCGGCGCCAATAAGGCGGATCTCAGGGGAACGGATTTTTTGGTTCACGCGTGGGCCGGTTTCACGTTGCGGCGGCGCGTTATGAGGTCTGCGAGCTATGGGTTTCTTCCTTCAGTTGTGGAATTATTCTGAGCGTAATTTATTCCGCGCTCAATGGTGACACAAGCGATTAATGAGCAATCAATTGGTAAAGATGACCTTATTGAGCCGCTAAATACAATTTATGCGCGCAACAACTTGATAATATCGGGATGTTTTAGAATCGTCCCGTCTTCGCCGCCGGCCAGAGCATATCCAACAACGGCGTCGGCAAGCTGATCTGCATCCGTCCCGATAATCGGCAGCACTTTGAAAACCAGCTTAAAGATTTTGTCGGACATGCCCTTCACGTTCTCGGCGCGTGTTGGAATTATGCCTGCAGGTCTAAAGGCAATTTTGACTGGAAAGTCCGCGCCCCAGAGGATGTTTTCTGCCCGTCCTTTGGTGTTGAGTGCTTTATACCAACTGTTCTCTTTCAGGTTCGCCCCTGAGGCTGAAAAAAGGACAACACTCGCCGTTGGATTAACCCGTTTCAGCGCCCTCATGACCGTTTGAAAGTAGTCAACCGTCACGGTTTCATAAGCGTCCTTGTCAACGGTGTGGGAATACGTCGCAAGACAGTGAAACAGAATGTCGGCCCCGGTCATGTCAGCGACAAAACCGTCGGGGTCTGAGAAATCGGCGGTTAAAACCTCGGTCAGTTTTTTATCGGTCAACCCGGTAGAGCGGCGCGAAAATGACGTCACTTTAGAGATCCGTTTGTCGGCAAGAAGCCGCCTCAGAACAGACCCGCCGACCATGCCGGTGCCTCCGGTAAGAATTGCGTGCATGAACGGTGTCCTATTTCGGTGGGATGACTATTTGCTTGTTAGGTATCCCATTCAATCGGCATTGCAAGGGGCCCCCGAAACGCCCAGCCCCCGAACGGAACGTCACCAACCAATCGCAGTCCGTTTAGCCGCTCAAAGATCAAAGGCAGGGCGACGTCTGAAATCAAACACCGCGCTGCCCACGCACCCGCGCAAAAATGCGGTCCAGCCCCAAAGGCAAGGGACGGGCCCGCGTCTTGCGAAAGATCGAACGCGTCGGGGTTGGAGAACGCACTTTCGTCGCGATTGCCAGAGCCGAACATTAAGAAGACCCGCTCTCGCGGTGTGAAGCTGATGCCGTGCAAGGCATAGGGCTGCGCCACTTCACGCGGAGACATCCCGATCGGGGACATCCAGCGGGCGTATTCTTCCAACGCGTTGTTCCAGTCTGAGGCCCCCGACTGAATGCGATCTAGCTGTTCGCGATGTGTTAGCAATGCCCAAACAACGCCTGCAATCGCATCACGGGGTTCATTTTGGCCGCCAGAAATCGCGAGCTTAATATTGGCGCGGATCGTGGCATCCGCCAACCCTGCCTGCATTTGGACGAACAGCAATGACTGGTCCGGATTATTTACAAGAAACGGGATCATTTGGTCGATGTGGCGATCAATCGAGGCTGTGCAATTGTGACAGTTGCGTTCGATCTCAGGGTCGCCTGCATAGTTCGCGCAGCCGTCAATCATGCCCTGGCTGACGCGATCCATTTCGCGCCAATCCAAGTTGGTCAGACCAGTGATCGCTTGCAATGCCGCGCCCGAAATCCGCATTGCGATGTCTTTGACCATGTCGGCGCTACCTTGCGCATGGATGTCATTCAGTGCCGCGTTCGTTGCTTCGATAAATTGCGCTTTCCACACGTTTTTTACGGTCTTGGGTGACACTGTCGGAAAGATGGCCCTGCGTTCAGCCAGATGAGGCCTGCCGTCCTTGCGCATCATATTGGTGCCCATAAGCTGGGTCATCAGACCGTTGGGTTGTTCAGACGAGAAAACCTCAATCTTCTTTTCTTCATTAAAGATGTCTTGGCGTTTTGTGATCAGGGTCGCGTTCAACTGCGGCACAAAGCAAACTGGGGCCTCGGCCCGCATCCGCTTTAAATCGGGATAGGGGTCGGACCAAAAGGCGTTGGGATCGATATTGAAATTGGGTGCTGTGGACATGGGCCAATGGTGCGGCCCATGTCGTTTGCCGTCAAGGGATCGCGACGTCTAGTCGAGGAACGCTTTTTCGACGACATAGGTTTGCGGGTCCGAATTCGCGCCCTCTTTCAAACCGTAGTCTTCAAGCATTTCCTTGATTTCGATGTTGAATGCTAGATTGCCACACACCATCGCGCGGTCGCTTTCGGGGTTGATCGGGTCAACGCCCAAATCTGAAAACGCTTCGCCAGAACGCATCAGGTCAGTGATCCGCCCCATTTTGGCGCTGTCTTCGCGCGTGGTAGTCGGATAATACTTGATCTTCTTCCAGAACCCATCGCCGATGACTTCATTCAAAAGCTCATCGTCTTTCAGCGCATCGATAAGGTCGCGCCCGTAGGTCAATTCTCCGGCTTCGCGGCAGGTGTGGGTGATGATGACCTCGTCGTAATCTTCATAGGTCTGAGGTTCGCGCAGCAACGATGCAAACGGCGCAAAGCCGGTGCCTGTTGCAAAGAACCAGATGCGTCTGCCCGGCAAAAGTGCGTCATGGACCAACGTCCCAACGGGCTTGGGGCGCAGGATGATGTCGTCTCCGGGCTGAATATGCTGAAGTCGAGACGTCAGCGGCCCGTCTTGCACTTTGATCGAATAAAACTCGAGTTCTTCGTCCCACGACGGCGATGCGATGGAATAGGCGCGCAGAAGCGGCTTTTGCTTGCCGGTCTTTGGGTTCACGTCGCCCATCAAGCCGATCATCACGAATTCGCCTGAACGAAAACGCATGGACGCAGGGCGCGTACACCGGAACGAAAACAGGCGATCTGTGTAGTGTTTAACGTCGGTCACAGTCTGCGTATCGGGCAGAGTTGGCACTTTGGGAACGGGTGTCGCTTTGGTGTCGGTCACGGGTGTTTGCTCGGTCATATCAAAACAGGGGCATTTGCCCCCTCCATCTATCATCTGAAATGTGGAAATAAAGGTCTATGTGGGCTGCGTCATTGACATATCTCAAGTTCGATATGTGTTTTAGCCCCGCACACGCGCCTGATAATCGTGGTCCTGCCACTTGGCGCGATATATCCAGTCGGCCTCGGGTTGGCGTGCCGCAAGGTCGTCGCCGATCTCAACCTCGTCAAAGCCACAACGACGCGCCATTGCGTACTGATCTGAGATAAGTTGACCCCGCGCGCGCAGCCGGCCCGTGAACCCCATGCGGCGCAATTGACGGGCAATCGTGAACCCGCGCCCGTCGGCAAAGCTTGGGAAATCCACCCGAATGACGGCCGCTGTCTTGCAGAAACCCTCAAGCGATTTCGGCGCGGTGTCTGATGGCACATCCAGAAACGCGACATCGTTTGCCGCTTCGCCCAGCATCACGAAGCCCGTCTTCACGTCGTCGGCCCGAAACCCATCGTCCGTTACAAGTACGCTCATGTCGATGATCCCTGTCCAAAATGGATGCCACATTCAGTTTTGTCCGTACCGCGCCAACGACCCGACCGCGGGTCGTCGCCATGCGCCACTTTTGACGTGCAGGGTGCGCAGCCAATCGATGGGAACCCTTTCGAGATCAATGGATGACGGGGCAGGGCATTGGTAGACATGTAGGTCTTGATGTCCTCAAGACTCCAATGCGCAAGGGGATTCACTTTGACCTGCCCTGTGTTTTCTTCGGCTTCAAAGTAAGCAAGCTGCGCGCGGGTGCCCGATTGAAACCGCTTTCGACCCGTAATCCAGCCGTCAAACCCATCCAAAGCGCGAATAAGCGGCCGCGTTTTTCTAAGCGCACAACACGCCCGCGTGCTACGCGTGTGCAAATCGCCGTGGGGATCGCGCGCGTGAACCTCGTGTTCGTCGGGGCGAATAATCCGCACATTCCAGAGACCCAAATCGATGGTCAATTGCGCTTGATACACAAGGGTTTCGTGAAACAGCATTTCTGTGTCGATGAAGATAATCGGCACCGATTTGTCGATGGTCGACACCATGTGCAACAACACAGCCGAATCCGCCCCAAAGCTTGAAACAAGCGCAACACGCCCGATGTTCGCCGTGTCGAGACTGGCTTTCAGAACCGCACGTGCTGACGCCGATTTATGCGTTGCGTTAAGTGCGTTCACCTTCGCGCCAAGGGGCGACGGCATTTGAGCGCCCTGTTGGATCAAAGGCGTCGCGCGGGTGAATTCGATATCATGCTGCATGGGCTTTAACCTCGGGATAAAGCGTGGCTTTGAAAGGGGCCAATCCTAAACGGCGAAAGGTGCTGAGAAAGGTTTCTTCAGGCGATAGGCGCACATCAAGATACGTCAACACGAGACGCTCAATCGCTGGCACAATCTCGGCCGCGGAAAAGCCGGGGCCTGCACGTTGGCCAATCGCGGCATCAAGTGTCGCGTCTCCACCGAGGGTTATCTGGTAGTTTTCGACCCCAGCGCGATCAAGGCCAAGAATGCCGATATGTCCGACGTGGTGGTGGCCACATGCGTTGATACAGCCCGAGATCTTGATCTGAAGGTGGCCAATGTCATGTTCAATCTTCAACGCATCAAAGCGTTCCGCAATCTCTTGTGCGATCGGGATTGAGCGGGCAGTTGCCAAAGCACAGTAGTCCATGCCGGGACACGCGATGATATCGCTGATGAGACCGATGTTCGCGGTGCCCAAACCGACCTGAGAAAGCTCAGCGTGGATTTGGGGGAGATTAGATTTGTGCACATGGGGCAGGATGATATTTTGCTCATGGCTGACGCGCAGTTCGTCGTGTCCAAACCGCTCAGCCAACGATGCCATGACCCGCATTTGCGCCGACGTTGCGTCGCCGGGCGTTTTTCCATGCGCCTTAAGGCTTATAGTTGCGATCGAATAGCCCTCGGCCCGGTGTGCGCTTAGGTTCGTGTCTGCCCAGCTGCGAAAGACCGGATCGTTTTTGTAGGCAATGTCGTAGGCGTCGACAGAACGGGTCGCGTAAACGGGTTCGGCGAAGGCGTCTTCGAATTGGGATAGATAGGCCATGTCGACGCCCGAGAATTCCGGTTTCACTTCGGCGAAACGTGCGTCCACCAAGGCACGAATTGCATCAATGCCGTGTTCATGCACGGTGATTTTGATGCGAGCTTTATACTTGTTGTCGCGCCGTCCGATTTCGTTCCAAACGCTTACGACGGCTTCAAGATAGGGCAGCAGGTCCTCGCGCGGTAGAAAGTCCACAAGCACCTTGCCGATCATCGGTGTGCGACCAAGACCGCCCCCAACGATGACTTCAAAGCCCAGCTCTCCGTTCTGTTCAACAACGCGCAATCCGATGTCATGGGCCTTGGTGACGGCCCGATCATTCGCGCTTCCGGTGATTGCGATTTTGAATTTGCGGGGCATGAACTGAAACTCAGGGTGGTCTGTCGACCATTGGCGGATCAATTCGGCAACCGGCCGAGGATCGGCCAGTTCGTCTGCGGCGGCACCGGCAAAATGATCCGCCGTCACATTGCGGATCGTGTTGCCGGATGTTTGGATGGCGTGAATTTGAACCTCGGCCAAGGACTCAAGAATGTCGGGTACATCGTTTAGCTTTGGCCAGTTGAACTGAATATTCTGGCGCGTAGTGAAGTGACCGTAGCCCTTGTCCCATGTGTCCGCCACGTCTGCAAAACGGCGCATCTGCGCGCTTCTAAGGGTGCCATAAGGCACCGCGACCCGCAGCATATAAGCGTGGAGCTGTAGATAAAGACCATTCATCAAGCGCAGCGGTTTGAATTCATCCTCGGTCAAGGCCCCCGAAACGCGGCGCTCGATTTGGCCGCGAAACTGTTTGTTACGCTCGGCCACAAAGGTAGTGTCGAAATCAGAATACTTATACATGTCCTAGGCCCTCTTGTTTGCCGTGCAGATAGTTGGACGGGCCGGTGCGGCGGAACGCTTCGCGAAAATGAACGGGTTCAGCGCCATTCGGTCCAGCCTTTACGTCCAACAAATAGACGCCAACGACGTCGCCTGACTGGGCGCTCGCATCCAGCAGACGGATTTGCGCATCGGCTTCATCGTCGATAATTTCAGCGTCGCTTAAACACCGCGACCACACGCCTTTGGCTGTCATATAAACAACGTCGCCTTCGATAAGTGCATTGGCGGTGATGACCTTTGGCAAGACTGGGCGTGGCATGATCCGTTTCCTTATCAGGAGTTTACTTAGCGTCTATTTTAGGAAATATTCCCTGTAATAGGCTAGTATCTGTAGTGAATAAGGATAATTGTTCCGGTATTCGGATCAGTCAGAACAAGTCACCTGAAATTGGAGAGTATTCGGAATGTCCGTCCGCTTAGATGATATCGACAAGAAAATCCTCGTTGAGCTTCAACGCGACGCTGCGCAGTCGCTTGATGAAATTGCGCGAAAAGTTGGGTCGTCCAAGACCCCAGTTTGGAACAGGATTCGCAAAATGCGGGATTCTGGGGTCATCAAACAACAGACGGTTTTACTCGATGCGGAAACCCTCGGGTTTGAGGCTTGCTTTTTCGTCCTCATCCGCACCAGCGAACATGAATCCGACTGGCAGGCGCGTTTTCTGAAGGCGCTACAAGACCGCCCTGAGGTTCTCGAGGCGCATCGATTGGCCGGAGACATCGACTATATTCTGAAGGTTCAGGTCAAGAACGCGCGTGCCTACGACAAGTTTTATCAGGCGCTGATTTCCGAAGTGAAAGTCCACAACGTGACCGCGCTTTTGTCGATGGAGCAGATAAAGTCGACGACGATGCTGCCGCTTGAGGCGCTTTAGCGCTTGGTGACCATCAAGGTTTCCAAACCGTGGAAATGATAGAGGTTCGCATAGCGCGGCGGCTCGGCTATCCGCAGATCAGGGCAGCGTTCAAACAGCACCCTAAGGGCGATTTGCAGCTCAAGTCGCGCGAGTGGCGCGCCAACGCAAAAATGCAATCCTCCACCAAAGGCGGCGTGGGCGGGATTGTAACGCGAAGGGTCAAACTGGCTTAGGTCTTCGCCCAAAGGATCGTCGCGTCCGGCGTGACCCAACATCAACGCAACCTGATCACCGCGCTGGAAAGTATGGCCGAAAATTTCAATGTCTTCGTAGGCGTATCGGGTGAATAACTGCAGCGGAGGGTCAAAGCGCAGCACTTCTTCGACCGTATTTTCCACGGCATCAGTGGTCATCCAGTCAGGCGAAACACCGTTTTCAATCAATGATTTAACGCCGTTGCCGATAGTGTGAACAGTGGCTTCGTGCCCAGCATTGAGAAGAAGAATGCATGTCGTAATCATTTCGTCCGACGACAGTTTGTCACCATCTTCTTCAGCGCGGATCAGTTCCGTTATCAAGTCGTCACGCGGAACTTTTCGGCGCTCATCAATGTAGCCGCGCATGAAGTCCGTGAATTCGACCGACGCTGTGGCCGCCGCGTCTTCAATCGCGCGAGTTTTGCGGGCCTGATACATGGCGACCATGGCGTTGGACCATTTCAGTAACTGCGGGGCCATATTTTCGGGCACACCAAGCAGCCGGCAGATTACAATCACCGGAATCGGCTGGCCGTATTGGGTGATCAAGTCGAACGGCGTGTCCGGAAACTGATCGATAAGCGAATTGCAAAGCGATTCAATCTCGGGTCCAAGGGATACAATGCGACGCGACGTAAACGCCCTTAGAACAAGCCTGCGCAGGCGTGTGTGCTTTGGCGGTTCAAGTTCTAACATCGAATGGGCTTCGATGTTGAGGAAGGGTTTTAAGCGATCCGGAATTGTCGGCGCATTTTCGGCAGGCACTTCGCGTCCAAACCGGCGGTCTTTTAGGATCGCGTTCGTCATCGTTGAGGCTAAGACTGCCACCATCCCGTAGTCTTGCCAAAACACCATCGGCCCTTTTTTGCGCCACTCAACGTAGTGCGGATATGGGTTCTGGACGAATTTGGCATCGGTCGGGGATTGGTGGACAGTTTCCATGATGACCCTAAGTACTTGCTTCTAAAGCGGTTATGATCGCCGTAAAGTCCTTGGCCTTTAGGCTTGCGCCACCAACCAGTGCACCGTCCACGTTGTTCAGCGCAAATATGTCTGACGCATTGCTTGGTTTCACCGACCCGCCGTAAAGCAAGCTCATGCCATGAGCCTCGGACGTTTCGTTTTGTGACGCAAGGAAGCCGCGGATAAAGGAATGCGCCTGTGCGATTTCGTCAAAGCTGGGGATTTTTCCGGTGCCAATGGCCCAGACCGGCTCGTAAGCAACAACCGTATTGGCGGCTAATGCGCCTATGGGGACTGATCCTGCTAGTTGCTTGGCAAGTACCTGATTAGTCTCACCTTTTTCGCGTTCATCAAGAGTTTCACCGATGCAAATGACAGCGATCAGGCCGGCGTCCCAAGCGGCTAAGGCCTTGTCGTGAACCTGTTCGCTGGTTTCAGAGTGATCGGTCCGACGTTCAGAATGGCCGACGATCACGTAGTTCGCGCCGCAGTCTGCGAGCATCTCTGCGGATGTATCGCCAGTGTGCGCGCCGCTTTTGTTGGCATGGCAGTCTTGTCCGCCAATCCGAATGTTTCCTTCAATATCAGCGGCTTGCGCCACCAATGTCGCAGGAGGGCAGATCAGGATGTCAACATCAGACCCAGCGTGGGTTTCGGCCAAAATGCGAATTTCGCCAAGCGACGCTTTGACCCCGTTCATCTTCCAATTACCGGCCGCGAGTTTTCTGGGCATCTGATCCTCCGAGTTGATTGATAAATCGATGCAGCCGCACGACCATTGGGTCAAGGCCCATGACGTCGTGTTCTACTTAAAATACGAGGAATAAGGTCAGGTCGGCAGGGTGAATTGTTCGGCCTGAAGTTCGTCCATATCTTTGAATTTAATGGATTCTCCGCAGCCGCAGGCATCGGAGACGTTCGGATTACGAAACTTGAAGCCGCTTTCAAGAAGCGAGACTTCGTAGTCAATTTCGGTGCCAAACAAAAACATCTGGGCCATGGGGGCGATCATGACGCGGGCGCCATCTTGTTCGACGACTTCGTCCAAAGGATCAGTGGCGTCAACATAGTCCATGGTGTATTCCATTCCCGCACAGCCGCCTTTTTTGACGCCTATACGAAGACCCGTATGGCCTTCTTTGTCCATCAGTTTG
>Ga0316204_10002549_pt1 | contig 40596 bp, 26 predicted proteins | sample 6monrhotite_MG_2_FD_205661 | JGI IMG/M metagenome (GOLD analysis project Ga0316204, IMG submission 205661) | Microbial mat bacterial communities from mineral coupon in-situ incubated in ocean water Damariscotta River, Maine, United States -... | ecosystem: Environmental > Aquatic > Marine >...
CCAGCTCTCAGCTCCCAGTCCCAGCTCCAGCTCCCAGCTCCAGCTCCCAGCTCCCATCTCCCATCACCCATCTCCCATCTCCCAACTCCCATCTCCCAGCTCCCATCACCCATCTCCCATCTCCCAGCTCCCAGCTCCCAGCTCCCAGCTCCCAGCTCCCAGCTCCCAGCTCTCAGCTCTCAGCTCTCAGCTCCCAGCTCCCAGCTCTCAGCTCTCAGCTCTCAGCTCTCAGCTCTCAGCTCCCATCTCCCAGCTCCCAGCTCCCAGCTCCCAGCTCCCATCTCCCATCTCCCATCTCCCATCTCCCATCTCCCATCTCCCATCTCCCATCTCCGAGAGAGAATCTTGGCCGCGCCCGACGAGACCTGCGGCGGACAGGCGCCCATCCGAGCGCGACCTGCGCTACGATCGCTCCATGGCCAAGAAGCCCGACGAGCAATCCAGAAAGATCCGCCGCCCCGACCCAGCCAAACAGGGCGCGGATCACGAAGAAGAGCAGAAACAACAGGTCGAGCTCGAGCACGAGCAGCTCCGGGACACCACCCAGGATCAGCTCGGCAACCAGGAAGTCGCGGCGATGCTCGGCATCCCGTCGATGGCTCCCGGGTCGGCCGGGCTGGGCATCGAGGGGGACGACCGAGACTACGACCTCGGCATCGAGTTCGGCGGCGACGACGACGACGACCTCGTCGGCGACGGCCCTCAGACCCTCGCGGACCTCACCCGGGAGTGGAACAAGGGCACCAAGCGGGGGCGCGACACCACCTCCTTCGTCGAGCCCATGCCGGTGGAGGACCTGCCCCCGGCGGATCAGGCCCTGGCGGCACGCATCCAGGCGGACCCCAACCACCCCGACCTGCCTCCCTCCGACAACCTCGATCCGCTGCTCCAGCCCTCCGAGGCGGTGGTCGCCGGCGACATCGGCTCGTGGCTTCGGGAGTCGATGCGCTGGGCAGGGGGCGAGCTGCCCCACCGCACCTTGGCTCACTGCATCCTCCCGGTGGCCCCGCCCCTCCTCGACCCCCATGGCCGGGTGTTCCTCGCTCGCGCGCGGGCGTCGGCCATCGCCACGCTCCTCATGCGGGACGGCCCCGTGCTGCGGCGCTCCCCGACGCCTTCCGTGTCCGCCTTCGTCGACGTGTGTTTGGAGCTCGCGGGACAGAAACACACCGTGCTCGACGTGTGGTGGCGGGCCCAGCAGGCCCAGCTCAAGCTCCCCATCGGCGCCGACGTCCTCGCGGGCGAGCTCCAGGGGCGGCGAGGGGGGCCGGGGCCCCAGGTCGAGCTGCCCCACCCGGCCCACGAGCACGTGGTGATGGTGATGGAGGATCTGGTCGACCTCCCGCCGGCCGCCACCCTGGTGCCCTACGTGCCCGATCTCCAGGCCGACTACGTCGACGAAGACGACGATCCGCTGGGCATCGACTCGATCCTCGATCAGTTCACCGGGGGCAAGCCCGACCCCATGGAGAGCATGTACGACACCGTGATTTTTGGGGCCGAGCGTCTGGCCAGTGCCGTCGCCCGGTCTCGGGTTCGTTTTGCGGGGCTGGGTAGGGCCCTGTGCGAAGTCGGGGATCAATGGATCGCCGGTGCGCCGGTCGACAGCGTCGTGGCCCTCGTGCGCCACGCCGACGAGCAGTCGGCCCGGATCCTCAAGCTCATCGTGGAGATCGCTCAGGCCGCCCGCCGACGGTCCGTCGATCCCCAGGGCATCCGCAACGGCCTGCGGCGTGCAGCGCGGCTGATCGACAAGCTCGTGCGGGCCACGCTGCGCTCGATGGCCAGCCTGGTCGGTGGCATCCTCCATGCCGAGCCCTTCGTGCCCGACGTGTTCGTGCCGGATCCCGACGATCCGCTCATCGGCGCCTGGGGCGACGGCAATCCAGCGGGCGCCATGCCGTTCCTGGCGCGCCAGTCGCCGGGGTGGGATCGAGACGCCAGCATGCTGTTCACCCGCGTCGGGGCAGGGGAGGCGGCCACGACCCTCGCCGACCCCCTGCTGGCGTTGGCCAACGCGCCCCATGCGCGGCCCCATCTGGCCGAGGCGGCCCGGCTCATCGCGGGCAGCTGCTTGCTGTGGTCCGAACGCCACGCCGACGCCATGGAGGTGGCTCAGCACCACGTGGTCCTCGGTCGGGCCCGACGCAACGGGCTGCTCATGGCCTCGGGCGCGCTGCTCGCGATGGAGGTCCACGAGCGTCGGGGGGAGCGAGAGGCCCTCGACGCGTTGCGGTACCGGGTCGCCAAGGACGCGTGGCACATGGGGCAGCGGGCGGCGTTCACCCTCCTGATGCGTTGGCATCCGGCGGAGAAGCAGGTGGACTTCGTCGAGGCGTTCTTCGACTAGGTGCGCGCGCGGCGGCGCACGCTCCGGATGCGCCGGCCGCGCCGGCGGCTCGGGCATGGGCTCGGCACGCCTTGCGGGTCTGGTACTCTTCCGCCCCGGAGGGCTCTTGGCCGTCGACGAAGCCGACCTCATCGCAGGCATGACCCCCACGGGTCGGCGCCTCGCCACCCCCGCCGCCGAGCTGGTCGAGGCTCAGGATGCCCGTGGCCTCAAGCATCTCGTCTGGTGTGCCCAGGAGCAGCACCGCTCCCACCCCGCCCTCACGGCGGACCTCCAGCTCGGCTGGATGGAGAGCCCCGACGTCACCGGTCTGGCCCGCCTCGCTCACCACGATCCGGACCAGGGGCTGTTCGCCTACGCCACAGGTACCTGCTTCACCGTCGCCGAGATCGTACGGATCTACGCCGAGGAAGAGGCCGGCGCGGGGGTCAAGGCGGGCCTCGAGCTCTGCTACTTGGTCGCCGAGGCCCTCTCGGAGGCCGCCGATGCGGCGGTCGATCTCGGCGTGTTCAGCCACGGCAACCTCAACCCGTGGACCATCGTCATCAAGCCGGATGGGCAGCCGCTGATCCTGTGCTACGGCCTGCCTCAGGTCGAGATGCAGGTATGGCAGGAAGACCCGCGGCAGGTCCCGAAGGAAGACTCCTTCCGGTACGCGCCGCCCGAGCGGCTGGAGGGGCACGACGAAGACATCGCCAGCGATCTGTTCACGCTGGCGCTCGTCGGCCTCGAGCTGATGGTGGGGCGTCCGGTCTACGACGGCCTGCTCGACGACATCCGACAGCAAGCCACCCGTGGCGAGGGCATGCGCCGCCTGTACCAGTGGCGAGAGCAGCTTCCGGCCAACGTGCGCGAGGTGCTGGGGCGCGCGCTCAAGCCCGATCCGGACACCCGCTACCGCCGGGGCCTGGACTTCGTCTACGCCGTGCACGATCTCCTGGGATCCATCGATGTCGAGGGGCCCTCCCTGTTGGAGGTGATGGCCAAGGTGCGGGCGGTCACCAAACGCGGCAAGGGCCCGATCATCGGCGGCAAGACCGGCATGCTCAGCGCCGAGGAACTCCGGGAGCTGGCCGCAGACCTCGACGACATCGACGACAAGCCGCTGCCCCCGCCCCGGCTGCCGCGGCCCGAAGACGACGTGGAGCTGGAGGGGGACGATGCCGAAGGCGACGGCACCCCGCAGCCGCGCTGGCAGCGCCGCCAGGCCCCCGAGCCGCCCCCGCCTCCGGACCCGAAGGCCGAGGCACGGGATCGGTTGAAGCGACGCCTGCGGCGGAGTGGGACGGCCCCTGGCACGCCCGCCGCTCCCGAGGAGAAGGACGCTCGGGAGCGGCTGCGCCGACGCCTCCGGGAGTCCAAGTCCGGAAGCGGGAACGGCGACACGCCCCGCCGCCGCCTGCGGCGTGGCAGCGATGGCGCGGCCCCGGACCGGCGTCGCCGTCGACCCGAGCCGTTGGTGTCCCAGTCGATCGATCTCGGGGAGCCCGTGGGCTTCGACGAGTCCGACGAGCACACCGACATCGACCTGGCCCCCGTGTCCCTGCCCGACCTCCCGGACGAAGACCCGGCAGAGCTGCCGGAAGAGGCCGACGAGACCGCGGTGGTCGACACGGCCGACGTGCCGCAGCCGCTCGGCCGAGTGGTGGCGGGTCCGGCCGAGGAAGAGGCCGAGACGGCCGTGTCGCCGTTGGCCACCAGCGGCGGTGCGGCGGCGCTCCTGCAGCGCCTTCGGGGAAGCACCGGCGAGCGACGCCGTCGGCGGCCACGCGCAACCCCTGCGCCCGTCGCCAGCGACGACGAAGAGGACGCGACGATCGCGCTACGGCGACCGGATGAGGCCCCGAGCCCCGCGTCCCCGGGTGCCGCGCCCCCCGTGGCCTTGCCCCCCGTGGCGCCGCCCCCTCCGCCCCCGGATCCTCCCGCGGCTTCGTCCAAGCCGGAGCGGGAGCCGGAGCCGGAGCCGGAGCGCGTGCTCGGCAAGCGGCGGCCCCCGGGCTTTCGCGAGCCGGCCCCCTCGCCCGAGCCGCCGGCGAGCGATGGCCTCGACGAGCCGTCGAGCAGCCTGCAGTCCACGGTCCAGCTCGACGACGGTCCGGTGGGCGATGTGGAGACCACGGGCTCGCTCGAGGAGGTGGCGCGGCTGGTGTCCGATGGCTCCATCCACGTGATCGGCCCCGGCGGCGTCGACGTCCCCCTCGCCCTGTTCGAAGAGGAGTGCATCGCCTCGGTCATCCGCCGCGCCGTGGCCCACCTGGGCCTGGCTCAGGTCGATCTCGAGGGTCGCCCCACGAAGGGGTGGCGCGGCCGGGTCGGCGACCATCCGTTGCCCGGAAGCACTGCCGCTGCGGGCATCGAGCGCCTGCATCTGTTGGCGGAAGAGCGCAGCGCCCATCGGCTCGCGGTGGAACACGGCGGACAGCGCGTTCGCCTCGTGCTCCCGAGCTGCGTCACCGTGGGGTCCGTGCTGCCGGCGTTGGGGGCGCTGTTTGGACTGGAGGGGCCCATTCGCGCGTCGTTCGCCGGGCAGGAGCTACCGGACGCGGTGTTGATCGGCGAGCTCCGTCGCAAGCCCCTCGTCCTCGAGTCCGTCTGATTCGGGGGCGGGTGGGATCCCTCTTCCCAGCTCTGGCCCCCTCGCGGTACCATGCTCGAGCACGAACGGGGTCGTCTCCTCGAACCCCCCGGCCGTGTGCCCTTCCGGCATGCCCCACGTGGGGTCCGGCCGGCTGTCGTACGTCGAGGAGGACGCCCGCTTGAGTCAGCAGGAACGTTGGGACGTCGTGTTGAACATGCTCGACGGCCCCATGAAGGGTGTCGGGGAGCAGAAGCTGCGAGGGCCCGTGATCCGCATCGGGGCCAACCCGGGGCCCGGAGGCTTCACCCTCACGGGCTACCGGGGCCTCGACGCGCGCCAGTGCGTGGTGACGGCCTACTCTGGCGGTGCGGCGTCGGTGGCTCCAGTGGGCACGAACCAGGTCCGCATGGCGCCCCACAGCAACGTGAACTGGCGCGACATCGACCCCATCCCGGGTCCCGAGTACCTCTCGCCCGGTTGCGCCATCCACCTCGGCCCCGTCGGGCGGGGCGCCACCATCGAGTTCGTGAGGGCCGAGAAGTTCGGTCAGTGGGAACAGGGCCAGCTGCTCTCGGAGGCGGCCGACGTCGGCGGCCAAGGGGCCGGCAAAGGCACCGGTCCGCTGCCCCCTGCCAGCTACGACGCGCGGCGGGTCGACCGGGTGCGGTCGTCCACCGCGCCGTACTGGTTTCTCGGCTGCAGCAGTCTGGGGGCCGTCACCACCACGGTGCTGGTCCTCATCATCGGCCTCTGGCAGGTCTTGTCCCCCGACCGCAAGCCACCGGGCCCGGTCGAGGAGGGCCTGGAGTTCTATTTCGACGTCGACATCGCCGAGTTCAACGACCAAGACCTCATGCTCCTCTCGGGGCTCGAGCAGGGGTATTTTGCCTTCGTTGCGGGGCCCAACATCGACGCGGCGGGTGCTTCGGCCAAGGAGGAGTGGGGCGACCCGACGTACTTCGACCCGATGTTCATGCGCTTCGTCACCAAGTCGGTGAACCAGCACATCCGCTCCTGGAGCTTCTTTCGGCGCCTCGACGCCGTGCACGTGGAGTACGGCAAGGTCGTGCTCGCCCTTCGGAGGGAGGGCCTCCCCGAGGCCTTCGCCGCCATCCCCTACCGGGAGTCTCGCTACAAAGCCGACGCCCAGAGCCACGCGTGCGCCAAGGGCTACTGGCAGTTCATGCCCGAGGTGGCCTACCGGGTCGATCGGCAGTCCGACCTCAGCTTCCGGGTGAAGGGGTGCCGCTTCATCGGCAACGACCAGCTCCGCTGGGAGCCGAAGGCGCTGATTCCTCCGTTCAACGTCATGAAGAACGCCGACTACGTCCAAGATGGCCAGTGCATGATCACCACGTGCGACGTCGACGACCGAACCCGCCTGGAGAAGTCGACCGCCGCGGCCATCTACACCCTGAAGGAGGCCTGGGACGACCCGCTGCTCCGGGAGTCCGGCTCCGCCGTGCAGCTGGTCATCTCGTCCCACAACGCCGGCTACGACGACTCGCGATTCGGTCGCAAGAAGAAGTTCAACGTGAAGACGGCCTATGCGGCGTGGTCCAAGAAGGTAGGCAAGGATCAAGGGCCCTACTTCACTGGACAGAACATCCGCTGCCCCAACTGGGACGACGGGAAGCCGTGCGGGGGCGCCTACATGGCGGAGACCCAGCACTACGCCTACAACATCGTGGCGCAGCATCTCCTGGCGGCCTGCTACTACGGGAGGAACTACGTGGAGAATCCTGCGTTCCAGCCGTACCGCAAGTTCCTGGGCTCCGAGGGATACTGCGACCGGATGGACATCCCCACCAAGGAAGAAGTGAGGTCCAAGCAGTGATGTGTGTTCGAGCTGGAGCCCCGGGTCACGGCATGGGGGCGGGGGCATGACCTTTCGCCCTTGGGTGATCCTCACCCTCGCCATCGCCGCTTTCCTGGTGAACGGCGTGCTCATCTTCCAGGAAGACATGCCCTCGGTCACGTCGGGGCCGGAGCTCGGCAAGATTCAGGAGCCGCTGCTCACCCTCGCGTACACCCGCACCAACCGCCGCCAGAACCTGGAGGCCATGGGCCTGTCGACCGACGTGGCGCATCTGGCCGCGGTGTACAGCGAGCGACTGGAGACGGAGCAGAAGAAGTGGGACGCGGTGCTCGAGCGGGATGCCACCAAGCTGTCGTCGGCCCTGTGCCCCAACAAGGAAGTGCCACAGCCCTACGCGATGCTGCGCTTCCTGGTCTACGAAGATGCCCAGAAGCGCTACGTCGTGGAGCCCATCCGGGTGAAGGAGCTGGAGGTGCAGCCCTGGTACGACACCTCCATCGTTCCCGCCTTGTACGACCACTTCGAGCGCACGGAGCGGCGCAAGTCGGATGCCACCGTGATGGCGGTCTCGGCGGCCTTGCTGGGCATGGAGACCCAGGCCCTCGATGGCACCAGCCCGTGGTCCATGGGGGCGCTGGGGTCGTGGTCGTACGCCACACTGCAGACCCAACAGCCTCGCGTGAGGCGCATGGTCATCGAGTACTTCGGCTTCATGCATTACCTGACCGAGCGGGCCAACCGGCCGGGGGGCATCTGCTCGTGAGGCCCATCCCTTGCCATCGCCTGCTGGACTTGCGCTATAGTCCTGCGCGTCCGTCCGACCGACCGGCGCGACGGCAGGTGCAGCACGTGCTTCGGAGCAGCGATTTGACGGCGATGCTTGGATGGATGCTGAGGAGGCCCGCGCGTGCGACGCCCCTGCGGGCCGCCGGGTTTCCACGGCAGATGAGCACCGGAGGGCGCCCATGAGCATCGGACGCCGTCGGTTCCGGATCATCAAAGAAATCGCTGAAGGCGGGTTCGGAAAGGTCTACCTGGCCGAGCAGATCTCGTCGGACGGCTTCTCGCGCATCGTCGCGGTCAAGCTGCTGCACTCGAAGTGGTCCAGCCACGATGAAGTGGTGATGCGCACCCGAGACGAAGCACGTCTCCTCGGGTTGATCCGCCACCAGCACATCGTGAAGGTCGAAGACCTCACCGCCATCGATGGCAAGTGCGCCATCGTCATGGAGTACCTCGAGGGGGTCGACCTCAAGTGGATGAGCACGTTCCTCAAGGAACGAGACCAGCACTTCCCCCGGGCCGCTCTGTTCGAGATCATGCTGGCCGTGTCGTCTGCGCTCGACGCCGCCTACAACGGCACCCCGCTCCAGGGCGGCGACCCGCTGCGGGTCATCCACCGCGACATCAAGCCGTCCAACGTCTTCGTCACGGTGGCGGGTGGCGTGAAGGTGCTCGACTTCGGCACGGCACGGGCGAACTTCGCCGAGCGGGAGGCCAAGACCCAGGCCCTCGCCTTCGGTTCTCAGGGGTACATGGCCCCTGAGCGCATGCTCGGCGAAGAAGACACCCCCGCGGCCGACGTCTTCTCCCTCGGCATCACCCTGTACGAGCTGCTGACCAACGAGCCGTTTGGCCGCATTCCGCCGCGCCCCAACAAGTTCGCCAAGAAGATCGAGGAGCGCGTCCAGGAGGTGCCCCTCGAGGGCGACCCCGAGTGGTGCGACCAGGTGCGGGACACCCTGCGTCTGATGCTCTCCTACGAGCCGAAAGAGCGGCCCACCGCCGCCCAGCTCATCGAGATCATGGAGATTCTGGCGTCCGATGCCGGCGACATGGGGCTGCGCCGCTACTGCCGTACCCTCGTGGCTGAGGCGAAGGCCTGCCTTCCCGAGCTCGAGGGCAACGACCCCCTCGCCGGCACCATCGTCGACGAGGATGCCTCGGCCTCGTTCGCCAACGCGGACTCTCCGGTGCCGCCGCCCACCACCAAGCGGATCTCGTCCATCCCGCCACCGCCGACCACCCACGGCGGCGGCACAGAAACCGGCGGGAGCAACCTGGGCCTCGCCGTGGCCGGTGTGTCCGTGGTCGGCCTGGGTGTGGGAGGGGGCGTGTTGCTCCTCCTCACCGGTGTCGGGGCATGGTGGTACTACAGCAGCATTCCGACGGGCGTCGTGCCGGATCCCGTGCCCATCGACCTTCCAGAACCCGCGCCCACGGCCCCGGACCCCGTGGCCGAGCCCGCCGCGGGTGGGGGCGTCATCCTGGAGGCTGGCAGCAGCTCGGGCCCCAAGGCCAGCACGACGCTCACGTTCTCCGATCCGGCTGGCGCCAAGGTCTCCATCAATGGGCCGGGTGGGTTCAAGGCCGAGTGGGATGGAAAGACCCCCTTCGCGATGGGGGAGATTCCCACGGGGACCTACAAGGCGAACGTCACCCCGAACGGCGGGAAGATGCTTCGCTTCAAGCGCTTCGAGGTGAAGGAGGGCGGGCCTTGCACCTTCGCGTTCGACCTCGGCTCGGGCGCCTGGACGGGCGGCTGCGGGTGAGTCGGGGCGTCGGCCCATGACGTCCGAACTGCAGGCCATCGAGGCCCTCGTGGCCTCGGCCAGCGCGGCGGCAGCCGAGGGACGCTGGGAGGCGGCGGCGGGCCAGTGGCACCAAGCCGCGGCGGTCGGACGGAGCCGCAAGGCCCATCGGTCCGCGGCGATGTGCGCCGAGCAAGAAGGGGAGTGCTGGCGAAGGGCCGACCACGCCATCCACGCGGAGGCGGCGCTTCAACAAGCCTTGGGTCAACCGGAACCCCCAGCCGATCCCGTGGCCACCTTTGCGCGCCTGGCGGCCGTGCTCGGCGAGCGGGGCGCAGGTCGCCGCGCCCTCGCCGTGGGACGGCAGGCGGTCCACATGGCGGAGCAGACCGGGAGTCCGTCGGCCCCCATCGCCAGAGACACCTTGGTGGGCCTGCTCCAGGGCTTCGGCCGAAAGGAGGAGCAGCGGCCCCTCGTCGAGGCCCTGGCGGCGTCCCTCGGCGACGACGCGCCCTCGGTCGCGTTTCGACGGGGCCAGCTGCTGCGGCTCGATGGACGGCTCGAGCAAGCCGATGAGGCCTTCGCCTCCGTCGAAGAACGCCTGGCTGGGGTGTCGGGCGCCGAGGCCGGCGTGGCGGGGGCGCGCATGGAGCGCGCCGAGATCGGCATGCTCCAAGGACGCACCTCCGGAGCGGTCGATGCGTTCATGGCTGCTCGGTCTCTCCACGAGGGAGCAGGGCGACGCTCCCTCAGCTGGAGGTGCGAGGTCGGACGGGTGCGCGCCAGCGTGCGGGTGGGCTTGCCGCCGGTCGCACCTGGGCTGGACGAGGCGCGCCGCTGGGCGATGGCCAGGGGCCTGGAGCTCCTGGCGGTCGATCTACGCACCGCTGCGGGCTTGTGCCAGGTGGGGCACGACCCTGCGGCGGCTGAGGCCCACCTGACCGCGTCGGCGGCGGCGGCCGATGAGATGGGTTGCCTCCCGCGCGTGGGCCGCATCCACCTCCACTTGCTGAGCCACGTCGCCACCGACGCGTCCACCCGCGCGGCGTGGGCTCAGGCGGCGAGGGAAGGCCTCGCCGACAACGTGCCGCTGCTCCGCGAGGTGGAGGCGCTGCTCACTCGGTCGCCTTGAGGAAGTCCCAGCCGTAGGTCGGGCCGTCGAACGTCGTCGGGTGCTTCTCGGAGAACGGCGACGGCACGTCGTGGGGCATGCCGTTCACGACACACAGCTGAGTGGGCACCTTGCACCCCTTCAGGGTGGTGCAGGTGGCGTCGCCGACGTCTTTGACGCTGCTCTTGTCCGAGCACTTGTTCAGGCGTCCCCAGTGCTTCCTCAAGCTATCGGGCGTGGAGAGCTGGTTCGGGTCGTCTTGCTTGGGGCCGTGCCGGAACATGTCGTCCCGCGTTCCGACCATCGCCAGGAAGGCGCGAGGCCCCTGGCAGTTCTTCGGCGAGACGAGGAGCGAGCCCGCGGCGGCAATCGCGCCGTCGACTTCCTTGCCCTCACAGGTCCAGCGGTTGGCCATCTGGCCGCCCGAGGAAAACCCGAAGGTGTAGAGGTTGTCGACGCAGGCATCCTTGCGGAGCGCGGCCGCGAGGCTGTCGAGGAAGGCCACGTCGTCGCGGAGTGTGGTGCCCTTGGGGAGATCATCGTCGAACTTGCCGGTGTTCCAACGGGCTCCCTTGCCGGCGATGTCCTCGCCGTACGGGGCCACCACGGCGAAGCCCTCGTCGAGGGCCTTCTCGTGCAGGCGCGTCTTCTTCAAGATGGATGGGGCGCCGCCGCGGCCGCCGTGCAGCAGCACAATCATGCTGCGGGGACCATCCGAGGCCCCGATGTACAGCGGCATGTCGTACGACTTCCCGCCGAAGCGATGGGTGTAGACGCCCTCCACGGGGGTGTCCTGGCGAGCGCAGGGGTCGCTGGGCCTGACGAAGGGGTCGGACGGACGGTCCTTGCGGCCCTTTCGGGTGCGGCGCCGCTCGGTGCCTTCCTTCTTCTCGGTCGCGTCGCCGTCGCCGTCGTCGCTGGCGTCGCCGAACCATCCGCAGCCCGTCAGACTGGCGAGCAGAATCCACGTCATGGTCTCTCTCCTGGCGGGGCCACGATACACCGGCGGACCTCCGGATGCCCGTTGGTGAGCCAGGCAGAGGCCCCATCGACCCCCGAATCCGGTCGGCGGCGTCTGCGAGGGGGACGGGATACGGCCCGCCCCCTCCCAAGGAAGGCCCATGATGGATGCCCGACGCAAGCTCGATGCGCTGACCCAAAACCTATGGTGGAGCTGGGACGCAGAAGCCACCGAGCTGCTGGCGGGCATCGACCCCTTCCGCTGGGCCCGCTACCGCGCCAACCCCGTGGCCGTGCTCGCCGACAGCGCCGCGATCGATGGCCTCCTCGAGGACCCGGCCTTCGTGGCGCGCCTGGACTCCGTGCACGCCCGCTTCCAGGACTACATGGCGGGGGCCGGCTGGTGCCCGCAGGGCAGCCCCGACGTCGCGTCCAGCACGGTCTGCTACGTGTCGATGGAGTTCGGTCTCCACGAGTCCCTGCGGTTGTACTCGGGTGGCCTCGGGGTGTTGGCGGGGGACCACATCCGCTCGGCGTCCGATCTGGGGGTGCCGCTGTTCGGGGTCAGCCTGCTGTACCGGCAGGGCTACTTCCGGCAGGTGATCGAGCAAGCGGAGCAGCTTGCGGCCTACCCACACGCCGAGTGGTCCCGGACCCCGGTGACGCCGATGACCGACGCCGACGGCGAGCAACTGCAGATCGAGGTCCCGATCGGTGAGCGCACCGTCAAGGCGGCGGTGTGGCGCCTCATGGTCGGCCGCAACCCGCTGTACCTGCTGGACGCCGACACCGACGGCAACACGCAGCACGACCGAGACCTCACGGCATCGCTGTACGGCGGCGACCACAAGATGCGCATCGAGCAGGAGATCCTGTTGGGCCTCGGCGCTGTGCGCGTCATGAAGGCCCTCGACATCGAGCCGGACGTCTACCACCTCAACGAGGGCCACTGCGCCTTTGTCGTTCTGCAGCTGGCCGCCGACGCGATGGCCCTCGGGTCCACGTGGGAAGAGGGGCTCGAGGCATCCCGGCATCGGTGCGTGTTCACGACCCACACCCCCGTGCCGGCGGGTCACGATCGCTTCGACACGGATCTCGTCGACGAGGCCATGGGGCCCTGGCGCGAGAGCCTGGGCCTGCCAGAGGGGACGTTCATGAACCTCGGGCGGGTGCACCCGGGCACCTTCCACGAGACGATGTGCATGACCGTCATCGCCCTGCGCGGCAGCCGCGCGGCCAACGGCGTGTCCGAGCTCCACGGCGAGGTCTCCCGCGACATGTGGAAGGAGCTCTACGGGGGCGCCGCCGATGCGGCCGCCATCGGGCATGTCACCAACGGCGTGCATCCTCTGTTCTGGATGGCACCGGAGGCGCGCGAGCTGTACGACCGGCACCTCCCGGGCTGGCGCGACCGGGTGTGGGACCCCGAGGTGTGGGCAGGGGTCGACCGCATCACCGACGCCGAGCTGCTGGCGCTCCGGTCCACCCTCCGGGGTCGGCTGGTGAAGCTCATCAACGAACGCACGGGCGCCGGCTTCGACGCCGACAAGCTCACCATCGGCTTCGCCCGCCGCTTCGCACCCTACAAGCGCGGGTGGCTGGTGCTCTCGCAGCCAGAACGACTGGCGGCCATTCTCGAGCAGGGCGTGCAGTTGGTCTTCGCGGGCAAGGCCCATCCCAGGGACGAGCACGGCAAAGACATCGTGTCTCAGGTGGTGCGCTTTGCCGAGAGGGAGGGCTTCCGCGACCGCGTGGTGCTCCTCGAGGACTACGACATGCACCTCGGCCGGGTGCTGACCGCCGGCGCCGACGTGTGGCTCAACAACCCACGCCGACCCATGGAAGCCAGTGGAACGTCCGGCCAGAAGGTGTGCCTGAACGGGGGCCTCAACCTCTCCGTGCTCGACGGATGGTGGCCCGAGGGCTTCGACGGCACCAACGGCTGGGCCATCGGCTCGGGCCAGAACGCCGACGACGCCGTGGCCGACCTGGCGGACGCCGAGAGCCTGTATGGAACGTTGGAGCAAGACGTGCTCCCCGAGTGGGAGGACCGCGCCCGGTGGCTCGCCCGGGTGCGTCGCTGCATCCAGACCTGCTCGCCGCTCTTCACCAGCCACCGCATGGTGCGGGACTACGTGCTCGACATGTACGCCCCGGCCGTGCGCGGGGACGACCCCGGCGCGGGGCTCGGCACCGGGACCCCTACCTGACATGGGAACCAGACCCCTGGAGCGGGCGGCGCGGGCGGTGGTGTCGGAGGGGGTGATTCCCTCCGTGCAGGTGAGCGTGTGGCAAGGAGGCGCGCTGCTGCACGACGTCGTGGTCGGGCGTGCTCGGCTCGACCCAGAGCGGATGGCGTCGGTACGAACCCCCTACGACCTGGCGAGCGTCACCAAGCCCTTGGTGGGTGCCGGTGTGGCGGCGGCCCTTGCCCAACGTGGCGCCCTCGACCTCGATGCCCCGGTCGCCGACCACCTCCGTGATGTCGATGGCCGCGTGACCGCCCGGATGCTGCTGCAGCACAGCGCCGGCTACCCGGCGTGGGCGCCTTTGTACGAGCAGGTCGATCGTGAGCTGTGGGGCACCGGGGAGGCCCGGAACCAGATCCTCACCCTCGCTCGCCGCACCCCCCTGGACCGGGAGCCGGGCGTGTCGGCCACCTACAGCGACCTGGGCTTTCTGGTGCTGTGCCAGCTCCTCGAGCGCGTCACCAGCGCCCGGATCGACGCATTGTTCGAACGCTTCGTCCGAGGGCCGTCCGGCGTGGACCTGCGCTGGGGGTGGCCTCCCCGTGACGGCGAGGAGCCCGCCGCCGCGACTGAGGACTGTCCCGTGCGTGGGCGGGTCGTGGAGGGCGAGGTGCACGACCTGAACGCCTTCGCCATGGGGGGCGTGAGCACCCACGCTGGCTTGTTCGGCACCGCCCACGAGGTCGCGCGCCTGGGAGCCTTGCTGCAAGACCCTTCGCTGGTGCCCGAGCGGGAAGGGGCGCTGTGTGAGCCGCTGTGCGATGTGCGGCCGTTCTGGCAGGCCCGTGGGCCGGGCTCCCATGGGCTGGGCTGGGATGGCGTGACGAGGGGGGGCTACACCTCCACCGGAGCTCGCTGGCCCGACGATGGTGTCGGCCACCTCGGATACACCGGCACCTCCCTGTGGCTGGCCCCGTCCCAGGCCCTCACGGTCGCCATCCTCACCAACCGAGTGCATCCCGTGGACGACGCGGCCCACAAGGCCGCCATCCGGCTGGCACGGCCCTTGCTTCATGATGCCGTGTGGGATGAACTGCACTGACCTGGAGCGCCCCGTGACGCGAACCTTGACCGCCATCCTGGGCAACGGCCAGCGCCTCGATGGGGGCGCGATGTTCGGCAACGCCCCCCGGGCGCTGTGGCAGCGCTGGGCCCCCCCCGACGATCGGCACCGCATCGAGCTCGCCTGCCGATGCTTGCTGCTCCGGGAGACCGGCGCGGACGGGGAGCGGCTCGTGTTGTTCGAGACCGGCATCGGTGACTTCTTTTCCCCCAAGCTGGCCGACCGCTTTGGCGTGCAGGGGGAGGGGAACGAGCTGCTGAAGGGGCTCGCCGCCCTGGGCATCGACGAATCCGAGATCGACGTCGTGGTGTTGTCGCACCTGCACTTCGACCACGCCGGCGGGTTGCTGCCGGCCCATGGGGAGGAGGTCCGGCAGCTGCACTTCCCCCGCGCCACCTACATCACGTCGGCCGCCCATTGGGCCCGGGCCACGAATCCGCACGCCAGAGACCGCGCCAGCTTCCTCCCCGAGCTGAACGAGCTGCTCGAGGACAGCGGCCGGCTGAAGCTCGTCGAGGGCACCGACGCGGAGCTCCTCGGGGAGGGCTTCCGATTCCACTTCTCCGACGGCCACACCCCGGGCCTGATGCTCACCGAGATCGACATGAACGGTGCCCCGGTGGTGTTCGCCGGCGACCTCGTGCCGGGGGTGCCTTGGGTCCACGTGCCCATCACGATGGGCTACGACCGCTTCCCCGAGCGGCTCATCGACGAGAAGCAGGCGCTGCTGACCGACCTGGCCGAGCGGGGGGGGCAGCTGTTCTTCACCCACGACCCGGGCACCGCTCTAGGCACCGTCGTCCGCGACGAGCGTGGCCGGTTCTCGGTCGTCGATCCCGTTGCTGCCCCGGTGGACTGGAGGGCCTCTTGATGCGGACCACGCCCGTGCTCGTGCCTGCCGGAGCCCCCATCGCGGTGGTCGCGCCCAGCGGAGCCCACAACGTGGCTCGGTTCGAAGCCGGCCTCGACATCGCCCGGGGGCTCGGCTTCGAGCTGCGCCCCACGCCGGGACTGCTGCAGCCCCACCGGTACCTAGCTGCCCCCGACGAGGTTCGCTTGGCGCACCTGCAGGCGGCCCTCACCGATCCCGATGTGGCGGCCGTGTGGGCGGCCCGTGGGGGGTACGGCCTCACCCGCATCATCGACGACCTCGACACCCGCGGCATCGACCACCGGCCCGTGATCGGCTTCTCGGACCTGACGGCCTTGTTCTGTGCGGTGCGCGGCACGGAGGCGACGTGTGTGCACGGGCCGGTGGTCCACAGCCTCCCCCAGACCGATGAGGCGAGCCTCGATCACCTGGCGCGCTTGCTCACCGGGCGTGCTCTGGCCCCCCTCGCGGGAACGCCCTGGGTGGATGGCGATGCCGCCGGGCCGATGGTGGGTGGGAATCTCTGCTTGCTGGCGGCGACCTGCGGCACACGCCACCAACTCGACGCGGCCGGCACGGTCTTGGTGCTCGAGGAGATTGGGGAGCCCGCGTACAAGGTCGACCGGATGCTTCAACAGCTGGTCAGCGCCGGGGTGCTGCGGGGCGTGGCGGGCGTGGCCCTGGGGGAGTTCACCGACTGCCGCGTGCCCGAGGGGTCCGACTACGCGGTCCGCGAGGTGCTTCTCGATCACCTCGAGCCCCTCGGGGTGCCGGTGCTGGCCGGTCTGCCCATCGGCCACGGATCGGCGAACCACGCCTTCGTGTGGGGCCGCTTGGGTCGCATTCAGGCAGGGCGGCTGCACCTCTAGGGCTGGCCGACGCTCACTTCGCCCGGCACAGCCCCATCGACTCCTTGCACTGGATCGTCGCCCCGTCGGTGCCCACCGTCACCTTTCCGGTGCGGATGGGTTCGGCGCCGCTGAAGCTCACCTCGATCTCGTAGCTGCCCGGGGGCACGTTCCCAGGCACGGGGAAGCGACCGCCCCCGCCGACGAGCACGACCTTGCCGTCCCCGCGGGTCGTCACGGGCGCGCCCTTCGGCGCCGGTGCCGGAGCCGGAGCCGCGTCGGGTGCTTCGCCACCGTCATCTGCGGGGGCGTCCTCTTCGCCGCCTTCCTCTTCGTCGTCGCCTTCCGCTTCGTCGTCGCCTTCCGCTTCGTCGTCCCCTTCCGCTTCGTCGTCCCCTTCCGCTTCGTCGTCGCCTTCCGCTTCGTCGTCGGAGGGCTCGCCTGCCTCGGGGTCGTCCTCCTCCACGTCGTCTTCGCCTTCGTCCGCGTCGACGTCCGTCTCTGGCTCCAGCAGATCCGCGGTGTCACCGATGGGGAGGCCAGCGCACGCGAGGCTGGTCATCCCGAGGAACAGGGCCGACAGCAGGGTCGGGGTGCGGCGGGGCAGAGTGGACATCGATCCTCCAGGACCGCCCAGCTACCCCAGCAGCCGTGTCATGCCACCACGGGCGATACATCTCGTCACTGGCGCTCAGGCACCGCCTGGCTACGAACGAGGGGCCCGGAGGTTGCCATGATCTTGCTGATGACCCGTCTCGCCCTTGCGGCGGACTGTCCCGAGCCCGCCACGGACGGACAGGTGGCCTCGGAGATTCAAGCGGCCCTGTTGTCGTTCGCGGTGATGGACGACGAGGCCTTCGTCGCGGCCTCGGACCGCGCCTTCGGTCTGGTGGATTGCCTCGGCGAGCGCGCCACGCCCCAGCTGGCCGCTTCGCTGCACCGGGTGCGGGGCGTTCGTTCCCTGTTCGATGGCGACGAGGCAGCGGCCCGTGCGAGCCTCGCAGCCGCCGTGGGCCTCGAGCCGGACCACACGCTGTCGTCCACCTTGGCGCCAGAAGGCGGCAAGCTCGCCGTGCTCTACGCTGAGGCTGGCGGGGTCGTGGTGGGACGCACGGCCCATGGACTCGACGGCTACGAGGTCGTCGTCGATGGCAGCGCCAGCCCCACGGTGCCAGAGGGCCCCTACCTGGTGCAGGTGGGGGGCGAGGTTCCGTCCTTCACCGCCTGGCTCGCGGGGGGACTCCCCACCCTGCCGGAAGGCCTCGAGCCCACGGCTGCACCCGTCCCAGGGCCGCCTGCGGTGCCCATGACGCCGGCTGCAGTGGCAGCGAGCACGCCCCCTGCATCCCCGTCCTCCTCCAGCACCGCCAAGGTGAGCCGGGAGAAGAAGGGCAAGGGCTTCCTGTGGGCTGGGCTGGCCTCGGGGGCCGTGGCGGCGGGCCTCTACGGTACGGCGGTCGCGGGCCGCATGTCGTACGATCAGTCGCCGTCGACCTCCACGGCCTCCCTCACGAACGGCGCTCTCTTCGGCTCCGTTGGCACGGCCGCAGTCTCTGCTGGTCTCCTCACTGCACACGTCGCGACCCGGTGAACATGATGACTTCCATGCTGCGCACTTCGCTCTTGCTCGCCATCGTCCCCCTCGCGGGCTGCTGGCCGTACATCTCCAACCCTTCCAATGGCAGCCCGACGGCCGGGGATGCCGACACCGACACCGACACCGACACCGACACGGACACGGACACGGACACGGACACGGACACGGACACGGACACCGACGCCGACGCCGACGCCGACGCCGACGCCGACGCCGATGCGGATGCGGATGCGGATGCAGACACGGACACCGACACCGACACGGACACCGACACCGACACCGACACGGACCCGCTCAACTGCTCGGCGCCGACCCTGGGGCCCTGGCCTGCCCATCCGATCGCCCAGGCAGGGGCGAGCGTGCGCCGCAATTCGTACGCCTTCGATGCGGGCATCGACACCGTGCATGGCCTAGCGGTTGGGTCCAACAACCTTCCCGTGTCGGAGCTGATCACGGGCGCCCGCGTGGTGGCGGTCGGCTATGCGGTCCCGGCCGCGTCGGGGAACGTGAGCTTCTGGATCGCCGACCAGTCGGGCGCCATCCTCGTCTACGACGCGTACTTGCCCTTCGACCCGTCCTCGCTGAAGCCTGGAGACGAGGTCGACCTGCGGGTCACCGAGGTCGATGAGTACTTCGGCATCCCAGAGGTCACCGCCATCGACCTCATCAATGTCACCAGCACGGGCAACGCCGTGTGGGTGCATGACGCCATGGACGGCAGCGACGTCACGTTCGCCGCCTACGAGTCTGAGGTCGTGGAGATCTGGGGTGAGCTCGTCACCGCGCCGGTGGACTGCGGCGGCTTCGAGTGCGCCGAGCTCCACACGGGGGCGCCCAACACGGTGCAGCTGCGCTTGCCGGCGGGCATCTACCTCGAGGGCGACTGCGTGCATGCCATCGCCCCCGTGGGGTCGTTCGACTACGGCACGCAGATCAACATGAGCGACTTCGACTGGGTGCGCTACTACTGACTAGGAGCCGGCCTGATGAAGCTTCATCAGGTTGGCCGTCTCCGCCACCGGGTTCGGGCCCGCCAAGATCACCACGTCTTCGCCTTCTTTGATGAAGCCGCGGTCGATCAGCACGCGGGAGCCCAGCTCGATCACCGCATCGAGGCTGTCCACGACGGGCACCAAGATGGGGGTGACCCCCCAGGCGAGCGCCAGCCGGTCCGCGGTCTGTGCGTTGCTGGTCAGCGCGTAGATGGCGCCCCGCGGTCGGGTCTTGCTGGCCCCGCGTGCGGTGACCCCAGACCAGCTGAACACGACCAGAGGGCAGCCGCGCTCGGAGGCGGCCCAGCAGGCCGAGCGGGTCACGAGGCCGCTCTTGCCCGTGAGCCACACCATCTCTTCGAGCGGGGTGGGGGAGAAGAAGCGAGAGCCCTCCACTTCACGGGCGATCTTGTCCATCATGCGCACGGCGAGGATGGGGTAGTCGCCGATGCTCGTCTCCCCTGAGAGCATGACCGCGTCGGTGCCGTCGAGGATGGCGTTGGCGACGTCGGTGGTCTCGGCCCGGGTCGGCCGAGGGTTGCGCTCCATGGAGTCGAGCATCTGGGTGGCGGTGATGCAGAGGCGTCCATGCTTCTGGGCCGCCGCGATGATGCGCTTCTGGTAGACCGGCACCTTCTCGATGCTCACCTCGACGCCGAGATCGCCGCGGGCCACCATCACCCCTTCGGCCACGTCGAGGATGGCGTCGATGCAGGCGACCGCCTGAGGCTTCTCGATCTTGGCCACGACCGGCATGTCGGGGCTGCCGAGGCGCGCCAGCTCCGCCTTGAGGTCGGTGATGTCCTCCGGGCGCTGCACGAAGGACAGCGCGACGTAGTCGACCCCGACATCGATGCCCACCGCGAGGTCGGCGAGGTCCTTGGCCGTGAGGCAGGGCACCGAGAGGGCGACCCCCGGCAGATTGATGCCCTTGAACGACCCGAGGGGCCCCCCGTGGGTCATGCGGATGTCGACCTCGCCTGGTGCCTCTCCGTCGCTCTTTCGGACCGCTTCGACTTCGCCGGACAGCGCACCGTCGGCGAACAGGACCACGTCCCCTACGGTGACGTCATCGACCATCTCTGGGTAGGTGGTGCCCACGCGGGAGCCCGAGCCGACGACCGAGTCGGACATCACCACGGTGAGCGTGGCGCCCGTGGCGAGCTCGAGAGGCTTCGGGACCTTGCCGGTGCGGATCTTCGGGCCCTGCAGATCGAGCAGGATGGCGGTCGGCTTGCCGAGCCGCATGGCGGCCCGACGGACGCGGGCCACCTGACGACGGATGCTCTCGTGGTCGGCATGGGAGCAGTTGATGCGGGCCACGTCGACGCCGGTCTCGAGCAGCTGCGTCAGCGTCGGCTCCTCCCAGCACGCGGGACCGAGGGTGGCGACGATCTTCGTCCGGGTCTCGAGATGCGGGCGGTGCTCGTACACGGAGGGGTGCTCCAGGTTCGGGGGGCGGGGGTCGTGGGGGCCGGGGCCGGATCAGCCTCGGACCAACCGAGACACGAACCAGACGGGCACGGCGATCAGCAGGTAGCCCGTGGCGAGCAGCGCCATGAACACCGGCAGCGACAGGTGCGCGAGGAAGAGCTGATGGATGGATTCGCCGAGGGGGGCGGTGCTCACCTTCGTCGCGCCCCCGAGCAGCAGCTCGCGGTAGGGCAGCGACATCATGGCCAGCGCGCCGCCCGAAGAGGCACCGTGGAGGGCCAGGATGGCGCCTCCGAGCACGCCGGCGAACACGCCCTCGCCGACCACGTCTTGGAAGATCCGCTTGTCGACTTCGAGCTCCATCTGGGAGCGCCAACCCAGGATGAGGCCGACGACGGGAGCGGCCAGCACCGCCAAGGTCCCGACGATGCCTCCAGGCAGGATGAGGACCCGCCAGTAGATCGGCACGCTCGCCGCTGCGAGCACGACGAGGAGCGACGCCATGGCGAGCATCCAGACGCCGGCCCGCATCCGCTGGCCCTTGCGGAACACCAGCATCGCGTCGCGGGAGATGAGCGCCACGAGCACGGCCGCGATCAAGCCGCCGAGGGCGAGCGGGGCGGTGAGCTGAGCCTGCCCGACCCAGGTGGGGCTCGCGCCGAGCTCCTGGAACACGAAGGTCTCGATGGCCACGGTCGTGCCCAGCTGGGAGGGGATGGCCACCGTGGTGGCCAGCAGCCCGAGCCACGGCACCGGGCCGGGGCGAACGGCCGGCACCACACGGGAGGGCTTGCCACGCCAGAGATCGTGCACGACACCACCGAGCCAGCCCAGCAAGGCGCCGGTCATGAGCAAGATGGTGGCGCCGAGGGTCTGGTAGCCGGGGGTGCGAACCGCGCTGGTCACGATGGCGCGCTGCAGGCCTTCGGTGGTGGCACGGCCACCCTCCACGAGCTCGATCAGGGGCCCGTGGGCCAACACCGCGGTGCCCGGGAGCACCACGAGCAGTGCGACCATCGCCGCGATGGTGCCTGCGACCGCGCCGGCCCGCCCCTGTCGGTCAGGGGTCGCAGCGGCGCCGGCCATGCCGCTCGCGAACAGCGCAAGTGCGGCGAACAACGTCGTGATGAGACCAGCGGAGCGGGGCGCGGTGGTCCAGTCGGAGATCATGCTCCGTGGGATGTCGAGGTACAGGCTCGGGGCGAGCAGGGCGGCGACGAGGAGTCCCCCGATTGCGCCGCCGACGATGGTAGCCGGTCTCATGGTGCGGGAGTGTACCTCGTGTGGAGGGGTCGCGGGCGGGGCGAGTCACATGGTCGGTGGACCACCCCGACGGGGCTCGGCTATGGGGTCTCCATGTCCGAATGCCTTCGCCGCAGATCTCGAGCCGCCCGTCCGGCTCCGAACGCTCCACCGGCTGCCTCCTAGGTGGTCCGTCGTCCCACGCCAGCGGGCGTTGTGCGCCTGGTGAAGCGCTTTCCCACCACCACGGCGCTGGCGGCAGCGATGGTCGGCGTGTACGGCCTTCAGCTCGCCCTCGGGGGCGACGAGGAGGCAGCGGTCCGGCTCGGCGCCATGCGCGCGGATCGGGTGATGGAGCACCACGAGCTGTACCGTCTCGTGGCGGCTTCTTGGCTCCACCATGGCGTGCTGCACCTCGCCGTGAACCTGCTCGCCTTCCTGCAGGTGGCCAGCCTCGTCGAGTACGTGTGGGGCGGCCTTCGGATGGCGGTGATCTACCTGGCGGCGGGCTTGGTTGCGGCGCTGGCGGCGTGCGCCCTCGGTCCCTACGGCGTGCCGACCTACGGCGCCTCGGGCGGGGTCCTCGGACTCGCGGGCTTGGCGATGGCGGGCCGCTGGGCGGGCGACCCGAGCATGCGGCTGTGGCTGCAGGAAGCCGTGGGACGTCGCCTCACGGTGGCCGTGGTCTCGACCTTCGTCATCGGCCTGTTGCTGGAGGTGGCCTTGCCCGACGTCGTGAGCGGGTGGGGCCACGTCGGGGGCTTCGTTGCGGGCCTCATCCTGGCGTTCTCCGTGCCGGAGGCCTCGTCGGGGCGAGAGCTCTTTCGGCTCCTGGGGGCCACCGCGGTCAGCGGGCTGCTCGCCTCCGCTCTGGCCGTGGGGTGGCACGGCAACGTCGCGCTGGGCACGCACCACCAGGACATGGCCCGGGTGCTGCTGACCCGAGCGAGCGCCCAGCCGAACACCTACGGTGCCTACCTCGACCTTGTCCCCATGCTCGACCACTACGTGGACGCGGGCCAGGCGGACGAGGGCCACGCACGGTTCGCGGACCAGGTGGCCACGATGCAGGATCTGCGGCTCGTTCGGGGCCTCGTCGGGCGGCTCTACTTCGACACCGAAGTGAACGAGGAGCCCCGGCCGGAGGCCCTCCACATTGCCCTCGAGCGGTGGCTCGCCTTGAGGCCCCACGACCCCGAGGTGCTCAACGCCGTGGCGTGGCACCTGGTGACCCGGCCCGACGTCGCGAGCCGAGACCCCGAGAGGGCGGTGAAGCTGGCCGACAAGGCCCTGCGTCGCATCCCGCCGGAGCAGCGGAAGGCCTGGTACTCGAAGGGACTCGAGACGGTCGCCGGGCCGAGCGCATCGGCGCCCAGGCCGATGCGAGCCAGCACCCTCGACACCCTCGCCGAGGCCCTGCTTCAGGACGGGCGGATCGAGGAGGCCCTCGAAGCGCAGCGGGAGAGCGTGGAGATCGCCACCGAGCTCGATCTGTCGGAGCTCGAGACGATGCGGACTCGGCTTGCCCGCATCGAGGCGGCGGCAGGGTGACACGCTGGCGTGCCGTGCACGAAGCCGCGGTGAAGGCGGGGCAAGAGCACTACGTGGATCCCGCGACGGGCTTCCTGGTCTTCACCGAGCTGTACCACCTCGGGCGTCGTCGCTGCTGTGGGTCGGCGTGCCGGCACTGCCCGTACCGGCACGCGGGGGTGCCGGAGGCGGAGCGCCAGGGGCGCACGCCGCCGTTCGTCCTCGGCGAGGACGGGTAGCCGAGGCTACTGCAGCGCGGTGAGCTCGGCCTTGGCCGACTGCATGTCGCTCTCGGCCTTCCGCACTTCGGCCTCGAAGGCGCCCACGTCGAGGTCTGCATCGGCCACGTGCTCGGAGACGGCCTTGGCCTTGGCGAGTTCGAGCTCGGCCTCCGCGAGGCTACGCTCGGCCTGCAGCAGGTCCACCTTGGCCTTCGCCTGCGCCAGATCGTTGCGCTCGGCGTCGGTGGTGTCCTTGGCCTCGTCGACGTCGTCCTTGGCCACGTCGACCAACAGATCGGCCTGCTGGACGTTGTTCTTGGCGTTGGCCTTCGCGACCTTCAGCTCCTTCTTGGCGACCTTGGCTCCGGCCTTGTCTTCCTTGCAGGTCTTCTTGGACTCATCGTAGGCGAGCTCGGCGTTCGCCAGCTTCTCCTTGCCCGTGGCGGCGGCGATCTTGGCCTCGCCCTTGGCGTCCTTGACGGCGTCCTTGGCGTCGCTCTTGCCGTTGCCGCTGTCCTTGGCGTCGCCGAGGTCGTTCTTCGCGGCGTCCATCTCCAGATCCATCTTGGCGCCGGCCGTCTTGACCTCTGCCTTGGTGACCTTGAGCTCCTGCTTCTTGACCTTCACGTCGGCGCAGGACGAGTCGGCGGTCGCCTTGGCCTCCTCCAGCCCGAGGTCGGCCATCTCCACCGCGGTCTTGCCTTCCTTCTTGGTGGCCTTCTCGAGGTTCTTGGCGTCCTTGACGTCTTCCTTGGCCTCGCTCTTCTCTTCCTTGGCCTCGCCGATGTCCTTTCGCTCACCACCGATCGCGATTTTTGCGGCCTTGAGCTCGCCATCGAGCTTCTCGAGGCTGGCCTCCTTGGCCTCCAGGGCCTTGGCTACGTCATCGGGCAGCTCGGCCAGCTGGCCGTTGGGAACCGATGGACCCGCGAAAGCGAGGGCGGGGGAGAGGAGACAGGCAAGAATGAGTGAGCGCATGGGCGACCTCCAGTTGCCCATTCATACGACGGCCCGAAGGCCGTGGCTGTTGCCTCGCCGTTGCGCAACCGAGAGGTGACTTCGATTCCCCGGCTCAGCGGCGGAACTTCCCTAGCCGACGCAATTCGGGGCGCAGGCCATCTTCCAGGTCCATGAGCGCATCGCGCACGCTGGCGGGGTCCTGGAGCAGCTCTTCCATGGCGAGCGGCTCGTCCGACGACGCGACCCGCACCACCAGGGACGTGAGCCATCGCCCCAGGTCCTGGCCGACCGCCAGCTCGTCGACGGTGATGAGCAGTTCGGCCTCGGACGCCAGCCCCTCCTCCTCCACGACGGTGAAGCCCGACGCCTGCAGCTCATCCCGGGCCACGGCTGCTGCCTGCAGCTGGGCCACCTCGGGGGCCGACCCATCGACGGTGATGCGCACGGTGAGGAACGTCAGACCATCGAGGTAGGCCTGGGCCTCTCGGGCATGGCCGCCCTCGGGCCACCACTGCAGGTACTTCTCCACGGCCCTGCGGCCTCGGCCGTCGGCGGCCTCCCAGGCAAGGTCGTCCTGGGCAATTCGGGCTTCCTCGAAGTGGGCGCCCTGAGGCCAGCGGACCCGGTAGCGTGCGTAGGCCTGCTCGGAGCCGTCCATCAGCGCCTCGACCCAGGCCCGCTCGTCGAGCTGGCGCCGGGCGGCGGCGGCGTACACGCCGTTGGGGTAGCGCCCGAGGAACAGCTGGATCGCCTCGGTGCTGCCGTTGTCGAGGACCTCCTTGAACTCCACACCCTGCAGAACGCCCTCGGCCGCGCCACGGTTCCGGCCCCGAGGGAAGGCGGTGAGGTAGGAGCTGGCACCCGCAGCGGTCTTTGGGGTCTGGGCCCAGGTCAGGTCGTCGACGCGGCGGCGCGCGTAAGGGGCAAACTCGCCCGAAGGCTGCTTGTCCAAGTACTTCTGGTAGCCTTTGAGCTGATCCTTGCGCGCGACGCGCCAGTCCGGCACGGGTGCCTGGGCGGTGGCATCGGAGCCGTCCGGCGGCGACTCGTAGCCCTTCGGCGGCAGCGGGGGCGGGCCCTCGGCCAGCAACGTCGCGTCGAAGTTGGCGCCGTCTTGCCAGTAGGCATGCTGGCGGACCCGGTCGGCGTCGAACACCTGGACCAGATGGTAGGTGCTCGGAATCGCGATGGGCAGGTCGGACCACACCCCGTCGATGAACACGCCTCCTCGCTTGGGAGGGGCCAAGACCTTGCCTTGCACTGTGGCCGGCGGGGGGATGTCGATGTTCGCCAGGAAGTTGTGGAGGGGATGGTCGTCGGCCATGGGCCACGCCTCGCTGCCGAGCGAGAGGGCGAGGACGGCCCACGTCTCCAGCAGCATGGCGTCCTGTTCGTAGAACGCCTGCAGCGTGCGGAGCTGGGCGAAGGCACGCACGTCCCGCTTGGGGATGACGTCGGATACGCAGCGGGCGACCTTCTGAGCGTGGTCGAGTCGGTCGACGGCGGCGTCGATCCGAAGCTCGTCGAGGGCCCTCTGGGCGGTCTCCACCTCTTCCTGCCACAGCGACAGCGGTCGCGGCGAGCAGACCTCTTCTTGCGCCAGGGCTGGGAGCAACAACCACCACATCGGCGCCCAATAGCCGGCAAGGTCTCGGGGGGCGAGGGGGCCCTTCGGCCTTAGGTCGTGAAGCGGTAGTCCAGGCCTCGTCGGGCGCGGGGGCCGTCGACGCTGCGCACGAGCCGAAAGCCCAGGGCGTCGACCCGGACGTGGGGCGAGAGGCGGGACTGGCGCTCCGCGGCGCATTGCTCCACGTCGGCGGTGCGCCAGCCCCCTCGGCCGACCAGGTAGCTGTCGTCGTTGGCGGCCACGCGCTCCGCCCGTCCGCCGTCGATGGTCAGGCGGGGGTGTGTCCAGCGGTCGTGGCACAGGTCCATCACGCCACCGGCCATGCCTCGCGCCCCGTAGGGGGAGACGTCGGTGGGGAACGCGGTGACCCCGGCCAGCACCACCATGTCGGGATGGCAGCCACGGACGTTGGCCCAGGTGGGATCGAGGTGATCCCCCATGGGGTAGCGGCGTCCGTCGACGCCTCGCGCGGCCTTCTCCCACTCGTCGGACCACGGCAGTCGCCACGGATGGCCGGTGCGTTCGGTGCGCCAAGCGGCGTAGGCCCGTGCGTCGTCGAGGGTGATGCACACGACGGGATGCTCTGGCAGCCAGCCGTCTCCTTCGTCGTCGAGCCCGAGATGGTGGCGGCCTAGCTCGTCCTGCCAGTAGGTCGGGGTGCCCGCGCCGGTCCGAGGGAGGTGGGCGGCAGCCTCGGCCCCTCGGCCGTGGACCACGAGGTCATCCAAGAAGGCGATGTAGTCGAGGTTGGTCACCTGGAAGCGCTGCACCACGAAGCCGTCGACCCAACAGCGCTGGGGCGGCACCCCCACGCTGTGGTCTCCACCTAGAAGGGCCCAGCCTCCCGGGACATAGATCTCGTCGGGCCCGAGGGGACCGGGGTGGGGCACGGGTTGGGGGTGTCGGGCCCCCGGGGGCACCCCGTCCCAGCGCTCTTGGCGGCGGATGCTCACGGGGTAGTTGACGGGATCGTGGGTGGTGCTCTCGAGACGAACGACCCAGCTACCCATGGGCAGCGTGGTCTGCAGGAGCGGAGTGTCTCCGAGGTCCCGCTCCCACCGGGCCTGGTAGCGGCGGTCCACCACTTCGTAGCGGTACAGGCTCGCCCGGGCCCGGGGCTCGCTGTACAGCGTGAGCAGCCCATCGCCGCTGAGGTAGTCGGCATAGCGTCCGGTGTCCTGCTCCTTGAGGAGCAGCTCGTACTGCGCGGCCTCCTGGCCGTTGCCCTGGGTCTCCGCCCGAAAATGACAGAAGTGGTAGACGTAGGCCAGGCGCTCTTGGGCTTCTGGTAGGTCCGGCACCTCGGTGAGGGCGGCCCGCAAGAGCTGCAGGCGGTGCAGGCCGATGAGGTCGGCCTCCTGCCGTGCCGTCGCTGCCTCGTCCTCTTTGGCCCAGATCGGGCGCTTGGCTTCGATGCCCGCCCAGTCCGGGGTCTCTCGAGCGAGGGCCAGCGCGTCGCTCCGGGAGCTCTCCGAGGCCTCCAGCCGCGACTCGACCTGGGGCTGCAGCGCGTCGGCCTCTCGGATGATGTCGAGGGCACGGTCCCTCCGGGCTGCGCCGTCGAGGTAGCGGGTGAGGTGGGCCACGAGCTGAGCTGCCGTGAGGGTCCGCTCGCTGACGGAACGCACCATGGCCGCGTCCACCGTCGCGCGGAGCTCTTCGGGCACGTCGTCGTCGAGGGTGGGCGGAGGGCCTCCCTTGACCGCCGTGAGGATGTCCTTCGCCTCGCCTTCGTAGGGCGGGTGGCCGGCGAGGATCTCGTACAGCAGTGCGCCCAGAGCATAGACGTCGGAGCGAGGCCCGACGTCCCGGGCGCCCTCGGCCTGCTCGGGGGGCATGTACGCCGGGGTCCCGAGGACCGCCCCGGCGCGGGTCGCGAAGCTGTCGAGGGCCATCGCGGGTGCTTCGGGGTCTTCGATGTCTTCGATGTCTTCGTTGGCCACCGTCTTCACGAGGCCCCAGTCGAGGACCGTCACTTCACCGAAGGCCCCGACCAGGATGTTGGCCGGCTTGAGGTCGCGGTGCACCACGCCTCGGTCGTGGCTGTAGGCCACCGTCTCGGCCACCGAACGCAGGACCTCCAGGAGGCGGCGCCGGGGCCACCGTGCGGGGTCCTTTTCGGCCGTCCAGAGCACATCGTGCAGGGTCTCCCCTCGAAGCTCCTTCATGGTGAAGTACCAGCGGCCGTCGGGGAGGCGCCCCACGTCGTGCACGGGCACGATGCCGGGGTGCTGGAGCTGTGCGGTGGCCTGGGCCTCCGCGAGGAACCGCGCCTCGGCCGCGGGCCGGCCCAAGAGGCCCTCCCGCATGATCTTCATGGCCATGGTGCGGTTGAGCGCGAGGTCGCGCACCCGGCGGACCTCCCCCATGCCGCCGGCGCCGATGGTGCCGAGGTCGAGGTAGCGTTCCGCCTGGTCGGGCATGTGGCGGGGCTCGGTGGGGGCGTCGCCGTCGTCGATCACGTCGAGGACGGTGCTCGGCAGGCCGTCCCGAGACGCGGCCCAGCCATCGGGCTCGATGGTGACCGTGGCACCCGTGACATGGGCATCGACGAATGCCCGGAGCGCCTGGCGTGTCTCGTCGGACAGGCCCCGGCGGTCCGAGAAGGTGGCAATGATGTGTTCCCAATCGCGCGGCACGAACGAAGGGTAGCAAGGGATGGCTCGGCTGGGATGTGACGGGGAACTGTGGCGTCCCGCCGCCCCCTCGCAGCCGATGAGGAGGGGATCCCCTTCCCCTCCTTCGTCGGCGCGGATAGCCCGGCGCCGGAGGTGATCATGGTGCGCGTGGTGTTCGTGGCGCCCTACGTTGGCGGGCAGATGCGAGCGGTCTTGGACCGCCTGGCAGCGATGGAGATCCAGCTGGGGATCGTGACCCACGAGCCGCGCGAGCGGCTGCCGGCGTCCGTCCGGGGTGCAGCCCACTACCGGATCGGGAATGCCCTCGATGCCGAGCAGCTGAGCGCGGCCGTGCGAGCGTTTCAAGAGGAGTGGGGCGGGGTCGACCGTCTCATCGGCTACCTCGAGCCACTGCAGGTGCCGCTGGGCGACGCCCGGGACGCGTGTGGTGTGGAAGGGATGGGGGGCGCGGCCGCCCGGAACTTCCGCGACAAGAACCGCATGAAGGCGGTCTTGGGCGATGCGGGGCTCCCGGTCGCGCGGCAAGCCTTGATTCACGATGGCGCGGAGGCTGTGTCCTTCGCCAAGGCCGCCGGCTACCCGCTGGTGCTCAAGCCCCTCGATGGCGCCGGGGCGCGCAACACCATGAGGGTGCGGAGCGACGACGACCTCTACCTTGCCCTCAATCGGCTGATGCCGTCCGCCGAGCGACCTGTGCAGGCTGAGCAGTTCGTGCAAGGGGTGGAGCACACCTGCGAGACGGTGATGATCGACGGCAAGCCGGTGTGGACCTCATCGGTCGACTACCTGCCCGGGCCGCTGGCGGTGATGGAGAACGCGTGGATGCAGTACTGCGTGCTGATGCCCCGTGAGGCGCCGTCGTACCTGACGGACTTCTTGCCCACGAACCACGCTGCGCTCTCGGCCCTCGGGCTGCACACCGGCTTGTCCCACATGGAGTGGTTCCGCCGGCCCGACGGCGTCACCATCGGTGAGGTCGGCGCGCGCCCGCCTGGGGTGAACATCCTCGACCTGAACAAGCTCGTGTACGGCGTCGACATGTGGTCGGCCTGGCTCGAGCTGATGGTCTTCGACCGTTGGACGGTGCCCTCCGAGCGAAAAGCCGCGGCCGGGTGCGTGTTCCTCCGAGCGCAGGGGCCGAATCAGCGGATCACGGCCCTGCACCGTCTCGACGAGGTCCGCGCGGCTCTGGGCGACCGCATTGCGTCCGCCCGGTGGCCACGGGTGGGTCAGGTGCGGTCGAGCCACTACGAAGGGGATGGCTGGGTGATCGTGACGGATGAGACGACCCAGGGCGTGATGGATGCGCTCGAGATGCTGGTGAAGACGTTCCGGGTCGTGGCCTGAGGGCTCTCTGCTCTCAGCACTCCATCTCGGTCTGGCCAGGCCAGGCGGCTCGTAGACCCGGACCCGGACATCGAATCCACGTTCACGGCCTCGAAGGCTCCGCCCAAAGGCATGTCGGAGCCGTTGAACGGGTCGAGGCGCCCTTGGCGCCAGGCCCGAGTAGGACCCTGGACCCTGGACCCTGGACCCGGACCCGGACATCGAATCCACGTTCACGGCCTCGAAGGCTCCGCCCAAAGGCATGTCGGAGCCGTTGAACGGGTCGAGGCGCCCTTGGCGCCAGGCCCGGTCCAGGGCGGACATGCCGCCCCCCCAAGGGCATGTCGGAGCCCTTGAACGGGTCGAGGCGCCCTTGGCGCCAGGCCCGGTCCAGGGCGGACATGCCCGGGGGCATTCTCAGAACGGGTCTAGGCTGCGAAGAACTGCAGGTCCGCACCTGCCCGAAGTGGCCGTGGCGTGCGCCAACGCGCCCGCCGTCGAGCTGGACCCCTCCGGCCGTCGAGCAGGGCCCGGGAGCCGGACCCCTCCGGCCGTCGAACAGGACCTGGACCCTGGACCCTGGACCCTGGACCCGGATCCTGGACCCGCTCCCCGCTCCCCGCTCCCCGCTCCCCGCTCCCCGCTCCCCGCTCCCCGCTCCCGACTCATGTGGGCGTTCACCAACGGTTCACACCGAGTGCATACCGAGCCCGTCTCCGAGGGCCATCTTGACTGAGCGACGGGGACCTCCCGTCCACGCCAGACCAGGGAGCACACCATGTCCGAGTCCAACACCACCGCTTGGAGCGTCCAGGCCTACGCCTCCTTCATCGTCGCCCTCTTCGCTCTGGTGGGAGGCATCCTCTTCCTTCCGGTCGACTGGTGGTCGAGGGGCTACCTGCTGATGGGCACGATGTTCACGGTAGGCAGCACCTTCACCCTCGCCAAGACGGTGCGGGACAACCACGAAGTCGCGAAGCTCCGCAACCGAGTGAACCAGGCCAAGGCCGAAGAGCTGCTCCACCGCTTCGAAGAGGCGGCCTGACGCAGGGAGGCCCGCGTCTGAATCCCGCGACGGTGAGCCCGGGATTCGCTCGAGAAGCTTGCTTCTCAGCGGCGAATCGGAGGGCGAGCGGAGCGGGATTCTCGACGAGCGGCCTTTGGGCCGTGCAACAAGTGGGATTCCAAAGGGTCTTTCGAGCGGAGCGAGACGGTCCGGTTGGAATCCGACGACGGTGAGGCCGAGATTCGCTCGATAAGCTTGCTTATCGCTGGCGAATCGAAGGGCGAGCCCCGGGGAATTCTCGGCGAGGGTAAGCGTTCTTGCCCGCAATCCGTAGGTTTCATGGTGCTTCTCGAGCGGCGTCGAGAGGGGCACCTCGAAACGGACACGGGCCTCAGAACTGCGGCTGCGACCTATCTACTCGGGGTCTTCGCAGAGGAACTCGCTCTCTTCGCCCGAGCCCGCCGTCGTGTCGACGGTCAACAGGCGCCCGATGTCGAGGGTGCCGGAGGCCAGCAAGGCCCGACCCGCTTCGTAGCCGTCGGCGGCCACGTCGCCGCCGCCGTCGACCCAGTCGCCCAAGTACGTTCCCGCCACCACGCCGCTCGCGGGGCCGTCGAGTCGGACGGCCTCCCCGTTGAGGCCGAGGCCGAGGATGGAAGGTGCGATGGCGCCACCATGGTGGGCGAACAGGTGGGTTCCGTGCCAGCCGAAGCCATTGCTCGCGTGGCTCGACCCGTTCACCGCCAGCAGCTTGGTCACCCGACCGCCGAGGGGGCCGGCGCCGCCGCCGTCGAGGTCCAGCTCCCGGGACTCGAGCACGCCCCAGCCGCCGGCGGGCGTCTGGAACACGCCGGTACCGATGGCGTCGATGTCGAGGTTCAAGGTGGTCTCGGACACGATGAGCGCGTTCACGTGGCCGCGGAGGAAGCTGCCGATCACCGGCGCGTCGGCGAGTTCGGTGCCCGTGCTGGTGACGCTGAACGCCTCGGCCAGCTGGCCGAGCTCCGGGTCGCTCCCGGCGGGCCAGTACAGGGCCAGGGCGCGGTCGCTGTCGATGGCTGCGTCGTCGATGGCCGCCAGCACGATCTCGGTGCTGTCGGAGGTGAACACGGCGCGGGACGGGCGATGGGCGACGCCGCCGCTCACGAGACCGACGACAGAGTAGGTCCACGCTGTGGGGGCGCTGGTGTTGTCGACGTAGGTGCCGACGACGACGTCGCACGTCCCGTCCGTGTCGAGCGCGCAGCTCTTCCACACCAGCCCCGTCTCGTCTTCCACCTGCACCAGCACGGTGCCGCTGGTCACGAGGTCGCCGAGCTCGTCGACGGCCACCACCCGCAGGGTGGGCTCGATCGACATCTGTCCCCCCACCAGGTAGCGCTTGACGAAGCTCATGCCCCCGACCGCGAGGTCGTCGCCGGATCCGGTGTTGGCCTGGGTGGCGGGGATGTCGAGGATGTCTCCGCCGCTGCCGTCGGCGATGGCGCCGGCGGCAGAGAAGGAGCCCTGCAGACGGGCCCGGACGTCCGCGGGGGCCACGCCGTCGTCGAGGAGGTGCACGACGGCGCCGCTGACCATGGCCGCCGCCTGGCTGGTGCCCTGGTACATCACGTAGCTGGTGGCGCCAGGGGCCTGCAGGTCGATGGTCTGCGCGGCGATGCCGTCGCCGTAGCCATCGTTGTTGTCATCGAGGAGCAAGCTGCCGCCGGGGGCGACCACGTCGAGGCCTGGGCCGCGGTTGCTGTACCACTCGAGGTCGTCGGAGCCGGTCGCGTCTGAGCGAACGGAGCCCACCGAGACGGTCAGGGGGCTGGCAGCAGGCCAGGCCAGCTCGTCTTCGCCCTCGTTGCCCGCTGCGGCCACCATCACCACCCCGGCGCTGTCGGCGTCGAGGAGGGCCTGCTGGAGCTCCACCGAGGCCACGTACCCGAGAGGAAACGACAGGCTCATGTTGATGACGTCTGCACCGTTCAACACGGCGTGATCGATGCCATCGATCAGGTCCAGCTCGGAACCGGCGTTGGTGCTGTCGAGCACCTTGACTGGCATCAGCGATGCCCCCGCCGCTGCGCCTTTGATGGCGCTCTTCGACAGGATGATGCTCGCGATGTGCGTGCCGTGCTGGTGATCGTCGTTGGCGTGCCCGTCGTTCTCGACGAAGTCCGCGGGGGACACGACATTGACGTTGGTGAAGCCGCTGGCGCGCTTGTGGTACGTGCCGCCCGGTGACGTGTACTCCTCATAGGCCACGCCGGTGTCCAGGACAGCGACCACCCAGCTGGACAAAGTGTTGTCCTGAGCCGGACGCTGGATGCTGTCCATGTGCCAGCTTGCAGACGCTGGCGGGCCGCTCGCACCATAGAACCGAGCCTCCCGAGAGGCGGTGGCCACGCCACGCGTGGCAGCGACCGTGTCGGCGAACGCCAAGGCATCGATGCCGTGGGGGACGGCCAGAGCGCCGACCCCAGCGGGTCCGAGGTCCCGCGCAACCGCGGTCCCGAGGACCGAAGCCAGCTGGTCGATCGTCGTGCCCGGCTGGGGCCGCACCATCACGCGGTCGGAGCGGTAGAGCGGTGCGGGGGGAGCGGCCGTTTGGGGCCCAGCGACGTCCAGCACGCGGGGGGAGTCCGGCTGCGCGGCGTGCGGCAACGGCGAACGATCCATTCGCTTGGTGGTATCGCTAGAAGGTGCGTTTGCCAGCATCGAAATTGCCAGAACGGAAAACGATGCAACGAAGAAAGGAGCCTTGCGAGCCATTGCTGGCCTCCATGTGGGCTGTTCGGGCGTCCGAAATCGGTGGATGGCCCGAGAACTTGAGAAAAAAAGGCGTGAGAAGGACGGGCAAGAGTGCAGGGAGCGAGCTCCCGGGCCGTCCGCAGGGTGTAGACTTGCGCTCGTGCTCCCCGTCGCAGCCCAATCCCACATGCCGAGGGCCCTCGCAGGTCGTTGGACCCTGCTACGACTCCTCTCTGGAGGGTCGTCAGGGACCACTTGGACCGCTGTCGACACCGATGGCGCCGAGGCGGTGGTCAAGTGGCTAGACCAGCCTCCGGGGGACGAACTTCGAGCACTCGCTTCGCTGGTGCACCCCTCCATTCCGGCCCTGCTAGGAGCCGGTAGCCAACCGATGGCCTACGTGGTGATGGAGCGAGCCACCGGACGCCTGGGGACGAGCGTCCTACAGCTCGGACCCGCGGATAGCCTGCTGGTGGCGCGAATGCTGGCGGGTGTGGCGTCCGCGCTCGCACTTGCGCACGCACGCGGGATCGTGCATGGCGATGTGTCACCGGCCAACGTCAGCATTGGCGAGGACCGAGTGTGGCTGCTCGACTTCGGGATGGTGGGATCGCGGGAGGGTGGCACCCCCGACTACATGGCGCCCGAACGCTTCGATGGCTGCGGTGATGCGCCGTCGGACGTGTACAGTCTCGGGTTGCTGTGCTGGGCGCTCCTCGAGGGGCAGGCGCCGCCGTCCCCCGGCGTCCGTGCCGACGAGCGCCCCCCCCGGGTGGTGTACGGGCCGCCGTGGCTCGCCGACCTCATCGGGGCGATGCTCCACCCCGACCCCCTGGTCCGGCCTTCCGCCCGGGAGGTCCTCGACGAGTGTGTCGCGAGGGAGGTGCCCGGGCCTTCTCCGGATCCGCTCGCGATTCGGCGTCGGGCGCGGGCCTTGTTCGTCGAGCGCCCCATCCACGCTCGGCTCCGACGGTGGCTTGCCCACCGGGACCTGCTCGCGGTGCAGGGCGATCCGGGACTCGGGGTCGGGCATGTCGGCCGCTGGGTGATCGACGAGCTGCTGGCCGCGGGGGCTCGGGTGGTCGAGCTCGTGCCGGGTGGCGGCCCGCTGGAGCCGCTGCAGCGGCTGGCGTCGGACCCCCGGCTTCCCGGCGAGGCCTTCACCATCGACCCCCATGCCGCCTCGGGGGTGGTCTACGACACCGTCGACCGGCTGCTGGCCCGTACCCAGGGTTCGCTCACCCTGGTGGTGCGCGGGGATGGCCTGAGCGACGACTGCGCCGAGGTCCTTCGGGAGCTGTCCCGGTCCTCGCAGATTTCCTTGCTGTGGACGGGTCGCACGGCGCCTGCGTGGATTCCGGAGCGGGTCGCCCTTGCGCCTTGGCCAGCCTCCGACCTCCGAGAGCTCGCCGCGCAGCTCCTCGGCGTCGACGCCCCTCCCCACGAGCTCGAGCCCTTCCTCCAGCGGGCCCAGGGGGTGCCCCGAGCGGTGGTCGAGCCCCTGGTTCAGGCGATCTCGCGGGGTGCGTTGGTGCGCCCGGGGGTCACCTGGCGTGTCGACGTGGACGCGCTCGAGGGGTCGTGGCGCAACGCGGGCGCCGGCCGGGTCTACGCGCTGTCGCCGCTGGCCCGGGAGCTGGGGGCTGCCGGTGCGGCATGGGGGCGCGAGCTGCCCGTGGAGACGGCGCTCCGCTGGTCGGGCAACGAAGGGGTCGAGGTCCCTCGTTGGAAGGAGGCCCTCCAGGAGCTGGTGGCGCTCGGGCTCGTCCGCGTCGACGGTTCGACCCTGTTGGTGCTCGGGGACGGCACGCGTCAGCGGCTGCTCGAACACCCACAGGCAGGGTTGCTGAAGGTCTTGGCCTACACCCAGGGCGACGCCGAAGAGGTGGACTCGCTCCACTGGCTTCAGCTGGCCGTGGGGGCTCGGGTCAGCGCCATGCTGCGTCGCCGTGCGCCCACCCACCTGCAGGCCGTCCTGCAGGAGTCGCCGGAGCTTGCCCTGCACTGGGCGGAGGCCGTGTGGGAGGCGTGCTCCGAGGGGGACCGGTCCCCGGCGTTGGCGGTCGAGCGGGTGCGGACTCGCATCGCGACGGGTCGCCGTGCCGATGCCGAGGCGCTCGTGGGGACGCTGCCGCTGGCTGCCCGTCCGCTGGGGCGCGCGGCGGTGGCGCTGGGGCACCTGGTCGCGCGGGATGTCGAAGGGGCCGAGCGGGTGTTGGGTGCGTGCGAGGTGGAGTCGGCCCCCGTGCAGCTCGCGCAGGTCGAGGTCCTCGGGGCCAAAGGGCGATTCTCGGACGCCGCGGCAGCACTGGCTCATGTGGATGCTGCCGGACTCGACGACGTCCTGGCGGCCCGCCACACGCTCCTCCACGCCAAGCTCCTCCGCCTGGGAGGGGACGCCGACCGAGCGCTGGCGGTCCTCGAGGGCGCTTCCCAGCGGGACGGCCGGTGGCACAACGAGCTGGCGTCGGCCTTCCTGGCGGCCGGCATGTCCCGCGAAGCGGCCGGGCACTTCGCTTCTGCGGCCGGCATGCCCGGGTGGTCGGTGGTCGACCGGGCCAACCTGACGAACCAGGCTGGGGTGGCATGGTTCGCTGCTGGGGATCTGGTGCCGTCGATGGAGGCCTTCCAGGCCGCGGCCGCCGTGTTCGAACGACTGGGCATGCAAGGGGCCACGGGGCGCTGCCACGGCAACATCGCCGAAGCCGCTCGTCTGCTGGGGCGCTTCGGCGTGGCCCGGCGCAGCGGCCGTCGGGCCTTGGAACTGTCCGAAGCCGCGGGGGAGCCCGCCCTTCAGGCTGGCGTGCTCTCCAACCTCGTGGAGTTGGACCTGGACGAGGGCCTCTTCGAGCAGGGGCAGGCCCATCTGGCGAGCGCCAAGGCGATCTTCGCCCGCCACGGCCGGCCGGCCGACGTCGAGCTGCTGTACCGCGAGCTCCGGCTGCGCTTCGGCCGAGGGGATGCGGGGCTGCTGCTCGAGATCCGAAGGGCGGCCCTGGCGGCGGCCGACGACAAGCGCCCCGATGTCGCATCGAAGCTGATGCTGCTCGAGTGTCGGGTGCTCCACCGCGACGACGAACTCGATGCCGTCACGGCCCTCGACCGCCTGGAGAAGGCACTGGAGCCGCTGCTCGCGATGGGCCGGGGCGCCGATCTGGCCGACGTTCGAGTGGGGTTCGCCGAGCTCCTGCTGGCGGTCGACGAGGCCCACGAAGCGGAGCGGCTCGCGACTCAGGCGCGGACCTGGGCCCAGGAGTTCCAGCGGCGGCCTCTGTGCATTCGTGCGGACCGTGTCCTTGCACGGGTTCAGGACGTGACGCTCCGGGTCCAAGACTCGGGTGCGCAGCTCGGACGCCTGGTGCAGCTCTCGGTGCAGCTCCTCCGCGTGCGAGATCCCCAGGAGGTCTTCGATGCCATCGCCGCCTCCGCCAAGGAGCTGACGGGCGCGGACCGTGCGTTCGTCGTTCGGGTGCACAACGGCGACGCCGTGCCGAGCCTTGGGTCCGCTGCGCCTTCCGGGGTCGAAGACCCCACCGACGAGCTGACCGACGAGACGACCGGGGAGTCGCTGCCTCGGCCGATGATCGTGGCGAGCGCGGGCGCGATGTCCGAGGACCGGCCCTCGTGGACGGTCATCCGCCGCTGCGTGGCCGCCGGCCGCGAGGTCTTGGTCCGGGACCTCTCAGAGCGCGACGACCTCAACCGGGCCCGTAGCGTGCGGCGAATGCGGCTCCAGGCCGCCCTCGCCGTGCCCATCGATCTGGGCGAAGAGCTCTACGGTGCGGTGTACGTCGACAAGCTCGGGGGCAGCTTCGACGGCATCCGCGGGACCATCGGCCTGCTCCGGGCCCTCGCTCGGTATGCGGGGGTGGCCCTCGACAACGCCTTCTTTGTGCAGCAGCAACAGCGACAGGCTGAGCTCGCCGAGGAAGTGCTGCACGACGTGCGAAACTTGGTCCAGCCCTTCCGCGACATGGGCGACGCCGTTCGCGGCTTGACCGTCGAGGAACTCCAGGCGCCCGCCGCGGCGGTGGCCCAGATCGCGCTCCGCTATGGGGACGCCGCCCATGCCGACCGCGGCCACCGGGTCGTCGACCTCCCCAAGGTGTTGGCGGTGTGGCAGCGGGCCTACGTGCACCTGGCCTCCGAGCGACAGGTGCGGTTGCACCTCACGGTCGATGCCCACGACGGCCCCCTCGAAGTTCGAGGGGATCCGACCGAGCTGCAGAGGGCCATCGGCAACCTCCTCAGCAACGGGATCAAGTACGCCCAGCGGGGAGGGGAAGTCCGCGTTCAGGTCGGAGCCCGTGCCCTCGGTGCCCATCCCGACGAGACCCACCCCGCGCTCGTGCTGGTGATCGACGTCGTCGACGATGGGCCCGGCGTTCCTCGTGGCTACGAGGAGCGGGTGTTCGAGCGCGACGTGCAGGCCGTGGGGTCGCGCAAGGGACTCGGCCTGGGCCTCGCCATCGCACGACGGGTGGCCAGGGACCACGGAGGCGAGGTGTCGCTGCTGCCGTCGGCGGGGGGGCACTTCCGGATGACCCTCCCTCTTGCCGAGCAGGAGGATGGAGCCGAGAGCCGTGGCGGACGCTGACCCGACGCCGGACGGGCTGGCCCCGCTCCCGACGGCGCCCGCAGGTCCACTCCCGGAGACTCAGCGCGCGACCTTGCCGGGTCCGGTGTCGCTTCGGCGGATTCAGGAGCTGCTCACGTACGACGGCCCTGCCCTGGAGGTCATGGAGCCCATCGCCAAGGGGGCCAATGGCACGGTGCTCTCGGCCCGTCAGGTTCGTCTGAACCGAACCGTGGCGGTGAAAGTGCCGCGGCGGGACGACGCCGCGGCCGTGGGCAGCGTCGTGCAAGAGGCCTATGTGGCCGCGTACCTCGATCACCCCAACATCGTGCCCGTGCACGACATCGTGCTCCATGATGGTCGCCCCTGCGTCGTGATGAAGCGCATCGACGGGGTGCCGTGGTCCGAGCTCGTCGAGCACCCCACGGAGGTGGTGGAGCGCTTCGGTGTGGCGGACCCTCTGGAGTGGCATCTGCGGACGCTCGTGAGCGTGTGCCGGGCCATCGAGTTCGCTCATGACCGCGGGGTGCTCCACGGCGACCTCAAGCCGGCCAACGTGATGATCGGTCGCTTCGGGGAGGTGTGGGTCGTGGACTGGGGCAATGCGCTCGCCTTGCCAGGCTCAGAGGTGCAGCTCCGTCAGGCCTCGACCGTCGTCCATGCCAATGGAACCCCCTCCCACATGGCCCCCGAGCAGGCCCGTGGGGACGGGGCCCGTCTGTCCGAGCGCAGCGACGTGTTCGGTCTCGGTGCCCTGCTGTTCGAGATCATCACCGGTCGCTTGCCCCGGGACGGGACCGTGAGGGAGGTGCTGGCCCGCGCGGGCTACGAGGCCATCGAGGTCGATCCGAGCTGGCCGCTGGGGAGCCTCCTACGGGACGCCCTCGCCTTGGACCCGGCCCAACGGGTGGCGTCGGTGGCCGCCTTTCGGGCCCGTATCGAGGCCTTTCTCGGGCGGCGTGGTGCTGAGAAGGTGCTGGAGTCGGCTCGCCGTCGGCTGCAGAGGCTGGAGGCCCTGCTGGACGGCGAGGCTGTGGACCGCGTCGCCCTCTACGATGCCTTCGGGGCCTGCCGCTTCGGCTTCGAGGCGGCCCTGCAGGTGTGGCCTGGGCACCGTGGGGCCCAGCAGGGCCTGGAGCGGGCGCTGTTGCGGATGGTGGACCACGAGCTGGGGGAGGGGGACGAGCGGGCGGCGGCCTTGCTCTTGGCGAGCGTGGACGCGCCCCCACCGGAGCTGGCCCGTCGGGTCGAGACGCTCCGGGAGGAGAAGGTCGAGGCGGAGGCCTTGCTGCAGGCGGTCGCCGAGGACCGCTCGTCCCAGACGGCCTGGTTCGCCCGGTTCGTGGTGATGTCCGGTCTGGGCAGCGTGTGGGTGGCGACCCCGGTGGGTAGTTGGCTCGTCGGCATTCCCCACGGATTCGGCCGCGAGTTGGCCATCAGCGGCGCCACGTTCGTATTGTCCTTGATGATGATGGCGGCGCTGTGGCGGTGGCTGATCCGCAGCCAGCTCAACCGCGTGCTCATCACGATGGTGGCCGCCGGCCCTGGGCTCGCGTTCCTGCTGAACGTTGGGCTGTGGGTTGGGGGCTACGACACGCGTCTGTCCAACCCGCTCGAGCTGTTCGTGTACTTCACCTGTGCGTTGGTGGTGGTCATCCTCGCGGAGGCGTGGCTGCTTCCCGGGGCTCTGGCGTTTTTGGCGGCGTTTTTCCTGTCGCTGGCCTTCGAGGGCACATCCTTGCTGTGGATGAACCTTGCGAACCTGCTGGTCGTGATCAATGCCGCGGTGGTGTGGGGGGTTCGAGCGGCGCGGGGTGGGGATGGGCCCATGGATCTGCCGATGCTGCGGCGGTGAGGTGGGGCCTCGATCCTGGACGTCCCGTTGTCCGGGCCGAGTCGGGGTCCCAATCTCAGTCCCAGTCCGGTCCGGGTCCGGATCCGGTCCAGGGTCGAGGGCCCTGCTCGACGGCCGGAGGGGTGCAGCTCGACGGCGGGCGCGTTGGTGCACGCCACGACGCTTCGGGCAGGTGCGGACCTGGAGTTGACGCATCTGGGTCGTGGGTCGAGGGTCGTGGGTCGTGGGTCGTGGGTCGTGGGTCGTGGGTCGAGCCGGACCCGCGGAGGGCCGCTTGGTGGACGGCGTGCTGGCGGACGTCGGAGGGGCCGCGGGCAGGCGCGGACCTGGCCTCATTCGCAGCCCAGACCCGTCCTGAGAATGCCCCCGGGCATGTCCGCCCTGGACCGGGCCTGGCGCCAAGGGCGCCTCGACCCGTTCAAGGGCTCCGACATGCCCTTGGGGGGGCGGCATGTCCGCCCTGGACCGGGCCTGG
>Ga0316204_10002550_pt1 | contig 40578 bp, 35 predicted proteins | sample 6monrhotite_MG_2_FD_205661 | JGI IMG/M metagenome (GOLD analysis project Ga0316204, IMG submission 205661) | Microbial mat bacterial communities from mineral coupon in-situ incubated in ocean water Damariscotta River, Maine, United States -... | ecosystem: Environmental > Aquatic > Marine >...
TGGATGTGGCGATCGATCAGGGCGGCTGCGTCGAGACTTCCCACCCCACGACCCACCATGACCCCACGTTTATCGAGCACGAAGTCGTGCACTATTGTGTGGCTAATATGCCGAGCGCCTGCGCCCGGACCGCGACCATGGCGCTGACCAATGCGACGCTTCCCTATATCAGTTTGCTCGCGGAAGAGGGTGTCAAACAGGCCCTGTCTTCGGACTCCGGGTTTGCCATGGGACTCCACGTCCATCAAGGTGTTTTGACGAATGGTGGTGTCGCTGAATCCATCGGGTTGGAATGGCAACGGCCCGAAGTGGTGCTGTAGCGTAGCGCCGGATAAGCTTAGGGACGCCCGACGCATGAAATTTTGTTTTCAGACTGGGGTCCTCTGATCGCATAGGGTATACTCGGACACATTGCGATGATGTGATCGCAAGAGTTTATGGTGGCCCGCCGCGGTCCCCCCGCAATGATAGGTTGTAAACCCCGTCAGACCTGGAAGGGAGCAGCGGTAGCATCTGATTCGTGTGCCGGGGTGTGGCGGCTGTGGGTCACCACCCTCTTGGTTGGCCGCGCTGCCTGTGGCGATGAGTTATTTCATGAGTTATCACGTTCTAGCACGAAAATGGCGTCCTAGGGTCTTTGCGGATGTTGCCGGACAGGGGCATGTCTTGCAGGCCCTGGTCAATGCGCTCAATACGCAAAGACTGCACCACGCCTATCTCTTTACCGGGACTCGAGGCGTGGGCAAGACCACCCTTGCCCGTATCTTCGCCAAGGCGCTCAATTGTGAGCAGGGGATCAGTGCGGAACCCTGTGGTATCTGTTCGGCCTGCCAGGAGATGGATGAGGGCCGCTTTATTGACCTGATCGAGGTCGATGCGGCATCCAGGACCAAGGTGGAAGACACCCGGGAGCTGCTCGATAACGTTCAGTATGCGCCGACTCGCGGGCGCTACAAGGTGTATCTGATCGACGAGGTGCACATGCTGTCCAAGAGCAGTTTCAATGCGCTGCTCAAGACCCTCGAAGAACCTCCGCCAAACATCATGTTTCTGTTGGCGACTACGGATCCGCAAAAGCTCCCGGTAACGGTCCTGTCCCGATGTCTGCAGTTCAACCTAAGGCGATTGCCGGCCGAGATGATCCAGGGCTATCTGCGGCAGATTCTTGGAAAAGAATCCGTCGAGGCGGACGATGACAGCCTGCTGGCGATCGCCCGTTCCGCAGACGGCAGTATGCGTGATGCGTTGAGTCTTCTCGATCAGGCGCTGGCGTTTGGAGCTGGGACCCTGACCGTTGCGAATGTGCGTAGCATGCTGGGTACGATTGACGACGGCACCATGAGTTCGATCATGCATGCCTTGGCGGACCATGATGGCCAGGCGTTGCTCTCCGGTGTCGCGGAGCTTGCCGAACGCAAGGACACCTTTTCCGGCGATTTCTCCCGACTCCTGGATGATCTGTTGACCCTATTGCATCGCGTTGCCTTGACGCAGCTTGTCCCGGCCAGCAACGATGCCGCGGACGATCTGCATGAGCTAATCCGGGATATGGCGGAACGGATGCCGCAGGAGGATGTTCAACTTTATTACCAGATTGGGCTTATCGGACGCAGGGACCTGTCCCTGTCTCCCGACCCCAGGATGGGTGTAGAGATGGCGCTACTGAGAATGCTTGCCTTTCGCCCTCTTGATGAAGGGGCATCTCGACCTGTCCCTCAGAGTGACGCCAAGGCGGCGCCCGCGTCTGTTCATAGCAAGGAACCTGCGCCTCAGGAACGACACGCTCCCCCTGAAACGGCCATTGTGCCGACCAGCGCTCATGAAGATAGAGGCGTCTACAAGGCGAAAGCCGAGGCACCTCGGATCTCAACCCCGGATTCGGCGGCGCCCACGCGGGAGGATGACGAATGGTCTAAGGTGATACAAGCACTGCGGCTTACCGGCCTGAGTCAGATGGTCGCCAGTCATTGCGTGATGGTATCGCGTGACGAAAAGGAACTGGTCCTGTGTCTGGACGATGCGCATGCCCACCTGCTCAATTCGTCTCTGCAACAACGGATCGAGGAACGGGTGCAGACCCATTTGGGTTCATCGCTGAAACTTGTAATTCACACCGGCATGACCGATACCGAGACGCCCGCATCTCGGCAAAAGCGTGAGGCGGATGAGCGTATGCGGCGTGCCGAAGCCTCGATTATGGCTGACCAGGGCGTCCGCAGTTTGCAGGAGGCTTTCAATGCGCAGGTCGTCGACGAATCGATCCAACCCCTGGACCGCAACTGAGGCCTGTCTAATACCCGTTTGGATACCATTCGAGAATTCAGGACGGATGCGTCTCGAACGCGACGATCCGTTACCGTTAACAACCCTAGTGATTAGAGAGGAGAAGCATGATGAAGGGTGGACTAGGCAATATTATGAAGCAGGCCCAAAAGATGCAGGCCGATATGGAAAAGGCTCAGGCCGAGATTGCTGAAATGGAAGTAACGGGTCAATCCGGCGGTGGCCTGGTCAGTGTGGTCATGACCGGTCGCCACGAACTGCGCCGTGTATCAATCGATGAAAGCCTGCTCTCGGATGATAAAGACATGCTCGAGGACCTGGTGACGGCGGCCGTCAACGACGCCGTGCACCGCGTCGATGAGCAGAGTAAGGAAAAAATGGCCAGTATGACGAGTGGTCTGCCGCTGCCTCCCGGCATGAAACTCCCGTTCTGAATCTCAGGCCATGTCCAGAGGCTCCTTGATTGAACAGCTTGTACTGGCCTTGCGCTGCCTGCCGGGTGTAGGTCCGAAATCAGCCCAGCGCATGGCCTATCATCTGCTCGAACGTGATAGAGAGGGTGCTCGCCGACTTGCCAGGCAGCTACAGGCGGCTGCGGATCAGGTTGGGCATTGCACGCGCTGTCGAACGCTGACCGAATCGGAGGTCTGTCGTTTGTGCGGTGATGCGAGCCGTGACGACAGTCTGCTTTGCGTGGTGGAGACCCCTACGGACGTACAGGCGATCGAGCAATCCACGAGCTATCGCGGGCGTTACTTCGTGTTGATGGGACACCTGTCCCCATTGGACGGGGTCGGCCCGGAGGATATTGGGCTGGATCTGTTGGCCGAATGCATCAATGGTGGTGACATTCAGGAGGTTATTCTTGCGACCAATCCAACGGTCGAGGGAGAGGCGACGGCGCATTTTATCGCTGATCTGGCCCAGCTTTCAGAGGTCAAGGTTAGCCGTATTGCTTACGGAGTGCCATTCGGTGGGGAACTGGAGTATGTCAACTCGGGTACGATCTCCCATGCTATCAGCGGACGCAGAGAGTTTAATCTTTAGGTGCTAGCAGAAATACCAGGCACGGTCCTCTTCGCGGCTGCGACCTATCTGATCATGGTCGCAGCTTATTACCTCAACAAGTTTCGCTATCTACATATCGCGATCATGGTAGGCATTATCGCTATCGATTGTGCCTTCCCTATCTATCTGGTCCTGACGCATGATTGGTGGAAACGACTGATCATCGAAGGGGAAATTCTCTCATTTATGCTGTGGATGCACCTGATCCTGGTGCTGACGCTGTATATGTTCTACGGGCTACAAGTCTCAGTGGCGCGCAAGATTTTTCGTGGGGAGGGGAGCGGCCGGGCGGATCATCGCCGCCAGGCACTGGGGATTCTAATCGTCCGAGCGCTTGTCATCATCACGGGCGCTATGTTTGCCAAATAGGCCTGCCGCTGGACTCAACCCGTCTTCTGATGGGGTAAGGGAAAGACCTTGCAGCCTTCGGATACGGGGTATTCGTCATTCATGGCATTGGCTAACATGGTCATCATGGTGCTCAACACCGTTTCAGTAATCAGGTCGGCGTGGACGTGATAATAATGCAATAGACACTCAACTTGTTCGTGCAGCCCCTTGCGTTGGCGGTGGTTGAAGTCGGTCCAGGCTAGGATTGGCAGATCGTACAGAGTTCGGTCAACACAAACCCAGGACCGTGAATCGATGATCAAGTCCATCCCTCTGAGCCCAGGCAACGGGAGGCGAATCGGTCCACCGAGTCTCAATAGGCCCAACCTAACCTGATTGTAGCGCTGGCCCTCGATATAGGTGTATTCCGTACGCAGCTTTGGGACGTCATCAATATGGGTTTTCATCAGTGATCCTTAGGTTTATTGCCTGCTGATTACTTAGCGGCAACTTCGGGCGCTTCTGAATCGTGTCCTAAGAAAAAAAGCAAAGATTTCCTGTTCCGTGATCCAAGGCTGATTTACCCTCTGGATTACTAAGGAAAAAGGCGGATATCTATACTCATAAACGGAATTCCGAGAGGCATTTTCCGCCGTTTATCCCGCTATGAAGGCGTAGGGAGACCCTACGAATCTTGATTTAAAAAATCCAATAACTCATTCCCTACAATGGATTTTTTCCAACCGCTCAGTAGGCCGATATCCTTTTCCCCTAGGATCAGGCGGGACAATTCCTTGCGCGATGTCAGGGCTGAGGCATGGATATCATTTTCCTCCGCGCTACGCTCAACGATCTTGAGCAAAGCCTCCAGCCGGGCCTCATCCCGTTTGTCCAGCTTTGGGACGCGCCGTGGCGGGGCCACCGGCGCCGATACCGGCATGTCCAGGGCCTGTCGGATCAATGAAATGAAGCGATCCCCATATCGATCCAGCGCTTTTGGGCTGAGTCCATTGATATCCTGTAACGCGTCCATGTCTTGCGGCGCCCGCGTGGACATCTCGACGAGGACCTCGTCTCGTAAAATCCAGTTACGCGGGATGTCTCGTGTTCGAGCGACGGTCTCTCTCCATCCGGCAAATGCCTTGAGCACGTTTAGCTGACGTGGCCGTAGTCTTTGAGCGCTACGGATACGCTGCCAGGCGTTCTCAGGCGGTTGTTCATATCGACCGGGTTGTGAAAGGCGCGCGAAATCCTCCTGAAGCCAGTCAAGGCGGTGCCGTTTCTCAAGGTCATCGTGCATGCGCTCATAGATCCTCTCCAGATAGATGACGTCGTCCGCAGCGTAATCGAGCTGAGCTCGGGATAGAGGTCGTCTAGACCAGTCACTGCGAGTCTGGCCCTTTTCGAGCTGAACCCCTAACAGTTCCTCGACGAGACGCGCATAACCCATTTGTTGCGGATAACCAAGCAGTGGGGCGGCGATCTGGGTATCAAAGACCGGATCGGGCAATTGTCCCCAGCTTTGGTAGAGAATCTCCATGTCCTGGTGACAGGAGTGCATGACCTTGACGATGCTGTTGTTCGCGAGCAATCGATAAAGCGGTGACAGATCCGCGATTGCGAGCGGATCGATACAGGCGATCAGGTCTTGAGCACCCACCTGGATGAGGCAAAGCTGCGCGTAATATGTCTTCTCGCGCATGAACTCGGTATCAATGGCAATCCAAGACGCACTCCCAAGTTTTCCGCACAGCGCCTCCAGCTCAGAGGCAGTGTCGATATAGGTAGGGACCGGTGCCCCGTCAGGCCTCATTCTCCCTGCCCGGTGGCGCCGGGTTCGGCATCAATATTCGCCGGTTGAATGGTTGGAGTGGCCGGTGTTTCTATAGAAACATCCTCGGATATATCCTTAACATCAACACCCTCGCCATGTTGTTTGATCATGGTATCAATGGCCTGCGCACGTTGAACGACCGTGGGATCATTCGCCTTCATGCGTGAATAGGACAATTCCAGTAGTTGCCGGCGCGTATAGACCGGATAGCCCTCAGGCCAACGGAAAAAACCTTCTTTGAAAATAGCATCTTCATCGATTGAGTTAATCTGATGGGTGACTTGTTGGTCGATGCCCACGGTCCGCATAGGGATCCCCAAAGTAGGATATTGATCGTCGACCAGATTATCTGCCGCCTTGCAACGGTTCTTTTCATCCATGGCAATGCTCAGGAAGTCGTTCTTCTCCGTTCGCGACGCCAATGCCATGGTTCGGACAAAGCGCATGAGGGCACTGTTGCTGAGCGGCGTGGTCGCCAAATACTCGTCATAGCAGACCGTATCATTGACCATGACCCGATAGTGATCAGTTGAATATCCAGATACGACGGGACCCGCGCCCAACGGCTGCATGACGACCTCTGGTGCGCCGACTTTTTCGATGGCCTGTTCAGCATGCGCTGAGGGCTCAGGCGCTGGCGAGCTTAAGTCAACGACCTGTTTGTCGTGATCACTGACGGCATAGATCTTTTCCTTGGTCATATCGATCAGGATAAAACCATCCTGAGCCGAGTTATCGATACGGGCCATATCGCCCTCGATCGCGACGGTGCTCTGGTCGTCATTCCCCTCCAGTGCGCTGATGCGAATACCGGATTCGGCCGCGCCCGGCAGAAACAGCGCTAGCGCAAACAGATAGCTCATGAGCGACGCTGGGCCGCGATTAGAACACTTCATGAATACCTTCTTCATAGCGCAATAACCCGGAAATCCTGACCCTTGAGTGCTTCGGCCGTCGCAGAATTCGTGATGACGGCCCTGCTGGCCTTGGCTGGCCGCAGATAACGATCGGCAACGCGCTTGAGGTCGTCCGCGCGGACCTTGAGTATCGCCTGTCGATAAGACTGACGGAATGCCCTGTCGCGACCGTAGAGGGCACTATGAAACGCGCGTTTGGCCTCGCCGGCGGGAGATCCAGGTTTGTCCATGGAGCCGATCACACCCAGGATCGCCTCCTCGACCAAACGATAGTCATGCTGTTCCCTAAGTAACCATTCGACTGCGTGCTCGAAATCCGCAAGGGTCTCTTCCAGGCGAGGGTCGCGGTATGAGTAAAAGCGGAAACAGGCGTTATCGCCATCGTGCGAGGCGCCGCCGCCATAGGCCCCACCTTGTTCGCGAATAGCTCGATGGAGGTAGCCGTTGCGCAAAAAACCGGCCAGGACATCCAATATCGGCGCATCCTCGTGGTCAGGGCCGACGGTGGGGAAGGCCATGGCGCAGAAATTGACTTGGGTGCTGGTCGTCCAGATCTCCGAAAGTTGCCCCGGTGGCGTCTTTCCGGAAAAGGGGCGGGGAGGTGAAACCCCAGTATCGTCGCCCGTTACCCAGGTATCTTGCAGGGTCCGGGCCTGCGCGTCGAGGTGATGGCTCTCGCCAACCAGCAGGAGCTGACGAGGACAAGCTTGTATGAGCTGGTGTAACCGTGAGAGACGCTCCGCGAGCGCCTCCAGCGCCGTGGCGTCATCAAGTCCGTCGTCAAGTGCCTTGAGCCGCTGAATACCCAACAGGCCCCGTAATTCGTGAGAGAGGTAGGTTGCGGGACTGAATCCACTGCCGGCAGCGATCATGGCAAGGCCGTGACCCTGACTCGTCACGCCCTGTTCGCGGCTGGCGCGATCCTGCGATACGAGCTCCCGTATATGTTTTAACTCGTCAAACCTTGTGGTCTCCAGTGTTTCCTGCATAAGTTCAGTCAGGGCGCCAACATTTCTATGTAAGGCCTTGCCGCTCAAGATCATATGCCCGTGCAACACCTGAGGGTTATGGACCTCGGCGCGTACGTTGGAGTAGGCGTGTATACCGCCTGTCACGAGGGACTGCCGGGCCTGGGTCGATTGATAATCACGCCCGTTACTGCCGAGTTCGGTCAGACATCGGGTATAGAGCGGCAGGCAGGCAAGCAGTTCGTCGTCCAGCTCAGGGAGGTCAACGACGATCTCCTGATAGCAGAGTCCATTGGTGCCTTGGGTATAGCGATGCAGCGGCATGCCTGCCAGGGTCACTGTCTCGCCTTGGGCGATATCGAGGTCCTTGGGTACGTCTTCGATACCAACCTTGGGCAGGACACCGGGATCGTCTTCCTGCCCCTGTCTTGCCAGCAAGGCCTCGGTCTGCGCCTCGATATCTTTCATCTCGGACGGGCTGAGCCCCTGCTTGATCCGTTCCAATCTAGCCTGTTCATCCGCGTCACGGCGTTGTGCGAGCGTGGCATCCGGGCGCATCGTGAGACGGACGCGATGGGGGTTCTCCAATAGGAGCTCGCGGACCAGATCTTGGAAAAAGGTCTCGTGGCTGGCGGCCTCGCGTAGCCTGTCGAGGGCCGGATCCAGGTTTAGTGATGCCATGACATCGCCACGATGGATTGCGGCGGGCAGGGCGCTGAGAATCAGATGTAAGCCATAGGGATAGTCACCTCCTGTGACCTCACGCTGAGCGAGTTCCAGTTGATGCAGCGCTGCCTCAATCTGTTCGCGCGGCACACCGTCGCGCGCAACCGACTCGAGTGTATCCAAAATCAGTGACTCCAGGGCGTCGGCATGTTCGGGACGGCTCCCTTCAAGCCCACAGACAAAGCTCATCTCCCGGTTGGAGTCTTCCAAGCCGGAGAGTGGTGACGGGGCCGAGCCCAGTGGACTGCTCTCCAGGGCATGACGAAGCGGACTGGCGCTGTTATCAAGCAGGACGCTCGACAACAGGTGACAGCGCAGCAGGTCGTCCAGGTCGTTGTTCTGTCCCAGCAGCCAACCCATGACGATATGGGTCTTGTCCTGCCCACCCTGATCGCTTTCCTCACAGGCATAGGTCTCTTCCACCCGCTTGGGCTCGGAATAACGCTGCTCGTCGCTGACCTCGATCGCGGCGTGACCTTCAAGGCGGTCAAATTGAGACAGCGCATACTCCTCGAAAAAGGCTTGATGTTCGTTGGCGGGAATGTTGCCGAAGGTCATGAAGACCGCGTTACTGGGGTGATAGTGGCTCTTATAAAAGGCCACGAGGTCCTCATGGCTGAGATCCGGGATGCGTTCGGGGTCGCCACCACTGTTGTAATGATAGGTAGTGGTCGGGAACAGATGGGCCGTCAGGGTTTGCCATAGGGTGCTGACCGGGGAACTCATGGCGCCCTTCATTTCGTTGAAAACCACCCCCTTGAAGACTAGCGGGCTATTCAGGTCCTTGGGGTCCTGAAACTCGATTCGGTGACCTTCCTGAGCGAAATCAAGGCGGTCCAGACGCGAAAAAAAGACTGCGTCCAGATAGACCTTCATGAGATTGAGGAAGTCCTTTCGATTCTTGCTGGCAAAGGGATAGGCGGTCCAGTCGCTACTCGTGAAGGCGTTCATAAAGGTGTTCAGTGAGCGCCGGAGCATCATGAAAAAGGGATCGCGAACTGGATAGTGTTCGCTGCCGCACAGAGCGGTATGTTCCAGGATATGCGCGACACCGGTCGAATCCATCGGCACGGTGCGAAAGGCGACGAGAAATACGTTTTCCGCGAAGTCACAATCCATATGAAAGTGGCTGGCCCCCGTCTTGATATGGCGATAGCCCTGGACATGCATGTTCAAAGATTCAATATAAGTACCTCCCGTCTCTTCAAAGGCGGCGTGAGGGCGGGTAGCGGGCGTGGGGTTGTTCATCAGGTGTCTGTCTCGCGTCGGTGATTGCAGATGGTCGGCATTCTACGTTATTTGGAAACGATGGAAAAACGGCGTCAACGAAATGGGGTTCCAGCAGGACTTATAGGATCTTTTTCGCCCTTTGGATTGAGCTTTCAGTAATAACAACTCACAATACAAGTGTTTTTACTTGGATAATTGGGCAATCGCGACATATCTTGTATACCATGAATACGTTTCAATATACCCAAATCGGCGTCGTCCATTCCTGTTTTACGGAAAAATTCGGCGTGCCGAGACAATCGGGGCTGGTATCGGAGGCCTCCGGGGTTGTGGTGTTGTTTCCGCCTTTCGATGACGCCGAGGCCTTCCGTGGTATCGAGGGCTTCAGCCACATCTGGTTATTCTGGCATTTCCATGCCCTCCGCGGCCATGGCGCCTGGCAGGCGACTGTTCGTCCTCCCCGTCTGGGCGGAAATCGCCGAATAGGTGTATTTGCCTCGCGGTCGCCATACCGCCCCAACCCGGTCGGGCTGTCAGCGGTTCGCCTGACCCGCGTCTGCAAAGACGCCGGGGGCCTCAGCCTCCATGTTGGAGGCCTGGACCTGATAGACGGCACCCCGATTCTCGATATCAAGCCCTATCTACCGTACACCGACGCTATTCATGCGACCGGAGGCTACGCCAGCGAGGCGCCAAGTGTTCGGCCGGTCAGCTTTGCAGCAACGGTCGAGGGGCGAGTCGAGGCTTTGCAGCAAAATGGTTACCCCGGGCTTAAAGACCTGATCGTGAATATTCTGGGCCTTGATCCGCGTCCCGCATACAAACAGGATAAAGGTGAATATGGCATGCGGCTCTATGACCTTGACGTGCTCTGGATTGTGGGCGATAGCGAGTTCATCGTCACCGATATCCGACTGCCAACCCATCTTCGATCCGCCGGGAACCTTCGCTAGCGTTCGTTCGTCATCTGAACGTGGGGCGAAAACAAGAAGAGAAAAATCGTCTAAATTGTGAGCCATAAGACATAATTAATTGTATCAGTAGGATAATCTGCCGATATTGTTGTCAGGATAGTGAGTGTCAGCATCAATGTTTCCGGCACTGATAAATGCGCCCGGCTTGCACGCAAATGCCTGGACCGCAATCCATCGAACAGAGGTTAACTGATGTCATTGCAAAGAATTTCGATCGTTAACGCCAAAGGAGGTAGTGGCAAGAGCACCATTGCCATGAATCTTGCGGTATTCTTTGCGTCGGCCCACCATCGCACGGTCATACTGGACTATGATCCGCAAGGTTCGTGCTATCACTGGAATCGGCAACGGCCTGCCTGCTGCACTGAAATTGACGTCCGGGATGCCATCAATCTGCAATCCAAACAGACGCGCACCTTCCAGCTATCCCTTCCCGTGGGTATCGAACACTTGATCATGGATACGCCCGCAGGCCTTGCGGATGCGCGTCTGAGCCTGTTTCTGCAAAAGAGCGATATCGTGCTCGTCCCCGTTGCCGCATCGGCCCTGGACGTACAGGCATCGGGGCAATTTTTAAGATCTCTCATGAATGAGCCCCGACTCCGTTCCGGCCAGGTACGCGTCGGTGTCATCATTAATCGCCTGCGTTCCGGGATGAGCGTCTATAAACCCTTGATGCAAATGCTCGACAGTCTGCAAGTACCCGTTATTGCTTCACTGTCTGATTCGCAGGCCTATATCACGCTTGCGGAACGCGGCATGGGCGTCCATGACCCAAGTGATTTGTCGCTGAACAAGGAACGAAACGAATGGCTTCCGATCGCTCGGTGGTTATCACTGGCTGATTCCGGGATCGAACGACCCAACAAACCATCCGTACATTTCACTCCCAAACTCATCTCGAATGCCCAATAGGACGGGCGAAGGCCGTTTCTAGAGCGACTGCCTCGCTCCCTTTGCAATATCATCCGGCATCAAAAAACCACCATGGAACGCGCCTGTGGCACGCTCCATGGCTTTTAGCCTTCCACCTCCACGCCCTTTCCCTCCAACACTCCCCGCAAATGGTTAAGATGTCATGCCGCAACACGTATGACTTGCGCATGCGTGCAAATTGCTTTGCAATAACGTCCGAACCGGAGAATGAGGAAACAACATGCTTGAGGCATCGATCAGAGAGAAATTGACCATGGGCTTTGCGCCGGAACATCTGGAGGTCATCAACGAGAGTCATATGCACAATGTTCCGCCAGGATCGGAATCACACTTCAAGATCATCCTGGTTTCGGCCGATTTGGAACCCATGAGCAGAGTGGCTCGTCATCAAGCTATCTATCGCGCGCTTCAGGAAGAGCGGGCATCCGGCGTCCATGCGCTGGCAATTCACGCTTACAGCCCCGATGAGTGGCAGAAAAAAGGCATGATGGCGCCGGGATCACCGAACTGCATGGGTGGTACTGGGCGTTAACCCGCCAAGACCATTACCGGTTTCCCTCCGGCACGAAGGGCACGCGCAATCAATCAAACTAAGGTGGAATAAAATATGGTGGCAACGGTAGAGGAAATAACGATCGGTTATTCCGAGGATGGCATAGAACTCGTCAAAGAACTCGATAAAGAGGTGTTGTCCAAAGGGGCCTGGACAACCATCGTTTTCAAGTACCAGGACTGGGATCGTGGTAAACAGGAATACGGACCGGAACGTTTCAGCATACGCCGCTATCAGAAACGCAACGGGGAGTATATGCCGAAATCAAAATTTAACATCTCCAGCGCCGCTCAGGCCGAAAAACTGATAGCGATCCTGGGTCGATGGATATAGGCGCATAAGGTCGAAATAGGTTCTCCGTGACCATTCACCTATGGCTATCAAGTCGGGTTCAAGGATTCTATGTCGAGGCCGCTTAGGATAGTGATTTGGGATGCAAATTAATCCTCTTGACCAGCTTGAGATTGACGAATGACGACATCTGATTCGCAGAAAAATAGTTCCATTCTAAAAAAAGCCTTATTGTTCCTGAACCAGCAGGGACTCGCGGCGACTCCGACGAACTACGCCGTCGCCTATGCCTACACCTCCGGAGAGAATATCGAATTACAGGAGGCAGTAGCGAACGCACTGGAAAATAAGGGGCACGCCGCCACAAGTGAACTGCTTAGCCAGTTCTACGAACTCTACCTGCTGCCACCCGAATTCAAGGAGGTTGAATCGATTCGGCAGACATTGAACACATTGCTGTCCTCTTCATCCGAGCATCTTAATCAAGGCAAGGAGCATACACAGGCCTACCAGGACGCCCTGACCGACGGTGCCGTGAAACTCGGCGCCGAGTCATCCACCTCGCAACGCAATTTGCTGCTTCAGGAACTTGCCGAGCAGACTCGCGCCATGGCCAACCATACCCAGAAGTTGCAGGACAGGCTCGATAAGACCAGCAACGAAGTGGACATGCTGCGCAATGAACTCGACAAGATGTCTGTAGAGGCCAGCAAAGACCCGCTGACCGGGCTTTACAACCGCCGCGCCTTTTCCAGGGCCCTGGATCATGATGCCTCGAATACGAACGAGACCTACTCCATTATCCTGAGCGACATAGATTTCTTTAAGAAATTCAACGATTCATTTGGACACAGAATGGGTGATAACGTCCTGTGCTATGTCGCCAACAAGCTTCAGAGTTGCACCAAGGGCAAGGATTTCGTCGCTCGTTACGGAGGCGAGGAGTTCATTATTTTGCTCCCGGAAACAGATCTATCGGGTGCGCTAGCCGTCGCTGAAAACATTCGCAAGACGATTGGTTCCTCCAGGATCATGCAAACTGGGACCAATCAGGTCATCGGTCGAATCACGATTTCGTGCGGCGTGGCCCAGTACCACGACGGAGAACACCCCGAAGATGTCATCGCGAGGGCCGATGCCGCCCTATACGCTGCCAAGGATGGAGGACGGGATTGCGTCAAATCTGAGACCAATCTCACCAAAAAACAGGAAAAAATTAGTGAACCCGTCAAGATAAGCGATTCCAAAAAATGAATGGCGGCCGTCACTAAGGTCTGCACGCAAGTTTTTCACCTCCACTCCATCTGATATAGCTGCCGCAGGCGGGGCCAATGGCCCCGCCTGGGTTTGACTGTTGGCGTTCATTTCTGAATACTGACCGCGATTATACCTGTGCGGCGTAGGAGGGCACGATGGGCGTAATGGTTGAAGGACAATGGCGGACAGGGGATGGATGGGCCTCTAAGGACGGATGTTTTCGGCGCGAGGCTGCCCGCTTCCGTTGCGCTATCGGTGGTCCCGAACAACCTCCCGCCGCGGACCGCTACCACCTCTATGTTTCTCTAGCCTGTCCCTGGGCACATCGAACCCTGATTTTTCGCAGGCTCAAGGGTTTGGAGGAGATCATTCCTGTTACGGTCGTCCATCCCCATATGCTTGAGCAAGGCTGGATGTTCGATCCCGAGCCCGAGCCACTCTATGCCCTAGATCACCTCCATAAGCTCTATGCCAAGGCGAGGCCTGACTATACGGGCCGCGTGACGGTGCCGGTGTTATGGGACAAGGTGAACGAGACCATCGTCTGCAACGAATCCGCCGAGATCATCCGGATGTTCAACAGCGCGTTTGATCAATTTACCGGCAATACGGATGACTACTATCCGCCGGATCTCAGGGCCGAGATCGATACGATCAATGAGTTCGTCTATGAGCGCATCAATAACGGTGTCTACAAATGCGGGTTCGCGACGCGACAGGCCGTCTACGAACAGGCCTACGACGATTTATTCTCGGCCCTGGATGAGATCGAGACCCGCCTGTCCAAAAACCGCTACCTGGTCGGTGACCGTCTGAGCGAGGCTGATTGGCGCCTGTTTACGACGTTATTGCGCTTCGATGCCGTTTATCACGGGCATTTCAAGTGCAATCGCAACCGGATTGCGGACATGCCTAATCTCTGGGGATATCTGCGTGAGCTATACCAATATCCGGGTATTGCCGAGACCGTGGACTTCGATCAGATCAAACAGCATTACTATTACAGTCACGCCAAGATCAACCCGACCCGGATCGTGCCTAAGGGGCCTCCATTAGATTTCCATCTGCCGCACAAGCGGGGTTAGCTATTAGGCGAGGGCCTCTAACCCGGAAAAAAATCGATCGGGTAGGTCACTTGGGTTTCGGCAACATCCAGGGCGCCGAATCGGAACATTCGTATACGAGTGACCAAGCGCTTCTCGAGTTTGGGGTCGTTTAGCTCACTGCTGATGATCTTGCATTTGAGCACCTTTCCGGCTGGGCTGATGGTCAAGTTCAGTATGACCTTGCCGCGCAGGCCGGCATTGCTTCGTAGGGCGCGATTATAGAGACCATACAGCTTGCCCTTGTTGCGATCAAAGACCAACTGAATGTCCTCGTCGCTGCGCGTCGGTAGACCGTCCTGTTTATGTGCCCCCGGGTGAGGCGGTTTTGCGACCGGCAACATCGCACTCCGGACCTGTTCGGTCTGATGCCTGACCGTTGATGGCTTAGTACCGGTATCGCGACTGAGTTTGGCCGTCTCGATACCTTTACTGCCTTTTTCGGCGCGTTGAGTCAGGAGCGCGCGTTTGACCTTGGGGGCCTCACCCGCGGCAGCCTTCTTCAGGGGGCGGCTTTTGCGGGAAATCACGTTGCCGCTACGCAAAGAAGCCAAATCTTCGCTAAAGGCCAGCAGGCCGGCATGAGAGGCCCGTTCACGTGCGTTGGCCTTGGGTCTTGGCGCAGGCACAGCCTTTTTCACCTCGGGAATGGGCTTCTTTTTTTGACTCCTGGGTGGTTCGATTTTTTTGGGCTCGGGCCTGGGTTTAACCACTGGCTTCGGAGGCGGCTTAGGCGTTAATAGCATACGGGCGTAGCGGGGTGGCAGCTCCGGTACCGTATCCTTGGCTGCTTCCGGTACTGGTAGCAAGGGAAATACGATAGAGCATAATACCGTCAAGACAACGACCGGTGTCAGGATACGGCGGAACCGGCGCTGGTCCTCGTCCGAGACTGTCCAGGGAAGGTCCGGTGAATGATAGAAGACCGCTGTCGTCATACCTCTTCACCACCTTTTTGCATCACGGCCAGCGAGATCTTGCCGTATTTTGCCTGCGTACAACTCACCATGACCTTCTTCAACAAGCGATACGGTATCTCGCGATCCCCCATGATCGTGACCTCGGGCCTGCCGGTAGCATCCCGTCTCAAGATGCGAGCTGCCTGTTGTTCCAAGGCTGTCTTGAGGGAGGCGATCGCCCTCTCATTCGATTTCATGGTCGCGGTCACCGTAGCCACCTTGTGACCCTGAACCAGGATATCTTGCGCTGTCACCATCACCACGACGTTTTGGCGTGGCTTCTCTTCCGCTATAGACCTGGGAAGATCTATGGTTTTCGCGTTTGGCAGAACAGCGACATCCGATGAGTTTACGAGCAGGAAGAACACCAGAATCGTAAAGATATCCATCAGGGACACCAGATTCAGCGGGACCTTGCGCAGGTTCTTCTTATGATGACGTTCCATGCGTTTGACACGTCTGGATTGTTCCATGATATGGCTCCTTAGTGCCTGCGGCCGTTTCCGGGAACCGGAGGGGCATCGCCAATGGAGATATCGGGAAACAGTTCCGCCCGATCCTGATGGCCTTGGCGGTCTATTGATGCGACGCGTAAGGTATCCATGACCTGAATCATGGTGTCGTAGGCGATATCAGGTTCCACCAATAGCGTGACCTCGGTCTTATCGGGGTGCTCGGTCTTGACTCTGCGAAGTAGCTCCGAGACCTGTCCGAGGTCGTATTCGCCGTCTTTCTTGACGATATCCACGCCACCACGCCCACGATCCGCGACCTCAATGCGATCACCACGCACGATCACCTCCAGGGAAAAGGCGGGCTTGGCAGTCAGTGTCCCAGCGGCGCCATCGACCGGCAGATCAAGATGCAGGATGGTCATGCGCGAAAAGACGGCCGTGATCAACAGGAAAGGCACAAGGATAACCATCAGATTCATGAACGCGGTGATATTCATCTCCTCGGGTTGATGGAGATGTGTCCTGCGCCAACGACGATTCATCGCACGACGTCCGACTGCTCGGTGATCATATTCAGAAACTTCATGGAGGCCATCTCCAGGCTGTCCACGATCTCAACCGTCTTGGTCTGCAGCACGGCATGAATGAGCAGCAGCGGAATGGAGACGATAAGACCGAAGGCCGTCGTGTTCATCGCGACCGAGATGCTACCCGAGAGCAGGTCCGCCTTCTCGGCGGGGTTTGCGCCGGCGACCGCGGTAAAGGCCTGTATCAAACCGATAATCGTTCCGAGCAGGCCCAGCAGGGTCGCTATATTGGCAAAAGTGGCGAGATAGTGGGTACGTTTTTCGAGGTGCGGAATGACCTCCATCAATCCTTCTTCCATGGCGGTATTGATATCATCACGGCGACGACCGTTGGTCGAACGGCTCATTCCGTAGTGCAGGATCTTGCCGATAGCGGATTTTGAATCCGCCAACAGGGTACGGGCGCGATTTAGATCGCCTTTACTCAATATCGGCTGTAATGCGGCCCATAACTTGCGGTTGGTCGCGCGTGAGCGGGCCAGATAGACGTAGCGCTCCACGGCAATGGCTACCCCGAGTGCCAGAACGACCACGATGGGATACATGAACAGACCTCCGGTCTGAAAAAAGGTCACGACTGTCTGATAGGTTTCCATGGTTTGCTCCCCAGGTTGATATTGCGTTCACTGTTGACGTTGAAGTTTATGTTTTTGATCACGAGCGCTGAAGTAGCCGAGTTCACGCAGCAAGACTTCGCGATCCGCGGGTTCCAGACTCTGGTCATAGAGCGAGGCGAAGGGCCTTACGACCAACGCACCGGGCTGGGCCGGTTTCCATGGCACGATATAGAGGACTTTGGGTAACTCACGATTGCCAATGATGCTGGTACCCTCAATCCCGGTTGATTCGGCCGCCGTTGCTACCGTGACCCAAGCGGTGAAACAGATGAGTATCGTTATAACCAAGCCTTTCATGATGTCTCCCCATCAGCGGCCTCGTTGGCCTGTTTTTTGATTCGGAGTTTCAGATCTGTGATCCACTGCGCGACCGTGTCGTCGTCTCCCTCGCTTAAGTCCATAAAACGGGCGTAATGGAGTAAGGCCTGTTCGGGCTGTCGCAGATAGATGTCATAGAGAATGGCCAGGTTGAGTTCGGCGTTGGCATATTCAGGGTCCACTGATATGGATTCTTCATACGCCTCGCGCGATGCCTCGAAATCACCTGCCTGACGTTCCAATATCCCGATCAGGTTATAGGCGGCCGCCATTTCAGGATTGAGCCCAACGGCAACCCGCAGGGCCGCCATCGCGTCGTCGGTCTGTCCGCTTCGGTAGTAGGCGATGCCGAGATTGAAATGAGGGCCCGCCCGTTCAGGCATGGCGGCGGCAACCGCCAGCAGATTCGGCAAAGCCCCCTGATAGTCGCCTTTCGTCATCGTGGCCAAGGCGCTTTCGTACTGCTGCCGCAGCTCAAGGGAAATGGGTGTGACCTGTTGGTCTGGACCGAGCTTCAGTGAGCTGCAGCCATTTAAAGCGACCAACATCAGCAGCCCAGCAATAGCGAGCAATGCCTTCGCGCGCATCATAATCAAAGCGCCTACGTCTCTCGAACTATTCGATGACATCCAGAAATTCCTCGCTTCGTTCCGGTTTGACGTACCGAATGGGCAACATCTCCGCCAACACCTTGTAGCTATCCTTGACCCAGCGGTCATAGAGGCCTTCGCTCGCGTGGCGGCTGTTGTCCTCGTGAATCGCGATAGCGTCTTCTTCAAAGGGATAGGCCTGTTCCTCAAGCAGGAGGTCATACTCTTCCAGTTCTTCCGCGCTGAGGCCTTTCGGGCGCTGGGATGACATCAGTGCGCGGCCGAAGGCGCGATAGATCTCGGCCATGCCGTAAGTTGCCGCAGTCGAGACTTCGGCTATGCCGTAATCCGCGGCCTGCTGATAGGCGGCCAAGGCCTTCTCCATACGTTGTTTCTTGGCCTTGAGTGACTTCTTCAAAGGCAGCTTGAGCTTGACCTTGTCGAACTGCTTTTGCGATGACTGTGCAAGAATCAGAGAGGCCTGCGCGGCCAGGGTTTTGCTGCGATCGCTGCGGGATGGGCCAGCCTGTTTATCGACCTTGATCACATCCCTTAACCAGAATAGATAACGCCCGGTGTTGCCCACCGTGAGATTGAGTTTCGCCAAGCGCTGACGCGCTTCCATACCCTGCGTGAAGTCGTTCGGAAAGGCCTGGATATAGTGTTTGTAGACCCTGGCCGCACGACTGGGCCTTCCAGACTCTTCATACAACTCGGCGGACCGCCACAAGGCCTCCTGACGTAGTGAAGGTTCACCCTGAATCGCGCCAAGATGCTCAAACTCCCGAGCTGCCTCGAGACCCTGGCCGTTTTCAAGATACGCAGTGGCCAGTTTGACGGACACCTCGTCTTGCAGCTTATGCTTGGGGAAACGTCCTCGAAAGGCCTCCAGCACAGCAACGGCCCGGGGCCATTGTTTCAGCGTGATCAGGGCCGCCGCGGCGTCATATTCCGCCGCCGCAACGATAGCGCTGCTTGGAGCGGCAACGGCTATCCTCAGAAAATGGTTCGAGGCGCCGGCTAAATCACCGGCGCTTCGCAAATCGTCACCCTGCTGATAGATGGAGGAGGCCAACCTTTCGACGATGTCCGGCCGTATTTTGTCCTGGCTCGACATGAGGGCCAAGGCCTCACGATAGGCCTTCTCCGCATCTGCATACGCCGCCTGATCAAACCCGATATGCCCGATCACTAGCCAAGCGGATTGGCGTAAGGCTGTGGCCGCCTGCGGTTTCATGAGCAGCAGACGCTGGGCCACGACCATGGCGGGCTCGTACTCGCCTAACTTGAAGTAGTCCTGTGCCGCCCTGGCCATCGCAGGCGCGGCTTGAAGGTGTCGGGGGAAACGATCGGCCAGCCTAAGACGGCTTGCCAGTGATCGAAGATGCCATAGTGCCTGATCAGGTCCCTGAACCAATCCCTTTTGACGGTCGAAGGCAACGATCGCCGCCTTGGCTGCTCTGCGGTCCCATGGGTGTGACGGATAGTTATAGGCCGTCCGTTCATAGGCCACGGCCGCCTCTCCGTAGCGGCGGGCCTCGAACAAGGCCTCGGCCGATAGATAATGGAGTTCCATGGACTTGGGTTCATCGGAGAAGTCCGTCAGGTAACGATGATACCAATCGATGGCCTGATCGTAGTCAGCCGGGGAATCGGACTTCTGCGCCAGCGCGTGGTGATGCCGGGCCAACGCGTCCAGGATTTCTCGTAGCTCGTTAATCGATTCGGGCTGAGTCGACGGTGAGTAATTTCGCCAGTAGGGACGATCAAGGTCATAGGCCTGGGCAAAGGCGATCATGGCGTCCAAGGCCTGAGCTTTGAAACGCCCTTGACGGAAAGTCTCTATGGCCCTGGTCAGAAAGGAGGGCGCCCGGCTATCCTGGGGATGGTGGTCGCTGAAACTTTGAAAGATCCGGGCCGCATCGAAATAACGCTCCTTTTCCAGATACAAGTCGGCCAAGGTCGTATAGACCTGTCCCTCATAACGCACATCCCGGTGCGTTGAAAAATAGTCGTTGATGGCATCCTCGCCGCCGAGATAGGAAAAAGAAAGACTGACGACGTCCAGGGTCTCATCGACGAGCTCTTTCTCCGAAAGACTCAGGTCAGCAAGCATTGTCGTCGCGTCCGAGCCCTCTAATTTGTCATCCAATATGGCGAAAAATACAGCCAGTGCCGGGTCGTAGGATTCCTGTTTGAACAGGGACCAACCGAGTTTGTATCGGGACTGCTGATAGAATCGGGTCTGTTTTCCGAAACTCAGGACCCCGTCATATGCTGGCTCTGCAAGGGCATAGTCGCCACGCAGAAAGTCCAATTCCGCGCGCCGAAAGTGGGCCTCGGCCACAAAAGGTGACTCCGAATAATCGCTGATTAAGTGCCCCAAGGTGGCGTAGGCGTCATCCTGGCGGCCGCTATCGTCGTAGGCGCGCGCCAACTGATAAAGCACTTGATCGTTACCCTCTTGATTCGGATAGGTGTCCAATAGGTCCCGGTAAAGAACAATCGCCGCTTCCGGGTCATCCGGCGCCCCGTCATGCATCACACTGCGATCTGTTTCCGGAGACCCTTCGCTAGATTTGTCTTGCTTGGGCTTGTCTTCAGTAGACTGGCCGGTATGGGCAGCATTGTCGATCTCGAATTGAAGGTCGGCAACGCGGCGCATGGCTTCACGTTCCAACGGGGCACCGGGTTCGACGGCAAGAAAGTCTTGGTAGCGATTCAAGGCCTGACGATGATCGGTCTCCAGGGTACTGTCGGGATTGACGACGATTCTGCTCTCGTCGAGATCATCCAGAGTCCGCACTTGTTGCCCTTGGAAGGGCAGGCAGGCGCTAAGCATCAGGAGCACCATGGGCCATAACCCAGCACGGGACATCATTGCGACTCCCCGTTCCGGTCCGCTGCCAAGTCATAGATACGGGCCAGCCCGAATCGCGCCTGGACTTCATAGGACCTCAGCCGCACCTGTTGCTGATCCAGGCTGCGCAGGATCAGGGTGCGCAGATAGCGTTCATGGTGATCGATGGAACGGTCAACACGGCGGCGCAGGGCCTTTACCGTTGCCGCAATATGCCTTATTCGGTCGTCATAGCCGTCAAAACCGCTATTTGCCCGTTGCCGGGCGTCCTCGAGCCCCTGGCGACGAACCTCGGTGTTCGCGAGCGCTTGGTCCAAGGCCTTGAGCTGTTTGCGCAAAGACCACAACCTGGCCTTTTGATCCACGGTCAGGCGCCAGCGATACACGCCCTCCAGGAGACGTCGTTTTTCCCGTTGCGAATCCAATGAGGGGTCACCGCGGTAACGCCTGAGTAGATCGCGAGCCTTCTTTAGGCCGGCCTCGAGACGAAGTTCTTCGCCGGTGGGCAGGGCAGCCTCTCCGGTCGCGGCAAGTTGCAGCCGTTTGGCGTAGCCGCCGCGCAGCTTGTGGGCCGCAGTCATATCCAGGTGCTGAAGCCTGTCAACGACGCGAGGCAAACGCTGCTCATAGGCCTTTCGCCGCAGGGCCAACATGTCATCGTAGGCGCCCATGCTGCTTTGCCATCCATCAAGCTTGATCGCCAGGAAACGCAAGTCGCGGATATTGCGCAGCACGGATTGAAATTCATTGCTTGCGAATAACTTTTCCCAGGCCGCGCCTCGAAACGCCTTCGGTGGGGAAGGGGGCTGCCAGTCCTGCCCACCGTCAACGGTCAACAGCAGGTCACCGATGCTGTTTTCTCGAACCTGCTGGGCCATATTGGTCAGACGCTGTCGTTCAGCGACAAAGGCATCGACCGCGAGTCGGTATCGAGATTCTGCTTGCGCGTAGTCACCCGCCTCGATGAGGATATACGGGATGGCCAACAAGGACTCCTGAACGGCTGGCTCGGTGATGTCTTTCCGACTTAATTCGTCCCATGGCGCGAGCGCCAGGCTGGGATGACCGTCCGCTATCTCGGCCCAACCCAGGCCCAGCAGGGCCGGCTCCGCGGTCATTCCGTTCAGGCTGACCTTGCGCAGGAATTGGGCCGCCGCATCACCCTGTTTTTCCCTCAGTGCGATGTAACCCAGGGCGAGGTTGGCCTTGTCCCGCAACGCGAGTAATTCCGTTGCCTGATGGCCTGTTCCCAGATCATCCTGATCACCGAGTATGGACAAATGCGCACGTCCCTCGACAACCTCGCCGGCGCGGATCAGGGCAACTCCGAGATTGAAACGGGTATATGCGTTCCAGAGATCGGTGCGGGAGGGGGCCCCAAGCAGTTCGACTGCGGCATCATAATGACCTAAATCCATCAATACCCTGCCGCGCAGCTGGCGCGCTTCATCCTGCAGATCTAGAGGCAGGTCGGCATCCCTCAGCTTATTCAGGGCATCATGGGCCTTGAGGGCGTCACCCTGCCGATGCCTGATCCTGGCGATATGAAACCAGACCTGGTTGCGCACCTTGGAATCAACGTCCTGCTTCAGTAACTGATTGAATATCCGCTCCGACTCGTCATAGAGGCCATAGGACAGGAGCAGGCCACCCCGTAGCAACTCGGCCTCCTCAAGATGATGCGGCAACCGCTGTTTTTGAAGAGCGATATCCAGGCGGGTGAGGGCTGAGAAGTAATCCTGACGAAAAAAATCGTATAGGATTTCACCATAGGCCAAATCCTGTGCTTTATCTGGCCGAGAGGCCGCATCGACCTGCAGACCCGCCGCAAACAGCGTCAACCAGAGGGGAAGGGTTTTCCAAAAAGACATGCGATCAGCGCACTTCAATCCCATTCCTTGATAAGGAATTCAGGTCGCTGACTTTGCTCCATGTCGACGATTTGGAGCTCCAGATACTTGGATCCCAACGCCTTCTCGAATTTTATGTTCGCGCCGCGACGGTATTCCTGTCCCTGTGGACCAAGACCTGTGAAGAAGGCCACCAACTCGTGTTCACCGGTCGGGAGATTACCGACATAGACCCGATGCACCCCACCGCGATGCAGGGCCTCGACCTCGTGTTGGGTATAGAGCTGATTGCTGACCACCTTGTCATCTATTTTGATCTGTACGGCGTCCAATTTGAACAATTTCCCGGTATCCACGGACAGGAAGACGGCGACCTGAGTGCTGGTCGGAAACAGCAACTCTTCTTCCAGGGTGAAAAGCTCCCGGTTGATCTCCAGCGTGTCCTTCTTGAGCGCCTGAACTTCGTCTTCAAGGCTTCGGAAGTCTCCGTCTCCGCCTTCGCCCGCGCCACCTCCGTTCGCCGAGACATAAGGCGTCCCCAATAAAAATATCAACGCCGCGATAAACGCGGCTCTGGTCTTGCGATTCAAGTGTTGCCTCCCGTCAACGAGCCGGTATCCGCGATCTCGTTGTCTGTAATGAAAGTGTGGTGTAACGATTCAACTCACAGAGCAAACATGTGATTTTGCTCGTGACCAAAGGGGAGAGTAAGACTGCTCCCCTTTGGAAACCCCAAGACGTAGGGTTGCAACTATTCAGCAGCCACTTTTCAGCAATTTCTGAATAATGACAGTGTGGTTTCCATTGTTCGTTCTATATCTTCCCGCTGACAATCGGGTCGAAGGCCGTAAGTCTGTCCATCAAGGTCGCGTTGCCCAGGGCATGACCGGGGAACCGGGTTGGAAACAGCCCCTGCTCCCCGTGTAGCGCCATATAGTTAAGAAGGACGGTTTCGACCAGCAGGTTGACATTGTTGGCCGCCGGGCTGGAACTGGTATCAACCGATCCATCCGCCCGAAAATGGCCCAACTGCCGGTGCTGTTCCGGCGGCAGGCTGTCTCCGCTAAACAGAGCAGGGCGACCTCCGGGGTTGTATACAAGAAAGAACGAGGCCGCTGTGGATGAGTTGTCCCCCGTCCACACGCCCTTACCGCGACCCTCCACACTGTTGTCGACCATGCCATTACTTGCCAGCGAGCCGTCGCTGAATACATGGAGCATCAGCGGAACACCCACACGGGCGGCGTATTCCAGGCAGGCACCCATGCAGCGACCCGCACGGAGATCACGTATCTCGCCCGTCGAGCGATCACCGGTGTGATAGTCGAATCCGCCCATTGTGACCGTCCCGGCCCCCGCGAAACCGTTAATTACCATCTTCATGACCGATGCCGTCTTACGGAATTCACCATCGCCATCGAACTCCGCCTGACTGAAAATCCCGGTAGGACCGACGATATCGGGATCCAATGCCGGATTTAGGGTGGATGGATCCCCGAAGCGATCGGTGATATCGGCAGCCTTAATATAGCCGCAGCGAACCAAGTCCTTGATCACGGCATCCGTCGTCACCTTGGTGTCGACCCGGTTCAGTTGCATCTGACTGATCCGTTCAATCGATTCCATGACCGCTACGGCGTCAGACTGGTTTAGTACCCCGATGAGCTGCCCGGTATCGACCAGACCGGTGACATCGCTGGGCCTATCCACCTTGGTCGGGCGGGCACCAGGGTTGATCATGGCCGCCGGGGCCATGGAGTTGCCACCGGACTCGGTACTCCTGGAACCGATTAGACTCAATAGGCTGCCGTCGGCGCCCGCCTGATAAATGCCGTACATCGGATTATGCGGGTTGTTGCCGGTGTCGTTGTCAGAGCGCGCCGGAATAACAGCGCCATTGACGTTTGGTGCGGCAGATGTGGCCTTTTCGAGAATACCTCGCAAAAAGGCGCTATCCGAATGAAAGGCCAGCCCCAGGTCGGCGTTAATAAAATCGCTCGCGTTTGTCTGCGCGTTCACCAGCGGGGGAATCATGTCTCCGGGAAGGCCCTGTTTGCTGTAACCCGCGCTGGTCAAAAAGTCGAGCTGCCCGCCTTGCCTGCCCACCAGGACATTCGAACCGGCGATATTTGCCCCTCCCGCCAAGTCAAAGCAGATAAAGGGGATCTTTCCGGCCCCTTGAGTGGCAATCCCACAACCGGCCTTGAGCGTCTCAAGGTCTGACGACAGCGCGGCATGCGCGGCCCGAGGGTTGGCAAACAGGCTGAATAGACTGGGCGCCGTTACCAAACCCAGGCCGGCGAGAAACCCCTGAGAAATAAATTCTCTTCGCGACATGGGACGCCTATGGTCAGGGTGCCGCAGCGGTTCATCCGGTGACAGGGGAGCAGATCGTTTAGCCATGGGTAACTTCCTTCGCGAAAACATCATTGCAGTAGCGTGACTGCGCTGCCCAAGAGTGCGGCGCAACCAGCCTTGGCAACCTTGACCGTTCTGGCGGGCGTTGCACAGCTTGCGCCCGCACCTGTCGCGCAGGTCGTTAGTCGATCGATCAGGAGGTTGAGTTCCGACTTCACCAGGGCGGGATCGGCCTGGGCGGCGATGTTGATGCCGACGATTCGATTCAAGAGGGGATCGATCAACAGGTCCCGTTTGGACGCCTGATCGAAGGCCGTGCTGGCTGGGGCCGTAAAATCAAAACCCGGGAAATATTGCCCGCGCGCTTGCTGACCTTTCCCGTCAACCAGCGCGCTGCAGTACTCTATGGCCAGTTGAGAAACCGCCATCTGATGTGCGGACAAAAACCCCTCAATGTTTTCCACGGTCGGCAGCTGCTGTTTTACGGCCGAAAAAACAGCCTTCACGCCAGCCTGTGTCGGACTAACGTCGGTCACGGTAGCCATCGTGGCCTGAATCTCCTCGAAGGTGCGCAGCCCAATATCCGAAACCGGGCTTAGATCCGGCGGTGAAGCGGGGGTCAGGAGTGCCGGTTCTGAGACGATATTTGTATGATTTCCAAGCATCTCGAAGGTCAGAAAAAACTCATCCGCATCGGATCCCTTGTCCAGCGCGACGATGGTGCCGATTGGCGAAATCTTCTGTCCGGTCGGTAGGTAGGAACTCCCACCCAGGGTCGTATTCAGCTTGGCATACGCCTGACCCACCAGGGCCTCCTTGCCATTGATGCCGATGCGCATCGTCCGCAGCGGGATGCTGGCTGGATTAGCATTCGGGTCCAGGCTAATAAAGGTCGGATTGTTAAACAAATAGCTATAGCTATCGAACTGGCTGACCTCGAACATGATGTATGACTGAGGGACGTTGACAACGTGGCTTATGCCAAACAACAGAAAGAATTTTTCGCCGACACCCACCTCGAAATTTTGCTGAATCTGAGATTGAGTCAGGGCGCGGTTATGGACGGCAACGAGGCGAAGTTTCCCCTGCCAAAGGCGATCTCCCGATGCCTCGTTGCCCAAGACAAGGGCATAGGTATCGTCCCAATCACTGAGATTTCCGCCGGTTACGGTGTCGAGGTCGCCGGTGAATTGGCCATTGACGTAGATGCGACGACCGTTAGCTGGATCATAGGTCACCACGACGTGCTGCTGGGTGGCCTGCAGGACCTCGGCGGCATCCGCAGTCGATAATGCCGGCTCGCCATTGCCGTTGGTAGTGCTGCTGCGATGAAGAAAATCATAGTTATAGAGGGTCTGGCCGAGCGTAAAGTTACGCGCCTGCGTACCGGCGGAGTAACTGATGATTCGCGCCGGTCCCTCCTGCGTCACATTGGCTGGCACCACCCAGGCCTCTATGGAGTATTCTCCCGTGGCCGTGATCAAATCGTGCAGCTTCTTGCTGGCCGTGGTGCTCCCCTGTGCTTTACCGTCAATGATTTCAACACCCCAACCGCCGACCCAACCGACATTGCCGCTTAGGTTCAAGTGCAGACCGGGTTCTACACCGCTGGTGTCGTAGGCGAAATTCCCCTGGCCGGTCTTGAATTCGTACAAAGCGATGACATTGTCTTCCACGCGACTACCGCCGCTGGCGATGATGCCATTGGTGAGTTTAAGCGCCTTGCTGACGACGAGATTGGGGTCCACGGCATTGATAGGTGCAAGACCGGAAAAGGCCTGAATGGCGCTTTCCATGGCATTGGCGTCATTTTGGCAATCGCCACTCCAGCAGTTGTGAAACTCGCTACGCAATCTAACCACCAGACGCGAATTGGCCGGCGTATCGAGATCGATCTTTGCCTTGGCGGCTTCGTAGGCAACACTCGCGTCACTACCGGCAAAGAAGGGTGCCTGAGGCGTCGCAGACCCCTCGTCGTGACACCGGGAGCAATGCGTCACGAGTAGACCATGAACGGTCGTGCCAAAACCCGATGCATTGGAGGGAAAACTCTTGCTGCTTCCCGGCGTGATGTCGACCGGTGCCTGAAGGGTGATTTCGCGACCACTGCTGGCCCCGGTGCCGTTGGCCCAGGCCTCTATATAAGCAGTCATCACGGCGCCACAGGCGCTATCGGCCTGCAGCCAACAATTATGTCCCCCAGCTACCTTGGTGACGAGACGCGAGTCGGCCGGTGAGCCCAAATTGACCAGGGGATTCGCCGCCGCATAGGCGGCATTGATATCATCATTGCGCACGAAGGCGGGGGAGGCCGGTCCGTCCTGGCCATGGCAAGCGCCACATCGGTTGGTTTGACTGACTTTATCCCATAGATTCAGCTTAAAACGTTGAATGTCATCCGTACTCGGCGCCGGACCGGTATAGCTTATACCTACGGTCGTACTGCCTCTGGGGGCCGGCAGGGACTCGGTACCAGCACCACCACCGCATGCCCCCAGCAACATTGAGACACCTAAGAAAAGCAGCCATCGCAGATTCAAAACAGATCGTAGGTTTATCATAATCATTGCGCCATACAGTAGACGGCCGACTCAGCGAAGACCTGTTTTAGGTTGTAGTTGCTGGCCTTGAACGAGGTGATCATGTCTGAGACCTTGGTCCGGTCGGCGTTATCTCGGGGGTCGCGCAGACAAATCGCCTTAAAGACCTTCTTAACCTGACAACTCGCGAAGGCTTCGCTGTGCTCCAGTTCTTCCCCAAGCGACTTGACCCCGATGCCACTCCCCGAAAGTGTATTGTCCCAACCCAGGGAGCGGTTCGGTCCGCTACGCCAGTAGTTACTCCAGTGATCGTCCGGGGTTACGTAACCGTATTTGAAATTCTCCTGATTGATTAGGTACTTGGGCTGAACGACGCCTGGCGTGTAGACCAAACTGCGGAGGTCTTCGTCATAGTTATAGTAGGCAAGTGCCTGGGTCATAGGGTCCATTCCACTATGGCAACCCACGCAACTGTTCATAAAAATACGGCTATCGCCGCCAGGGCTCCGGGATACATCCTGTCGAATACGGTCGGTGGGCCGGGTATTGTCCTTGATCTGTTCCAAATCGGTACAAAGATGATTCAGCAAGGTAAAGCGGAACATGGCGCGGTTGGTCCCGGCAATGAAAAAGGCCTCCGCCGCAGCCCTGGATGTCATGACACCGGCCGTGGCGGAGGAAGGGAGGCCGGTAACCGTCGACTGGGCCACGTCCATCAAATGGTTCTTCAGATCGACACCCTGGTTTTCCATGGCCACATAGTGGTCATTATTGGTCGTCGAGTACGGCGGTAGGCCCAGTGACGGATCGCCGATATAGAGCAGATCCGCTGATAACAAGGTATTAAACGGTCGATTATCACGCACCACACCAATCACGGTGGCCGTGTAGTCATTCAGCGGGGCAAAGACAGTCTGCTCTTCATTGGTCCATGGAGTGACAAAATTCTTCAAGGTCACGTTGTAGAACGCACTGTCCTCCATGGCGATGAACGCGGCACTCAATGGCCGTCCGGCACCAATTTCAACGGCCATACGGTCGAGTACCGGAGTTGTCGCCGTGCCAGATACCAGCGACGACGCAGGAACACCCGCAATGCGATCATGAATGCGTTTCGCCTGTTCACGGGGGCCGGCGCTCAGCGACGTGGCCATCGAGACCAACAACAGGCCTGAACACAAACAGACCAGTGTGATGTGATTGAAAGATCGGGTCATTCGCTCCGGGACTCCAACTGGACAAAATTGGCGGCGACCGTCCGTCGCCTTCTCAAGCACTTCGATATCTCAGCATTATCCAGAAAGCTTGGAAAGATTTTGTGAATGGATAGGCAGTTCGTACCGTTCATTGGATCGGATAATGTAAATGCTCGTGTGGATCACACATATGAAACCGTATTGACGTCATCATCGTTATAAGTTTCGAACCTTGCCAATAGCCCTGCTATTGCCTGCGATCCGCGCCTTGAATAGGGGTCTTTATGCATCACAATCCATTTCGAATCAGAGGCCCCTTAATCGTGTTCAGGAAAGAATACCCATTCGTAAAAATCCGCTTCGGACAAAAGTGCCGAGGTGATGCCCCTAATCCCGAAAGACGGAGACAATGCCGTATTGGTTTCAATGAATAGACCTGTTTTTAACCGGTTGCGTATGTTCTTGCCGGGGTGGCCCCTGTTTTTCTTGCTTTTGTCGGCTTGCGGCGGCGAGGCGGGTGTCGACCCGGTAGTGGAGAACTTTGGCATTGCCTATGTAGTTCGTCCATTGCCTGAGACGACGGTGAGCGACAGCAGGGATCTATTGACGTTTGTCTCTGGCGGCGATCTCTATTATCGAGACTTGGCATCGCCAAGCGCACAAGAACGCAATATCACTGCGACGGTGACGGGTGGCTTGGGCGATGTTCGTGACGTCACGGTTTCATATGACGGGACCAAGGTGCTGTTTTCCCTACGTCGCAATGATATCGAGGGAGCCAGCCCGGAGGATCAGCCTACCTGGGATATCTGGGAGTACGACGTCGCCAATGATCGGCTACATCGCATCATTGCTTCCGACATCACCGCAAAGGCAGGGCATGACCTAGGACCACAGTACCTTCCAGATGGCCGTATCGTTTTTACGTCCACCCGTCAGCGGCAGGCCAAGGCTCGCCTTTTGGACGAAGGAAAACCCCAGTTCGCCGCATTGGAAGAGAGTCGTGGTGAACCGGCCTTCGTGCTTCACGTTATGGAGGCGGATGGTAGCGATATTCGACAGCTATCTTTTAATCAGAGTCATGACCTGGACCCAGTCATACTCAGCAGCGGAGAGGTCTTGTTTTCGCGGTGGGACGCCATGGGGTCACGTAACCAGATCAGCCTCTACAAGATACGGCCTGACGGAACCGGACTGGAGCCGGTTTACGGCGGACACAGTCATAACGCATCGGGTGGTACGCTACAATTTCTGAGGCCGTGGGAGATGCCGGACGGCCGTCTGCTGACGTTGGTCAAACCCTTTCGCAGCCCTCAAGGCGGTGGAGATCTCGTCAGCATCAATATCGAAAGCTTCACCGACAACGATCAGCCCCTGAAACTGGCGAACGTGACGCCAGGTCGCTCGGCCCAACAGCAGGCGACCAGTCTTGATGTCTCTACCGACAACGCTCCGTCTCCCGGCGGGCGGTTCAGCTCGGCGTTCCCCTTATGGGATGGCACCGCCCGATTGTTGATCAGTTGGACGCCCTGTCGAATGCAATCCCAAGACGGACGACTGATGCCATGCACGACCGACAATTTGGCGGACCCTAATGCTCAGGAGGCGCCGCCTCTCTATGGACTCTATCTCTATGGCATGGCGGACGAGACTCAGGTACCGCTGTTGGTGCCAAGAGAAGGCGTCATATATACCGATGTCGTCGCGACTCAGGGACGTACTCGTCCCGATGTCCTGGCAGACCGAACCCTTGATGCGGGATTGGCGCAAGAGGGGGTGGGGTTGCTACATATTCGCAGTGTGTACGACCTTGATGGCCAGTATAATGCCTTGGGCGCTGCGGCCACCTCAGTGAGCGAATTGGCGGACCCGGCGCGCACGTCCGCCGATCAACGCCCAGCCCGGTTTTTACGGGTGGTCAAGGCCGTTTCCCTACCCGACAGGACCCTGGTTCGCCTGACGGGCAACGCCTTTGGCCGAAGTAGCGGCCAGGGTATGAGAGAAATCGTTGCCTACGCCCCGATCGAACCGGACGGTTCTGTGAAAATCAAGGTCCCCGCCAATGTACCGCTTGCCATCAGTGTGCTGGACAAGGATGGACGGCGATTAATGGCTCGTCACCAAAACTGGCTCCAGGTAAAACCGGGAGAGACGGTCACCTGCAATGGTTGTCACGATCACAATAGTGGTTCGCCTCACGGTTCATTGTCCCGCGGACCCGCAGCCCTCAATAGCGGCGCAGTGACCACAGGGCTGCCTTTCCCGAACACCGATACCACGCTATTCGCCGATATGGGTGAGGACATGGCCGAAACCCGCACCAGACTGGACCCATCGGCATTGAACCCGAGCGTTGATGTAACCTATCAGGATGTATGGACCGATGCCGCTGCGGCGGGACGTCCAAAGGATACGGCCTATGCGTTTCAATATAGTGACCTGACCACCGCCATGCCGGTAAGCGCAGGCTGTATCGCTAACTGGAGCAGCGGCTGTCGTATCGTGATTCACTATGAGACCCATATCCACCCCTTATGGGCGCGCAATCGCGGAGTGAATGCCTGCCAGTCCTGTCACGGGCCGCGCGACGGCGTGGGGCAGCTTCAGGTGCCCGCCGCGCAACTGGATCTGAGCGACGGCGCCTCGAATCAACAAGCGGCTCATTTCACGTCCTACCGAGAGTTGTTATTCAATGATAATGAGCAGGAGATCGTCATGGCGGCGTTGGTGGATCGCAAGGTGCAGGCCACCGATAGCAACGGGAACCCGCTGTTTGAGACCGATACCCTTGGCAATCCCGTACTCGACTCGCTTGGCAATCCGGTTCCCATCATGGTCACCGTCAATGTGAGTCCGGTACTCTCAACGGCCGGCTCGCGATCGAGCAGCCGGTTTTTCGACCTCTTCACCGCTGGGGGCAGCCATGCCGGTCGTCTGGATCCAGCCGAGCTTCGGTTGCTATCGGAATGGTTGGATGTGGGGGCTCAGTATTACAATGATCCGTTTGTCGTCCCGCCGTCCTGATCAAACGTATGCGCAATATGTTGAGGAGAAATACGGTTTTGTTGTGGGGACTGCTGTGCTGGTGCGGATCTGCCGGCTTGGCACACGCGGCCGACGATAACGCAATGGTTGTCGAGATTGCAGAACCTTATCTAGAGCTTCATGTTGGGCCGGGCAAGTCCTACCCGATCTTTTATGTCGTGGAGCGGGGCGACAAGGTGGCGATTATCAAACGACGCACAGATTGGTACAAAGTGCGCACCGGAAAACACAAGGAAGGGTGGGCGCCACGATCCGATATCGAGAAGACCTTAACGGCATCTGGACTCAAACTCCGTATCAAGGACACGACGCAGGAGAGTTTTTTCTCCCGGCATTGGGAGGCTGGCATCCTGGGCGGCGGTTTCGAAGGCAGTGATGCCATCACCTTGTACACGGGATACGCATTCAACCCTTATCTGTCGACTGAGGTTTCTCTTTCGCAGATACTCGGCGGTTTCTCGGACAGTTTGATGATGAATCTCGATGTGGTGGCCCAACCCTTCAACGACTGGCCGGTATCACCGTTCTTTACGCTCGGCACCGGCGTGATAGACACCCATGCCAGAAAAACCGTGGTCGAGGCGCGGGACAGTACGGATCAGGTCAGTCACGCCGGGGTCGGTTTCCGGGTCTATTTGGGGCGCCGGTTTATATTCCGCGCCGAGTACAGAAATCACGTTATCTTTACGCAAACCGATGACAACAAGGAAATCGATGAATGGCGCGCTGGCTTCGCTTTTTTTTACTGACGAGATCTGGCCTTCGACTGCTCCCGTTGGCCCTGATCATGCTGACAACTCAGGCGTGGGCCCAACCCAGGCAGGTCATCGAGCCTCAACTGGATCGTCGGCAGATCGATATACCCAAGATCGATACCGAAAATTTCGAAGCAGGCGCCTTTTTTGGCGTGATGAGCGTCGAGGATTTCGGGACGCAAAGCATTTTCGGCGGCCGTATCGCTTATCACCTAACCCCGAAAATCTTTGCGGAGGCCACTTACGGGCGCACCGACGTGGGCGAAACCAGCTATGAGAAATTAAGTGGTGGCGCCAAACTGCTCACGGACGGAGAGCGAAGGTTCACCTATTATAGCGCTGCATTTGGTTACAACTTGCTACCTGGCGTGACCTACCTGGGGGACGACTTGGGATTCACGTCTGATTTTTACGTCCTAGCAGGCATCGGTAGTACCCAGTTTGCGGGAAATCAGCATTTCACGTTTAACTTGGGGACCGGCTACAGGCTATTGGCGACGGATTGGCTTGCCGTGCATTTGGATATGCGTGACCATCTGTTCAAGATGGACCTGCTGGGTGAAGAAAAGACGACACACAATATCGAAATCAGTGCCGGACTCAGCGTTTTCTTTTAAGTAGAGGTTAGTATGCATTACACACAATTGCCCAAAATCGTGCGCGTCTTGGCGCTTTTCTTGCTCGTAATCTTGACGGCGACGCCTCATGCCGAAGAGATTATGGGGCAGGCCCCCGATTTCACTCTAAAGAGTCGTAGCGGTGAGAATCTCAAACTCAGCGAATTTCGCGGCGAAGTGGTTATGCTGAATTTTTGGGCCTCCTGGTGCGGACCTTGCCGCCAGGAAATGCCTCTGCTTGAAGAACTGTACCAACACTATAAGCCCTTAGGATTTACGATCCTCGCGGTCAATGTAGAGGACGCATCAAGTGACGCCATGGCCATGCTGAAAGACATCCCCGTCAGTTTTCCAGTCCTGTTTGATAGCGATAACAAGGTCTCCGATATCTATGGCGTGGAGGCCATGCCCAGTACGGTGCTGATCAACCGGGACGGGAATATACGCTTCGTGCATCTGGGCTATCTGCCGGGTTATGAGGTGGAGTATGCGCGCGAGATAAAGTCATTGATCCAGGAATAATTGACTCGACACCACGATATGAACACGCGTCTAGTCATTGTTTTTTTGGTGGTTATTTTGCTTAGTGGCTGCGATATCAAGCCTTGGGTAAAGCCCTACCAACGTAGCCATCTGGCAGACCCGATCATGCAATTTAGCAGAGACCCGGTCTCTACCGCCTATATCAATCATGTCTATGAGGCAAGGGAAGGGGCACGCGGCGCCGAAGGCAGCCAGGGAGGAGGGTGTGGCTGTAACTAGGCTCAAAGGTAGTCGACGGCTACAGATAGGGCTACTCGTCACGCTAACGCTGTTGGCCCCCTTCTTGGTGGCCGCGGTCCTGCCCAAAGATCGTCTGGACGCCCTGTATCACGCCTATAACGGCGGGGGTGTCGAGGTTGATGGCCCATCTATCCTATGGCGCAAGCAGTTTGGGCAATACACATCCGTCAATGCCAACTACTATATCGATGCCATCTCGAGCGCGTCTATCGATGCCGTGACCTCCGCCAGCCCCTACAAGGAAGAGCGTAGGGAAAAGAGTATTGGCGGCGATTTTCTGCTCAACACGGCCATCATGAGTCTGGGGTATACCGTCAGTGAAGAAAATGATTTCGATGCCAAGACCGCCTCGGTAAGTCTAAGCCAGGATGTGTTTGGTGACCTGACCACAGTCTCTATGGGTTACGTCAGGGGTTGGGACCAGATCGGAAAAAACGGGGATCCTCAGTTTTCGGAAAAGGCGAACCGTCAGCGCTATCGTATCGGGGTGAGCCAGATATTGACCCGTAATATGATCGCGGCCCTGAACTTCGAGACCGTATCCGATGAGGGCTTTCTCAATAATCCATACCGATCGGTACGTTACCTGGACTCAGGTAGCGCCTCCGGGTATAGCTACGAACCCGAGGTCTATCCCAAAACCCATACCAGCAACGCCTTGTCCTTACGCGCGCGATACTATCTGCCCTATCGCGCGTCACTGCTCGGAGAATACCGTTATTTTACCGATAGCTGGGGCGTGCGCGCGAACAATATCGCCTTTGGGTACAGCCATCCACATGGCCAGAACTGGATCTTTGATGTCCGGTATCGTTACTACACCCAGGATGACGCCGACTTCTACAGTGACCTGTTTCCAAACCGTCAAGCCCAAAACTTTCTGGCGCGGGATAAAGAGCTGAGTCGATTCAACAACCACACATTAGGTCTGTCCGTAAGTTATGAGATAACCCCGAAAGATTGGTTCTTCATCGATCGAGGCAGCATCAATCTCTCTTACGACCACATCTTTTTCAGATACAAGAATTTTCGAGATCTAAGCATAGGTGGTGTCGTTGATCAGGAGCCGCTCTACGCTTTTGATGCAGACGTGCTTCAGATATATTTATCGTTGTGGTATTGATCGGCCGCGCGACTTAGTCTCTCATCAGCGCCCCTCTTACTTTGGTCTGTTCGAAAAAGCCGCGATGCTGCCGCAGCTTGCCCTTTTGCCAAAACAGGTAGACCTGCACTTTCAGGCTGAATTCACTGAACTAAAAAAACGGGCGTTTGTCGTAGTTTCAGTTAACTTGATTTGGTAGCCATAGGACAAATAAAAATGAAACGATCATGGATCCAACCCAGTAAATACCTTCTGAAAGTATGCATCCCTGTTTTGGCTCTGTCGTTCAGTCTCCCGGCCATCGCCACGACACCCATGGTATTACCAAAATCAGGGGCATACTGCCCGGGCCCCGACATCATGTTAGTGACAGCGGAAGAGCTTTCCGCCAGCCTCGATCTGTCCATGCATTCAAGAGCGGCGGCGTTGCAAAAAAACCAGGCGATGACGAACAGCGAACTTACCGCCGTCGGCACGACGTTATACCTGGCCGCGAGTCGTGGCGCAGCGGCGCGAACCAAACTGCTGATTGATGCCATCATGCAGCGGTCCAAGGTGCATGAGGATTACGCTCAGACGCTGACATGGTTTCCATTGTTGCGCACCTCACTGTCGACATTGCCGGAAGATGTTACGGTGAACGTGGCCAGCGGGTGGATAGGCGACGCCGAGGACATTTTACAGGGTGCCAAAAGCGGGGATCCAACGAAATCACTTGAAGAAGCGCGCCACATGCTTGCCTGTGACGGTTTGGATATACCACTGCAGCGGGCGATAGTGGAACAAGGCAAGCTAGTGAAAAAACACGGGAATGATGGAAAAGGTGACAGCTATGATGCGCTCCTCGAGTCATTACGTAGCGCTCTGGCCTATGCCTTGGAAAATAGCCAGAAGTAACCCGGCTCAGCAAACCAGAAACCCCTAGTTATTGGTGTTCCTAATGCTGCTGACCGAGCACATGGTGCAGGGCGTGTAGGATAAGTGAGATGAACTATACCCATAACCGCATGCCGCAGGCTGATGCGCTGGTGTTATTTGGTGTGACCGGCGATCTCGCCTACAAGATGATTTTTCCTGCGCTCTACGCGATGGCCAAGCGAGGTATGCTCGACCTGCCGTTGATCGGCGTCGCCGCTCCGAAGTGGAGCCTGACGCAACTGCGTAAACGCGTAAAAGATAGTATCAAACAATCCGACAAGACCGATGACCGCGCCGCGCTCGACCACTTTCTTTCCCTGTTCCAGTATGTGGGCGGCGATTACAACGACTCAGAGACATTCAAGGCGCTCAAGCAGACGCTGGGCGGTGCCCGGCACCCAGCGCACTATCTCGCCATCCCGCCGGCGCTGTTCGCGACGTTGATCCAGGGACTCGGGGCATCAGGCCTGGCCGATCAGGCGCGTGTTATCGTTGAAAAGCCGTTCGGACGTGATCTGGCGTCGGCGCGTGAGCTTAACCGCATCGCCCTGTCGGTGTTTCACGAAGACGCTATCTTCCGCATTGATCACTATCTCGGCAAAGAGGCGATTATGAATATCCTCTATTTCCGCTTTGCCAATTCGTTTCTCGAGCCAATCTGGAATCGCGACCATGTGGCCAGCGTCCAGATCACGCTGGCTGAGGATTTTGGCGTGAAGGGTCGCGGAGCATTTTACGAAAGCGCCGGTTGCCTACGCGATGTCATCCAGAATCACCTGTTCCAAATTGTTGCGCTGTTGGCCATGGAGCCACCTGCCTATCAGGGCTATGACGCCGTGCACAGCGAGAAAGCCAAGGTCTTCCAGTCAATGCGTCCATTGCAACCGGACGATGTGGTGCGCGGCCAGTACGCCGGTTACCGCAAAGAGGCGGGCGTAGCGATGGATTCCGACGTCGAGACCTTTTGCGCGCTTCGTTTATTCATCGACTCGTGGCGCTGGCAAGGAGTGCCGTGGCATCTGCGCTCCGGTAAATGTCTGGCAGAAACTGCGGCCGAGGTGTTGATCGAACTGAAGCCGCCGCCGCAGAGGCTGTTCAACGATTCAGCGCCAGTGGATGGCCGAGCCAATTACCTGCGCTTTCGGCTGTCCCCAAACTCCGCTGTCGCGCTCGCCGCACGTGTTAAGCGCGCGGGCAAGGAGTTTGTAGGCGATCAGCACGAACTCTACCTGCTGGAGGAGCAGCCAGGAGAGGAGAAGCCTTACGAGCGATTACTGGGAGCCGCCATGTCCGGTGAAGGCGCGCTCTTCACCCGAGAGGATGCGGTCGAGGCTGCCTGGGCAGTGGTCGATCCAATCATCAAAACTCACCACCGCGTTCACCTCTATGAACCGGGCAGTTGGGGGCCGAAACAGGCCGATGTGCTCATTGCGGCAGATGGAGGTTGGCACAATCCGATGCTGAGGAAGGATACAATCGAGGCGTATTAGATGCTGGATGCGCCGAAAGAAAGATCAGATGCGCAATGCGATCTAAAAACCATACCATTGCCTGACGTTGAGAAAAGACTGGGCTCGTCCCTGGATGGACTCACTCAGGTCGAGGCGCAAAAGCGGCTGGCCCAATATGGCCCGAACGAGCTCGAAGAGAAGAAAACCAATGCCTTCCTGAAATTCCTCAGCTATTTGTGGGGACCGATCCCGTGGATGATCGAGGCGGCAGTGATTCTTTCCGCGGTCGCCCAACATTGGCCGGATTTCGGCATCATCCTCGTGCTACTGCTGGCCAATGCCGTGGTCGGATTCTGGGAAGAACATCAGGCGGGCAACGCCATCGCTGCGCTGAAGGCCAAGCTGGCGATCAAGGCACAGGTGAAACGTGATGGCAAGTGGACCAACCCAGCTGCGAGGGAATTGGTGCCGGGCGATGTTATCCATCTGCGTCTTGGCGACATCGTGCCGGCGGACGCACGTTTGTTGGCGGGTGATCCGGTAGAGGTAGATCAGTCGGCGCTGACTGGCGAATCTCTGCCCATCGCGCACCAGTCCGGAGACGCGGTATTTTCCGGCTCAATCATCCGTACCGGCGAAATCGACGCGCTCGTCTACGCCACGGGAGTTAACACTTACTTTGGCAAGACGGCGCAACTGCTGCAGGAGGCCCAGACCACCAGCCATTTTCAACGTGCAGTGCTGAAGATTGGTAATTACCTGATCATCCTTGCCGTCGCATTGGTCGCGTTGATCATTGCTGTTGCGCTCTTCCGCGGTGACCCCATTCTCACCACCTTGCAGTTCGCCCTGGTGCTCACTGTTGCAGCGATTCCCGTAGCGATGCCCACGGTGTTGTCGGTAACCATGGCCGTCGGTGCGCGCCTGCTCGCCAAGAAAGAGGCGATTGTGACGCGATTGGCTGCTATTGAAGAGTTGGCGGGTGTGGACGTGCTGTGCTCTGACAAAACGGGCACGCTGACGCAAAACAAGCTAACGTTAGGCGATCCCTTCAGCATTAACGACATCCCTGCCGATCAGGTCATTTTCAATGCCGCGTTGGCGTCACGCACCGATAATATGGACGCCATCGATCTCGCTGTGCTCGGCGGCTTGAACGGTAATCAGGCATTACAAGGCTATCAAGTCGTTCACTATCAGCCGTTCGATCCGGTTCATAAGCGCACCGAAGCCATCGTCAAAGGCACGGATGGCAATGAATTCAAGGTGACCAAGGGCGCACCGCAGGTGATTTTGGCGTTGGCGGCCAATGCTGAGCAGGTGAAGTCTGCCGTTGAACAGGCTGTTAACGAGTTTGCCGCACGCGGCTTTCGTTCTTTGGGTGTGGCGCGGTCTGAAGGCGAGGGCGGGTGGCAGTTCATTGGTGTGCTGCCACTGTTCGATCCGCCGCGCGAACAGGCCAAGGCGACCATCGCGACTGCACGCGAAATGGGCGTGAAGATCAAAATGGTGACGGGTGATGCCCTGGCCATCGCTCAGGAAACCGCCAGAAAGTTGGGGCTCGGCGCCAACATCCTCAGTGCCAGTGGTTTCGGCGACACCAAACATCACGAGACGGCGCAACTGGCACGGTCCATTGATATGGCTGACGGCTTTGCCCAGGTTTTCCCCGAACACAAGTTCCACATTATTAGTGTCCTGCAACAGAGAGGCCACATCGTTGGTATGACGGGAGACGGTGTCAACGACGCGCCCGCATTGAAGAAGGCTGACTGCGGAATCGCCGTCTCAGGCGCAACCGACGCGGCACGCGAAGCAGCAGACATCGTGTTGATGACTTCCGGCCTGTCGGTGATCATCGACGCGATCAAGGAAAGCCGCAAAATTTTCCAGCGCATGAACAGCTACGCCATCTATCGCGTCACCGAGACCTTGCGCGTGTTGCTGTTCATGACCTTGTCGATTCTGGTATTCAACTTTTACCCCGTGACCGCTGTAATGATTGTGATGCTGGCGCTGCTCAATGATGGCGCGATATTGTCCATTGCCTATGACAACGTGCATTGCAAGGACAAACCCGAGGCCTGGAATATGCACATGGTTTTGGGGATATCCACAGTGCTGGGTCTTGTCGGCCCAGTGGCTGCGTTTGGGCTGTTTTACCTTGGCGACCGTATCTATCACCTTGACCACCCTCATCTTCAGACCCTGATGTACCTGATGCTCTCCGTGGCGGGACACCTGACAATCTTCCTCACACGCACTCGTGGCCCATTCTGGTCCATACGTCCCTCGCGGACCTTGCTACTGGCAGTGTTCGGCACACAAATCGTGGCGACATTGATCGCCGTATATGGGTTGTTCATGGCACCGCTTGGTTGGGGCTGGGCACTGCTCGTCTGGGGTTATGCCCTGGCGTGGTTCCTGTTGAGCGACTACGTCAAACTGTTGGCCTATCGGGTATTCGATCCAACCACCGAGCCCGTATTGGTCAAGAAACAGCTGATGTGATATCGCAAATCGCTATTGCGCATGGTGTCTCCCTCAGACTAGCTCAACAGCCGTACCACGATACGGAGTCAAGCCCGACGTATCAGACGGCTCTTGGCCCCCACAGGATAATGGCAGCACCAAGCAGACAGATTGTTGCGCCGGTGAGATCCCAGCGGTCGGCTCGTATACCCTCAACCGCCCATAACCACAGCAGCGACGAGGCGATATAAACACCACCGTAAGCGGCATAGGCCCGCCCGGCAAAATCGGTATCAACACGGGTGAGCAGATAGGCGAACACGCCAAGTGCCAGCGCGCCGGGGACAAGCCAGAACATCGATTTCCCGAGCCGCAGCCAAGCCCAAAAGGCGAAGCAACCTGCGATTTCCGCCAGAGCAGCACCAAGATATACCAATAGCGTCTTCAATGAATTTTCCTAATTTGTTGCTTGAGGACTTGATTGCACTACGATTTATCTAAAAAAAACGTAACTACTCAGCGTAGTCCTCCACGACAGTCATAGCAAATGGTGGTAACTGGCCGCTGAAGGCCATTCGCAAGGCTTCCGAAGCGGTGACGCGCTGCTTGCGACAGGTCGCTAGATATCCCCGTAT
>Ga0316204_10002551_pt1 | contig 40566 bp, 26 predicted proteins | sample 6monrhotite_MG_2_FD_205661 | JGI IMG/M metagenome (GOLD analysis project Ga0316204, IMG submission 205661) | Microbial mat bacterial communities from mineral coupon in-situ incubated in ocean water Damariscotta River, Maine, United States -... | ecosystem: Environmental > Aquatic > Marine >...
TGGCTATCAGTGTCTCGGTCAGTGGCGTGGTAGACTTAACCCGTTTAGTCACCCTAAACCGTATGGTATCGCCCCCACCGATTGATGCCAACAACTGCGCATCCACATAAGCATACCTGCCTTTTATTGAATCACTCGCTAAATGACATAATGCGTCCGCAATACAATCGAGGTCTTTATCCGTCGCCAGCATACCGGTTACCAGTTCTCGGGCAACGTCTTCATCTATCTTTCTTAACAGCTCAACAATTTCACCTTTACCCGTCAGCGAACAGAAGTATTTTGAACTAAATACGGATTCAACCTTATATAACCAGCTATTTTTAAGCGCAGATAGTTCATCAGCATTACACCACTGCTCATTCTCCGGCGCAATGTAACTTGCATCATAGTAGCCGTGCTGGCGAAGGCAGTGCATTAATCCGTAGGTAGCCAGTGTCAATCGGTCGGGATAGGCCAGCAATTTTTTTATGTAGCCGATACGCTCAAGCTTGTTGCGGTTTTGTAATAAACGTTCAACGATCCACCATATCTGTTTTACCAGGTTAGTGGATAACAGGTTGTTTTTATTCTTTTCAACAGAAGCGACCACACTGCTTTCCGCCAACCCGGCCAAAAGCTCAATGAACCCTTGTTGATCATCCACTTTAACTTCATCAATCGTAACTCGAAGCAGCTCGAAAAAACGCTCGATCTTCCCCTTATTGATGATTGATTCCAGTATTTTTTTGCGATTATCTTTATTTTTGAGGAAGGCTTTAATTAGGGATAACTGAATTTCGTTACTGGGCAAACCATAGCTTAATGCAATCATCAACCGGTCAATGGCGGCTATCTGGCCCCGTTTACTATAATAATCCTGGTCGCCATGTACACCGTGCTGATCGGTTAGGGGGAATAACCGATCGATTAACAAACGAATCGGTCGCTGATATTCACTGGCCAGACCGCGTATTCGCACGATTCGTTCTTCGTCAGATGACTGAACATACGCCTTTGGCGAGTCATCTGCTACTGAGGAATCACCGTGATAGCCAGTATACATTTCCGGAAATGAACGTATATGCTCATAGACACTGGGTGCTTTTAATGCAATGGCCTCCAATGCCACTAAATCAGAGAAAGCCACTTCACCGGCAACTGACAAAGCCCGGATATACAAACGATTGATTAGACGTTTCACGTCACGCGGTGATCGTAATAAATGTTTAATCGCAAATTGATATAGCTCGGCCAATCGAAATGTACTATCAACAAATTGATCTCTTTTGACATTTGCGGGTAGCTTTTTAAGCTCTTCATCCACGAGCTTATCAATATCGCCAACATTTACGATGGGTAAATTCAAATGCACCTGAACAATCTTTTCAAGATAGGACCGTGGGTCCATGATCTTGCATGCCGTTAAAGCCTGCTCGACATAGGTTGCATCAAAAACCAACATAAAAGCAATACGGGGAAAATCTGCCACCGCTTTTACAAAACGCAGCATACTAAAAACTTCGTCCGGGGAAATTCTATCGATATCATCAATGAAAACCACCAGGGGCCTGTTTAACGCGGCAAAGGCGCTTGCCACATCATTGCGCTTAACATTTATATTGAGTGACTGTAATTGCTCTGCTGCCGTAGCACCGCTCTGATCCTGTTCAGTAATACTTTCGATTACCGACATCCACGGGCCTGACCCTGGCGCATATTTTAATGCCGCAAAAACCTTGGAATACTGCAACAACTCCCGGGCGACTCGTTGTGCCCCCGGTAAATCTGCATGCATACTGATACTGCTTGCCATATGCACTAAAAACTCCTGGACCAAATTTTCAGCACCGCAGAAAATCCAGGGATTAAAATGCACAACAATGGGCTGCTCAGCATCGGGCAGGCTTTGATAATGTTTGCTAATGAGATTGATGAATGATGTCTTGCCTGACCCCCAATCCCCCTCTAACGAGATAACAAGCCCAGGGGAACCTTCACGTAGCAGCAGACCATCTGCAATTCGATTGGCAAAGTCCTCTCGGTTTAACTGGTCAGGACTTGAATCAGCCCCCGTAATGGGTTGGTCTGTATAGAATTCGCTCATAACCCGATTAATACCAATGTAGCGGTAATGAAACGTTCACGGTGCAAAAAGTATTTTATTATTAATGACGAGCCCCCAACAATAATCAGACGAACAAATTTCGTAACAGGTATACCCTTATTCACTCATAAATCCTGCATGATACATGCCCGGTTAGGGTTTAATCATTGCTATCGGCCGAGCATTGGAAGAATTGGACGTATTCTGCGTTACCGCTAAAACCAGTGTTGCAAATGTGCAGACCAACCCATAACAAGACAGTCACACTCGCAGGCCTTCATTTCCTGCATTGTCTTTGCAGCATAGTATTTGCAGCATCGTCCTTGCAGCGTCAAGAATAAAACGCCCGGCTGCCTGCTACACGTAGGAAGAACGGCCTCTGTCGAGGAGGGGGAGTGAAGACCGTTATGAGGTAATAGGAAGCCGGGACAAAACCATTAACCAATCACTTACGCAATACAACGAAAACCCTCGCGCCCAACCTGTCACGGTTGAACTGAGCACACGCCGCTTTATGATGAGTGCAATGACTGCAATCACGCTGGCACGCAACTGCATCTGCTGATTTTACTGAGCACCTTATTTTGTTTTGTTGAATATCAGTCGTTTTCTGTTTCATGTCATTTCATCCGTTAGTTAAATGGACACGGCTTACTTGTCTACGCACTAAAAAGTATCGCTAACCGGCACAACCAACAAGGCACTCTGAAAATCCAGGTACACACGTCGAACAAACAGTTAACTCATTAACCACCCCTTACTTCAACGTAGGATATCATGCCCCGTTTGGCGTGGGGCAGGATGTGACAATGGAATAACCAGCCGCCAGAGCGGCCTCTTAACCCGTTATCGAGGTCGGCACTGACTATGGCTTCCATACCGCCGTAGGCGGTAATCTCCTTGCTCGCCAATCCCGGCGCGGGATCAAACCTGACGGCGACTCGCACCGTCGTGGCGGCGCCACTCATGCCGGGGCGGCGTGGTAAATCAACGGAATCCTTATTTTCAAGATAGGGTGCCACCATCGCTGCCATCACATTGCCCTCAGCATCTCGGGTGATGGTCTCCAACACTTGGAAAAAGAATCCGTGCAGATGAAAGGGGTGATTAATGGCCGTGGTATTCACCAGATTCCAGACCTGGGTTTCGCCAATATCAGCATCCGGTGCATCCTCAGGCGTCAGTTCAGAAAAGGTTTTGCCATTAATGAGAAAACTTACGTTGCCATCGCTATCAGGGATACCGTGGCTAAACGTAAAGGTCTGCTCCGTGGCATTACGGGTGTCAAAGGCATCGATGCTTCGCAGCCTCTCAGGAAGCGCCAGCGTGCCAGCATTCGTTTCACCCGCGACAAACAATAGTTTCATGAGCGCCACACGACGGTTCCCTGTACCGGGTTTTTTCCAATAGACCATCAACGCACTACCAGGCGCTCCCTCCGGCGTCACCACAATATCGGCGCGCTCGCCAGGCACTAACGTCACATCGTCAAGGCCGGTGAGCGCTTGTTCCAGCAAGCCGCCGTCCCCGCCGACCCGGCTCAATTTGTGCCCCGGTACGTCGATACGCATATAACGTTCATTGGCAATGTTGACCAGTCGCCAGCGTAACGGTTCTCCGGACACCACCTCCATTGTCGGCAGCGCCAAGCCATTAACCAGCCACACGATATTACCATCCGGTGATATATCACCGCTGGTTTCAATAGAAATATCATCCAGGATCAGAATGTCCTGCCTGATTTCACTGAGCGCTTTTAACGGTTGCTGGTCAGTATCAGAAATATTGTCTGATACCAGCAGCGCACCGGCCAGCCCCATCTCCACCTGCACATCGGTACGCACATGAGGGTGATACCAGAACAACGAGGCATCATTGACCTGGAATTCGTAGCGAAAGGTTTCACCGGGTAGCACCGGATGCTGCGACAAGGTAGAGCCGTCCATATCCGCCGGTAGACGCACGCCATGCCAGTGGATCGTGGTTGGCTCGGGCAAACGATTGGTAAAATGCACAATCAGCGTATCACCGACCCTGGTGTTAATGACCGGGCCAGGCATGATCCCGTTATAGGTGTAGACCCTGGAAAAAATACCTTGCACAATTTCAACCGTTTCCTCCCTTGCCTCCAGATTAATCTCCACAATGTGCGGGTCCGGGTTGAAGTCTTGTGCGATCTGCAAACCACTTACACTTTTACTCAACGTATTCGGCACGGCCGTGTTGTTTGACTGGTCGTGCATACAGCCGGTTAACAGCACAAGTAACAGAACAAGTACCTGTACGGTGACATAGAACCGTGCGTAGTTTGCAGGGTTAGCATTAAATAAAGTCATAAAGCCACCCTCTGAAACAAAACCCTACTCTCACTTTTGTTGCACTCATTTTTGTACGCTCATTTTAGAACACTCTTTTGCTGTACTTTCTTTCGTTATACTTTCATTCATTGCACTTTCTTTACATCGAAAAATAAGAGTGAGAGAACCGGGTGGTTCCAAATTAATTAACCGTCACTGTAAACCTGACCCGCATACCTTCGTGGTAATGGGACTCCTGCTCACTCGCATCCCAGATATTGCAGATCAACACATAGTTGCCGGGGGCAAGATCCATCGAGGTGACGTGCACTTCGGCACCAACGCGCATACCTTCGATTTCACCCACAATGTCCATGCCGGTCTCATCAACACCCTGTAAGTCTGCCGGTAGCGCGTCCGGGGCAAGATCGGTTTTAATCACAACAAATTCATGGGCGTCCGCCGGACCACGGTTGGTTACACGGAAGTTGACATTTCCGGCCCTTACGGTGGATTTATCCAGTGAAATACCCCACTCTTCCAGAGTCACGTTAACCGTTTCGATGTTGAGTATTGGGCTATAGCGCAGGGTAATGTGGCCGCTGGCCCCGGCTGCATTGTAGTAACCAAGCAGTTGGAGCTTATACGTTGCTGTACCGGTATCAATGGCGTAAACCCGATAGTTAGGCCACCATTTATGATTGCCCTGGAGATTGTCCGCATACCAGGTGTTGTCCTTGAAAACACCACCCGAGCTGTCCTGGCGGTACATTCCGCTAACGTCGGTATCACCGGGACCGGCCGTACCACTAACATAACCAGCGATACTGTTGGCATCAAACGGGCCGTAAGCGCCCCCGTTACCACTGCCGGAAACGCCACTGTTGGTCCATATATTCCAATGCTGATCGGTTACGTCAACCTTAAGATCCCAATCCGTTGTGGCCGCCGTGCAGTCCACGCCTGCGGCTGCATCGATGTCATAGCACTGACTACCGCCGTTCGCACCGATAGCGGTAGTCCAGATGGTCGGCGTAGCAGAAAATGCATTATCCGTTGTGCCCTGGATGAATAGTTCCAGGGTTATATTACGGCTGTCCTGTGCGAGAGCAGTAACGTGAAATTTGGCATAACGATCCGCCGCAACCGATTTGAGCAGCCACCATTGTTCAGTATTGGCAGAAACAGTGTTCTCAGACGGGTCACTATAAAACCACCAACCACCACTGCTGCCATCGCCTGTGATCGCCGGAATTTTGCGGTCTGCCGCGTAGCTCAGGCCATTAGTGTGGATAATGCCGTTAAACGCGGCCAGTTCATCTTCGGCGCTGGCATTGAGAAAAATCGAGCCATTAGGTTTACCGCTGCCATCATAAAAATCCGCTTGCGCATCGGCAACAGCGCCCTTAACACTTCCAGGCCCTGAAGCGCCACCATTAAGTTTAATATCGCCGTGTTTGAAAGCGATGTGCCAGTCCACAGAGGTGCTGGACTCGCTGTCGGTTAATGCCACCACTTGCCCCCTATCCAAATTGAAGTAGGTATACTTATTGGCCGGATCATTCGGCGCGACACCCACTCCACCTGCCGAGGCATCCAGTTCAATGTTGGAAACACGGTTACCGGGTTGCTTGGGACTATTGAGTGAATTGCTATCATTGCCATTGCCTCCGCAACCAACTAGCCCGCCCAGCGCCAGCAGTATTAAAAGCGGCTGGGTTTTCACCACCGCCTTCCCTGATTTTCGCGGAACGAATGCGTCCCCGCACTTTAATTGTTGTTTGTGTGATTTCATCTTTATTTACACTCTCAGGTTAATAATGTTGGCTTCCAACTCACGAGACTAACTGCCTCAAAAGCATCCTGTTTCAATTGACGTGGCTGGCGACCTTTGCCGGAAGGCTGGTTGGCGGGCTACTACTGCATTGTTTTTCTCTATCAATTTGTTATCGCGGGCATGCGTAAAATTCGCGGATACCTTTGGTAAAGGCAGATAAGCTTGATTGCGGGAGCAACATCAAATGCTTGCCATAACGTTTGCAGTCACGCTTGATCCGATGCACTGCGTCATGACTAATACAATCCACGGGGCAAAGTACCACATCAACTTTAACCAGCAACGCATCCAGTCGTTGAGTGCTTTCCTCCCGTCCACCATCATGATGAATGAAATGCCCGTTTTGCTGTTCTATCAAGCTTCGAAAATAGGGGCACAGTCGATTTCGACCACCCACATAAAGGACACTGCGTCCATCAAGATCAATCTTTTGGTGACATATCGCGTTATCTTCACTCGGTGTGTGCTGGGTTGATAAAACATGCTCCAATGTGCTTTCCAGTGCATCCCGCTCCTCAGTTAGCGCCAAAAACCGGCTTTTAAGACGCAGGTTTTCACTATGGCAGGCAGCCGCAATTTTCATTTGTTCGGCAGCAAACACTTCGGTACGATCGGCACGCAAGCTTTCACGTTTAAGCTTATCGGCATACTCCTCAACAGTCGTGCGCAGACTATGTAACACTGCATCGCCTTCCAGTAACTGATATTTTGCTTCGACTGCCTGAAGTTTCTGTTCGCTCTTCAGCGCCCTGCCCAAACATTTATTAAGCGCTTCGATCGCTTGATCTTTTTTCTGTACCGCCTGCAATCGCGCCGAGCGAGCCTGCTCAAGCGCTTGTTCCAGGTCGGGTACACGCCGACGCAACTGGCTAAGCGTCTGCATATCGATGCGAAGGGATGCACCCGAAAGATGGGAGAGCATATGCACCTCCCCATAGATCCGGAAACGTAATTCTTCTGAAGCCAGTGGATGCGTTGCCAATGCCCAGAAAGCACCACTAATTTCCCGCCGGGAAACCGCATCATGCCATCGTTCACCCAGCTCCTCTGGGCTACGGGCCTCATCAAAATATTGAATGGTGGCTTGATACTTACGGTCGAGGTATTTGTTGATCGGACGGGCAGCTTGGGCATTTCCAATGAGACCGACAAAAGTGATGTGCAATTCGTAATCACTGACAACCCCGTTGAATGTCCCGTGGGCCTTACGGTAAAACCGGCGTAACTCGTCTAACGTAAAACAAGTGCCTGCAATGCTGCAATGAAAGCGCGGCTCAAGCTCCCAGATTTTTTTGCGGCGCAAACCAGGGGGAGTACTGGCGGAAGACCCGGCATTATCTCCCGTTGACAACGCTTCACCCTTTAACAACAGAGCCTTAGCCGATGAGCCTTTATCTTGCTCGCTCAGTTTGACGCACATAAAAAAGCCTCCTTTAAAAGTATCCAAACCGTTATGACAGGCTGGCTACCTTTACCCGGAGGCTGGATGGCTGGCTTTCGCTTAATCTTTTGGTGATCTTAATGAGAATCATTCTCATTTGCAAGATATATTTACAACATAAAGTTACCGCCCGGCCAAAAACACCGCGTCGATGGGACGGGCGCTAGCCGAAATACCATCATCCTAGAATCATACCTGGACAAAATAATTCTATTTTTTGGGGTGAGTGTCTGGGGAGGATTTATGATACGCCAACCTGCCCGAAGGAAAGCGTTGCGTGATGATAGTGGCCAGGATGGCACAGAAACAACAACCCTATTTTCTGTTATGTTAATACCATACATTGACCAATAAGAAAATTGACGAGTAGGAAATTTTGTCAAGTGGTGGTAATTTATGTTGCCGATAATTTATGTTGCCGATAGTTAATGTTGCCGATAATTAATATTGGTGGCAATAAGCTTTACCAATTTATTCGCCTGGCAACCACCGACTCCATTAGTTAGTTAACATATGGAGAACAATAATTTTGCCAGGCTTCCAGAATAAAACAATGATATTAAGGATAAAACAACAATACTACCTTTATCGTTCTGACATGATCATCGCACAACTCAACTGATAACAAGCAGGCGCAAAGATAGCGCCAATAATCAGCTGCATCAAGCGCTGATTTACTCAGAGAAACCGATACCGAATACCAATCAATAGATCCATGCTGGCACTGGTGCTGGGGACAACCCGAATTCTGGGAGCCACTTCACCAAACACCTCAAATGGCATATCATTAATGAAATAACTGACGCCAAACGGAATTCTAATGGATATTTTGGTATCACTACCCTCTTTAATTCTGACCTTAATGCCATAGCCATAATAGACTGCAGCCCGCTCCGCCTCCCATTGTAACTTGGTAAAGTCATGATTCAAATAATCGGCATGCATTTCTATTTTATTGGAGCTCGACGACCATTCCGCTAACACATCATAAGCCGTGTTTTCCGACACCCAGTATTTAGCGGTTAAACCACTGGGATTGATGGCTGCTAATCCCAGCGCAAATTCACCTTCTTCAGCCATCGATGTAGATGAAACACACAACACCCCCAACCACACCACAACATTAACCAGCCGCATACTACTACTCCCTACTCCGCCCAAAATATTATTACAATGAAATGCTTGTTATTTCATTATTATTAATCATTTTTATTAACCACAATGGTTACCATTCTTGCTAACCACAATTGTTAACCATTAACCACAATTATAACGGCTTAATTATACAAATTATATTTCATTTTCATATATCACTAAGAGGCCAATTCCTGGTTTTAATTTATACAACACGGGCAATACCGGGGTTGGCTTAATGCGTGGCAGCAGACAGAATCGTTAACATGCTTAAGTAATCTCGCATTCACATGCATAATAAACCTCTTATATAGCCACTGATGCGCGACAAGTGGCGTACAACACAAGTCAATGAACTTAAGTGATACTGCTGAATATGGGGGGAGCCAATGGGGAAAGCCTGCACAGGCCTATACATCCACTCACTAATGTCAATAGGATGGCCATATCGATCAGCACGTAATCGATTCCATTTTACTACGTAGTGCAATCAATGATGGTTAATAGTGCCGATGAAAAGCGGCCGGTTACCAGGGTTCTGTGACACCCCCGCCCTAAAGGACAATCCGGCCATAATGTGCATCAGCATCATCAATGAATGGCGCGAACCGAAACTCAACGTATAATTGATGATGCACAATTCATTGCCTGCCCACATTGCCGCCCACAAAGTCAAGCCGAGCAAAGTGAGCGGAATACTGTAGCGTAATTCTACCCCAGTGAATAGCGCTATCCATGAAGTAAAGATAAAAAAACACGTTTCACCATGGCATTAGCACAGAATATTTCCTATTATTTGACGAACGGTACAACAACCTTTCTCAATAATTCGTAAAAACACAGCCGACGACACCGCTTAGCCATGATAGGACACACTAATAGCTTCCCAATTCTCAACCCCATTGCCACCATCGCCTTATGGTCACTGATGTTATTAAGCGGTTGCAGCCTGTTGACGGGCAATAACAACACATCAATTGATAATAACCAGACGCAAAAAGCCCGCAAGCTTGTCATTATTAATCAATCTGACAACGTTGTAAGCGCTATACAATACAAACCATGTGGATCACAGGATGCGCAATATCAACATCTGACGGGTAACTTACGGCCCAATGAGCGTTTGACAATCAACATCTATACCCAATGCGCGGATTTTTTAGCCACGAATGCGTTTAAGAAAAAATTATCACAAATGGAAAATGTTAATCTTGATAAACTGAAAACCTGGAACATTAAATAGCAGAAATAGTATGGTAAAAATCGAATGGCAACGTTACAAGCTACAACATTAATAACTGACGAATGGGCCAATACAAAACCATACGTCTAAGGCTATTATAAACAACATGCGCGATGGCATAAGCACGCCATCCACGCCTCACTTGAATGATTTTCACACAGCTGGTATAAAAAACAATGACGACACACCAACTTCTTATACTTCGTCACGCCAAGTCAGATTGGGCCGGCGACCTTGACGATTTCAGCAGGCCCCTTTCAAATAGAGGCTCAAACGATGCTCCTCGAATTGGACAATGGCTGGTATTGAACAAATTCGAGCCGGACCTGATTATTAGTTCGCCAGCATTGCGAGCAAAACAAACTGCTCAGACAATTAGCCAAGCGTTGGGGACGGCTGACGACAAACTCATTTTTGACAAACGTTTATATCTCGCCGATTTGCAAAACCTGCTCAATGTCATTGGCCAATGCAATGAATCCGTCTCCCGGCTGCTCATCACCGGACATAACCCAGGACTGGAAACCCTGCTCAAATACCTGTGCACCGACCAACTACCGCTAACGGATGATGGCAAATTGCTAACCACCGCTAACCTTGCCATCGTGTCACTGTCCCTGCCCTGGAACAATGATTTACAGGGCAACGGAGAACTCATGCAACTGATACGCCCACGCGACCTGGACATTTAGGGCTGCCTATCGCTCGGATCAGGATGCACTCAGCATAAAACGCTTTTTGGCCATACTTTCGCCGTTTACGATGATTTCCACAAGATGATTACCTTCATAATGTTTTCTGGTGGTGTAATCCTGAAACACATAGTGTTTTTGAAAGACAATGGATTCACCATTTGGTAGCAGAGATTCTTTTAACTTAAAAACCTTTGCCGACAATGCCCCGGACTTTTTAACAAAATGCAGTTTATAATCAACCACCAGTTTTTGTGGTTTGTCATGATCGGAATGTAACGCAAAGGAAAATGAAAATGTGTCACCCATTTTTATTGCCTTGGCATTCAGTTTAAATTTTCTCACCGATATCTTTTTAGCTGGTGCCACACCAAATAGCGATAACGCCCTTTTGTGGCCTTTCTTAATTAATGAGCGACTGCCATGTTTTACGATCCAGGCGGTGTTTTTATTATTTCGGTCCCAGCTTTTCGCAAGATTGACAACCCAGTCCGGGTGGTCTTTTGAAATATCATTTAAGTGATTGGCAACGGATTTTTGCACATATTTTTCGTCATCCTGACACAGCGTCGTTAAAATTGTTCGGGTGTGCTCAGGATCCGCAAGCAACTGGGGTACCTGCCGCGCCCAGGGTAAACGAGGCCGACTCCCTTCTGACGCTAATCGACGCACGTGATAATTATCATCCCTGGACCAAATCAACATGGTATTCAGGGTCGCCTCAAAGTCACGTGCCAAAAAAGTCCGTATTGCCAGCTCAGAAGACGAATACTGAGTAAAGTCCCTGAGCGCCAACAACGACAAGTCTCCGTGGTCTTCACCATAACGCGCCACAAAATCCGGCATAAACAAATAGGCAAAGCCGGCTTCGATGGTTTGTGCAAGGGCATATAATATTTTCAGTGATTTTCGAAAATTATCCGGAAAATGTCGCCGGCATGTTTCAGACGTCCTGACCATTCGCTGCATTAACGCCAGACTTTCAAGGTCGTCGGTTGCATCCCGAACAAATTGCCTGGTATCAAGTGCGGGATAAACCACCTTTAGCTGAGCGGCCAGTTTTTTGTAAAACGTGGGGCTGAAATATTGATCTTTTAATAATTCCATCTTTTACTCAGCGACTTATTTTAGTTCTACAAAATTATCAATGGTTTTCTCCGGGTCAAAGGCACGTTCCTGAGAATGGTTGAGATTAAACTCAAATGCATTAATTTTCCAGTCCCCTGCTTCGAATAGGTAATCCACTACCGCTTGCTTAAAGGTCATCTTCTGTAAATGGCCCGGATGGAGACCGTTTGTTTGAAAACGATTAGCTTGAAGACGATTGGTTTCGACAGGACTAACCTCAAGCGAATCGCTAATATAGACCAGCAGCAATTGGATTCGGTCTGCAGATTTGCGGTTTACCCCATAATCCGTCACCACCAGAATTTCTTTACCCCACTGCAGATTATTCCAATATTGGTTTAAATAAAGGTTATTACGTTCGCTATTTTTTGTTTTCAGTCTGGATTGATAATATTGGTTAAATTCTGAGGAAAAGTGATTTGCCAGCACCTCAATTGATTTGCGCTGGTTTAGGGCGGTACGATAGTCAAAAAACAGGGGGTAAATTTGTTGTGTGGCAACACTCCGCACATTAGGTTGCGCCGATGCACTATAACTTAGCCCTGAATACGTGACCATAAAAATCACCCCCCAGGATAAAAGCATTCGTTTCTCTAAATTCATCTTTTTTAGCATACACTACGCAACACCCTTATAATATACTCGGGAACAATTAGCCCTGAATGCGGTCCATTATAAATGGCCATACCACACTAACGATAAACAACAACTAAAAAAGGCCTGGCAGTCAAACCCCACTAGCGCTCTCAACGTAGAACCCAGATAAGAATATGATAAAATCGCATTTTCACCTAAAATATACCACCGCAATGCCTTTTGCGACCGTTACGATCATGATTTGCCTGCTTTTCAGCGCTACAGCCTACTCGGGCGACACGCCCAGCAATGCCAACGACGCCGACAATACTGGCAACAATACCGGCAACACAAAGAACACTGTAACCGCCGAAAACAAAGAATTTCACCGTATTTTAACTTTTGCCCGGTTTGCAAACGCGGCGTATCAGTCAGATACAGCGGTTAACCAGCTGGTGGAAAACAGCCGTTACGCCATTACGACCATTAAAACAATTGACAATTCCTTTATACGATTTTATGTCGCCACAGATCAATCAACAAAATCCCAGCTGGTGGCCATTCGGGGAACCTCAAATGTTGAAAATGCATTAGTCGATTTAGATGCCCAACTGATACCGCACAATACACTGGGGATAAAGCTGCACCGGGGATTCACTACGGCGGCTACGCAAATCAGCAATGAATTAGCCAAAATTCTGGATAAAAGCCATACCATTCATTTAACCGGACACAGCCTGGGTGGCGCCATTGCCGTTATTTTAGCAATGGATTTAAGCGCCAGGGGATATAACGTTGGCGAGGTTGTTACCTTTGGTCAGCCTAAAGTCACCAACATGTTAGGCGCCAGAAAGTTCAGCCAGCTCAATATCAGTCGCATTGTTAGCGACACCGATGTCGTGCCATTAGTCCCCCCCGTGGATTTTCTCGACCTGGCGAAACTCGATATTTACTGGCACCTGGGTAAAGAAATCGTGCTCTTCCCGGGAAAGTTCTATTCAAAACTGGAGGGCCTGAAAAGCATGATGCGCGGGTTAACATTTATTAATAAACGTTTCAGCGAAGACGATCTTTACGCCCACCAAATGACAACCTATATCAACCTTATCAATGACAAACTCAGCACCAATACCGCAATTCCCTACGACGACCGCCAGCGATATTTGAGCGGGACTCGTCGACAGGGTGGATACTTTTAGTTTGATGACATCCCCGTGCAAGCGCCATTACTCCACATACGGAAAGTTATTCACAGAAAATTATGTGCAGAAAATTGATTTACCGAAAGCGCACCGACGCAAAGTCCATTTACAAATAATTTGCATACGAAGCGCGCAAGGAGAATGCACCTTACCCTAACCTCATATCAACAGCTCACCCATGGCGTCGTTAACAACAAGTAGAACGCACATCACTAAATTAACATAACAAATTGATTTATATAGAATTCCTACAATCATCCAACGCCAAATTCAGTCTACCAATGTAATTTGCGCGCTATATTTTGCTAGACGTTTACGCTATAGTCATTCCACTCAAGCCATTTCAATCGTTTTACCTTCCAGGTGCCTTCATGATTCAGTTCTCAGTCGCAACACATTAAACTATTTAAAATTAATCGCTATCACCACCATCATCGGCATCACCATAGGGTTAACAGCTTGCTCCAGTGGGGGTGGTGGTGACAACGACAAGGGCTCCGCTAGTAGCCGTGGCAATAACGTATTCATTACCGTATCCCCTTCCACCTTAGCGTACGAAACCTTAAAGTCGAACAATGACGTCAATCAATCCATTGGTAAGACACTACAGGTGGACTTTGAAGGCGAAGGGGTGATTATTGGTTTTGCCCCGGGCGTACCACAACCCAGCTGGTTGAGCTTTCCGGAAACAACCATTGAAGCGCCCACCAAAACGCTGGATTTTTCCGTGTATGCAAACGCCCAAGCGATGCAACCTGGCCGCTATGATACATCGTTACGTTTATTAACCGGTTTTCTTGACGGTAGCGACAGTGCATACGTCGATATACCCATTACATTCGTCATTGCCCCAACACCCACGCTTTACGATGGCTCAGTGAGTTTTAGCAAAGATAACAACACCCCGCAACTCCCGCCTAACCAGACGCTTCAATTGGACCTTGGGCAACTGACCAGCGGCACGCTAACAACGGAAATTAGGAATCTCAACAGTGAAGTGAGCGAGTGGCTTGCATTGACAGTAAGTCCGGATAACCAGGCAGTCGAATTGGCTATAAAAGCCCCGAAACCCGCCGGATTTTATCAGGGAGAGATCTTCCTCAGTTATGAAGTCAATGGCGGCATTGCTGAAAAATCAATCCCGGTGGATTTCACCGTCGCAACAGCCGAATCCAAAATATTCTATGCAGTACCGCCAGCGGTGAACGTAAATGAAAGCAATGAGTTCATTATTCGCGGTATCGGCTTTTTATTGGACACCATTCAGGATGTTTCAATTAACGCGACATCAGCAACCGCATTTAGTGTAGTCAGCGACTCGGAAATCCGTGCGCAATTTGCCAGTATCAGCAACACCGGGGAATATGTGCTTAATGTAACAACCGCTAATGGCCAGTTTACGGCACCGTCAACCATTCGGGTTAAACAAACGTTGCAGGCAATCGAGGGCATGGTGGAATTTCCCACCGGCGTGTTGGATTTTGAATTTGACGACAAACGTAATGCCGTTGTGGTTGCCACGCAGGACATGCTGTATCGGGTTGAGCTCGTCAATGGCAGCTGGGAAACCGTCACTCAGCGGGCACTGGCAACGACCGCGATTGAATTAACACCGGATGCGAATCACATTATCTATGCTGACGAATCCGCCATTTATCAATTGGATGCCAGCACACTGGAAACCAGCAATACCTATACGCTACCGTATATCAATATATCATCGGGCGCAGGCACCTACCGTTCTGTCTCGCTTAAAAGTATCACCAATAATGGCGATGTGTTATTGGTGCTCTCAGATGAACCCGGCACCAACCTGTCGAATTTCAGGCTCAGTGTATTTCATCTACCTAATCAGACGTTGACCATTACGGAATATATCGCCCCATCCGCACTAGCAGATACCGATACGCTGCGACGCAATGCGTTTATCCCACCTGGCTCCCGATCCTTTAGTGGCTTTTACAATGCCTCTACCCAAACATTTGAAGCTGAAAACGGGCTGGACATCACCACGGTATCGTCAAATCGATTTGCCTACAGCGGCAACGGTCAACGCTTATACATGGGGAATAGCTCAGGCGATAAAATTTATGACAGTACCTTGTCGGTCATTGATGCAATCCCCTTTGATAGCAGCATCGGTAACTATACCGTGGAGCTTTCCCAGCAAGGTGACCAGGCCTATTTAATTGAACCACTGGCCGGCCTTGTGCACATCCTTGATATTGCCAACCCACCCTATCGTAAAACAGGCACGCTCGCATTCCCTACGTTTTTTGTCTATTCACCGTTCCCGAAAACCCAAACAACGCCCGATAATAGCCTGTTACTACTTGGCAGCAGTGCCAGTAATTCATCAAACAGTAACTACTGGCTGGTTTTTGTGCCCTTGTAAATCGACTGGCGGTACACAACCGCTCAGCTTGTCGAAATCGGGGGCACGGGGCTATCAAGACAACTGGATATTGTGCGCAGCAGCGCTTCACCCGATGGCGTAATTTTGTCGTCCACTGCAATGCAAGTCACAATGGCTTTTAACAGACGGGGCTTGATTAAAGGCTTGACCTGCTGCAAACGATCCATGGCGGCATCAATTGCCTTCAACGAAATTGCCTTGCGCGGTACAATTGCCAGTGCCGTCGCACCAATTTCCTTAACACCGGCGCGAAAGGCGGCTGCCGCTTCATCTTCATCGTTATGTTCAACATAGGCCACCAGCGACAACAACAGCTCAGCCTCATGCTTTACGGCACCGAGATGCGTATACTTTGCCGGCGGCGGTTTTCGCAGACCACGTGCCTCATCCAATTGTTGCAACAGTAACCGTTGTATTACCCATTCGCCAAGATCAATTTTTTGATCCACTGCCATTAACGCCAGCAAGTTATCCTTAAAAAGCTGGTATTGCGGCGCGGACAATGCCCGCAATGCCGGGAAACATAATTCAATTAACGGCAATCGGCAGGTTGTGCCCTGTTCCGCAACAACCGGGTAAAGCCGTTGTGTTTTTTCATAAACACCCGCATCCGCACGCTGTTGTAATAACTGCCATTGTTTTTGTTGATCGCCGGTGTTTTTGTGAAAAATCAAACAATAAATTAATGCCCGGGCACCGTAGGGATCATGTGCTTCAGACTTTAGCGTTTGCGGCAATTGCGCCAATATTTGCCGGGCTAGTTTGATTTCCGGCTCACCGGGCTGGCCAATGTTATTCATGGCCTGCAGCGCTTCAGTAACCGCGGCACCCACCCCAATCGCAGTTGCCGTAGTCTTTGCCTGTTTTTCTGCGGCCGAATCAGACGGTGGTTGAGGCTCAAGTGCGGTGTCCCGACGAGGCACAATATAATCACCATTCCACCGGGGTTCCAATCGGCGAATACGATGTTTTAAGGGGGGATGAGTGGCAAATAAAAAACTCATCACTGAACGTACGCCACTGGCAAAATAGGCATGACTGTATTCCAGTGCGGATGGGCTCAACAAACGCGACCCCATGTGCAATCCACCAATTTTTTTTAGTGCCCCACTGATACCGTCTCGATTGCGGGTAAACTGAACGGCTGAGGCATCCGCCAGGTATTCTCGTTGGCGACTGACAACGGCCTTTATCCATTGTCCAAAAAAAGTGCCAATATACCCTATCAACGTCATCCCCAAACCCAGCACAAAAATCACCGCAATGGCGTTATCGCCTTTTTTATCACGGGAGCGCCCAATGTAATTCACCGAACGCATGAGATAATATCCAATGATACCCAGCAACAATATCCCGTGCAGAATTCCGGTAAGACGAATATTAAGCCGCATATCGCCATTAAAAATATGACTGAATTCATGGGCGATCACCCCCTGTAATTCGTCGCGGGATAAATACATCACGGCACCACGGGTTATACCAATCACCGCGTTGCCGGGCGACCAACCCGCAGCAAAGGCATTAATACCACTCTCATCAAGCAAATAAACAGAAGGCACGGGAGAACCGGAGGCAATGGCCATTTCCTCCACCACATTCAATATTTTCAGATGCACCGGGTCAGTACTACCTTGCGGAATGATGCGGCCACCCAACGATTCCGCCACCACACTCCCCCCGGATGACAGCAGCGAGACTTTATAATAACTCCCCACCGTAATTACCAGACTGACGGCAACGGAAACAACAATAAAAAGAGGCCAGTCAAATACCGCCATAACGCCGGCCATTGACGTGGGCACGATACTCACCTGGATATAGGATGTAACGATTAACACCAATACATTGGTAATACTGATAAGTACCACCACGGCAATACCAAACAAGACGATTAATATCGACGTACGGCGACGAGCCGAAGCCTGGGCTTCAAAAAAATTCATGACCGGGCATGATCACGCTGTTAAATGCCATTGTTAATGCTAATGTTATTTTTACGGCATGCATAAGATGATTTCAGGGCGTTTTTGTTGCTGCCACAACTTTACACGACACAGTTGTCGTTGAATGTTGCAACTAAAATGACACTTTCGGCGCCGCTTGTATCTGCGCACTGTCCTCGAACTCCAGCATCGTTGCGTCCTGCTGATGCCCAAAGGTACCCGCCAGAAAATTCTGAGGGAACGATTGTTTGTAGGTATTATATTCCATGACCTGATCATTAAACGCCTGACGCGCAAACGCCACTCTGTTTTCGGTACTGGTTAATTCTTCGGATAATTGCATCATGTTCTGGTTTGCTTTAAGGTCCGGATAAGCTTCCATCACCATATTAAAGCGCCCAAGCGCACTCGCCAAACCGCCCTCTGCTGCTGACAATTGCTTTATGGCTTGCGCATTTGAGGGGTCAGCATGTGCCGCCTCAAGACCGCGCGACGCCGCATTCCGAGCATTAATAACAGCCTCCAGCGTTTCGCGCTCGTGCTTTAAGTAACCCTTTGCTGTTTCGATCAGATTAGGAATTAAATCATAACGGCGTTTTAACTGAACTTCAATTTGTGCGAAAGCATTAGTCAACCTGTTCTTGAGCGCCACCAATTTATTAAATATCGAGATGATATAAAGCACGGCAAGCGCAATGACGACCAACGTCACTATTGTGGATATTTCCATAAACGAATCCCTTATAATTTTTTATACAAACGTCGATTGATACTAAAAATTCGCAGACCAACGCACTGGTCAATCCCAGATACAATGCCCGATTATCGGCTCAATAAACAATTCTACTTAACAAAAATATCAACTTAATAGAAAAACACCACCATTGAAAATACCAGCAATACCGCTGCAACGGCAAAAAACAGGCGCCCCAAATATTTTATCCCCACCAGCTCTTCTGCCCGGCGTCGTATAAAGGCCTTTAACTCCACATCAGTCAGAGACTGGCAATGGGGGCAGTCTGGCTGTTTTTTGGCATATAGCAAGCCACAGCGCTGACAGGTTTCAGATAATACTAGCGTTATGGGTAACATCATTTATTAGGGTCTGTTGACATTTCCACCGTGTTACACAACATTTGCTTAATCTGCGAGCAATCTTAGCATGATGGGTGAAAAATGGAAGATGACGTCCAATTATGGCGATTTCCTAGTGTAGTGTATTAAACAGAATAGTGACTCCCCAATCATTCACAGTAAAGGAATCATGAATTGAGCCGAATATACCCAAAGGGTTTGAGATTTAAGTGCTTAGAGTGCGGTCATTTTTGTTTACAGCCAGGCGCGACGACGCAGCATAGCCACTCTATGTAAGGCGAAGCAACGACGCTGTGGACAAAAAGGGGCGTGCTATAAACGCCTAAATCCCAAACGCTTTGGGTATAGAGCAAACACCCAAAAAATGTACCGTGATGTCTAACCAGGCGCAACCAACAAGCTATGCAGTATAAGACTATTACAGTGAACGATAAGCACCGGCGTACTAAGCTCGCCTTATATCTGCTTGTTATCGCTTATGTCGTATTACTATTATTTTGGGGCTTCCCAACCTTTAATGAATACCTGACCCATGCTGATGATCCTAAAATGGCGCTTAAATGGTTGAGAGTAGCCATTATTTTCGTGTTAATCCCTTTTGTGGTCATTTCAGTGGCAGGATTTGGCATCGGCAGATTGACATTACTGTCCGGGCAATATCCCCCGCCGGGCACTATTGTATTGCGTGATACCGAAGTGATCACCGGAACTAAAACCAAATACATTGCAGCGTTATTGTTTATACAGTTTTTTGTCGTAACCGCCCTCGTGCTTTATTGTGGTATTTATATACCCAACCTGCTCGAGGCATCATTGCAATCTGCAACACCAAACTACTCCCTCTTTTGAGCAACGGTTAAGTACCATACTTTGTCGTCATACCATTGTCGTCATACAATTGTCGTCATACTACCTACATAACACCGACACATTACTATACGGCCTACATACAACACATTGCTGCACTAAACATAAACAATGGCACTGAATAAACTAAAAACATACATCAATTGCATCATACACAAATACAGCACCCACAAAAAAAGCGGACCCCCGGCCCGCTTTTTTGAACATCCCTATAACGATGCTTACCCGCCTCAAAAGCATCTTAGTCCTAGGTAAGCCAGTTATTTCTACCCCCTGAATTACCCGTCCAACATTACTGATGTCTTAATAAGCAACAATGGGAGGAAGCGTTTTAGCTTCTTGCACCCATTCTGACACCTTTTTTTCATTAGGGGTTTGTCTAACCAGTTTTTTCTCGTCGTTTACTTCGTTGATTTTTTTATACAAATTTTCCGCATTGCGATTACGCAGCTCCTTAACGGTATCGACACCTGCCGCTTCCAGGATCTCAGCGAACTGCCCGGCAACACCATTGATGCGAAACAAATCAGCCATGTTAACCCATGTCAGAATATTGGTGGATGAAATACCAGTTTTGTTGGCAATGTCTTTGCGCCCTGCTGGAGTCGCACCAGCGCTTAATAACTGCTCGGTAGTATTGATACCAATTTCCTTTAACTTTTCGCCAAAACTTGGACCGATACCTTCAATTGACTCAATTTGTGACATTTTCCTCTCCTTTCATTAAATAGACTATAAGACAAACTTCAGTAATTAAACAATTGAACAAGCAACCAAATAAAACAACAATACTAACTAATACGATGGTTGATTACCATTTTGTTGATCAGCTTTTAGATGACTGGCTTTTAGTTGATCAATAGTGTTCCCGTTGGCGTTCACCTGACGAACCCAGTTATAGCGCCGAGCCTGATATTGCCTGTCGCTACGTTTTACTTGTTTATTATTTGATTTAGATTTAGACACTCTGGGTGAAACACCTGCCGTATTGCCATAACCCATGCCGCCAACCATACCATGCCTGAATCCAATATTATTCAAATTTTCTAAAATAATATCCCTCGTTATTCCTGGGATTCGCATTAAATCCGCGACGCTGGCAATAGGGCCGTGAAGCCGTCGATAAAGCACGATTAGATTAGCCTTTTTTTGCCCAACGCCGGCTAAATAGTGCTGCAGTGTTTTCGAATCCGCCTTATTAATATTCACAACATCCGCTTTTGCCGGCATCATATACAACAACATAAATAACGATAATCCCATTACTACCATAAGAGGCACCATACGAGTTGAGGATACCCCTTCCAAGATTGCTGTATTAACGTTATTTTTTCTCATCGGACTCTTTCTTCTCGTTAAGTTTAATTTAAATATCAGCGTGCTTATAATGTGTTTGACGTTTGTTTGCAGCTAACGTTTAGGCTGCTGATATTTGCGTTTAGTTAACGTCAAATTAATGTTGGTAACAAATATGAGTCAAGCTTAGCGGAATTCATAACGGTGTGATACTCAACAGCACGGAGTTTAACGAAGCTTTACAATTGAACAACATTGCCGACACCAGCATTCAACGGCGTTAATTTATGCCCAATATTGCCAACTCAACTCAATTCAACTCAATAATGCGATACATCCGTTATTAATGCTGAAGGCAGCCCTTGCACCAGTGTTATTTAACATTTGAACGCTAAAATGCAAGAACTGACTCCACATCAAATTTTGACCGCCGTCCCTGATAACGCGTTAAAAAAACTTTTTAACGGAACCGAACAGGCCGCCAAGACTGTCGATATCGGAATTCTCCATTCCGAACTTTGCTATTAGCGCAGGAATAATCGACTGCAAACCGTTAATGACCATTGATGAATCAAGATTGACACTTTCCGCCAACGATGCAATATCTATTTTACCGAGTATGTTGCCAGCACCTTCTCCGTCTGGCGCATTTGACATGGCCGACATAATGCTGGAAGCCGCTTCAGGCAAAAAACCCTCGGCCTGCTCCTGACTAAACCCATTGCTCACTAAACCGGAAATTAATTCAGACCCCTGCACTGATAATAAATTGGTGATCATATCCATCGCACTTCTCCATCTAATTTGTGGTAGTTTTTTATAATGACCCGTTGCGACATACACATGGGTCATGTCACTCAAGGGTTGTAACATTACCATGCACCCCTGGCGTAAAAAACGCTGCTGCTTGCTTTTTGACAATGTTTAACATTCCAAAAGATACTTCCACATGCACTTTCGCTACAAATAATGAATAATGGGGCACGGTTATTGGCTGGCAATTATGCCGTTAAGGTTATACCATGCGCGCCAGGATTACAGAGGTAGGCATACCACTACATTGGAGGAAAAATGGATACTGATCACAGTATTTTTATTGGCCAGGGAGACGTTCCCGTCCATTTGAATTTAAAACTGGCAAACCGCCATGGACTCATTGCCGGCGCCACCGGAACGGGTAAAACGGTCACCCTGCAAATTCTCGCGGAAGGGTTCTCACGCCAGGGCGTCCCCGTATTTATGGCCGACGTAAAAGGTGACTTAAGCGGCATTAGTCAGGCCGGCAGTGATCATCCCAAGCTGGCAAAACGCGCAACTGATATTGGCCTTTCGAATTACCCGCTAACGGACTTCCCCACGTTGTTCTGGGACTTATTCGGTGAACAGGGTCACCCGGTGCGCACCACAGTGTCTGACATGGGGCCACTGTTATTAGCCCGCTTACTGGAACTCAACGATACACAGGAAGGCGTGCTCAATATCGCGTTTCGAATAGCCGATGAACAGGGCTTATTATTACTCGACTTCAAGGACCTGCGCGCCATCATCAATTATGTGGGTGAAAATGCCAACGAGCTAACCATTGAATATGGCAATGTATCCAAGGCATCCGTTGGTGCTATCCAGCGCCGGTTGCTCACCCTGGAGCAACAAGGGGGGGAACATTTTTTTGGCGAACCGGCATTAACACTACAGGATTTAATGCGCACGGATACGAATAACCAGGGTTATATCAATATCCTTGCCGCTGACAAGCTGATGCTAAGTCCCACGCTTTACGCCACTTTCTTGCTTTGGTTGCTGGCGGAGTTATTTGAAGAGCTGCCTGAGGTGGGCGACCCGGATAAGCCCTGCCTAGTGTTGTTTTTTGATGAAGCCCATTTATTGTTTGATGATGCGCCCAAAGCATTGCTCAATAAAGTGGAACAGGTGGTACGCTTAATACGCTCCAAAGGGGTTGGGGTCTATTTTATTACGCAAAACCCGTCAGATATACCGGATGCGATCCTCGGCCAACTGGGAAACCGGGTACAACATGCGCTGAGAGCCTTTACACCACGCGACAAAAAAGCGGTAAGAGCCGCTGCTGATACCTTCCGTGCAAACCCACAACTCGACACCGAAACCGTGATTACGGAGTTAGGCGTCGGTGAAGCACTGGTATCCACACTGGAAGGCAAAGGCACGCCATCTATCGTGGAACGCACCTTAATACGTCCGCCCTGCTCGCGGCTCGGTCCCGCCACCCCCCAGGAACGGCAACAGGTCATCCGAAAAAGTCCATTACAAGGGCATTATGAACAGGCCGTAGATCGGGAATCGGCGCACGAATTACTGAAAAAACGCGCCGAAGAACAAAACGTTGATGCTCCCTCAAAACCGGCCAAACGCGGCGAATCACGCACAAGCCGCAGCAGTGGCCGTCAACGACAGGGAGTGATGGAAGCCATGATGAAAAGTATTGCACGCAGTGTCGGCAGTGGACTTGGGCGGAAACTGGTTCGAGGCATACTCGGCTCACTGTTAAAACGTTAACCCATTTCAACGCTAACCCATAGCAAGGTCCTATTATGAAACGCTCGAAACAATATATCGGTGCCATCCTCGTCATTGCCCTGGCAGCGGCCGGTAGTTGGCTTGGAATAGAGAAAAACGCTGCAGAACGTGCCCCCTTTAGTACCGAACAAACCAACGATTCCGCACGGGTAGCATCTGCCTATGAAAAACAACAATCCGGCGTCTGGGCGCAATTTCCCGCACAGGTCAAAAAAACACTGCCCGATGATAACGATGGATCCCGTCATCAACGCTTCCTAATCACACTGGATAACCAACTTACCCTGCTGGTTGCCCACAATATCGATCTGGCAAAGCGAGTACCACTACAAAAAGGTGATTCACTGCAGCTACGTGGCCGGTACGAGTGGAATAACAAGGGTGGCGTACTGCACTGGACCCACCACGATCCCAGTAAAAAAATCGAGGGCGGGTGGATAGAACACAATGGTAACCGCTATTTATAGCATTTTTCTGCCAAACAAAAGATGCCAAACGAAGGGTACCAAACAAAACGCAGCAAACGAAAAACACCCAATGCAAAAGTACCCGTAACCACATTTACCCTGCTTCACTTTATAACAGGCATTAATTCATTGTATCAAGACCATATGATCGGATTAACCGATCATATGGCAATGCACCCAATAGCAGTCAATAACAAAGCTGACCAAACGCAATACCGATCAAAGGCGATACCCGCCATAAACGGCGCCTGCCTCAACAACGCATAACCAATTGTATTTTATCATTTTTTAAGATTAGCAATACCATTCAGGCCTATCCAAGGCGCAAACGTCACCAATTTGTCCCCAACGAAACACCAAACAGCCCGCCTACCTACAGCCACGAACAACTCTAAGTGGTACAAACAATGCAATTCATCCGTCACCCGGATTTCAATCACCAGCAAGCTAACCGAACATGAAGGCAAACCAAACCAACCTATTGTACGTCGACAGTGATAACGACAGATTATTGGCATTTCAGCAATTAATCAGTCATGAGCATACCGTCCACCTTGCCAACACTGACGACGACGCCCTGCATACATTGGCAACCACTGGCATTCATGTGGTTATCGCCCACCAGCGACCAGCCGAGGGTTCCGCAATAGACTTTCTCCAACGCGTCAGGGCTGAATTTCCGCACACCTATAGAGTCATCGTCAATTCACCGGGCGAAGTCGACGCAAGCACAGCGCCAATTGACCCGGAACTTGTCTACCATCGTCTAACCAGCCCACTGACGGCTGGGGATCTCAATCACTGCGTTAAACGCATTTTGGAACTCATTCAGTTAAGTGATAAAAACAAACAACTAACTCACGACTTAAACCGTGCTCACCAACAACTACTACATAAAACCAAGGAGCTTGAACGGGAGATTGAAAGTGGCATTAAAAACCAGCAACGATTTTGTGGCCTGCTGGAAACGGCGCCTGACGCGATGGTGATTACCGATGAGGCCGGAAAAGTCGTACTTGTTAATCAACAAACGGAGGCGATTTTCGGTTATTTACGACAACAGCTGGTAGACCAGAGCATTGAAAAACTCATACCGAAACAGCAGGGGTTTGAAAACGCGGATCAACTGGAAAATATTTTCTCCAGCCTGCAGCGGACAAAACACAAGATTTCCATGGAACTGCTGGGGCAGCGAAAAGACAAGCAGCAGTTCCCCATTGAAGTCAGCATAAGCCCCCTGGTTACCATTGACGGGGTACTGATTTCAATTTCGATTCGGGATATCACGAAAAGAAAAGACAGCGAACGTCAAATTTGCACCTTAAATGAAGACCTGGAACAACGTGTAAAAATACGCACGGAAGAACTGGTGGCCGCTAAAAATATCGCCGACCAGGCCAACCAGACCAAATCAATGTTTTTAGCTAATATGAGTCATGAAATCCGCACACCAATGAATGGTGTCATTGGCTTAATAGACGTACTGCAACGCAGCAAACTCAGTATTGACCAACAACACCTGCTCTCGACAATGCGGGATTCCGGCATCAGTTTATTAAAAATAATCGACGATATTCTCGACTTCTCCAAAATCGAAGCTGGCAAAATGGAGACCGAGCAAGTCCCCATCTCAGTTAGCGATATTGTTGAGAATGTGGCCACGATCCTGGCCTGTAATGCCGCACAAAACAAATTATTGTTCCGTGTCTTCATTGACCCCCTGATCCCAGAATGGCTAATCAGCGATCCGCTGAAACTGCGTCAGATTATTTTAAACCTTGGCAGCAATGCCATTAAATTCACCCAAAACATTAACAACAAAATGGGCCAAATCTATATTCAGGTTAACGTGCAAGACAAACAGGCGGACAAGGTAAACCTGCAGTTTGTCATTAAGGATAACGGTATTGGCATGTCCAGCACTACCGTTGCCAGCTTATTTAAACCCTTCACGCAAGCGGAAAACTCAACTACCCGGCGCTTCGGCGGCACCGGCCTGGGCCTGTCCATCAGCGCCCGCCTAACGCGCTTGCTTGGCGGAACCATTGCCGTGCAAAGCAAAGAAAATGAAGGATCGACCTTTACGGCACTAATACCTTTTACAATTAAGCACCCAACAACATTGGGCTATCCCGGCAATACTCATCAAATTAAAAAAAATGCAGAACAGGCGGCGATAGCCTGGCAACTGAAAAAACAACGTATTGTGCTGCTGATTCACGATGAAGAAAACCGCCATATAATAACCCAATACCTGAACCAGCGGATGCTCGAGCTTCGCATCGTGCATCATGCCGACAAACTGATAACAACCGAACAAACCTGTGATGTCATTATAGTAGACCATGTCAATGACCTGGAACTGCTAGTGGCGCAAAATGGCACGCTGGCGGATGAACTGCCCTGCCACGTGGTGCTACTGAAGCACAGAAGTGGCATTGATGCTGACTTAGCCCACATTCATTACAGCGTGGTTCAATCCAACCCCATCTATCCCAGTGTGCTACTGAAGACCATTACACAGTCACCTGGCCACATAAAGAATCAAGGCACACCCGAAACCTTAGACAATGATATGTCGCCTGGTACCGCCTCACTCGACGCTGATTCGTCAAACCCTGATGCTTCAATCCCTGAATCATCTAACCTTGATTCACCAGACACGACCCCACTTGACAATACCTCGCCAGGCGAGACGGCTTCCGATAATGCCTCACGCGATAAAATACCCGGCGCCGCTAAACCTAACCAAACCACTGCACCCAGTGTTAGCGAAGCCGAAGCCAATGGTAACCTCATTTTGTTAGTGGAAGACAACAAAATAAATCAGGATATCATCGTGCGGCAGCTCAACCTGCTGGGCTACGCGGCTGAAGTCTCAAGTGACGGTCTACAGGCCCTCGAGCGTCTGCAACAAAAACAATATGCGCTATTACTAACCGATTGTCATATGCCCAACATGGATGGTTTTCAGTTAACTGATGCCATTCGCAGCGAAGAACAGCATAGCGGCAGGCATATTCCAATATTAGCCATAACCGCCAATGCAATGACCGGATACGCAGAGCGTTGCATCGACGCCGGCATGGATGACTATATCTCCAAACCAGTGCGACTGCAGGAACTCACCAACCTGTTAAACAAATGGCTGCCCTTGTCTGAAGATGCGCCTGAACACGAGCCTGAAACAGACCAGCCACGCAACGCGGGTAAAGAACAGCCCGACACGGCGACCGCGGATTCAACCATCTCGGATGCCCTAAATCCCATCGACCCGGATGCATTATTCAAACTGGTGGGCGATAATCAGCAAACCCACCACTCGCTGTTAAAAAAATTCCTCGTTTCGGCAGAATCCACCATTGGTGAGTTTCACGTCGCCTATGACGATCATTCGGTCGATGCTATTAAACAGCTGGCACACCGGCTGAAATCCGCGGCACGCGCGGTGGGTGCAAACAAACTGGCGGATCTTTGTATTTCACTTGAACAGGCGGGAAGCAGTGATGCATGGGAGGATTTAAATACTTTACGACCCCAATTGGATGAAACCATGCTCTCAGTTAAAACCTACATTGAGAGATTATAATCAGGCACATAATTTGTGACACAACTTAATAGACCAGGAGATAACCATGACTAAGCAATTTCGCGTCATGCTAGTGGACGATGACCCCTTTAACTTTGAACTGATTAAGCCTGTACTGGGAAATGAATACGAACTTGATTTTGCCGAAACCGGTGAAGAATGTTTTAGTTTGATGCACAAACGTAGACCGGATATTGTGCTACTCGATATTGAAATGCCAGGCATAGATGGCTATGAGACCTGCCGTCGCTTAAAGAGAGATCCCGAAACTCAGCAAATTCCTGTCACATTTTTGTCTGGACATGACAGCATTGAAGAACGCCTGGCAGGTTATGACGCTGGTGGTGATGACTACATTGTCAAACCATTTTCTACTGAAGAATTACGCAGCAAAGTTAAAATTTCCATCAATAATATACTACAAAAAGAAACACTCAAAAACGACATGAACTCCGCGATTAGTACAGCCCTCGTTGCGATGACAAGCTCTGGTGAATTAGGTATTGTGGTTAATTTTCTGAGAGAAAGTTTTTCCTGCACTAACATTGAAGACCTGGCAAACAATACACTTAATTGTTTTAGTGAGTATGGGCTAAATTGCTGCATTCAAATTCGCAGCAACGCAGGAATATCAAATAAAAACACCTCCGGCAGCAATTATCCATTGGAAACGGAGTTACTGGAACGACTGGCATCAAAGGGTAGAATCGTAGATTTCGGTGCACGAACCATTGTTAATTTTAATCGCGTATCCGTACTCATTAAAAACATGCCTTTGAACTCGCCTGACAAATACGGCCGGATTAAAGATAATGGTATGTTAATAATGGAAGGCTGTGAGGCCCGTATCAAAGCAATAGAAGCTGAAACAGTCATTAAAAAACAAAAAAACGCGCTAACAACTGCAATGCAACACGCACAGGAAACGCTGCAAAATATTGAGATGAATCAAAAGAAATATAAATTACATAGCGTGAAAATAATGGATGACCTATCCCGTGATGTTGAAAAATCCTTCACCCATCTGGCTCTGACCGAAGATCAGGAGGATCATCTGGTCAAGACCACTCAATCGGCCGTAGACAAAGCATTAACACTGCAGGAATCCGGCATAAAAGTCGATGAAGACCTTCGAGAGGTCATCAAAGAACTGCAACAGGTCATGAGCCAATGGTAAGGTCGCACGGCGGCCCCGTATAGCAAGCTACTTGAATTAACCTGAAGCATTAGGCAAAGAATACAACGCTGGCAAAGCGGTAACTCAAACATCAACATGCCTTAATGCCACTGAACGTTCCGCTACCGGCGATACTCAAACTGACTATCGGGCCAATACACCCGGTAACGCTAATGAGTTGAACAATCGGGAATTATACGCTATCTAAGTTATACTGTGATTGCCGCAGCCAAGGCACAACATTTGTTAAAAAATCAGCCTAATCACGCTGGCAGGATCGATAAAAAGGTTACGGCGACGTTACAGCACGAAGTTGGGCTTAACACCGTAAATGACGCCCCTGTTAATGACCAAGAAGGAATACAATGAAAAAAACAGCGCTCTATAGTATCCCACTGCTTTCAGCCTTAATCACGCTAAGTGCCTGCCAGTCGACGGTGACACCCCATGAAGGCATGAGCGCCAACACGCCGCATAAGATGAATATGCAGCATTGGCAAAACGATGATAATGACGAATACCCGCTTCCCGTGGCACTGGATTTAAGCGCGGTCTCCAATCTGGACAAAATCACCGCTCAACTATTGGAAAAACGCGTGGTTTATGTCGGTGAAAGTCACGACCGTTATGAACACCACCTAAACCAGCTTGAAATTATCCGGCGGCTATACAACGACAATCCAAAGGTCGCCATCGGCATGGAGTTTTTCCAGCAGCCCTTTCAGCAATACCTGGATGCATTTATTGCCGGTGAGATCGACGAAAAAACATTTCTGGAAAAATCGGAATACTACAAGCGCTGGCGCATTGACTATCGACACTATCGGCCGATTATCTTATTTGCCAAGGAACATTCCATTCCCCTGATCGCCCTCGATATACTGGAAGAAATAGGCCGCCAGGTGGGTAAAGTCGGTATCGAAAACCTCGATGAAGACGACAAAAAACACCTGCCTTCCGACGTTGTAAGAACCAATACTGAATACAGCGACATGCTGAAAGCCATTTTTGCCCAACACCCCAATATGAATGACCAGATATTCGAACGGTTTATGGACGTGCAACTGGTGCGCGATGAAACCATGGCGGAAAATACCGTGAAATTTCTTCAAGAGCACCCCGAACATCGCATGGTGGTACTGGCAGGCAGTGGCCATATCGCTTACGGACATGGCATTCCTGATCGTGTGGCACGCCGAATGGAGGTGAGTAACGCCATTGTCATCAACGGAATGGGGCTGGAACTTACACCCGACCTCGGTGATTATATTTTACTAAGTGAAGCCATTCAGCTGCCAAAAGCGGCATTGCTGGGCGTGATCCTCGACACCAGCCAGGAAGGCATTGTAAAAATTTCAGACTTCGGCGCCGACAGCCCTGCAAAACGTGCTGGTGTTAAAGCCGACGACCAGTTAATTAACCTCGACGGGCACAACGTTGCCAACCTGGTGGATGTGAAATTTAACCTGCTGGATAAAAAACCCGGCGATAAAGTACAAATCAACGTCCGCCGCAAAAACTGGCTGGGCAATGACAAGGAAATGCAAATTGATGTAGTGCTGCACTAATACATTAGTAATATATTAGTAATGCATTTGTAATGTATTAGTAACGCATCCGTCAGGCGGCGATATAGCCACAATACCAACACAATGCAACCGATGACCATTGCCAGTGGCGCTTACTTCACACTGTGTACTCGGCAAGCGAAAAAAGAGTTGCGCTTTCAAACCGCTGGATGGCTTCCGCCATCCAGCGCCAGGTAAAATACCCCTTCCCCAAGCAAAACCCAGCTGTATGTTTCTTAATCACTTGAAATGATCAACCCACCGGTCTAAATGTCATTTAATCTACTGGTAGACCGGATACTGTTGTGATTTCCTCAAAAACAACAACCTGTCATAGCACGTAAAATGATTTACAACGCAACAGGATTCATTTTAAGAGAATAGAGAGTAAGCCCTTGCGCTTAGCTGGCAAATTCCATACAGTTTCTATAAACTAGTCGATAAATTTGCGTGTCATCTTATCGAGTACATAATCCTAAATTAATCAGCAAGTCGACACAGGCCAGGTTACCCTTTCCAGCCGGTAGTCATTCAAACACGGGTATCAGGAATTTGGGATAGCGCCAATGCTCTTTAACGTAAGTGGATAATCTCAGCAACTCAAAGCCATCATTCAATGAACAAACCAATTTACACCAACCAACGCAGCAGAGGTTGGAAACAATTAGCCGTAATGATAATGGGCGTCACCGCGTTTGTCGTATTGGCCTTTGTTTTGGATATTTCATTTAGTGACGACCAGGGCGTTACCATCAATCCCCTAAACGCAACCATGACTGACTTCTCGGATGACACCTCCGATGACACTCCGTATGACACCACAAGCGAGCCAGCCTTATTTGTAGAAGATAACGAGCAACCGGTAATGCTGCCAAAAACAGCCCCGGATGAACGCCCAACGGCACAAGCCTCGTTAAATGCATACGCTGAAGCATCCATAGAAAATTTCTCCGGTGAGTTCTCCGAAGAATCCTCTGATGAATTTTTTGATGATTCAATCGACGACTCCGTTGAGAATTCCACAAACCAACCGGAAAACAACGATAGCGACAACTATCACGCAGCTCTGGATCATGCGTATGATCGTGTGTTTGAACGAGCATTTCCGGCGATAGCCACCTCAAGTGATCATCAACCCCACTTATCCGCCGAGGAAATCAAAGGCGTAACCGCCGATGAACCAAACAAGAAAACCAAACGAACCTCCAGGCGCCCTTCTTCAAAACAACCGCCTCAACCAAGGTCGACGCAACAACGGTCGAAACAACAAAGTTCGAAACAACGTAAACCTTCAGCCAATCACAGGCAGCAAGCCCCGATAACGGCTAAAAACCAAAAGCGCTCCGCCCCCGCATCACAACAGCAGAGCAAACAGCAGAGCAAACAGCAAAAGGCCCTTACACAACGAGCATCATCCGAAAAAAGTGCCCGTGTACAATCAACAGCAACACCGGCCACCAATCAAGGGCTGAATACGGCAGCACGACACAGCTCGGGTACCACTGATAGCCCCCCTGTTAACAGAAACGTATCCCCCGAATCTGTCAATGCACTGGTAACCGCCGCAGAATTAAACACATTGCTATCACAGCTAACACACGCTTACAATACGGGAGATTTGGCGCGCTTGGTAAGCGTGTTTGCCGAGAACCTCCATAGCAACGATGAATCAGGCATTAAAAATATAGAAGAGGACTATCGCAAACTGTTTAACATAACCGATATGCGTAAAATGTACATTAGCGGTGTCCGTTGGTCCGAAGTCCATAAACAACGGCACGGCGAAGGTAAATTTCAGCTGTTAGTCAGGGAAAAAGGCGCCGTCAATGTGACTCAATATGCCGGCAACATCAGCATAGACGTAGAAAAAAATGGGAAAAATGTACTAATTACACGACTCAATTACCATTATAGCAACTAACAGACACAACCATAACGAGCAGCCGCGTAACAACACGCGTGGAGAGTGCAACGTGTTACAAACCAACGTACTACGGACCAATGTATTACAAACTAATGTATTACTAACCAATGCACTACAAACTAGCGCACCACAAACTAGCACACCACAAAAAATCAGCGTGCAGCAAACCAGAATGCGACAAACCAAAATGCGGCAGACCAATGAGCAAAAAACCGAAGCGCGAAAAACCAACGTGCGACAACCCAAGGAGTTATTCCGAGTGCCACGATTACGACTAAGCAAAGGCGTGCTGCTAACCGCCTTATCGCCATTTATTCTCATAAATTCAATACACGCAGCCCCGCTGGGTCTGCCCAAAAGCACCGCAAAAATTGGTTATGCCGTCGGGGCGGCCTATGTCTCCGTGGATGACCCACAAACCAGCAAAACCGATGAATGGGCCTCCCAACCCCTTAGCCTGATTTACACCGACTGGATGGTAACGGATATACGCTACTGGGCATCGCTCTATTATCTAAAGGCCAACCTTGATGCAACCAATAAATCCGCGGGCCAGGATGCCGAGCGGTTTGGCGTTCGCTTCTCCCTGGAAAAAAGTATTCGGCTGACCCAGGCCTGGGCACCCTGGTTTGGTATCGGCATTGATGTATCCAAAGCCGAGTACTCCGTGCGACATACCATCGACGAAGAAGGTTTTTTACTGGAAACGTTCCCGGACCGCAGTGAAACCACTGCTGCCGTGGTCTTTAGTGCACTCAGCGAATGGTCCCTGGCACGAGACTGGAGTGTTGGCCTCAAGCTAGAGCAATCCGTTCCTGTCACCGGGGACATATCCGAATTTTTAACCTCAGTAGCCGTGCTCTATCGATATTGAGATAAACACCCGATAAATTTTGGCGATACCCATTAGCTATCCCACTTGGCAATCGATACCCGCCAAACATAGTGGTTAAGAGTATCCACGACAAATATTGCGATTAGTATTAACTATTAATCTTAGCGATCAGTTGAATATAAGGACAAACAAACATGACAATGTACAAAAAACCGGTTTTTCTGCTGCTATGGGTTTTTCTTTGGGGGTGTGACTCAAGCAGTCTGCCGCCCGAACACCCCGCCGGCACCATCACCGGCAGCGCGATCGACGGTGCCATTGATGGCGCACAGGTTACCGTGTACACCTTTGGCGACGATCGCCGGGTCAGACTGGGCAGCGCGGTAACTGACGAAACCGGTGCCTATTCCGTCGAGATACGCTCACGCAGCCGCCCGATTCTCATCGAAGTCAGCGGCGGCAGCTACCAGGAACAGGCAAGCAGCAAGGCAATCAGCCTTAGCGAAGGACAAAACATACGCGCCGTGGCGTTTTATCAATCCCAGCAACCACTTAATGTTATTGTTACCCCGCTGACCCACCTGGCAACCGCGCTGGCCGAACACAACCTGGGCAAGGGCCTTAACACCACCCAGGCAATCGAAAATGCCTACAGTGACGTCAATGCATTCTTTGCCATCGACACCCAAAGCGTACTCCCCCTGGACATAACCGACCAGAGCAATGCCCAACAAAGCAACCTGAACGACGCAGCCCTGTATGGCTTTTACCTGGCCGGGGTATCAAACTGGACGGCATGGGCCAACACCAAGAACCAAGTCGAACCACACACGGTTTATACCTCCATGGGGCTGGCACAAATCGCCTACAATGACATACGCGCCGATGGACTGTTAAATGGTGTGGGCACCAACAAAGCGGGCACGGCTCAAATGTCACTGGCCGTGGGCGTAGTGCCATTGGATGCAGACGCCTACCGCGCCGCCTTTTCATTACACATGCTGGCAATCGCCAATGGCACCAAGAATAAAACCGGCATACAGGTTAATGACTTAAAAGCATCGGCCGAATTAATCGCCGCACGAACCAACCCCCTGCTGGGGGCATCCACTCCGTTCAACCTGTCAAAACAAACACCGGTAATCACCCTGACACAAGCTGTCGACGGTTATTACAGCGGCACCTTCAGTTTCAACGTGAATATTGGCGGTTTCCTGGGCGCCGAACGTATTGACATAAGTGTGGATAACGCCAGTGTGGGGTCACTCTCCCCTCCCACCACCCCGCTAACCATTGATACAACAAACCATGCGGATGGCGAGCATCAGATTAGCCTGACCGCCGTGGACATCCTCGGCAATAGCGAACCCTTTAGTTTCCAGGCCCGCTTTGACAACACCGCACCGGTGGTCGACGTAACCTCCGCGCCCGCCACCAACCAGAGCACCATCCAACTCACGGGCAACTATACTGATAACGTTGCCGGCGTACAATCCGTGCTGGCCATGGAGCAACAGGCCACCTTATTAGACGATGGCACCTGGAGCACCGATGTGCAAATAGCACAGGGGAAAAACACCATTCCCATTCGCGTCATTGACCTTGCCGGTAATCAATACAACACCGAAACCGTGGTCTATTTAGACACCATTCCACCCGTCATCGACACCGCCAACAAACACAGTCAGGCGCGTTTTTCAAATGGCGACGGCAGCTTTTTTGAACTGGCATTACAAGACAGCAACCCCACCACCCCGCTGTTTTTGGAAACAATCACTGTCGACCTCGGCGGTGTGCCCATAAATCGCCAGGCGCTGAACAACAATACCATCCCGTTTTTTGCCTTTAGCGTCACAGACCTGATGGGGCCGGACGCAACCACCGCACCAGAAAAAATAACGGTACGCACCCAGTATGAGAAAAATGGCGAGGTCGTCACCGACTTCCGTGAATTAGCCGTAGTGGATAATGAGTACTTAGTCCCATTGGTATCTGAAGCCCTTGCCCCAAACTGGCACCAATCCGCCCCGCTGGACAACCATCAGATTAAAATTGAAGTGAGCGACTCCGTTGGCAACCTGAGTCAGGCAACGTTCGATTTTCGCGCTGACATCTATATACCAGAGACATTTGTAACCAATACCAACATCGACGTTCGCGACCTTATAAACGGTGTCTTTGGCGACACCGACTTCGAAGACCGCGCAACCCTCAACAACCGGGAATTTCCCAGCAGCACCTACACCTTCACCAATAACACCGGTAAAGCCTTTTATATTAATCCCAGCGATAATTCGGCCCACACCGTGGAACAGCGGGTAGAGCAACTGGTGCGGGAGCATCTTTACCAACAAAGAGCCAGTACGGAATGGCGGGTGGGGTTGATGAATATAGCAGACCCGTGCCCTGAGTTTATCCAATGGAAAACCAAAACCAGCCTCTATAACTGGGACGGCAGTGACTGGCAGTTGGAACAGGTACCGCCCTCCAGCTTAGGCGAACCACAGCCCATCACCAGTGACATTGTCCCCGCCCCCGCGCCTGCCCTGGCTTGGGAAGATGTATCGCACATTGATGAGCAGTTCGTACCCGTATCCAATACAGCCGGCCCCAATACCACAAGCTACCAATTTGACTACGTTGAATCACCGTCGAGCACGACAATTGCTGCTTTTGTCACTAACTGGCGACGGGAACGCAACAACACTACCCCCATCACCTGCGAAACGAAACGTTTTTTCCAACAACGCCAGGTGTTTGCTAACGAATCTGTGTTCGGTTATCCAAAAAACACCCTGTCGGAAATCGTTGTGCCTGACACTCCCAGCTTTTCCAGCAGCAATTTCACCGTGTTTAACAACAATGCCGAAGCATTCATCACCGCCGTGGATGGCTGGTATCGCATCCCCGCGGGCGATTCCATCACCGTCACCAAACTGTTCACCACGCCAGCATTAACCCTGCACAATGATGACATATCCAATGTTGATGACTTTCCCTATACGCCCAACTTGAATGACAAAACCATCACCTGGCAGGTGAATCGCAACTTAGCCATCGCCATTCGCCACGATGCCGGTGAAGCCAACATCCCCAATATGCCGGAACGCAGCATGAATACCGGTGACGGGGCAATGAATTACGCCATTAGTCGATAGCATATACTGATAGCAATTATTGATAGCAACGACTGATAGCAATTGCCGATAGGAAACAACACCTCAGTCGGCTTGGCAACAACCCGAACTAACTTACCTTGTGGTACGTTAGTTCAGGTTTTGTTATGTTCGGCAGCCAGAAAAGTCGATTCGCGAGCGATGTTAACCCGATTAGCCAGACACTGAAGCCCGGTAAAATGCCCTCAAAGCTTCATTAAACTGCACTGGCTATTCAACCTAGATTCATCAGTTGAACGCCGCAAAATAGGGTTAAAACTTTGGTATTCCCCTACTCAATTCATCGACCAGTTATGCCGGTTCCGCTGCCTCGTTTTTAACCGCAGGAAGCTGTGTTATTTTAAACCAATCAATATGGCGGGTGATATACATCACCATGGTCAGCATCACAAACAGCCCCACCGAACCGATCAACAAGGCGTAGTTCTGTTCTTGCAACAGGGTAAAAAGATAAACATATAATGCCGCCAGGCTGGCACCAATGACCGCCGCCCGCTTGCCGGTTTGTAATACCACGTAAGAATAAGCAGACACCATTGTGACAATCGCCGTGGTCGCAATACCATAAGCCCAATAAAACCCAACGTGTTCCGACAACGACAACTCCAGCAAATAAAACGTACACAACCCCGCCCCAATCAGTAAATATTGCATAATATGCACCTGCAGTTTTGCCAGCATTTCAATTAACCAGATAACAATAAAGGTAAGAAATAGAAACAGCATTTGATACTTAATACTGCGCTCTGACATGCGATAATGATCAACTGGCGAAATGAGTGCCACGCCCACAAGGGACTGCTTTATATCATACAGAATTGACGAAACATCCCTTGATTGTTGGGGGAAATTTCGTCCAAGGTAAGGTATTTGCCATTGTGCGCCAAAACCATCATTGTTTATTTCACGTGAAGTGGGCAACCACTTGCCCTGGAAACTGGGATCGGGCCAAGGAGCGTCAATTTTAACCAGACTGTCTTTACCCAACGGTGCCACATATAAGCCATTGCTGCCATTTAATAGTAGTTGTATTGAAAACTCAAATTGATCAATGTTTCCCTTAATGTTTTTCAAATTAACATGGTAACCCTCCTTATTTTGCATGGACTCGTCCGTTCCTGGCTCAAAATAATACTCAACACCATTCCAGTTAATGGCGGCTTGTTTCTGAATAGCCCTGGCATCGGAGACCATCACCACCAGGCGCGCCTTATCCCACAGCACGTCGTCGGGGTTGATATCCCATTGCTGAAACTGCGGATGACTAAAGCGCCCTGCCAAGGTAACGTTGGCCTGATACAGAGGCACTTCAAAAATCCCTCGATAACGCGTTTCATTATTCAAACGATTACTGGCATCAAGCGCATCGGGTAAGAACACCGCCCGTTTGATTTCCGTTTTTGTTTCTTTAACACCGGATACACCATCCGTCCAATAGTGTTTTACCTGGTATGGCACAACAAGCAAGGGACCAACAATTTTCTGCTCCCCGCCCCACTTTTGCTGTATCTCATTCACCGCCTGACGTTGGGTAGCGCTACGCTCAACAACCAGTCCTTCAACCGCGTTAATGGGGATTTGTAACACCAGCACCAAAATACCCAATAATAAAATTCGACCCACGTGTGATTGACTGACCCATTGGCCGACATTGCTTTTGCTCATGGTGATTGATGCCCTTCTGTTGTTGATAAGTATTGATAAGTGTTGATAATTATTAACAAATGTTAATCAATTAAAGCACCTCAATCTGACAATATGCGGGAGCAATTCTGATCAATCATGACGGCGATGCGGGCACCTGAACCACACCTCAAGCGGAAATCAACAATAGAACAATGAGAAAAATAGGACTGCATCGGTGACGGAGTATGGTTATGATGGAGGTGGTGTTTCAGATATACTATAGGTTGGCAGCATCGCTGAATCCATTGTACTCTTCCCCCACAAACTAAAAACGATTCTGAAAGGAACTCATGAAAGCAATTATATACACCCAATATGGACCACCAAGCGTACTGGCACTCAAAGACGTTGACAGGCCAGTCCTTAAGTCGGATGAGATCATGATTAAAGTACATGCGGCGGAGGTAACCAAGGCGGATTGTGAGCTTAGAAGCTTCAATTTTCCGGTGAAATGGTTTTGGTTGCCATTGCGCATTGCATTGGGAATCACTAAACCAAGGAAGCCCATATTAGGAGGCTACTTTTCGGGGGAAGTGTTTTCCATAGGCAACGACGTTTCAAGGTTTGCAAAGGGTGATTTAGTATTTGGGGCTGCGCAATTGCGAATGGGGGCCTATGGTGAATACCTGTGTTTACCCGAAAACTACACCATCGTGCCAAAACCCGATAACATTAGCCATGAAGAAGCTGCAGCGGTGCCATTAGGCGGGCTGAATGCGCTGCATTTTTTAAGGAAAGCTAACATCCGGAATGGAGACAAGGTTTTAATTAATGGTGCGGGTGGCAGTATCGGTGTGTTTGGTGTTCAGATTGCCAAGTTAATGGGCGCTGAAGTTACCGCTGTTGACAGTGCCATTAAGGAAGATATGCTGCGGCGTGCTGGGGTTGACCATTTCATTAACTACTTGGAAGACGATTTCACAAAAAACGGTCAGAAATACGATGTGATTTTTGACATGGTGGCCCAAAGCCCCTATTTTGGATGCATTAAGGCACTGAACCCGAACGGACGTTATTTAACGGCTAACCCGCGTTTGTTTAAGATGCTAATGGCCGTTATCACGACAAGATTAACGGACAAAACCGTGATTTTTGCATTCGCTAAAGAAAAACAGGAAGAACTACTTGCGCTTAAAGATATGATCGAGGAAGGTAAAATAAAGCCAATCGTCGATCGTATTTATTCCATGGAACACGCCGCCGAGGCGCATACATGCGTTGAAACAGAACAGCGGCTGGGCGCCATTGTAATGACAATAAATAACCCGGAGAATTAACGATAAAGCGCCACCTCCGTTAATGGTCATCAGTAATATTGTATGACGATGTTTTTCATGGTAATTGTCGCTTTCTTCATTTAGCCGGTAATTCCATTCGGGTAAGGTGCAATGTAATGGGATTACTTTGTCATATTCATCTACATACCCTTTATAGACGATATCACTGCTGCCGGGGTAGATTGGCGCGGCCAGGGTTGATAGTTCATTGAGGTTTTTGGTTTTAAAGGGGCCTCGATCAAGGGGATAGAGCATAAAGCCATAATGAATTCTGGCATTGAATTGATCGTTGGTTTGTTTGGAATAGGCTTTGTAGCCTTTGTCATCCCCTTTTTTGCTTAATTCGTAGGCTTTTTCCGGGTCAAATATATCGGAGTCGTTGACGATAAGATTCTTTTTATAAAAATCCTGCCCCGCACCCAGTGGCCATTCCGACGCCAGTGTGGCTTCGTTGGTGTCGGTTGTTACGGTGTAGCTGATCGGGGTGCATTGACGCAGATTGCCATTGCCGTCGGTCATGCCGAAGCCTATGGGGCGCATGGTATAACGAAAGCTGTCTGCGGAGATATCGGCTATTTGGCTGATGTCGTTTTTCTTAAATTCCCAATAGATGACAAATCGTTCCTTGATGACGGTGTTGTCATCGGCGTATCTAAATTCGGCGCGATTATAAAATGTGGGTATATTCAGGGGCTGTGTTATTTTCGCGCTTTCGGGGTGCGAGGACAGATAGGCGTCATAGTTTACCTGAGGTTTATAAAGCTCAAGTGCAATGTCCTGGATGTCGAGGTGCCATTTTCGTGGTTTGCGTTCTTCCCCTTCTGGTTTGATCAGCACGCATTTGTCCATTTCCGCCTGCCATGCCTTGGCGCGATCCTCCAGCAGGGTGATATTTGCCTGGAGGTCATTCTTGTAATTTTGATAAGGTGCTTTTATTTCCTTAAAGAATCGTTGCAAGATGATGATGTGGCTTTCCAAGCGCTCTGTGGTGCGTTTTAGGGTGTTAATGCGGTGGGTCAGGCGCAGTGTCAATACACTGTTAAATGCCGCGGTTGCTT
>Ga0316204_10002553_pt1 | contig 40525 bp, 39 predicted proteins | sample 6monrhotite_MG_2_FD_205661 | JGI IMG/M metagenome (GOLD analysis project Ga0316204, IMG submission 205661) | Microbial mat bacterial communities from mineral coupon in-situ incubated in ocean water Damariscotta River, Maine, United States -... | ecosystem: Environmental > Aquatic > Marine >...
ACAATAATGAAGGTTATATAAGAGTTATGGGGCAGGCATGCCATGCTGCTCTTCAAGCAAAAAACTGGGCGCTACAGAGAAACGTGACTGAAACTGAGGAAACTCAACTTGCTGCATTACAGCAAAATATTACCGAGTTAATGCTCTGGTGTTACGGGGGCGACGTTATGCCCAAAATTGAAGAGTTATGTTATGTAAAGAAACAAGCATATGAAGAAGCGGCTAAAACAGTCCTGGGTTGTGGTATGAGAGAGCTGGGCGGTAAGCTGGCAATAGAATGGAATCTCCCTGAAATGGCAGTAGATGGTTTATTGTCAAAACAGGATAATTTCACGCTGGCTAGTGGAGTTTCTCTTGCGTCAGAATTTGCCCGTATAGTAAGTCTGAACTGGTACGGAAAAAATGCCGAAGATATTGTTATGCGTATTGCTAAGTATAAAGGCAGTGCTGAAGGAGATATTGAACGTCGACTGCACCTGAATGCGGTTGAAGTTAATGATGTTTTGATTGATAAAGGTTTTGATGCGCCCGCCAGGTTATTGTTTCAGCTTGAGGATGATAATTATAATTATCCTCAGTTTGTTTTTAATAAAAATGATGCACCTACAGATGAGCCGGTAGTACCCAGCGATGCGAAAGTTATAAATGATCGCGCTTCGTCAGTAGTTAAAAAAGAACAGAGTGTGAAATCGGAAAAAGTTAATTCAGATGACTCATCATCAAAGAAATCTCGAGAAGAAATTCTGGAAAAAATCAAAGCTAGAAAATTAGCAGAAAAGAACAGAGAAGAAAAACCAAAAGTAGCTATGGAAAAAGAATCGAATGATTCACAAGCCAAACCGGTTCAGAAGCAAGTTAGTAAACCTGATGTAAATAAGAAAAAAACGCCGCCGGTTAGTAAAGAGCTTGCTGCAGCTATTAAAGAGTTTCAATTAATGGTGTCTCAGGCTAAACCGGCTCATGATTTAATTGAGTATGCGGTTAAAACCTGTTTGTTGTGTGGCGTTCAGAGAAGTGTTTTTGTTATTAAAGTGCCCAATAAAGACGTGCTGGTTACCAGATATTCAGCTCAGGTTTCTGATGATATAGCAATAAAGAAACTTAAAATTTCAACGAATAAACCTAATTTGTTCTCTTTATTAATGGAAAAAAGTCGTAATTTCTTTTTAAACGAATCAAATCGAGGTAAGTACTGGAAGTCACTGCCTGACTCGGTAAAACTGGCACTTGGAGTTAAGCAGTTTTTTGCCATGTCAATTTTTGTAAATAACCATGCGATGGGTATGATGTATGCTGATAAAGTGAAGGGCGATTTAACACAGGCTGAGTATGTGCAGTTTCAGGGTATCTGCCGTCTATTGTCAAAGGGTATAATTCAGTCTGCACATAATAAGCATAAATAGAGGTCTTAACGTTAAGTTAAATTAGGTCATGATGGTATGTTCAGGCAGTATATAAACTATATACGACGAAAATTTAGAGTTATTTTCAAACGGTATTTTAGAAGCAGAGACATAACTCAGGTTAAGGATAAAAATTTTATCATTATATCTGATGATTGTTGGGGTGGTTCGGTTTATCAATGGTACAAGCGGCCGTATAACTCTCCCTTTGTTGGGCTGTTTTTATATGCACCCTGTTATATGAAGTTGTTGTCTAATTTCGACTGCTATATAGGCAAAAAACTGGAATTCGTAGATTCGACGAAATACCCTGACTTACCTAAAACTTATCCGGTAGGAGTGTTAGGTGATATTGAAATTCACTTCCCACACTATGCATCTGAAGAAGAAGCTGAAATAAAGTGGAACAGACGTATCTCAAGAATGAAGCAAGAAAATAATAAGGATAATTACTTTTTTAAATTTAGTGATGGAGCCGGGGCAACCGCCGAAGACTTTGAAAAGTTCCATGAGTTGCCATTTAAAAACAAGCTTTCAATCTCAGTTAAAGATTATGAGTTTTTGAAGGGGAAAGATCATATCAAGATGTATGAATCGTATGGAAACAAAAATGAACGAGTACCAAATGGTGTTAAGTTATTTAAGTTGACGTTTATTTATTTTAATTTAAATAAATGGTTCAATGGCTGATCCATGCAAGTTTCAACAGCTTGGTATTTATAAATCAATCGCGGTCGCTAATACAGATTATTCTATTCTTGTATCAGATCAGACTTCTGTGTCTGATTAAGCTGCAGTAGAAACTTCATATTTTAATAATAATGCAAGTGCTGTGAACTTCTCCCCCGCACGCACGCACACAAAATTGCTCTTTGAATTAGGTAGAAGTTATGGGCTCACGTGCCTGATGATATTATGGTTGTGCGGCTTTTATTTCAACTCATTGATGAAACAATAGAAACGATACATCAAAGTTATAAAGTTTTAATATATATCTTTGAGTTTCTTTGAGCGTTATACATGTCTCTGCGTTGAATAGGTATTTGTTTCAGATCACCCTCAATAAAACCTTTTTCTATAAACCAGTGTGCTGTATGAGTGGTTAATATAAATAACTTCTCTATGTCGTTTTGTAAGCACTGCTGCTGAATATGTTGTATTAATTCACCCGCGCGCCCCTGCTTTTGATAGTCATTATGTACAGCGACACAAGCTAATTCAGCGCAGTGGTTGTCATAAGGGTATAGTGCAGCACAGGCTATGATCATACCGTCACGTTCAATAATGGTGAACTGTTCTATTTCCAGTTCGAGTTGTTCGCGTGAGCGATGTGCCAGTACATGTTGGTCTTCCAGCGGTTGAATTAACTCGAGAATACCACCGACATCATTTATGTTCGCCTGACGCAGGCCTTCATACGTATCAGTCGTTATCATTGTGCCGCTGCCATCACGGGTATATAACTCAAGTAATAATGCACCATCAGTTTCATGGCTTATTAAGTGCGCGCGCCGAACACCATTTTTACAGGCGTTTACAGCGCTACAAAGATGTAATTGTGTTATATCATCATTATATTTTCTTTCTGCGAGTGCCTCTGCTTCAGTCAGGCTTAGCTGATGAATGATTTTTTTCTGTTCATTATTTACACCGATAGCGGGCATCATAAAGATGAGCTTGTCTGCACCCAGAGCGCCAGCAGCTGCAGTAGCAACATCTTCTGCCCGGCAGTTAAATGCTTCACCTGAAGGTGAGTAGGCAATAGGTGAGAGTAAAACTATATTATTTAATTCAAGTTGTTGTTGTATTGCATCAGTATCAACTTTGCGTATATCACCGGTGAAACCAAAATCAATACCCTCTCTAATACCGTAAGGTCTGGCGGTTACAAAATTGCCTGAAATAACTTTTAAAGCAGCGCCGGCCATAGGCGTATTAATTAAACCTTTAGATAACTGCGTTTCAATATTAACCCTGACCTGACCCACCGCCTGCTCAATGCCTGGCAGTGTTGTCGAGGGGGTAATGCGCCAGCCGTTATGAAAATCAGATTTAATATTAAGTGTTTCAAGCTGTTGTTTTATTTGTGGGCGAGCACCATGAACCAGTACCAGCTTTACGCCGAGACTATTCAACAGGGCGATATCATGAATTAAATGTGCAAACCCCGAATGAGTAATTGTTTCACCTGAAATATAAATAACAAATGTACGTCCGCGGTGGCTATGGATATAAGGTGAAGAACCACGGAACCAGTCTACGTATTGTTGTTTGTTTATTGTCATTGTTAGTTAAATTTTTCCAGTTTATGTTTTATCAGGTATTACCCTGTTTAGGCATATCTTCATTGGGGAAAGGGCACCGTTTTTTTGTACTCTGTCCCCTGTTGTTGTGCCACCAAGAAATTGTAGTGTAGTAAGCCGACCCCGTAATTTTCTTGATGGTATCAACACAGGGGACAGGGCGCAAAAAAACGGTGCCCTTTCCCCGATGGAGATGTGCCATAGCAGTGTAATCAAATCCGCACATATTTAACTCTGAATACAAAACTTATTTATTAATTTTTTTAGCAATTCAACAGTAGGTTGAATGCGGTCTATATCTAAATATTCATCTGGCTGATGGGCCTGAGCAATATCACCCGGTCCCAGTACAATAGTTTCAATACCCATCTCAGTCAAATAAGGCGCTTCTGTTCCGAAAGCGACGCTGCTTGCAGTATACCCGGTTAGTTTTTCAGCTGCCTTCACCAGAGCTGACTCAGCAGGTGTCTCCATTGATGGGATGCCAGAAAATAAAGGCAATATTTCTAATTTAAAACCATGTTCCGGCATTATTTTCCGTAAGCGGTTTTTTAATTCATGACGTAGATTATCTAAACTCATTCCTGGTAAAGGGCGAATATCAATATGTAATTCACAGGCACCACAAATTCTGTTTGGATTGTCGCCACCATGAATGTGCCCTAAATTCATTGTAGGGACGGGGACTTCAAATAAATGATTGGTATATTGTTGTTGCAGCTCTTCGCGCCACTTTAAAAGCTCGGCTATGACGACATGCATTGCTTCTAACGCATTATGACCGTAGTTCGGGTTGCTTGAGTGACCTGCAAGTCCGGTTATTCGAACAGCTTCCATCATAATACCTTTATGCATTCGAATCGGTTTCATGCCGGTAGGTTCGCCAATTACCGCGTATCTTGCTTCGGGTTTGCCTGCATCGACTAAGGCTTTAGCTCCCGCCATTGTTGTTTCTTCATCAGATGTGGCAAGAATAATGAGCGGTCTTTTATATTGATCCTTTTCAAAGTAAATAGCGGCCTCTATCGCGAGGGCCAGAAAGGCTTTCATATCAGAGGTGCCTAAACCGTAGAGTTTTCCATTATTATTAGTTAGCTTAAAAGGATCGTGTGACCAGCGATTTTCATCGTATGGCACGGTATCTGTGTGACCGGCTAAAATTAAGCCGCCTGCACCTGATCCCAGCGAGGCAATCAGGTTAGCTTTTCCTTCTGATACGGCGTGTATTTCAACCTGAAAACCAAGCTCATTTAGCCAGTTGGCCAAAAGATTGATTACAGGTAAGTTGCTTTGGTCAATTTGTGGATTTACACAGCTTACAGAAGGCGTCGCAATCAGCTGTTCAATCATTTTCAGCGTGTCGGGTTTTTTAGACGAGAAGCTCATGCAGTTAGTTTAGGGTTTGAGTTTGTTGCTTCATTATCTGTTTTGATCATTGTTACACCACTAAGTGAGCACTTTAATATTTCCTGGCGTAATACTTCGATTGCTTCTGGTCGGGTAAAGCCTTTTCGCCAGGCGAGTGCAACACGGCGTTTGGGTGCGGGCTCTATGAAAGGTATCATTTTTATTAGCGGGTTGTTTGTGGCTTTTTGTTTAGAGCTGGAAGGTAATACGGTAATGCCCGTGCCACTGGCAACCATATGCCTGATAGTTTCCAGTGACCCTCCGGCTAAACTCTCCTGTAAATTGCCAGATGAATTACAGTCCGGGCAAGTCTGTAATACCTGGTCACGAAAGCAATGCCCCGGGCCGAGTAAAAGTAGGTTTTCATTGGCCAGTTCGTTAGTGTTAATTTGTTCTCGGTCTTTCCAGTGATGGCTGATGGGTATCACTGCTTCAAAAGGTTCATCAAAAACAGCCTGAGTAATAATACCGGGTTCTTTAAATGGCAGGGCAATTAGAATGACATCAAGCTTGCCCTGTTTTAATTGATCAGAGAGCACTGCTGTGAAGTTTTCTTCCAGACGCAATTGCATATTCGGGGCACGTTTATGTAAGCGCGGAATCAGCTCAGGTAATAAATAGGGTGCAATAGTATAAATAGCGCCTAAGCGTAGTGGCGCAGCTAATGGATCCTGATTTGACTGAGCAAGTATTTTCAATTGTGAAGCCTGGTCAAGTACTTTTTGAGCCTGTTCAATAATTTGTTGCCCGAGTTCAGTAATACGCAACTCATTACGTGCTTCTCTTTCGAATATATTTACATCAAGTTCCTCTTCCAGCTTCTTGATGCCAAGGCTTAGTGTAGGTTGGCTAACAAAGCAGGCTTTGGCCGCTCTGCCAAAGTGTTTAAATTGTGCAACAGCAACGATGTACTTGAGTTCAGTAAGTGTCATGGTTTGATTTTAGCCGAGTTTAAGTGAATTTCATTTAAAAAAACTATCAAAATACGATGCTTTAGTAAATATATTTACTAAAGCATCCCTGATGTTTGTCGATATCTTTGCTATAAGAGTACTAGCTGTAGTGTTATTTGATGAATATTCAGGTGAGAGAATTAAAGTGATAAAAAGATATATCTGTTCAAGTATTCGAAATAAATTACTCATGATTACGGGGTTTGGTACATCACTGGTACTGGCAGCAACGATATATGGTATTTATAACGGCTGGATGGTCAAGCAGGAAATGTCAGAATCAATACATCATGCCTTGAAGGTTGAAGAAGAAATTATGGCAATATCCATAGACTTCAGGTCACAGGTTCAGGACTGGAAAAATGTATTGCTCAGGGGGCATGATGAGGGGCAGCGTCAGAAATACTGGAATAGATTTTTAGAGAAACAGAACAAAGTTCAACATGGAATTGATCAATTGCTTGGAGATGCCCATGATGCGGAGGTTGAAAAACAGCTGCATGAAGTTAAAGTTGAGCACGCCAAGCTGGTAGGTTTATATAAGAAAGGCTTAGATGCATTTGTAAGCTCTGGCTTTGATCATAAATCTGGGGATGAAGCAGTAAAAGGAATAGATCGAAAACCTACTTTAATGTTGGAAAATATTACGAAAAGTTTAGCGACAAGTGTTGGAAAGATAGTAGCCACTAGTGAAAAGCATGCTCTTGAAGGTGTAAAAGTAACCGTTATTCTTTTAGCTGTTTCTTTAGTTGTGGGATATCTAATATTTCTCATTATGGTTAAAAAAATTATTGTTATACCGGCTCAAGCTTTAGCAAATGACTTGTCTTTGATGGCGGAAGGTGATTTTAGTAAAGAAATCACGGTGGTTTCGGCTGATGAATTAGGTCAGGTTGCTGATAGTGCGAGTATTTTAAGAGACGATATTGGCAATATTGTTAATCAGATAAATCAATCTGTATTCAAGCTTTCAACTTCAGCAGAAGAGATGGCGCATATTACTGAGCAATCCAATCAATCTATGACGCAGCAACGTCTGGAAACTGACCAAGTCGCGACTGCCATGAATGAAATGACCGCCACGGTGCATGAGGTTGCACAAAATGCGCAGCTTGCTGCTGATTCTGCTAATCAGGCAAACAGTGAAGTGAATACTGGGCAGAGTGTCGTTAATGAGTCAATTAGCGCGATTTCAAAACTGGTTCAACAAGTTGAATCAGCGGCAGATGTCATTCATGAACTGGAAAACGACTCGGTAGAAATAGGCTCAGTATTAGACGTGATACGTGGTATTGCCGAGCAAACTAATCTTCTAGCATTAAATGCGGCAATAGAAGCGGCGCGAGCGGGTGAGCAGGGGCGAGGTTTTGCTGTGGTTGCAGATGAGGTACGTGTACTTGCTCAGCGCACACAGACATCTACTCAGGAAATTCAAAGTATGATTGAGAAGTTGCAATCAGGTGCGCAACAGGCTGTTGAATCAATGAATCAGAGTCGTTCACAGGCAGACGTAACACGTGATACCGCTGCGCGTGCGGGTCAAGTATTAACAAGCATTACCAGTTCTGTTACTAATATTAACGACATGAATACGCTTATTGCTAGTTCTGCAGAAGAGCAAAATTCAGTGGCTGAAGAAATTAATCGTAGCGTCGTAAGTATTTCTCAGGGTGCAGAAGTGGCATCTGAAGGCGCAGCCCACACAGCCCAAACCTCTGAAGACTTACGTAATGTGGCAGAAGAACTCAAACATGTCATTTCTCGGCTTAAGGTTTGAGAAAATAGTCGTAAGTCGTAAGTCGTAAGCCATTAGTCTAAAGCGGGCCCTCCTAAGGAGAGTCCGCTTTTTTTTGCAATTTGGACTTGCGACTTATGACTTATGACTTACGACCCAGAGTTTATTGATTTACAATAGTGCTTTATATTCAAAACAATTTAAAGGTTCCAAAATGCCAGTATATCGCTCTCGAACGTCAACACATGGCCGCAATATGGCGGGTGCCCGCGCACTTTGGCGTGCAACAGGCATGAAAGACGGCGATTTTGAAAAGCCCATTATTGCCATTGCAAATTCATTTACCCAGTTTGTACCTGGTCATGTTCATTTGAAAGACATGGGGCAGCTAGTTGCTCGTGAAGTGGAAAAAGCCGGTGGTATAGCTAAAGAGTTTAATACCATTGCCGTTGATGATGGTATTGCGATGGGGCATGGAGGCATGTTGTATTCATTACCCTCACGCGAAATTATTGCTGACTCGGTTGAATACATGGTTAATGCTCATTGTGCAGACGCCATAGTGTGTATTTCAAATTGCGACAAAATTACACCGGGTATGCTGCTTGCATCTATGCGCTTGAATATTCCAGTGATTTTTGTATCGGGTGGCCCTATGGAATCTGGTAAGTCTCAAATACTGGGTGAAGAGGTTAAGCTAGACCTGGTCGATGCTATGGTGATGGCGGCTGATTCGAGTCAATCTGACGAGATCGTTGATCAGGTTGAACGTTCAGCCTGTCCAACTTGTGGCTCTTGCTCAGGGATGTTTACTGCAAACTCAATGAACTGTTTAACAGAGGCGTTAGGTTTATCTTTGCCAGGCAACGGTTCTTTACTGGCAACCCATGCTTATCGAGAAGAATTATTTTTAGAGGCGGGTCGCCGTATTGTTGATTTGTGTCGTGAGCATTATGAAAAAGATAACTATGATGTTCTGCCTCGCTCAATTGCAAACTTTAAAGCGTTTGAAAATGCCATGAGTCTGGATATAGCCATGGGTGGCTCAACCAATACTGTATTACACTTGTTGGCCGCTGCACAGGAAGGTGAAGTTAATTTCACTATGGATGATATAGATCGATTGTCACGTAAAGTACCTAACCTTTGTAAGGTAGCACCGGCGACACAAAAATATCATATGGAAGATGTTCACCGTGCGGGTGGTGTTATGGGTATTCTGGGTGAGCTGGATCGTGCCGGGTGTTTGCATGCAGACTTACCAACCGTGCACAGCGCGAGCATGGCAGATGCATTAGCTAAATGGGATTTGGCGGTGACAGATGATGAAGCGGCTAAGAAAATGTTTTCTGCTGCACCTGGTAATGTACCTACACAACAGGCTTTTTCTCAGGAAAAGGTATGGCCATTAGACACAGACCGTGCCAATGGCTGTATTCGTAATCTTGATAATGCTTACTCACTGGATGGTGGGCTAGCTGTTTTGTTTGGCAATATTGCGGAGTTAGGCTGTATTGTTAAAACAGCGGGTGTCGATGACAGTAACCTTACATTTAAGGGCAGAGCGCGTACCTTTTTGTCACAGGATGCTGCAGTAGAAGCTATTTTAGGTGATCAGGTTGTTGCGGGTGATGTGGTTGTTATTCAATACGAAGGGCCTAAAGGTGGGCCGGGTATGCAGGAAATGTTATACCCAACATCTTATCTCAAATCAAAAGGGTTAGGTAAAGCCTGCGCACTATTAACTGACGGACGATTTTCTGGTGGAACATCTGGCTTATCAATTGGTCATGCTTCACCAGAAGCTGCTGAAGGCGGTGCAATTGGTTTAGTTGAAGAAGGCGATACAATTGAAATCGACATACCAAATAGAACAATTAATCTGGTTATTTCTGACGCCGATTTAGCAGAGCGTAGAAAGGTTATGGATGCTAAAGGTTCTGAAGCATGGAAGCCGCTAGGTCGTGAACGTATCGTAAGTAATGCACTAAAAGCTTATGCAGCAATGACCACGAGTGCTTCGCGTGGTGCAGTGCGTGATGTTTCTCAGTTAGAAAAATAATTTTTTGACAATAAACCATAACAGTACAAAATTTTTATTATGGATATGATTTTTTGTTTCTGAGTTTCAGTCTTTAAAAATTTTAAAAGATGTAAAGGCAAATATGAAAATAGGTACTCCGCTTTCCTCTTCGGCAACAAAAGTCATGTTGCTGGGTTCGGGTGAACTGGGCAAAGAAGTTATTATTGAGTTGCAGCGTTTTGGTGTAGAAGTCATCGCGGTTGATCGTTATGAAAATGCACCGGGGCATCAGGTTGCGCACCGTGCTTATGTGATTGATATGACTGATGGTGATGCATTAAAAGAGTTGGTGAAAAAAGAGCGCCCCGATTTAATCGTGCCGGAAATTGAAGCAATAGCAACCGACATGTTGGCCGTAATAGAGGAAGAAGGGTTAGCTGAAGTTATTCCTACCGCCCGTGCTACTCAGCTTACTATGAATCGAGAAGGTATTCGCCGGCTTGCCGCGGAAGATTTGAAAATAGAAACATCCAGTTATGTTTTTGCTGATAATTTTGAAGAGTTACAGCAGGCAGCAAAGTTAATTGGTTTTCCCTGTATTATTAAACCGGTAATGTCGTCATCGGGTAAAGGTCAATCACGCCTGGAGTCAGCAGACGATGTCGAGTCTGCCTGGCAATATGCTATGGATACTGGTCGGGTAAATCATGGCAGAGTGATTGTTGAAGGCGTTGTTGATTTTGATTACGAAATTACTCAGTTAACCGTTCGTGCTGCAAATGCCGAAGGCAAAATAGAAACACATTTTTGTGCACCGGTTGGGCACATTCAAAAAAATGGCGATTATGTTGAAAGCTGGCAACCACAACTGATGTCAGAGGCTGCGTTAGAGAAATCGAGAAACATAGCTGAAAAAGTGACTACAGCTTTAGGTGGGCGTGGTTTATTTGGTGTTGAGCTTTTTATAAAAGATGATGATGTTTATTTTAGCGAAGTGAGCCCAAGACCACATGATACCGGACTAGTTACTATCATTACTCAGTGGCAGTCAGAGTTTGCATTACATGCCAGGGCGATACTTGGTTTACCGGTAGACACAAGCTTGCGTTGTGATGGTGCCAGCGCTGTTATTTATGGCGGGAAAAATGCTGAAGGTATTTCATTTGATAATATTGATAAAGCATTAGCGGTGCCCTCAACCGAAATTCGTTTATTTGGTAAACCAGAAGCATTTGAAAAACGTCGTATGGGAGTTGCTGTATCCAGTGCTGGGACAGTAGAAGAGGCTCGGGGCCGAGCTCGTTTAGCGGCATCAACAGTTAAACCTGTTTGAGGTGATCTCGTAGTTTATAGTGGTGGGTTAAACACATTTTGCTCTTGTGTTTAATATTAATCTAATCCACTTTAATTAAACGCTGAGCTACACTTTGAAGTATCCAGCTTGAAATTAATACCTAAGAGACGCGCTATATATGCCGAACAAAAAATTACCGAAAACTTCTTCATCCGCTCACCCAGATCTGGACTGGAGTCAGGTTAAGGAAACGGTACTAATGCTTAAACTGGCGGCCGCGCAGGTCGAATTCTCATTAAAGGACGGCACGAATTCAGTTAATACCCTCACTGACTCATTTACCAGTATGGCGGGTAGTATTAAGGCTATTGAGTCTAGCACCAGTGAATTATTTGAGAAATATAATATCTCTGAAGATGATCAGGCAACGGTTGATGATAATTGTCAGCAAGTTGCAGGTAAGATGCAGCAGGCGATAGTCGCTTTCCAGTTTTACGATACATTGGTACAGAGAATGGATCATGTAGTGAATAGTTTATCCAGATTAGGTGATCTTGTGAGTGACCCCGGCAGGTTATATTCGCCACATGAATGGGGTGCGTTGCAAGAAGTTATTCGTAGCCGTTATACAATGGAAAAAGAACGTGAATTATTTGATGCAATTCTCAATGGTGAGGATATGATGGAGGTACTGGAAAAGATGCACCAGGTAGCCACAACAGAAGATGATATAGAGTTATTTTAGTTTGTTTAGATGGTGTTTCTAGTGTGAGTTGTTAACTAAATCGTCTAAATCACTATTTTTATTGATTTTTTTCTTTACCTTTGTTTTTTATTAGACTATTGTTGTATATAACAAAATGATTAAAACAGGATAAGACATTGCCACGCCTAGCAGACGTAGTTACTCAAACCTTCCGTTCTATTAGCCCTGATGCTCTATCAGAGCGACTTTTCAGAGACCCTCTAGCCCGTTGGTGGCAGACTCATAAGCAAAAACTTGAAGAAAGTGGATATGATGGTGTTGTTCAGGGAGCATTTTTTATAGCCAGCTTCTCTGCCATGGGGCACGTCGCAAAGTGCGATGGACGGGTTAAAAGCGTAGAAATTGAACTGGCAACTCAGGTTATGGATCATCTCAATCTGAGTCAGGTGCAAAAACAACTGGCGATACGCCTGTTTAATGAGGGTAAAAATGAAGATTTTGCCTTAGAAACATTATTGTGGCGGTTTAAACGTCAGTGTGGTCACCGAGTTAGTGTGGTGCAGGTGTTTATCGAAATTCAGCTAAAGATGGCTTACGCAGATGCCAGCCTGAATGAAAATGAAATAAAGTTAATCAAGCGTATGTGTAAGCGGCTTGATGTTTCTGAATCTATTTATACTCGAATTGAACGTCGTGTAAGAGCAGAAAAAAAGGCAGCTAACGAGCCAGTTGCTAATGCACCTAAAAAAGCCTTTAGTCTTGCTGATGCATATGAATTGTTAGGTTTAAATCGTTGGGCGAGCCAGGATCAGATTAAACAGGCATATCGCAGAATGATGAGTAAATTTCATCCAGATAAACTGGTTGCTAAAGGCGCCTCTAAAGTAGAGGTGATTGAGGCACATGATATAGTTCATGATATAAAGCATGCGTATGAAATGTTAGTGAAGTCCAAGCGTATGCGTTAGATAAAAGTTAAAAGTCGTAAGTCATAAGCTTATGTCATAAAATTTTCTTTCTGCTTATGTCAGAGAGTGTATGTCGGGAAGCTTTGCTTCCCGTTTTGCGTATTGCGTATTTTTTTAATATAGATTTAGTATTGGAATTAACACGTGTCAGAAAATTCAATTCTTAATTTTGTTCCAGATTTATTACATGAACGTGTCACTCGCCATTGGCAAGATTGGGTGGTGGCCTGTGAATTAATAAACGAAAACCCACAGAACAGTGTCGACTTGCCGTTGCTAGGAAAAATTTGGGCCTGCAGTGAGTTTATTCCAAACACCATGATTCGACATCCTCAGTTGTGGTTTGAATTAGTTCAGAATAAATCTCTTGAATCATCTTTCTCTCTTGAGGACTATCGACAACAGTTGACCAGTCGGCTGGTTGATAGCGCAGAAATAAATGATATAGCGTTAATGAAACAGTTACGGCATTTTCGTGCACAGCAAATGTTGCGTATTGCGTGGCGTGATCTGGCTGACAGTGCTGACACATCAGAAACATTATGTAATTTGACAGACCTCGCGGAAAGCAGCGTTGATATTACACTGGAAACACTCTATCAGGACCAATGTAAAAAACTGGGTATACCTTTAAACTCTCAGGGAGAGGAGCAGCGATTAGTCGTTATTGGAATGGGGAAACTAGGTGGTTATGAATTAAATTTCTCTTCCGATATTGATTTGATATTTTGTTTTGAAGAAGAGGGTGAAATATTCGGTCCACGCTCACTTTCGAATAGCCAGTTTTTTATTAGATTAGGCCAGCGCTTTATTAAAACTTTAAATGATGTAACCGGTGATGGCTTTGTGTTTCGGGTTGATATGCGTTTAAGGCCTTATGGTGATAGTGGCCCATTGGTTATGAGTCAGGCGGCTTTTGAACAATACTACCAGACACAAGGGAGGGACTGGGAAAGGTATGCGATGATAAAAGCTCGTGTTATAGGGGGTGACCGCAAACAGGGGCAGGCCGTAATGGATATGCTTAAGCCCTTTATATACAGGCGATATTTAGATTTCGGGGCATTTGAATCAATACGTGATATGAAAGCGATGATCAATACTGAAATTCGTCGTAAAGGGAATTTGAATAATATTAAATTAGGCTCTGGTGGTATCCGAGAAATTGAATTTATAGGTCAAACTTTTCAATTGTTGCGTGGAGGAAGTGATTCTGACTTACAGACACGGAGTATTCTTGACGTGCTTAAATTACTCGCAGAAAAAAAATATCTGGATACCAAAGAGTCAGAAATACTCGCAACAAGTTATGATTTCTTAAGGCGGCTGGAAAATCGATTGCAGATATATTCAGACGCACAAACGCATTTGTTACCAGATGATCAGAAACAACAAATGAGTATGGCGTTGGCAATGGGCTTTGAAAACTGGGATAGCCTGTTTGAAGCTTGCCAGGCCTGTCGTGAATCGGTGCAGTTTTCGTTTACGCAACTTTTGCATGATTCAGAGTCAGATGCCGATAAGGATGAAGAACAGGAAGAAGATGCAGTACGTTCTATCTGGTTGTATGAACAGGATGAGACAGACGGGATGGCATTACTTAAAAGTACCGGTATCAATGATGCTGTTGCAGTATATAAAATGCTGGATCAATTCAAAAAATCTTCTCAATTAAATGTCATGACGGCAACGGGTAGGCAACGTCTTGATACCTTGATGCCCCAGTTAATTACGGCGATTACTAGTGAAGCAGATCCCGCAGAAGTTTTAAAAAGATTATTAGCACTGTTGCAATCAATTCTGCGTCGTAGTGTGTATTTATCGTTATTAAATGAATATCCGCAGGCTTTAAAACAATTGGTTACATTATTTTCAGCAAGTCCCTGGATTGCGCAGTTACTTAGCCGGTATCCGGTTCTACTGGATGAGTTGTTAGACCCGCGAAATTTGTATCAGGTTTCAAGTAGCTCGAAACTGGAAAAGGAACTTGAGGATTTGTTGCAACGCGTAGGCGATGATGAAGAGCAAGAAATAGAAAACCTGAGAAAATTTAAACAGGCGCAAGTTTTGAAAATTGCTGCAATGGATGTGGCAGGCACACTAGATGTGTTTGAAGTAAGTGAGCAGTTAAGTAATATTGCTGAGGTATTACTGGATAAAGTAATGCGTATGGCCTGGGACTGGATGGTAGCCAAGCATGGTGAACCTGAGTGTTTGGTTGAAGGGCATGCTTACAAACCAACAATGGCGGTTGTTGCGTATGGAAAAATGGGCGGTAGAGAATTAAGTTATAGTTCAGATCTCGATCTGGTTTTCTTGCACGATAGCCAGGGAGAGCAACAGCAGACAGCAGGTGGTCGGGTGTTAGATAACACCAGTTTCTTTGCCCGAATGGCTCAGCGTGTTATCCATCTCCTGAGTTTACAGACCGCGAATGGTCGATTATACGAGACTGATATGCGGCTTCGCCCCGATGGGAATGCGGGCATGCTGGTGAGCAGTATTCATGCATATGAGCGTTATCAGCATGAAAAAGCCTGGACCTGGGAGCATCAGGCCTTGATTAGAGCTAGAATTTTGTGTTCAGGCGAACATTTAAGGGCAGAATTTGATAGAATTCGCCGTTCGATCTTAACGCGCCGCAGGGATGTTGCTACGCTGGCATCTGAGGTTGTTGAAATGCGTGAAAAGATGCGTGAAGCGCTAGGCTCCAAGAATACTGTTGGGCATGCTGCTGGGAAATTTCATATTAAGCAGGATGCAGGTGGCCTGGTAGATATTGAGTTTATTGCTCAGTATGGTGTATTAAGCTGCGCCTCAGAGCACGAGCAGCTTACAAAATTTACAGCCACAAGAAAGATACTTATGCAGCTAGTTGAGTGTGCATTATTAAGCAAAGAGCAGGCACAGTCGTTATTTGATGCATACAGGGATTATCGAACCTGTAGTCACCAACGAGCACTGCAACAGTTAACATCTCTTGTTGAAAGTTCTGAGATAGAAGAACTAAGCGATAAAGTGAAAGAAGTCTGGCAGCATGTATTTGAGAAAAACAGCTGACTTAGATAACTCGCAAAATTAAAGGTGCGGGTTAAAAATATATTTAGGAGAAAGAAGTATGCAGACCATGGCAGATCGCGATGGTGTAATTTGGTTTGACGGGGAGTTAGTTCCCTGGCGCGAAGCTAAGGTACATGTTTTAACTCATACATTGCATTATGGTATGGGGGTATTTGAGGGTGTTCGAGCATACCATGCTGAGCAAGGCACCTCTATTTTTCGTTTAGAAGCTCATACGGACAGATTGTTCGATTCAGCGCATATTATGCGTATGGATATGCCCTATGATAAAGAAGAAATAAACGAGGCGCATCGCCTCGTCGTGCGTGAAAATAATTTAGATTCCGCCTATATCAGACCTATGGCATTTTATGGATCAGAGGGAATGGGTTTACGTGCAGATAATTTAAAAACACATGTAATCGTTGCTGCCTGGGAATGGGGCGCATATTTGGGTGAAGAAAACCTGAAAAAGGGATTAAGAATTCATACGTCTTCTTATACTCGACACCATGTAAACATCAGCATGACTAAAGCAAAAGCGAACGGTCATTATATTAATTCAATGCTGGCATTGCAGGAAGCAATTAGTGACGGCTATGATGAAGCTATGTTGCTAGATAATGAAGGATATGTAGCTGAAGGTAGTGGCGAAAATATTTTCATAGTTAAAAATGGCGTGATTTATACACCAGACTTAACATCTGCACTTAATGGTATTACCAGAAATACAATATTCAGATTTTGTAAAGATCTGGGTATTGAAATTGTAGAAAAACGTATTACTCGAGACGAAGTTTATATTGCGGATGAAGCATTCTTTACAGGTACAGCCGCTGAAGTTACGCCAATACGTGAAGTGGATAATCGAATCATAGGTGCAGGTGCCCGTGGCCCGGTTACTGAAAAGTTACAAACGCTATATTTTGATGTGGTTCATGGCAGAAAAATTATTGAAGATAACTGGTTAACGACCGTTAAATAGTGGACTCCCTGGTGGAGTCCTTTTTATATTAGTGTAATTAAACGAGTATAACTTTAAAGAGAAAAAAGATGGCAGTCCAGGAAAGTTTATCGACACCGAATACAAAAAACAGTTATGAAGTAACTCAGGATGATACTCCTGTACACTGCCCCATGCCTGGAAGCAGTTTATGGAATTCTCATCCACAGGTGTTTATCGCCTTTGATAAAAATGGCGATGGTAAATGTCCATATTGTGGGGCTGAATATCATTTAAAAGAAAAAGAGTAAATCGGATTAGTACGAAAAAATATTTATAAAAAGCTTATGTAATATATATAAGTGACTTGTTTAGAATCTGTAATATTTTAATTTTTTACGCATTTGTAGCTTACGGCCTAGATTTAAAGGTTTAGATTTTAAATCGCTATTATCAGAATATAAAAAGTTTTCTGTTGCATCCAGGATGCGTTCTGCTGATTTTCCATCTCGAAGGGGGTGGATTTTTAAAGCGTAGCCTTCAATTTCTTTCATTAACTCATCAGGTCGAGATAAAGCCTTATCCAGTGCGGGTTCAATTTGTTCAATAGTCTGCACATTAATCAAGTGTGGCCCGGGTACGGAAGTATTAAAGGTGACAACGGGTTTATTAAGTAACAGATACTCAATAAAAATTGAAGAAGTATCACATAGCATAGCATCAGCGGCGTATAGCATGGGGATTATTTCTTCTCCGGGTTCAATAAAAGTAAGGTGCTCGCTTTTTATATCTCGATAAAGCTTTATAACTTCCGGGTCTGATTTAGGGTGTAAAGTAACTAACCAGTGCCACTTGCCTGAAGCCGCCATATTTTTTATGCTTTCAATTAATGCAGGGGCTGAGGTAAGTTTTGGGCTAAAAGTTGAAGCATAAAATATAACAGGTTTGTTTGTAATGATCTTATCTTTAAGCTTATTTGCATCTTTACAGTTGAACATGGGGTCAAGCTTGGACCAGCCAGTCTCGGCTACTTTGAAATAACCGTATTCCGAGGCTAGTTTTTGAAAAGGTAGGGTTGTATCGGGACCTTGGGTACAATAAAGGTCGAAATGGCCTCTAATTCGAAAATGGTCCTGGCTGCTGTTGGCTCGCTTGCCTACGTTAAAACCGTGAAAAACCTCAACTTTAATGCCAGGAAAAAAATCAGGCACCCAGTTTGTAGGTACAAAAACGGCGTCTGCTTTAAAATTTTGTACTTCTTCAACAGTGCTTAGTAGAGGTGCATCCTCTTTTGTTAGATAGTTAGGTATTTTATGTATATACCAGGCAACTTTATCACCGCGTTGGAGTATCGCTTCCTGAAGCGGGCGTAATATTGGATAGCTATATAGTTGTTCGGCAAAAAGCAGGTATTTTTTCATGGTCATGAGTATAATACGATTAACAGGCAGGTGGTATAGGCTATTGAAACAGTCGTTATGAATTATGAAGGCTAATTACAGCCTGGATAAAATATGAAGTCAAAAATATCAGTAACCATTATATGTAAAAATGAAGAGAGCAGAATAAGACGATGTCTTGAGTCGGTTTCCTGGGTTGATGAGATTGTTGTAGTTGATTCAGGTAGTACCGATAAAACGCTGGATATTGTTGCCGAATATACCGATAAAATATATAGCAATACAGAATGGCCTGGTTTTGGTTTGCAAAAAAGACTTGCGGTTGAGAAAGCAAGTAACGACTGGGTGTTGGCGTTAGATTCAGACGAAGTAGTGAGTGAGACGCTCAGAGATGAAATCATAAAATTGTTGCCCAATATAAATGAAGAGTCTGTTTACCGTATAAACCGCTTAACTAATTTCTGTAATAAGTTTATATACCATAGTGGCTGGCATCCGGATAAGATTGTTCGTTTATTTAACAAAAAACATTTCACGTATAATGATAAATATGTTCATGAAACCGTCGATTGCAAAGGCGCAAAAAAAGTTGATTTGCAGGGTAAGTTATATCATTACACTTTTGAATCATTAGAAGAGTATATGAATAAAAGAAATGGTTACGCAAAAGCATGGGCGGATAGCCAATATAAGAAAGGACGGAAAACATCAACGTTAGAAATTATAGGGCGTTCATTTTTTGCATTTATTCGTCACTATATTATACGGTTAGGCTTGCTTGACGGTTATCACGGATTTTTAATTTCAGTTATACAGATGCAATATACGTTTAATAAATATAATTTTCTTAAATTCAGGTATGAATCTAAGGGATAAGAAAGAGAAGAGTTAATGAGTTTGATTAGATATTTTAATAAATTTCGTAGAGAGTTATATAAGCCATTATCTAAAATTTGTTTAAAGCAGGCGAAAACAAATTATTTTGGTTTAAAACTGAATGTGCCTATTTTGCATGGCCTGGGAGCTGGGTTTCTGGTTCCTGATGATAAATGGATGTCAGATTGTCTCGCTGTTTTTTTAAAACAAAAGCAGGGCACTGTTGTCGATATCGGTGTGAATATTGGTTTGTACATGGTCAAGTTAAAAGCGCTTGATCAACAACGTGACTATATTGGCTTTGAGCCGAATGCAGTGTGTAATTACTATACACAAGAATTAATCAGATCAAATAATTTTCAGAATGTTCGAGTTTTACCTTTTGCATTATCAGATAAAAAAGAACTGAGAACTTTTTATATCAGAAGAAAGGCCGACAAAATGGGATCGTTAAATGATTACGCCCGCTTTGGAGAAACAGATAAATTCGCTTTTGATTTGTTTACCTTTCCAGCGGATGAGTTCTTTGAAATGTTGGCGCCTGAAGCATTATGTGCTTTTAAAATAGATGTTGAAGGGGCTGAGTTAGAAGTGTTGCGTGGCCTGCAAGGAACAATTTCAAAATATAAGCCTTACCTGTTTTGTGAAATATGGCAGCTACCAGAAAAAGATCATCCTACATATGAAGAAAAACTAAAGAGATTAAAGTTAATACGTGAGCTTATGCAAAGCGTTGATTATAAAATATTAGGCGTTTCTTCAAAATCACCGTCTGATGTTAATGTGTTGAATACTTTGGAGAGCTTTGATGGCAGTCATCGTAGAGATTATATACTGGTGCATGAGTCTGAAGCAGATGAGTTGTGTATTGAGTTAAGAAAAATTTAAATTAAATATTTATGTATTCAACCATAAACCACCCCAGTAAAATATGTATATTACGCCTCTCAGCCATTGGTGATGTTACACATATTTTACCTGTTATTAGATCTATACAGCAGCAATGGCCTGATACCGAAATTACCTGGGTTTGCGGGAAATTTGAATATAAATTTTTAAAAATTATTAATGGCATAAAATTTATTATTTTTGATAAGAACAATGGCTTAAAAGAATATAAAAATCTGTGGACCGCACTTAGAAATGAGCGTTTTGATGTGTTATTACAAATGCAGGTTGCAGCAAGGGCAAATATTGCAAGTTTAGGTATTAAGGCCGATGTGAAACTCGGTTGGGATAAAGAAAGATCAAGAGACTTTCACCAGTTTTTTATAAACAAGCATATAAAATATGAAAATCAGCAGCATCAGGTGCAGGGTTTTTTATCTTTTGCAAGGGCGCTAGGGTTACAGGTTGATGCTCCCATATGGAATGTGCCCGTTTCAGATAAAGCTAAGTTATTTGCAGATCAATATATTGAGAAAAATAAACCAGTATTGGTTATATCTGCGTGTTCGAGTCATAAATTAAGAAACTGGTTTTCTGATCGTTATGCAAAACTTGCTGACTATGCAATTAATCAATATGGTATGCAGGTTATTTTGAGTGGTGGGCCCTCAGAGTTAGAGCTCAGTATGGCCCGTGATATAACATCTAATATGCAAAATCATGCTTTAAATTTGGTAGGAAAAGATACTTTGGAACAGTTGGTTGGGTTGTTAAGCAAGGCCACAGTTGTTGTATCGCCAGATTCGGGTCCGGCACATATGGCAAATGCTCTGGCCGTGCCTGTGATTGGTTTATATGCATGCACCTGGAGTAAACGAAGTGGCCCTTATAATTTTTTAGATTATTGTGTAGATAAATTTGAAGAGGCAGCTGAAAAATTTTTAAATAAATCAGCTAATGACTTACGTTGGGGAACAAAAATTGAAATGCCCGGTGTAATGGAATTGATTGAGGTTGCAGATGTTTGTGAAAAGCTTGACCAGGTGATGAAAAATAACAATATCGAAAAACTAAAATAGTTTCTTATTTGTTTATTAAGTATTCAAAGTAATCTATATATTGCTCAACTGTTTTACTGTGAGACATTTTATCAAGTAAAACTTTTGGGCTATTTTCAGAGAGCGACTTTAATAATTCTGGCGACTCATAAAGTTCTTCTACCTTCTTTGCTATAGCATCAGAATCACCAACAGCGACAATACAGCCATTTATTCCGTCATCTATAATTTCCATGCTTCCAGGGTTGGCAGAAGCAACAACAGGCGTGCCGTAAGCCATTGACTCAAGCACTACACGGGGTAGGCCTTCACCAGAAATAGATGGTTGTATCAGGATGTTACTTGCTGATATAAGTTCTGGTGCATCATTTCTGTAACCTGCAAGATGTATTCTTTGTTTCATACTGCTGTTATTTATCAAACTTTTATATGGTTCTTTATCCATGCCATTACCAACCAGTAAAAGGTGAAAGTTTTTAATATCTGCAAGTTTATTGGTTGCTTGTAGTGCGATATGAATACCTTTGTGTGGCCGGGCATTGGTTACACAGATAGCGGTAAAGTCATTCTGTTTAATTCCAAACTCACTTAAATCAGCAGGTTTTTTATCATACCAGCTTAAATCATGACCCTTGTATATAGAGATGATTTTTTTATTCTTTAGTACTTTTTTTGATGCCACATAGTTATATACATATTTTGAAACACAAATAATACCGTTTACTCTTGGGTGTAGCGTGCCAAGATAACTGCCAGGGTCATGCCAGTATAAACCACTGGCTGTACCGCGATAGGCCACTAACTTAGCGGCTGTGCCAATACATGCAAATGCTGCATTAGGTATAGATTTGGAGTTTGTCGCGTAAACGATATCAATAGATTTTTGTTTTATCGTTGCTCGTATTAATCGAATAGAACTGATGCTTATTTTTTTTGTTATAGGTTGTTCGATAACATCTATTTTATTATCTAGAAATAATTTTTTATATGGCGCGTTTTCATGGGTGATGATTGAAATATTATGTCCTGCTTTCGCAAGGCTTATGTATATTTCGTGTTCAGGTCTAAGGCTATTAAAGGAACAGTCGCTAGATGTGCAGGCCAAAATATTCATCGTTAAATCTTTTCAGCTGTAACAGTCAGTAACCATACAACACCATTAGCTTTAGCTTCATTTATCTGATTTTCAGGGTAACTGGTAATTTCAACTGGCCAGTCATTAAATTCGTTCTGGCTTGGTGTGTATCGAGGCAGAGGTGAATAGTCTTCGCGCCATTTCTCTATATGAACATTTTTCCACTGGTCTTGGGAAAATAATGATCTAACTTTATCTACATCACCCATGATAAACATTTCATTGCCATGAAAATGTACCGGGGCGTCAAGATAAACAGTTCCACCGGGTTTTAGTACTCTACTAATTTCTGCTATGCATTCAGGGTAAGAAGAGGGTTCACGTACACCACCTGCTTTTTGTCCCCAGTGTTCAATAGACTGTACGGCGAAAACCATATCAAATGTTTTGTCTGGAAATGGAACGTGAGTTGCGTGCCCATAGCCACCTTTACCAATAACAGGTGTTTCATTTTCAGGGCGTCTTGGTTCTACACCCGTCCAGGTTCCACCACTGCGTTGAATTAGTTTTTTTGCAAGTTTGAAGCGTCCAAAACCAATCTCAAGTACATCTTTGTCTTTGCAATCAAAAAAGTGAGCCTCAATGCTTGAAACAACGCATTTACGTAATGGCGTACCAAAGTTGATGTTACATGCTTGTTTTTTCTCACTAAAACTGGGGCACTTTGCACATGAAATTACACGGCAGCCGTCAATGTCCGTCCAATACTGATGATTCCATTTACTTGCACATGTTTTTGGATTTATTCTTAAACTGTGCCAGCGTTTGAGTAGTGATTCTTTTTTTGAGTGCATGAGAGGAGGGGCTATGTATAGTCCTGATAAGATTTTTCTTCAACAATATCAGACTTTAGATAAAGGTTGATGCGCTTTTTCACATCTGCTCGTTGGTCATTTGTTACGTAAACACTGCGAGCTAGTTCAATAAAGCGAGTTTCAAAGCGCTTATCACGTTCTTCGTCACGAACATCATCCTCAATAACCCACAGTGTTTCATTAATTGCCTTCATTTCGGAGCGCATGGCTTTAATTTCATTATCTTCGGTAACAGCATCTGCCCAGACATTATTAAGCATGGTTAGCTCTTTATTTACATTAGCTTTTTTTTCGACAGACTCGATCCGTTCTGATTTAATTTCCAGAATAGTTATTTTATCGAGCAGTTCACCAGGAGAGATTGGGATAAGTATTTGATTCATAATGATACTTTAGAATTAAAAAATGATGAACCTATTATAAGTGTAATTATATATGGATGCCAATATCATACAGAGCCGTTGACATTAATTTATGGAAAAATCATGAGTTTAGAGAGTTATATCACTCGTATCGGGTTTTTTGATTGTTTTTACCCACGGCTGTATCAATATTAATGTAAATGTAAATGCAGGGAAAGGCCTGAAGCCGGGACTTAAGGTAAGGCTGATCACATAATCGAAAAGGACTGTTTATTGTACTCAAAAAAGTGAAAATGCTAAATAAACCAAGACAGCATATTCGAGAGTGTATATTAGGTGCTATGTGAAGATAATGTTATCGCTCTAGCTGCCGATGTTACCTGTTTGAGTGCAGTTGGTACTATATGATGTTATTGAAATGATAGGCGCATTCGTTATCAATTAATACTAGATTACTGAATGTTTATAACTTATCAGACTTTATAACTATCATTTTTTCAATTTGCATATCTTTAAATGTATGAGGTATACCACCTACTCCCATACCTGAATGACGTAGTCCGGCAAACGGCATCCAGTCAACGCGAAAAGCAGTAAAGTCATTAACCATAACGGCGGATGCGTTTAGTTGCTTGTAAGCGTGCATAGCGGTATTTAAGTTAGAGGTGTAAACGGCTGCCTGAAAAGAAACATCGAGTGAGTTTGCACGTTTAATAGCATCATTTATATCTTCGTATTCATAAACACAAATAACGGGACCAAAAATTTCTTTGCAAGTGACAGATGTGTTTTCAGGCGGATTAAATAATACGGTTGGTGAATAACAACTATCTGAAATTTTTTCTGCGCCAGAGATTTTTTCAGCTCCATCGCTTATTGCTTCTTCTACCCATTCGTTGATACGGTCAGTTTCTGAGTGTCTAATAATAGGGCCGACATCGGTTTCAGCCAAAGTCGGGTCGCCTACTATCATGTTGTTTCCCAGTTCTGCGATTTTTTCCGCTACCTGTCTGGCAATGCTTTTCTCAGCAAACACCCGCTGAACAGAAACACATACCTGTCCCGCATGATAGAAACCACCTTTAGCCAGCATCGGTAACGCATTCTCCAGGTCGGCATCAGCTTCTACTATAACCGGAGCAACACCGCCATGCTCTAATGCGCATCTCGCTCCAGGGGCCAGTTTTGAGCGTAACATCCAGCCAATTTTTGCGCTGCCTATAAAACTGAAAAAGCCAACCCGGTTGTCTGTTACCAGAGCTTCAGCAACGGCATGGCTTTGTGGTGTTACCACCTGTGCCCACTCCTCAGGTAAACCTGCCTGATGAAAGAGTTTTACTAACTCATAACAGGAAAGCGGGGTATCATCGGCCGGTTTTACTATTACCGGGCAACCAGATGCTACTGCTGGCCCAACCTGATGAACTATCAGGTTGATAGGGTGATTAAATGCACTAACAGCAACAACAACACCAATTGGCTCGTGTGATGTAAATGCCAGGCGGTTCATTGAGGCGGCATTCAATCCCATTGGAATTTCTTCACCGTGATTATTGCGAATGCACTCTATACAATTATTAATACCATCAATCGCGCGTGCCATTTCAGCTTTGGTATCGTTCAGGGGTTTACCCCCCTCCTGAGCTGAAATAAGAATTAAACGATCAGCGTTCTCTTCCATTAAGTGAGACAAGCGAGTCAGAATTTCAATTCGTTGATCAGCACTTAACCACTTTGATCTGTCATTATATAAACGGCTAGCTGTACTTAATGCAAGGTCAATAGCATCTGCATCAACCTGATCCACGGTAGCAATTAACTGGTTATCAAAAGGCGCTGTTACGTTTAGTTTGCCACTGGCTTTAACACTACCCGCTATCAAATTGTTATAGTGTGAACTCATTTTATTCCTTAACGCTGAATTAGCATTCTATTTAGCAATGACCATTAGATTACGCTGGATAGTCTGTAATGGTTGATTTTTAAATCGGACAGGCAATATCACCCAGGCGCTCTGTCAGTATCATATTTTCACGGTAATCGATAGGCACCACTACCAGACTTGGACCGTCTTCTTTAAAAGCGGCCTCAAGTGTGCTTTTAATATCAGAAGATTTTTTAATACTATGTCCATTCCAGCCAAACGCTTCGGCCAATTGCATCCAGTTTGGGTTGTCAAAGGCTAAATCAGTGTGTCGGCCAAACTGGCTTTGTTGTTTCCATGCAATTAAGCCATATTCATTATCTTCCCAGACCATAACAACACAGTTTACGTTCAGGCGTTTAGCGGTTTCCATCTCCTGTACATTCATCATAAAACCCGCATCACCACATACAGCTAATACGCGCTTATCTGGATGTACCATTGCGGCGGCTATTGCGCCAGGAAGTGCAAAGCCCATTGAGCAGAATCCATTAGGTATTAAACAGGTGTTTGGTTCATGGCATTGATAATGTCTGGCGACCCACATTTTATGCGCGCCAACATCAGATAACATTATGTCGTGAGGTCCCATAACTTCACGTGCATCCCATAAAACTTTTTGAGGTTTTATAACATCATTGGCATCATCATCTTTGTACATGGCCAGTTCCTGATGCATTTGTTCACGTGTAGCCTTTTGCTGGCTTAAGTCATAACTTAAGGCTCCATCTTTTTCTATTCGATCAAGTAACATGGTTATGGTTTGAGCCATATCACCAATTAGCTCAACTTCTGGGTGGTAGTGAGCATCTATTTCAGCAGGGTGAAAATCAGCATGAATGATATGTTTATCACCGTCCTTATTCCAGAGGTTTGGGTGGTATTCAACCATGTCGTAACCGAAGGCCAGTACAAGGTCTGATGCATCAACAGCACAGGCGACTACGTCTTTAGCCTGTAAACCAATGGTGTAAAGGCAATAATCTGCATCCATATCAACGCTGCCTTTACCCATAAAAGTGCTAACAACACCAATACCCGTAGATTCACAGAAACGCCTTAATTGTTCACTGGTACGGCGTCTAATGCAGCCATTACCGGCGAGTATTATGGGACGTTTAGCTTTTTTAAGCATTTCATAGGCTTCATCAATGATCTTATTGTCTGGGCCAGGTCTGCGGAATCGGCGAGGTGGTATAGGTTTGGTTGTTGTTTGTAGCTTTGCTATATCTTCAGGTAACTCAATTAATACTGCTCCAGGCTTTTCAGAACGAGCAACACGTACCGCTTTACGAATGATTTCAGGGATATTGTCCTGATGTAAGATGCTGGTTGCCCATTTTGTAACAGGTGTATACATTGTGACTACATCCATCACCTGATGCGATTCCTTATGAAGTCGTTGGGATGACCCCTGGCCTGTGAGTACTAACATTGGTGCATGGTCCATATTTGAGTCGGCCACGCCAGTAATAAGGTTGGTTGCACCTGGACCTAATGTACCTAAACAGCATGCGGGGTTACCGGTTAAGCGCCCGTAAATTTCGGCCATAAATGCAGCGCCCTGCTCATGACGGCATAAAATGAATTTAATCTTCTTAGATTTCTCCAGTGATAACATAAAATCGGCATTTTCCTCGCCTGGAACACCGTATATGTATTCAATTCCTTCTTCTTCAAGACATTTCACAAATAGATCAGATGCTTTCATTTTAAGTTTCCGCTGTTTTTGGGATTAAATTAAGTGTAGTTCATATAAGCAGAATAATTAATGTATATGAAATGATTTTAGTCCCCATAACCATTGTTAAAAAAGGGTTTAATAAACTGGAAATCTATCAATGAAGTTTGTATTTAAGTTGTTTCATGCTTTGTACTATCATGAGGGTCGTTAGAAAAGATGCATGCAATTTCAAGCTCCCCTATATAATGATAACCCTGTAAATAATCTATACCCGTAATATCAGTGTTTTTTACCTTCATCTCCTTCAACTTGTTCGGCAATTATTTTTGAATTTAGTTCATGAATAATTGATCAATTAATTGTTTTGAGCAGAGGTTGTCCGAAAGTATATGCTGTACAAGATTTAACAAAATGATGTTTAATTCTGGCAAAGGAAAACCTCATATTATATGGAAATACTTTTTTGTGCTTTTATATGACTTTAAGCAATAGCGTCGAGTATAAAGTGGATTTGGGATAAGTAGTTATTGTTTGATTCCAATACCCTTATTGAGCAAGTGCATGGCATAGAGAAAAAATACAATAGTAAATCCAATAATTATCAAAATAGCGGTGGTAGTATCAGTGTCACTTGTACCGATCATGCCGTACCGAAAGGAACTAATCATATAAAGAATAGGGTTTGCCAAAGAAAGCGTCTGCCAAAAATCGGGTAACATATCAATTGAATAGAAAATACCGCCTAAATAAGTTAGTGGCGTTAGAACAAATGTAGGGATGATGCTGATGTCATCAAAGCTATTGGCATATATTGCGTTTATAAAGCCCGCAATGGAAAATAATGTTGCAGTTAATGTAAATACTAACAGGCTTAGCGTATAGCTGTGTACTCGGATGTCAGAAAAATACATTGCGACTAAGGTTACAACTATCCCGACTATAATGCCTCTTGCGACACCTCCTGCAACATAACCAACTAAAATTAAATAGTTGGGAGTGGGTGAGACAAGTAATTCTTCAATGCTTTTCTGGAACTTCGCGCTATAAAATGAAGACACAACGTTACCATAGGAATTAGTTATGACGGCCATTAAAATTAATCCGGGAACAATATAGTCCATGTACTTATAGCCATTTATGTCACCAATTTGAGAACCAATAAGATTACCAAAAATAACAAAATAAAGTGCAGTGGTGATTGCCGGGGGTAAAACGGTTTGTATCCAGATACGAATAAATCGAAGATACTCCTTAATGATAATAGTTTTTAAGGCATTATATTTTTCAGACCAGCTCATACTTGGTTATCCGCCTAAATTTTCAGTTTGTGATGTTTGTTGTAATGTTTCAATTAGATCAGAGTTGTGTCTGTTTTTGTCAACCAGGCACATGAAGAGTTGCTCAAGTCTATTGGTCTTGTTGCGCATGCTTAATACCTGAATACCCTCATCAGTAAGCAGTTTAAATAAGTGATTAAACTGCATTTTTTCATGGATACTAATTTCCAGTGTATTTTCATCAAGCATGTGAATATCAAAAGGAGCGAGGTCTTTGCTTTTCAGGTTATGGTTATCATTTATTGGAGACTGTAAATAGAGTATAAAGGTTTCCGTATTTAACTGGCTTAAAAGCGCCTTCATACTAGTGTCTTCAATAGTGTAACCATGATCAATAATGGCTATGTTTTTACACAAGCTTTCGGCTTCTTCAAGATAGTGAGTCGTCAGTATAATAGTTGTACCCTGATTATTAATTTTAGTTAGAAACGCCCACATTGAACGGCGAATCTCTATATCAACCCCAGCTGTAGGTTCGTCTAATATAAGTAATTTAGGATGATGTATGAGTGCCCGTGCAATCATTAAACGGCGTTTCATGCCACCAGATAATTCACGTGCCATATCATTACGTTTATCCCATAATTCTAATTGCTTTAAATAAGTTTCGGCCCGTTCGTATGCCTGTGCTCTGGGAATGCCATAATACCCCCCCTGATTTACAAGAATTTCAATGACGCGTTCAAACTGGTTAAAATTAAACTCCTGTGGAACCAGGCCTATACATGATTTTGCCTGTGCCTGATGAGTATCGTAATCATAGCCAAAAATTTTAACGCTACCGGATGATTTGTTTACCAGCCCAGATACTATGCCTATTGTGGTTGATTTCCCTGCGCCATTTGAGCCAAGTAGAGCAAAGAAATCTCCCTCCTTAACCCTTAGGTCTACACCCTTAAGTGCCTGTGTTCCATTTTTATAGGTTTTCTGTAAATGGTTGATTTCTAAGGCATACATAATCTTAAGGCTGGCTCGTTAGTTTGAATTAGCTAGTGATTATATATGACAGCTAACCGCTTATCAGGTATAACTTGAAAAAAAGCTTAAAAAATAATACGATTGTCTAATATTTGACTATGCTCTATTCATGAGTTTAATGTGTTGCTATTCATATAGAATAATCTTATTTAAATACAAAGTATCAGTGATAAACAGGTAAAACTATGGGAACGAAAGGTTCAGCAAACCGCCAACGAATCGTTGATGCCGCTGACCATCTTTTTTATTCACGAGGTTATAATCAAACTTCATTTAGTGATATTTCAGATGAAACAGGTATTCCGCGAGGTAATTTTTATTACTACTTTAAAACTAAAGAAGATATTTTGGCTGCAGTAGTTGATGCGCGTTTGCTTGAATTTAAAACCATGTTAAAAAGTTGTGAAGAAGAAACTTCAGACCCGTTGCAACGTTTGCATGCGCTGACTCGTTTTCCATTAAATCATGAGGCTCAGGTGTTGCAGTATGGATGTCCGATTGGTTCATTGAGCTCAGAGCTGGTTAAAGAGCAGGATACAGAAATATCTCAGGTGCGTTTAACGGCGGTGTTTGATTTACTGAAAGGCTGGATAGAAGAGCAGCTTAATAAATTGGGACAAAGTAATCGTAGCGAGGATGTGGCCAAAGATTTGTTGGCTAAAATGCAGGGTATTATACTTATTGCAAACGTTTATAAGGATGCGCCATTTTTACACAGAAGTATTGATGATTTACAAAACTGGCTAAATAAAACGTTAAGTAACTAACCGGATATTTTTTATGAGTCAAGTTATTGAATACTCCAATCCTTATGTGAAACTATTTAAAGAAGGTCGCTTCGAATCATTGATGCGCTGGCAACAGCTTGAAGACTTCTGGAATACATTGCGTCCCCAGATAGACGATAGTTGGTATATTTATGCAATTGGTGAAGAAGCCCCGCTGGTAACCAGTAGTAAAGAAAATGTATTGAGTTTTATTACTGAAATAGACCAGTTACTTCATGAAGAACACGAGGAATCTTATTGCGGTATCGTTTATGCTGATAATCATCAAAGTCCGAATTTTATAAAAATATTTGATCCTAATAATTTAGGTGTGAGTTGTGGTTTTAGTGAAAACCCGCCTTTGCCTGGATGGGTGATGTCAAAAATGAAACCGGTTGATTTGCAAGACGCACTACAGCCCGCTAATAATCGTCGCCGATGGTGGCAAAATATTTTTGCTTAATTGCATGCATATTTTATAGAAAGCCAACTAATTCGGCGTGTAGTCCAAAGTTATTCACAGCATGTAATAAGTTTTTTGGTGTAGTAGCATCTAAATCGTATTCAACAATCATTAAATGCGGCTGTGTGCCGTGATAGCCTAAACCCACCACGCCTGTTAGGTCTCGCATCTGAGATTCAAGAATTGTTTGTTCTTTTGAATTAAGATTTTCATCGATATGAAGCATTATATCTGACATGTGAATATCCATAACACTCTCCGTTATGTCTAAAATACACTATGTATAATTCTATTATTTTGAGGGTGCTTTATCCAAATAAATCTATTTATAGCTTGCGCTTGATAAGAAAAAATTATTAGAGGATGTTGTTAAGTAAACAAGCTGTCTTCGAGTGCTTGGTAATAAAGGAGCCTTAAAATATAAGGCTCCTTATTACAGATAAGCTTTGTACTAAAGCATAAATCTTTTGCGTAACAGATGATCAACACTTGCGCGACCAGCACCGAAAAACAATAAAGGCAATAACATGATGAAGTAAGTTGCAGCAAACTCAATGCCATTTTTTAGTACTGTGATGCTTCCTGCACTAGTTAGCCACGCGTAATTACCATGTTCTTCTAAAAGGTTGCGGGCAGCATCACGACGGTGCACTGCATCTTGAATTAAATCCATACGCCATTCCCAGGGAACGGTGAGGGTTGTTTCTGGTAGGGCGTGCCAGCCATTTCCCCAGTGAGCGGTGGTGGCAGCAACGAGCATAGTGACCATAAGAGGAATTGAAAACCATCGAGTGGCAAGCCCGATTAAAATGGCTATGCCGCCAAAAAATTCAGTAGAGCCTGCCAAAAATGCCATTAAATCGGGTAAAGGTAAGCCTAAATGCTCACCAAAATAATAAGCCGTACTTTCCAGGTCGTTTAACTTTCCCCACCCAGCTAAAATAAAAATAGGTGCTAAATAAATTCTTATTAATAAGGGAGCTGTGAAATCAAGTAGCTTTATTTTTTCAATAAAGAAGGCATGAGTATCTGCCATTATGTCTATTAGCTTGTTCATCTGGTGGCCTTTTTATATATTTATTATCTCTGATTGACTCATGCAGCAGATTTAAGTTCATATTAGTTGTCTTTCGATTGTCCAGGGTATATTTCTCGCAGTGATTTTGAGCGACCACTTGTTTGCACAATACGGGCATGGTCTCGGTTGAATTCGCGGGGCGATTTTACGCCACAGGAGTGACCAATTACCCCAACCTCATGGATAATGTTTTGGATGTAATGAGTTACTCGCCATGATTTCTGGGTGTGTACCAGGCCGCGTTGAAGCTTCTTGTTATGAGTGGTGATGCCAGTTGGACACGTGTTTTTATCACACTGTAATGCCTGTATGCAGCCAAGAGCAAACATAAAACCTCTGGCGGTAACGATAAAGTCGGCGCCCATACACAGTGCCCATGCAACCTCTGCAGGGGTAATAAGCTTGCCAGAGGCAATGACTTTTACTCGATCACGCAGGCCATAATGCTCCAATTTATCAATTACTAAAGGCAAGCTTTCCTGAATGGGGAGACCAACATAATCGATCAAACTCATGGGGGCTGCACCGGTACCACCAGTTGAACTGTCGATAGTTATAAAATCTGGTGCGTACTCCAGGCCACGTTCATTGATTTGTTTACATAACTCATCAATCCATCCATAAGCGCCAATAACAACTTTAAACCCGACTGGCTTTCCGGTTACGCTACGTATGTGATGAATCATATTTAATAAGTCATCGTTTGAGTTTATGTCAGGGTGACGATTAGGGCTTATTGAATCCTGACCCTCAGGGATACCCCGTATAGCGGCAATCTCAGCTGTGACTTTTTCTCCTGGAAGTATTCCTCCTTTACCGGGTTTAGCGCCCTGGCTGAGTTTAATTTCAAACATTCTAACTTGTTCAATTGCCGCGAGCTCTTTTAATCTTTGATCAGAAAGGTTGCCATTTTCGTCTCTAACGCCGTACTTTGCGGTACCGATTTGAAATACAATATCAGCGCCACCGTCGAGATGGTAGGGTGATAAGCCACCTTCACCAGTATTTATCCATGCATCGGCTTTACGCGCACCATGAGAGAGAGAAACAACGGCTGGTTTTGAAAGCGCTCCATAGCTCATACCGGAAATATTAAAAATTGAAGCAGTAGTAAAAGGGTGTTCGCAATTTTCGCCAATGGTAACTGGCTTAGGAACAACCGCATCTTTTCCCAATGTCGGAAACGGGCAATTGACAAATATTACTGTACCAGCGGGTTTTAGATCTCGGGTCGAACCAAAAGCGACGGTATTACTTATGTTTTTTGCCGCTCTATAAACCCAGGAGCGTTCAGCTCGGTTAAACGGCAACTCTTCTCGATCCATGGTGAAAAAATACTGTCGAAAGAAGGTTCCCAGGTGCTCAAACCAGTATCTGAATCGACCAATGACAGGGTAGTTACGGCGAATAGCATGTACAGTCTGATTTCTATCTATTATGTAAATAACAATTATGAAAATTGCACCTGCGCCAATTGAAGTTACAAATAATATGGCAAGAATTTGTAGTACGCTCTGGAAGAAAGGCAGTTCAGTCATATGTCTTCATCTTAGTTATTAGAGTTGTATATATAAAATAGCAGTAATCATTAGTTTTTGCTGACATGTCTTGTTTTGCTCTAAAGGGCAGGCGTTGGTAGCTATCTGAATTTGAGGCAAATAAAAAAGGCCCCGATATCGGGGCCTTTTTAAGTGAATACTGAGTGAACAGATTCGTAAGTGTTTAAGTTTCGGTATTAATTACCGCCACATTTACCTTCACCACACTTAGATTTTTTCTTGCTGTCGCCGCATTTACCTTTTTTCTTGCTGTCACCGCATTTGCCTTCGCCACATTTACCTTTTTTCTTGCTGTCGCCGCATTTGCCTTCGCCACATTTACCTTTTTTCTTGCTGTCGCCACACTTTCCTTCACCGCATTTACCTTTTTCAGCTACAGTGATTTGCTCAGCATCTATGTTGCTCATACCAAATGGGTTTTCTGCTGCGCTAGTTATTGGGCTGAATGCCATTACAAATAAAAAGCTCAATGCTGCAATAAGAGATTTGTTGAATAATTTAGTCATCTTTTTATACCTTCTGGGTTGGTTTTTATTCAGATCATTCGTTATATGTGAATACGAGTATAAAACTTCGCATGCGCAACAAACCAATGTTCTTAAGTTTACGGCCTGAGTCTATCCTGAATTATTCAGAAAGAACATAAAATTAGGCACATGATTTAACTACAAGTTCACATTTTTTAGCTTTGGGTAAACTTAGACACTAAATATAAGGCAAGTTCAAAATATGTTTAAATATAATTAGAATATTAGCAAAATTTAATGCAGAACTGTTAAACGTTTAAAAGCTTTTTAAGTGACTGGAGATATCTGGCATCATCAGGTGGAGTATTATTTGTTTGAGCGGACCACATAGCTTCTGCCAGGCATTCAATCATGCTGTGTTCAGCATCATGGCTCGAGCCTTTTTTATTTACCAGTTGTGTATAAATATCTGTTATACCAGCAGGGCGATTTGTTGTTAGTTGATCACGTAGCCCCAGATGTAAACCCATATGTAAAAATGGATTAGTTTGCCCAACTTCAGGCAAGAAATCTTTATCTAGTTGAGTTACAAAATCATGGTATTCCGGATGCTCTTTAATTACATCGGTAATTTGTATTTCAAGTGGAGTTAGTATTTTTTGTTGCTGGAATTTTTCCCAGGCATCTTTATACATTTGTCTTAATTGATTTCGGTCATTTCCAAACATGTAGAGTATTTTCCATGATTAAATTAAAAGAGAATAAATATAATATTATCAGTCAATGTTTTTTTGTTTGAACTCACAAAGATCTTCAATTATACAGGAACCGCAGCGAGGACTTCGTGCAATGCAGGTATATCTGCCATGTAAAATCAGCCAGTGATGTGCATCGAGTAAAAATTCTTTCGGTACGAACTTTAATAATTTTTTCTCTACTTCAAGAACTGTTTTTCCGGGGGCAATTTTAGTGCGATTAGAAACCCGAAAAATATGAGTGTCTACTGCAATAGTGGGGTGACCAAACGCGGTATTACGAATAACATTTGCTGTTTTTCTTCCAACGCCAGCCAGCGCTTCAAGTGCCTGTTGGTCGTCAGGTACTTCAGAGTTGTATTGCTCAATTAGTATTTTACAGGTTTTAATAATATTTGCGGCTTTAGTATTAAATAAGCCTATAGTCTTTATATGTTTTTTTAAACTATTTTCGCCTAGCTTAAGTATTTTTTCTGGCGTGTTGGCAACAGCGAATAACTTTCTGGTGGCTTTGTTTACGCCTTTATCTGTTGATTGTGCCGATAGCGCGACAGCAACCAGTAACTCAAATGGGGTTGAATACTCAAGTTCAGTTGTGGGTTTTGGGTCTTCTGCTTTGAGTCGAGAAAATATTTCGATTCGTTTAAGTTTGTTCATAACAGCTAATTATTTTATTAAACAGTCGCTTCTGATGTGCTCACTACCTGAGCAGCAGTGGTTTTTTGTTTGTTTTTATTGTGGGTATCAATTACATTTTTTAAGGCAATGATTAAACCCATTCCTATAAATGCGCCGGGAGGTAATATTGCCAGAAGAAAACCGGAATAGTCTTCAACAAATACCCATGTCCAGTTTCGTGCCATTTCACCAAACATTAAATGCGCATTACTAAATAGTGTGCCATAGCCTAACATTTCTCTAATCGCGCCAAGCGCTACAAGCACAAAGGTGAAACCAAGTCCCATCATTAATCCGTCGAGGATAGAGGGTAGTAAACTGTTTTTTGAAGCGAAGGCTTCAGCTCGCGCTAGAATGCCGCAATTAGTAACGATAAGCGGAATAAATATACCGAGTACTGTATAAAGTTCATATAACCATGCATTCATAGATAGTTCTATAGCAGTTACGACCGAGGCGATGATTAAAACAAAAACCGGTACACGTACTTCAGGGCGAACCCAGTGACGAATGAGAGACACAACTGAGTTAGATAGAACAAGGGTTAGCAGCGTCGCCAGTCCCAGGCCCAGACCGTTAATAACAGTGCCAGTAACCGCAAGTAAAGGGCAGAGTCCAAGCAACTGAACCAGTGCAACATTGTTGTTCCACAGTCCATTTTTGCTTATTTCATTATAATTTGTATCACTCACTTTACGGGTTCGCCTGATTTGTTATTACTATCTGTTAGTTTAACCTGTTCGTTATATTGTTTGATTAGTTCTTTTTTATGTCGGTCAAAGTATACCAGACATAAATGTACTGCTTGTACTACAGCTCGTGGGGTAATTGTAGCACCTGTGAATTGATCAAATACGCCACCATCACGTTTAACCTTCCATAGTCTTTCAGACGGTTCATTTAATGATTTTCCATTAAAACCCAGCACCCAGTCACTTTTGTCTATTTCCATAAAGTCACCAAGTCCGGGTGTTTCCTTATGGCTAACAATGCGCACACCGGCTAATGTGCCGTCAATGTTAATGCCAACTAGCATTTTTATTTCACCACTATATCCTTTGGCAGCAATAACAGGAAAAATCATTGCACTAATTTCATTTTCGCGTTTTGCTATATAAATAGTAGATGGTTTTTCCTGCCCTAAACGATTATCTGATTCTATCGTTATAGTCGTGTGTAATAAGTTATTGTCATATTTTTCTGAGGGCAAAATCTGATTAAGCTTTCTCAATAATGCCATGCGCTCATTATCAGTAATTTTTTCGGCAGTAACTTGATGGGTAATGCCAACCAGAGCGGTTCCAACGACAGCAAACAGTCCAAGTATCAAACCGCTCACTAGTATGTATCGTTTATTACTCATCATCATCTACTTTATGGTGATGTGGAAACTCTGTCCAGCTATGGCCAAATGCACGAGGCATAGTGTAGTAATCAAGTAATGGGGTTGCCATATTCATAAGCAGAACAGCAAATGCAATCCCATCAGGGTAGGCACCCCAGGTGCGAATAATAAAAATAAATACACCTATTCCTGCGCCATAAAGCCAGCGACCTTTAGTGGTTGTTGCTGCGGTGACTGGGTCAGTTGCAATAAAAAATGCAGCAAGCATAATGCCGCCACTGAATAGATGGAACGTAGGCGGGGTAAATGAAGCGTAGTCATAAAGCGCAAAAGTGTTAGATAAAACTAGTAACGCTACGATAACGCCGGCGGGGATACGCCAGTCAATAACACCTTTTAATGCCAGATATAAACCCGTTGCCAGAAATAAACCATTAACCCATTCCCAACCAAAGCCACCGACCGAACCAAACATACCGCCATATACTTTGTGATTTTCTATTTCATTAATACTGAGTTCAAGGCCAAGTTGAGTCTTAACTGTATCTAAGGGAGTAGCCATTGTTATGGCATCCCATGTGTAGGCAAGTGGTAAATCGCCACCAAAAATAATGTTCAAAGTTTCGCTAAAGGTGAGCTGAGTATAACTCTCTAACAGGGGCGGCACCCACTGCGTCATTTCTTTAGGAAAAGAAATAATAACAACAACATAACCCACCATGGCAGGATTAAACGGATTAAATCCAAGCCCACCATATAAGTGCTTGGCAACAATAATAGCAAACAGAGTGCCTATTACTGTTAACCACCAGGGGGCTAACTGGGGTAAAGCAAGCGCCAGTAAACAGGCGGTGAGTAATGCGCTGCCATCCGTTATATAAGGTTTTATCGGGCGTTTACGAATCCATAACATTAATGCCTCAGCAGACAGGGCGACTACTGATGCAAGTATGATGTTGATTAATACACCCCAGCCAAAAAAAACGATCATTGCAATAGTACCGGGTATCATCGCCAGTAAAACTTTAAACATTACTCCCTGAATATTGTTTTGCTGAGCAATGTGAGGGGAGCTTGCAGTTTTAAATTGCATTATATTTTCCAATATATTGAGATTGTTTTAATGCTGTTGCACAGGTGCATCGTTTTCCTGATGCATAAAAATATAAATGCATTTTAATTTTGGTGTTTAATTTTTTTATGAACAAAATGTTATTCATCAGGTGTAGCGTTATTAGTTTGTTTGGCTGCTTTTTTTTCCTGTACCCGTTTCATTGCTGCTTCTATCGCTGCTTTTTTAGGGTCTACCTCTGTGTCGCCTCCTTCATTTTTTGCGGCTGCTTCTGCTATTTTTTTCTTCTCCAACAATTCTTTTTTCTTGCGTAGTTTTTCAGCGCGTTCTTTCTTTTCACGGTCTAAACGTGTTTGTTTAAAATCATGTCGGACACGTGCATGGTCAGATTTAATTCGATCACGTTCCTGGTTCCAGATTTCGGTTTTTGCAAACCGGTAGTATTGCACCAGAGGTATCTGGCTTGGGCACACCTGAGCGCAACAGCCGCATTCAATACAGTCGAAAAGGTGGTAGTCCTGTACCAGATCAAAGTTTTTCGAACTTGCCATCCAGAATAATTGTTGTGGAAGTAGTTGTGCCGGACAAACACTGGCACAAACACCACAACGAATGCAGGGCATGGTTGCAGGTGTTTCTTCAAGTTTATTTTCAACGAGTAAGCAGTTGCAGCCTTTAATTACGGGTAAATGATCGGTCTGTAGAGTGAAGCCCATCATGGGGCCGCCCATAATTAATTTACAGGCATCTTCATGATAACCACCGGATTGTTCAACAAGCTCAGACATCAGCGTACCTAACAGTACTTGCATATTCTGTGGCTTATTTACACCTTCTCCTGTCACTGTAACTATGCGAGATATAAGCGGTTCACCTAATATTACTGCTTTATGCACAGCTACCGCGGTGCCTACATTTTGCACAAGCAGGCCAATGTCTGATGGGAAACCATCACTGGGAACTTCCTTATGCGTTAGAACTTTTATTAATTGTTTTTCGCCGCCAGTCGGGTAGATCGTCGGAATACTAATAACCTCAATAGTATGTAACGCCTGTTCTTGAATGACAGCCTGAATAGCCATTATTGCTTGCGGTTTATTGTCTTCAATGGCAATTAAACAATGAGTAGCTGACACCATATACTGAATAATGCTGCAGCCAGAAATTAATTCAGTGGCGTATTCACGCATCAGCATATCGTCACAGCTGATATAAGGTTCGCACTCTGCGCCGTTAATTATTAACGTTTCTATATGGGCTTCTGGCCCAGGATTAACTTTGACAGCAGTAGGGAATGCTGCACCGCCTAATCCAACAATACCGGCTTTACGTATTAACTGACGTAATTCAGCGGGTGATTTTGTGTTTACGTAATGGGTTGGCTGAAGTTCGATCCATTTATCTTCACCGTCTGTTTCTATGACTACACATAATGTATTTAAACCCGACGGATGAGGCGCTGGGTATTCATCGATGTCTACAACCGTACCAGAAGATGAGGCATGAACCGGTGCACTAACATACTCATTACACTGTGCAATTACCTGTCCTTTTAGTACCTTGTCTCCTTTTGCAACCATCAATGAACCTGCTTCACCTATGTGTTGTTGCACAGGTAAGATAAGGCGCTTTGGCAGACGTGCTTTTACAATCGGCGATTGTGTTGAGATCGCTTTATTACTTTCAAGCTTTAAGCCGCCGTGAAAGTGCCAGAGTTGATGGGTGGATCGGGTCATATTTAAATTTGTGTCTCTATTATCAGTTCTTATTTAAGTTGAGTTTAATCTTCAGGCCTTTGGTGATGTATCTGATGATTCAGGTAGAGACCAGCGCCAGGTCTCAGGTTCAATTTTAACGGGTATTATATGAATACAATCAACCGGGCAGGGCGGTATGCATAAATCACAGCCAGTGCATTCATCTTCTATAACGGTGTGCATTTGTTTAGCGGCACCCAATATTGCATCTACCGGGCAAGCCTGAATGCATAATGTACAGCCAATACAGGTTTCCTCATCTATATAAACAACCGTTTTTTCAGGTTCGTCTGCATGTTCATCATCAAGAGGCACCGGCTCAACACCTAATAACTCTGACAAGGCTAACATGGTGGCTTCACCACCAGGAGGGCACTGATTTATATTAGCTTCACCACTGGTAATGGCTTCAGCATAAGGTCGGCATCCCGGATATGTACACTGGCCGCATTGTGTTTGTGGCAGTAAAGCATCGATTTTATCGACCACCGGATCGCCTTCAACATGAAACTTTACAGAGGTGTAACCCAGTAATAAACCGAAAAAAACGGAAATAATCGCAAGTATGACAATGGCGGTAATTATAGACATTTAAACTAATTCACCAGACCAATAAAACCCATAAAGGCCAGTGACATAATACCTGCAGTAATCATCGCAATGGACGTTCCTTGAAATGCATTGGGTACATCTGCTACGGCGATTCGTTCACGAATACCTGAGAATAAGATTAACACCATAGAGAAACCAACCGCAGCCCCAAAGCCATAGAAGACGGATTCAAGAAAGCTGTGGTCTTCCTGAATATTTAGTAGTGCAACACCCAGTACTGCACAGTTGGTAGTGATAAGGGGTAAGAAAATACCTAATACGTTATAAAGTAAAGGACTGGTTTTATGAACCACCATTTCAGTAAATTGCACCACAACCGCTATTACCAGAATAAACATAATGGTACGTAGGTACATAATATCAAATGGCTCAAGAATAAACTCATTGACTAAAAAGCTGCAAATAGAGGATAAAGTGAGAACAAAGGTAGTCGCCAGTGCCATGCCAATAGCGGTTTCCAGTTTGCGTGAAACCCCCATAAAAGGACACAAACCAAGAAACTTAACCAATACAAAATTGTTAACCCATATAGTACTTATTAGAATTAGCGCGTATTCAGTCATATTAATCCAGCCTTCGAAGGAATGAAAAAGCTCAGTTGATCCTCCAAATAAAAAGTACTTATTAGAATTAGCGCGTATTCAGTCATATTAATCCAGTATTCGAAGAGACGAAAAAGCTAAGTTGATCCTCTAAATCAAAAGTACTTATTAGAATTAG
>Ga0316204_10002554_pt1 | contig 40512 bp, 34 predicted proteins | sample 6monrhotite_MG_2_FD_205661 | JGI IMG/M metagenome (GOLD analysis project Ga0316204, IMG submission 205661) | Microbial mat bacterial communities from mineral coupon in-situ incubated in ocean water Damariscotta River, Maine, United States -... | ecosystem: Environmental > Aquatic > Marine >...
GCCACGCATTTCGACATCAACGTAATTATAGTGGTTACGCTCTGCGATATGGCGTGGCGTATCTTGCATCGACCTTGCGCCAACGCTGTCACGATAGGCGCTCGGCGCTATGCCACCAGGCGTCAAGGGCATGTCCTGCTTCGCGCGGGAGGGTGAACGGCCAGCGCTTGGGGCAGCCGAACCGGTCGACCCTGCGCTTGCTTTTGACCTTGCCATGATAAGCTCCCCGGCGGTACGTCCGCATGCGGGTGCTTGTACAGGCAGTCAATTAAGCTAAGCAACCGCTTTGTTTAGCCTGTTGCAGATACCCGGCCTTTGCGATACGAGCACCTTCGGCGGAGGGACCCATGCGCGCAACTGAACTCTTTATTCAATCCAATCTCGCGACTGCGAACCAGCGGTTGGGCGATATTGATGCTGCATTGCCGCATTTTCGAAGGGCGACAGATATCGGCATCGATGTGCTGTCACGCCCGTTTGAGGACGCTACGCAAGCTAGTGAGGCGTTGCATGCATTCGCAATGCTGTGCGCCAATAACGGGCTCTCGGAGGACGCGTCAGCGACTGCCGAAAAAATAGATTTGCAACCAATTGGTGTCGGCCCGACTGCGAGGCATGCGGCACTACAGCATGTTGCGCGCGCGCGCTTTCTCTTCATTATCGAGGGGCGGGAAGCGCTTAACGCCTCATTTGAATCGAACATTCAGCAATCGATTGAAGAGTTTGGAATTCGGTCAAACCCCGTCCAGATCCAGTTCGCCGCCTATGTGCAGGTGCTTGTCGACTTCGGATTTCCAGACGAGGCTATCGCCGTCATCCGCGCCCGCCTTTTGGATCTCGATTACTGGTATCTGAACAGGATTGTCTTTGATCGTCCGGAAACCGAGGCTGCGATGGCGGCGAAACTCGAAAGCAAGATCGAAAAATTTAATCGGCAAGCCAAGTCACAGGCCGAAAAGATCGCGGCTCTGGAGGCCCAAGCATCTCAAGCCTACCAAACTGGTGACCATGCGCCGGCATTCAAGGCCTATCTGGACGTTGCCGACATGGGGTCCATCAACAGCCAGTTCATGATCGGGACCTTTTACCAGTGCGCGATTGGCTGCGAAGTCGATATGGAAAAGGCGCGCGAGTATTATCGTTATGCCAGCCTGCGCGGCCACATCATCGCTCAGCACTATTTCGGTGCCTTGTTGCAAATGGGGCTGGGTGGGCCGGTTGACATGGACACGGCGGTCTATTGGTACAGCCGCGCTGCTGAAAAAGGATATGCGCCCGCACTCGAAAATTTCTATGTGGGATACGGGCAGCGGACTTACGGCCCGCCGAGCTATTGCTCACTCATCGAGATCAAACTGCGAGCTGTAGAGGCGGGCAATATGGCCGCTTTACCCGATGCCATGGATCTTTTTCGTCAGCAGGTTTCGACACTCGTCCGCATTTAGTCGCCGGCGCGACGCTGTGGTGGCGAACCCGAGGCGTCGCGCGCTACACTATTTGGATGATTTGGCCGCTCGCTTTGCCGGTGTTCTCGACGTGCCTGGCTTTTTTCGTGATGCCGGCTGAGCTTTCCCGACTTTGGGTTTGACGGGGCCTGCTTTCGCAAGTGCGCATGGGCGATAAACCGCAAATACGTCCGCCACACCATTTCCGGCTTCAAAGCGCCGGTAGTCCATCAGGTCAAACCACTCGCCGATTACGTCGCCAAACCAGGACTCACTGATATGGAACAGATGGTGACCGTCGACCGCAAATTGCTCGGCAGGAGGCTTGGCCGGAACATTTTCTGCGCCATCCACATCGGCATACCAGACAATATAAACTCCGTCTGACTTCAGGACTCGGTGTGTTTCCGAGAGCGCCTTTCTCAGGTCGAGCACATGGTCGAGGCTGGAAGCACTGACGATGGTCTCGAAACTCTTGTCACTCCAGGGCAGGAATTCATTGAATCCTCGAACAACCGGAAATTTTTCAGGCGCGACGAGATCCAGAGGCTCCAAGCCGGTCAGGCGCTCTCTTTTAAATCCGCTGAGGTAGGCCGGGTCCGCAAATGGACCGCACCCAATATCGAGGATGGCACCTTTTGCAAACAGTGACAGATAATCACGAAAGCATCGGGACAATTCATTGCCAAAGGTCGAACAGTTATTGCTGCGGGATTGGGAATAGGCAGCGGCTCCATTTTGAAAAATCGCGTGCCATTGCTCAAAGACGGCCGGGTTTTCGGTCTTCAGCTGATCTAGTGCTGCACTACCATCATATCCGGCGAGCGGTTTTGGCCGAGTGCCAGTGTAGTTCTCCGCCCATTCCATTTTTTGCAGGGCAGCAGACTCAATTGACGCCATTGTGCGGAAGGCCGCCGATTGTGACGCCCCTATTTCGCTAATCTGCGTTTCGACGTGTCGGATCAGCAGTTTGGAATTCGATACGATTGCCTGGCTGATTTGGCCACCAATCTCGGTATGCAGCGACTGGAGAGCCCGGACGGCAGAGAGGATTTCCTGACGGTTTCTATCAATGGGTGCAGAAATGGTCTCGGAAGACGATTGGAGCGTTGCCAGAATTTCACTCTTGGCTTGCTCCAGAGTACTGGCAAGATCATCGGGGCGAGCGGAAATCGCAGTTCGCACACTCTCCAGAGCGCTCTCCAGGCGAGCCGCCAATTCTTCAGCCTTGGATGATTCTCCACCGCGCCGCGGCATGTCTTCCACCAGGGTGCGAATGTCTTCGACTGCGTTATAGGTCCGGCGCGCCATGGACGCGCTGAGAACATCGTCGCGCATCGCCGTGACTTCATGCATGAGCGTAGTCATGTTCTTGCCAATCGACTGGAGTGCCCAGTCAGAGTTGCTCAGCCGCGAGTGCACCTCATCCACGCGGTCGCGGATAATATCGGGCAGTGTCTCGCCAACCGGTAGGTATACGGTTTCGGTCGGCTCAGTTTTCTCCTGTGCCAAAGCGGTCTCGGCCATGGCATCCATCCGCTCGGAGAGGGCATCCACCTTGGCGACAAGGTTTTGGGCGGCACCATTCCAGGCCCCGTAGCCTGCAGACATATCGTTTTGAATCGCGGATTTGACGGCTTCGACGCCCTCAATGATCCGGCTGGTTGTGCTTTCGGCTGCCAATTCGAGACGAGACGTCTCCTCGGACACAATTGCGCGAATAGTGTCACCAGAATCCGGACGGCCGTCCGTAATCGTTTGTGCGACAGCAGTTAGCGATTGTGATGTTTCGCCGACTTCACCAGTCAAACGCTCGATCGCATCTGTCAGCGCATTCAGGCGTCCGATAATCTGCCTTGCACCATCCGCTTGGTAAGCTTCAAAGCGCGAAGTGGCCAACTCGATCTGGCCCTTGGTGTCCTCCGACAGGCCCGCCTGCAAAGCTTCAAACTGTGATCTTAGCGCCGACAGCTTCTCATCAAGATCAATGGCTGGTGCGCCGGGCAAACTTTCCGACAGTTTCGCGTCCAGGGCTTCGGAGCGAGCCGTAACGCCGTCGACCTGATTACCGAGTGATCCGATGCGCTCAGACAGGGAAACGAGAGACTGAATAATCTGCCTGGAACTGTCCGCTTGGTGAGCCTCGAGACGGGTCGCTGTCGCGTCAATCAAACCGCCAGTATCGGTCCCCGAAATATCGGCCCTGATCTGCTGGGCTACGCCCTCGATTGAAGACACAGTTCCTGCCAGCAAGGATTCGATTTCCTGCTTGAGCTGACCAATGGGTGCATCCATCGCGTCTTTCATCGATGCAGACGACACTTCAATCGTGTTTAGTGTGGCCTCGACATCACTACGAAATGACGCCAGCTCTGCGGTAATCGCACTCCTGTCCGAACCAAACGTCTCCTTCGCCGCATTCATCGCTCCTTCGAGGGTCTGAATTTGCTGCAGCAGCGGCGTCAGGATTGCTAGGTTTCGCTTCAGGTCCTGAGATAGCGGGGCCACAACCTCGCGATAAGATATGATCTGATTTCCGAGCGGCTCGATTTTCTTCTCGAACGCAATGGTCAGTTTCGCATTCAGAGCAGATATGTGCTGCAGGAGCATGTCTTCATCGACCGCGGCCTGCGCGGATTGCTGCGACTTGTTTTTGTCAGAGCGCACGGTTGTCTCCCATCGAGCCCATTTGTTCAGCTACGTCTTAGCGAGCCATTCATAATATTTGTTTAGGATGATGCTTAATGAGGGTTTTTGCGACCGGCAAGTCTGCGAAACCAGCTGAGCACAACATGCCCGAAACCGTCGGGATTGTCATTGCCAACCCGTTGCGTAGAGGACGGTGAATTCTGGCGTGTAGATTGTCGCCCCGGTTTTGGCTTGCTTTGCAAGGCGACCTCCACCGCGCGATCAAAACGGCGTGCAAACCCAGCATAGGTGAATCGGTCACTGTCAATGACTTCGCGGCGCGCGGCCTGCGTCATTTCGCTCCAACTTGCCGCATTGGAGATCAGTTCGAACGCGTGGGCCAGATTGCTCAAATCCCGCTTAAGCGGAAAATAGTGGCGCCCCGGGATCAGAATGTCGGAATATCGTCCTTCATAGAGAATTTGCATCGTCCCCGTCGCGGCCGCTTCAAAATGGCGAGGCGACAGCTGGCCATAATCCACATTGCCCTCATAGCGGTGCAGGAAGTCTGAGTGCGCTGCTTCATAGAACGCTTGTGTATCCGGTGTCAGATCTGGGCGTTGCGCCGTAAAGGTCGCGCACGCCGCGCTGACCTCACCGTTGAAATCAAACAAATTGGATCCGCTCTCCACGCCGAGTACCGATTTGCACGACGCCAGAAACTTCCCCCACTTGCTGCCGTGAATGCGGTTGTTCCAATTCGATGAGATATCAGTCGTCAGACCGGCGACCTGCGCAGGACCGTCGACCACATCGCCGATTTGTTTTTTTTCATACCCAAGTCGTCCGCAGATCAGCGGCTGAATGGAACCGCGATAGCCGATATCGATGCCGCGCGCTTCGTAAGACAGGCTCGGCATCGCGCGGACCGCCTCGGAGACATAGCTGGTCAGTTGCTGCACCACCTCGACACCATCAAGGCTGGCCGTGGGATAAACCTTGCTCAGCTGGCCGTCGGGTACACAGGTTACCAGGACATCAAAATCCTTGCCGGTAATGAAGCGGGCAAAGGCATGTGACTGGTAGTGCTCGTCCTGCTTGGCCAGAACCTTGACGCCGGAATACGCCGCGAAATCTGGTGAGATCGCGGTGTCGAGGCTTTCAAGATTATGAGGAAAATAACAGACAGCCGGATGAATGATAACGCCGGCATAGTGGTTAAGCTGCACCGACGACGGCAGGGTCAGGGGCGCTGGACCGTAATCCCACATATTGAGGATTTCGAATTCGAGGGCGCTTGCACTGACCCACGCTGCGATATTGTCCTGAACAGTGCTGAGACCTTCCGGATCGAAGTGAACGATGAACAGGAATGTGTCGGCGTTTGATGGTCGGCGGTTTGGGGACCAGGACTTGGCCGGTATGGGTTGGGTCATCGCAATAGAGGTTTCCGTGCCGCAACTTCGTCCATCGAGCGAGCGCACGGGAACCGTTTCAGCAACAGTTTACATGGTAGCACGAAGATATAAGTCTTGCCGTGGCCGCGCCGATTTGGCAATGGAGGGCTCGCTGTCTTCGCCGGTCAGGCAAGACGCAAAAGCAGTATGGGAGCATTGGCCGTGGCTGGTGATGGCGAAGAATTTTCATTCGGTGGCAAGGCGGACGACTCGGTGCCAGAGCCTGCGGCCGTTGAGAGCCTGACGCCCGCCGAAAACACTGCCCCAGTAACCGCTCCGGTCATTGTGCGCGATCCCGACATGAAGCAGCCGACGCCGTTTATGCGGGCGTCCAGCGATCTATGGGCGTCGCTTTCGAACTGGACATTGTGGTGGCGCCTGGCGTTGCTCGATATCCGAAGCCGCTATCGGCGCACCAAGATCGGCCCGTTCTGGAATGTGCTCAGCGTCGCGATCCTCGTTATCGCGCTGGGATTTGTCTATGCGCTGCTGTGGAAGGTCCCGTACGAAACCTATCTACCCTATTTCGCAGCCGGTTATGTCACCTGGGTTTTCATCACCAGTACCATGAATGAGCATTCCGGTAGCTTCATGGCCGGAGCCAACATGATCCGGTCAATGACGCTCCCGGTAACTCTCCATATCGTCCGGCCCCTGTCGAAAAACATCCTGATTTTTTTCCATGCCCTGACGGTCTACATCGTCGCGGCTATCGCGTTGCAATACCCGCTTGAAAACCCGTTTGCTCTATTCCTCGCCCCCGTAGGCCTTTTGATCCTGAGCGCCAATCTGCTGTGGATCGGGATTGTCCTAGCCGTTTTGTGCTCACGCTACCGCGATTTCATTCAGGTCGTGACATCCGTCCTTCAAATCGCGTTCTTCATCACCCCCATCTTCTGGCTACGCGACAACCTTCTTGATGATATTGACGGTGACAATATCGGCGACGTCAGAGGTATGGCTGATTTCTTGCTCGCACAGTGTAACCCGTTCTACCACTTGGTGGAGGTGGTCAGAGGGCCATTGATCGGGGAAGTGCCGGAGCCGATTACCTATTTCGTCACGATCGGCGCGGCCGTAGTCGGCATCGTTTTCAGCCTGTTCATTCTGGGCCGTTCGCGTGGCCGCATTGCGTACTGGGTGTAGCATCATGGATCGTGTGATTGTTGACAGCCTGCGTATTGAATATCCGGTCATCGATATGAATCGGAGCTTCCGCCAGGAAGTGATGAACTCCTTTGGCCAAATTCTGACCCGCAGCGACGGTGCGAAGCCGTCTGTGCGTGCCATTCAGAACCTGTCATTCAAGCTGGAAGACGGGGATCGTCTCGGACTCGTCGGCCCGAATGGCGCCGGCAAGTCGACGCTGCTGCGAACGCTAGCAGGTGTCTATCTTCCCAGTCAGGGTCATGTCGAAGTCGTCGGCAAGATATCGACGCTTCTGACAACAGGCGTCGGCATGGATTATGACGACACCGGTTATGACAATATCATGACTTGCGGCCTGTTGCTTGGGTTGAGCAAGGAAGAGGTCGAAGCCAAGCGCGACGAGATCATCGAATTCTGCGATCTTGGCGATTACATCAACATGCCGATGCGGACCTATTCGACCGGCATGATGGTGCGGCTCTCCTTTGCCATTGCCACGGCCATTGAACCGGACGTTCTATTGATTGATGAAGTCATTGGGGCCGGTGATGCGCGCTTTTCGCGGCGCGCTGCCAACCGCGTCGAAAAACTGATGACAAAGGCAAGTGTTCTTGTGTTGGCCTCTCACGGGAGTGAGACAATCCGGACGTTCTGCAACAAGGCGCTGTTTCTCATGGGCGGTCGCGAAGTCTTTTTCGGCGAGGTCGATGAAGCGCTCGAGATCTACAACAAGTGGATCAAGCAGGGCCAGCAAGCGGTCTGACTCGTAGCCGGTCTGCCCGGAGGGGGAATTGCATGCGCGTTTGCGCCATACACCAGCCGAACTTCTTCCCATGGAGTGGATATTTCGACAAAATCCGTAGCGCCGACGTGTTCGTCGTTCTCGATGATGTCGACTACCCGCGTGCCGGGTCGGGCGGGATGGGATCCTGGACCAATCGCGTCAAACTGAACATCAATGGCGAGGGGCGCTGGTGGGGCGCACCCATGACCAAGCAGAGCCAGCCCACGCCTATCAATGACAGCTGGATTTCAAACGATCCCAAATGGCGCATCAAGGCCTTGCGATCCCTGCAGCAGGCCTATGCCAAGGCAGCCAATTTTGATGCAGGGTTTGCGCTGGTTGAGCCTTTGATCCTCAATCCCGAACAGAATATCGCTCACTACAACATGCACGCCATTCGCACGATTTCTAAGTCGCTGGGCTTTTCCGCCGAAATCGTCGTCCAGTCTGAACTGGGCACAGAAATGGCCAGCACCGAGTTGCTTATTGAGCTAGTCAAAAAAACCGGCAGCGATATTTATCTCGCAGGCGGCGGTGCCGGCGGGTATCAGGAAGATGAAATGTTTGCCAAAGCCGGTCTCGAACTTCGTTATCAGGCCTTCTCTCCGGTGCCATATGGTGACCCGGCGGGCTTTGTTCCGGGGCTTTCCATCATTGATTTTCTGATGCGTGAGCCAGACTGGTCAAGCTTTCCCGGTGCTACAAAATGAGCCGTATTTTCCTGCTGACGGCCGGACATGTCGTCGATGCGATCATAGAGGCTGTCACCGAGCATCTGCCCGACCTCGAGCCGGTTGCAGTGTTCAACAAGGCCGAATTTGACGCCGCCATCGCCGATGTGAAGCCGGTTGATTTCCTGCTGTCATTTTGCACCAATGTCATCGTACCCGGCTGGGTGATCGAGACGCTGGGTGAGCGCGCCTTGAATATTCATCCGGCAGCGCCAGAATATCCAGGCCGCGACCCGCACCATTTTGCCCTCCTTGATGGCGTGGACCGCTATGGTGCAACGGCGCATTTAATGACCGAAACGGTCGACGCAGGTCCGATCTACGACATTGAATGGTTTGATGTGCCCAAGGGCTCAACTCCGCATGACATCATGCTGCTGGCCGATCAGGCCGGAATACGCCTGGCGCAGCGCATCATTGCCGCGCTGGGGCGCGGGGAAACCTTTTCGCCCAACGGGGCGAGTTGGGGCACGCGCAAGACCTCACGCAATGACTTCAAACGCCTGTGCCGGATATCTCCGATTGCCCACGAGGCAGAGTTTGAACGGCGCATGGCCGGTGTCGCCAACCCGAATTACAAGAATGCATTCGTCGCGCTGCATGGCCGCGTTTTCAAGGATACCGGTGAGGCTTACGCCCCAGTGCGGGTCAAGGCCTCCAAAGGCTGGGAAGACTTTACCGAGACGGCCTATTGCGGCCTGCTGGACGCCGCCAAGGAACGCTACCGCTTCGCCACCTATGACAAACCGGGCGAGGGCGCGCATGTCATCTGGCGTCATGATATCGACCATTCAGTCCACAGGGCCGTACGCTTGGCAGAGCTCGAAGCGGAGCGAGGTCTGGTGGCGACCTATTTCTTCTGGATCCGGTCGCCCTACTACAATGTGCTGGAACCAGAAATCAAAGCCTGCGCCGCCAAAATCCTGTCACTGGGTCACCGGATCGGCCTGCATTTCGACATCAATGGTTATGGCGAAGCAGAATGGCCCCATGACCTGCTGGACGCCCGCATCAAAAGAGAAGCGGCGCTCCTGTCAGAGGAGTTTGGCGGTCCGGTTGGCGCGGTCAGTTTCCATGATCCGGAAAACGGCGGGATGCTGTCTTTCGATGCCGAACGCCTGGGCGGCCTGGTCAACGCCTATGCCAAACGCTTTCACTCGGAATACGGCTATTGCTCGGATTCAAACGGCTATTGGCGCCATCCTCCGATCGGCGAGGTGATCACAAAGGGTGGCCATGAGAAGCTGCAGGTGCTGACCCATCCGGTGTGGTGGACGGCAGAGACCCTGGCGCCACGCGAGAAGATTGAGCGCGCCGTTTTGGGGCGCGCTCGCTCTGTCATGCGCGAATATGATGATCACTTGGCGCGGTCGGGCCGCACCAATCTGGATTGATCAGGCCGGTTTTTTCAGCAGAACCGATATTCCGTTCGGATTGGCGTCGTGAATCGCAAAATCCGTGACGTCCATCTCCTTCAGCCAGCCCCGCACCTCAGGCTCGGTGTGCTGCCAGGCATGGTGCGGGTGATACCAGTCGTAATTGATCATGTTATTGGTCTCGTAGTCGAAGGCATCATTCCAGTAGCACTTGATGAAATTGTAGTAGAACAGTCGCTGAACGTCGTGCGTTCCGGCCGGAATTCCCAGGACATTAACGGGTTTTTCGAGCGTTACAGTGGCGTTGACCTTCTGCAGCTCACGGCCCATTTCGGTGATGCCTTCACACGCCGCATAACATTCTTCCGGCGTCATTTTCTTGAATTTTTCGCGGATGTGCTGGTCCACGAAATATCGCGCGGCACCCATTTTCTTGTAGACATAGAAGAAATACATCCCACCCGGTTTCACCTTGCGATAAAGGGCTTTCACGGCCCCGAAGGTGGAGGGCGTGTGGTGCAGCACGCCGTCGGCGATCACGAAATCAAAGCTCTCGTCCGGGAATGGCGTCTTGAACAGGTCGGCCTGGACGGACTGGCACCGGTCATAGTCGACAAAATTTTCCTTGGCCGTTTCGGCGGCTTCGGAAATGTCGACAGTGAAGACCTGAGCCTGGCTGTTTTGCGCCATGAACCGGGCATTGAAACCTGACCCGGGGCCGGCTTCCAGGATCTTGCCAAAATCCCTATAGAAGGCCTTGAGCTCCTCGACAGAGTTGAGACCAAATTTTTTGACGAACCAGTTCTGCAGGAGAACCTGATGGGTGGGTTCCAGCCCGTAGTTTCGGAACCGGCGCCACTTGTCAGAGAACGTCACATTGGTCTGTGCCTGCCCCAAGTCATCGCCTTCACTTCCCACCGGAACATCAAGCCCGTGCTTGGCGCAGAAGTCTGTCAGGTCGATTTTCAATGCGTCACTGGGAAATTTTGGCAAGCCATTGATGATCGGATACCAGGTCCCGTCCGGGGCGGCGAGGCGCCCATCGATGACGTGGTCCCCCTCGCTGGTAAAGACGTCCAGAGAGAGCGGTTCGCCCGTCTCGGGTTGAGCGAGCAGGGCTGCAGTGGATTTCAACATGGTCGGGTCCCGAAAATTCGTTCAATTTGCGCTGCTGGTGGCTTTCTTTAGCGGTATCAGGGAAGGGCGGCAACACCGCATCGAGGTGCGAATTCAAGCACGGCTTGCGATAAATGCCTGACAATCAAACATCGGGTTCGACGAGGTGAATGCTTTGAAGCACAATATCGCCGGTTGCCGCGGCAATGATCATCTGTTCGCTCGTCGTGGCCGTAAAGGCGATTCGCGCCGATTGCGGATGATACTCGTCGCCTTGCCGATAGCCGCGAGCGTCCAAAGACACAAACTGACTCCGGCCCCGCGGTCGTGCCAAATTGAGTGTTATTGCGGGGCCGTGCAGCGTGGTTTGGGATTTGACATAGGCATTTGTGACTTTGAGCAGTAGCTCGTAGCGGGTTCCGGGGACTAGATTTTTCATATCATAAACATGACCGATTCGATACCCCAGGGACGTTTGCCCCAGCAGGTAAGCCCAGGAAATGTAATTGCCCGAATGGTGTTGGAGTTGGGAAAGCTCGGACCATGGTCTGGGGGCAGGCTCACTTGGAGAGCTCCACATCGGATCTCCCAGCGCCGTGCCCGGCGAGAGTTCCATATGGATGAAGCTGACAAAGCCCCGATTACCGATCCCCACACCATCGGCTTTGGTGAACAGATCGGGAAACGCAAAATCGCGTCGATCATCCTCATCCGTGGGTGAATAGGCATTCTCGCGAGTGAGAGGGAGGCTGCGATCGACAGATCGCCTTACAAAAAAGACGGGCTTTGGGTCGGCTTCGACAAAATCATCTATCTCCAAAATCGAAATAGGCCGCCCACGCGCAACGCTATAGAATGCCACTCCATGATAAGGGTCGAAAAGACCGTGCACGGTTTCGGTGAAGAAAATTTCGACCATCGAATGTGCTGCCAATCCACCATGTGTGAAGGCATATTCGGTTTGAAGGCCGATATGGGCGAGCAATTTGATAAGCAAGAGGGACATGCCGCCACAGACAGCTTCACCAGTGACAAGAACTTCCTCAGCCGTCTGTGCTACCGACCCATGGGTGCGTTTGATTGTGAGATGGACATAGGCATTCAGCGCAGCCGCCTTGTCGTATCGCGAGGCATTTTTCGGAATACCGGCGAGCGCATTGGCGGCGTGACGCGCGATTATCGACAATTCCCGGCTCGGGCCAGCCTTAAAAAAATCTGCCTCGGCGCTAATTTTCATTTCAAGCCCAAAAGTCGTTTCCAGAGTGACGACGACTTGGCCCGAGGTGTGTCGGTCATTAGGGCCGGGATGCCCGCGGCTTCATGCAAGGCATCAAGAGAGGCGCGGGCCTCCGCGTAGCCGAGTTGAATTGCCCTGCGGTACCAGTGCGCGGCGTCTTCGAAATTCGGCTCGCCCTTGTTGAGCATTCCGGTTTCGTAGAGATTTCCGAGATTGGCAGCTGCCTGCCCCGCGCCACATCCGGCACCCTTTTTATAAGATTCTGCCGCGGCGTTCAGATCGGCATCGAGGCCGAGACCGACCTGCTGAAGAATCCCGAGATTGAGCCATGCCCGAGCATGTCCGAGTTCACCTGCGCGCTTATAATAGGCGGCGGCCTTGGTCGGATCTTCGGCACCATGTTCGCCGGTCTGTGCCCAGACACCGAGAAGAAAAACAGCCTTGGCATAGTCGGCCTCGGCTGCTCGGGTGATCAGATCGCGGGCGCGCCTAGCGTCCTTGGGGAAACTATCGCCCGACAGTGAACGCTGCGCCAGGTCGTATATTGCCCCGGCGTCACCGCCCTTGGCGCGCGCTTCGATTTTCGCGATCTTCTTGGGGCTGATCATGATGCGGTGTTGATGTCCTCGTGAGTTTTCGATGGTGGTGCCGCTGGCTGGCTCCCGTTAGCATATAATAGGTCGAGGATTGGAAAATAGACATCAAAATTATAGTCGGATTCTGCAAATTCCCGACCGGCCTGTCCCATCCTTCCAATGTTTTCCGTATCTGGAATGAGTGCATTGAGTACCGCTGCGAGCGCCGTGTCATCCTGATCGTCATAGATCTTGCCGCAACGCCCTGCCGATAAGATCGATGCCACAAAGGGTAAGTCGGCCGCGACAACTGCCAACCCGGCCTGCATGTATTGGCCGACCTTGTTGGGGCAGGCTCCTTTGTGGTTTTCGATGTGGGACAGATAGGGCACCAGGCCGATATCTGCTTCGAGGGCGGCAATCGCTAGCTTGTCTTCCGAAACGCTCGGAAGAAAAAAGATGGACTGGTTCAGGCGCCCGGCTTTCTCGGCCTGCCCGGTGAGGCTCTCGCGAAAGCTGTTGTTCGGCCCCCGCAGGAACAGGACAGCCTTGCTGTCATCGACATCATTCCAGGACGATATGACCTGTTCCAGCCCGCGATGGGCGGCGAACCCGCCCTGATAGAGTATTCGAACCCGCCCACGCGCCAGTTCATCCAGCGCAAATTGTGGGTCCGGCTGAAGGCTCTCGACCAACGGCGAAGCGTTTGGTACAACGGCGAAGTGCGGGCGCGACTCATAACGCGTGTTGAATTTGTCCGCGATGGGCGGAGACACTGTCACGGCACCATCAACCCGGCCAAGCAGGATACGCTCATAGGCGTAGAACAGCGACCGTGGTGTCGTGTGGAGGATATAGGCGTCCGGTCCATACTCGTGCGCGTCATAGATGACGCGGCATCCGTAAGCCTGCTTGGCAATAACCGCGGCCATCAAGGCATCGGGATCATTGGCGTGGATAACATCGGGGCGCACGTCAGGGTTGGCGTTAAGCCAATGGATATAGCGCCGGGCAAAGGCACCGGCGTGGGTAAAGAAATACCAGCGATAGGCGTTCAATCCATTGATAAAACGGACAACGCCACCCTTGAATAGCGCATCGACCTTCCAGAAGAGCCAGGCTCGCGCGCCCAGGATGCGCCGCTCGACACGCCGCGTTGTCCGCTCGTGCTGGCCAAGGCGTTCAGCCAGATAGTCCAGCATTCGCCACGGCATAAGCAGAATCGTTACAAGCAACCAGGCGGTGAAAAATATCGGCGCGACCAGCAAGAAGACTGGGCCCAGTGGCAGGGCAATGAGCAATCCAAGCTGAATCAGCAGCCACAAAGAGCTTTTTGCCGGAGACGCTTGTTTGAGGCGGGTCGCAGGGTAGTCACAGGGCCTGCCACCCGGCGCGATCTGTGCTGCCGTCCAGCCAATGACGTGCACGTCATAGCCATGTTTATGCGCAGCGTCGGCCGTCCATCCGATCCGTGGGTCGAGGTCCGGTTCGTGCGCGCAAATCACATGGAGGCGCGTCGGTGAGCCGGATTGTGTCATCATTGTCCATCAGGAGCTGCGAGTCGGAACAAGCCTACAATAAATGGGCCTGAGCAGCCATGCAAACGGGCGGAACAGACCTGGGTTGTCCAGGTACAAGCATTCGAGCTGAATGATACGCCAGTTGATCCAGTCGCGCAGCTTCAGGCCAAGCCGCCCATGCCAGCTCGGACGCACCATGGTTTCGCGAAGCGACGCGACGTAGGTACCGTCAATGGCGGCAACCAGAGCGGCAAAGGTATGCTGCCCGCTTGCCACAATATCGTCCCACGCAGCCTGGGTCAGCCTTTGGACTGTCGCGTCATCTTTCAGGGCATCGATTACATCGTCCAGGTTGGAATAGTCGGGCTCGATGGGGATGTAGTGCCGGTCTGCTTCCAGAATGCCGTTGTAATGACCTCGTACGAGTGCCTGAGCGGTTCTGGTGGCAATCGCTTCAAGATGCCTTGGCGAGAGGCAGGCAAGTTTGAAAATCCCTGAATCACCTGGGAAGCATTGCTCTCGTACTTCGCCCAGTGTGGCATCCGGATTGTCGGCCACATAGGCATCCACGCAGGTTTTGATGGAGCCGTCGAAATCAATCAGGGACGCGCCGCCTTCGACCCCGATTGTGGCACGGCTCCGACCGAGAAACTGCAGCCAGCTACCACCGACAATGGTATCAGACGCGACCGTCGAAATGTCGCTCTGAATGCCGCGATGTTCCAGCGCCGACCGCATCACCTCGCCAACGCGCACTTTGTGCAAGCCATGTTCACCCAACCAGAAGCCTGTGTCCCAAGCCCGATAGGACAGAAAAATGTCCCGCGACTTTAGCGGACGGCTCCAGCGGCGCGCTTTTCTTACAACTGTGTCGTCCAGATAGCCGGTGAGCACCGTTTCGAAAGTGGCCGTGTTCGCGAGTTCGCCGTAGAGCGTTTCCCAGTTGTCGCGGTCCGCACAGCTAAGGATCAGGTCTACGGACAGTCGAGACATCAGATCTCGCAACCGGTCCGTTAGATAGTATTCGTCCTGGGGCAGCGCGATCTTAAATGCCTCCAGGCCGCCAATCTGGTCTATGGCACCGGACAGGCGCGAGAATTCCGGATCATTCCAGCGCAGCCCACAAAAGCTTGTATGAAAGATAATGCAGTCAGGTTGAGCCACTTCGAGCGCTCGAACTGGGTCCATCAAGGCCGCATTTACATAAATAGTACGGTGAGCACTGTGGCGTCGCCAAGCGCGCAGGTGCGTTTCAACCGCCGACCGTAGCGGATAGGTCCCGCGTGCGTGGTAAAGAATCGCGATGGTTTTGCGGCTTGGCATCGCGCGGCGTCTCCCGGTGGATGGGCGCTTCTTAAGGTGCGCCCCTTGCCTTTGTCCAGCGCAGTTCTGACTCGCATCAGCTTGACTTGCCCGGCTATCCTGCTCATACCGCCCTCGAGTATCGGACGGGCCCGAATTTGAGTGCGCGACCGAACATGAACAACAGGCATTGAGCTGGAGTGATTGCATGTGTGGTATTGCCGGGGCGGTGGCTCTGAACGGGCAGCCTATAGCCCAACTCGACCGCAAAATGTCGGCGATGAGCACGCTCATTGAGCACCGTGGCCCGGATGGCCAAGGAAGCTGGTCCAATGACGCAAAGAGCGTTGGCCTTGTTCACCGACGTCTTGCCATTATCGACCTGACGCCTGATGGGGCACAGCCTATGGCCGGGCCGAATGGCACTGTCGTCACCTATAACGGCGAAATCTACAATTACCTCGAATTGCGCGACGCACTCGCCGGGCACTGGAACTTCCAGTCTCATTCCGACACCGAAACTATCCTGGCGGCCTATGAAGCCGATGGTGCGGCTTGCGTGGATCGACTGCGAGGGATGTTCGCCTATGCACTGTGGGATTCACGCCGCAACGTCCTTGAGTGCGCGCGCGACCGTTTTGGCATCAAGCCATTCTACTACACGATTGTGGACGGCGTTTTCTATTTCGCCTCTGAAGTCAAAGCGCTGGTCCCGATCCTTCCGGAAGTCGAAATCGACCAGAAGGCGCTGACCGAATATCTGACTTTCCAGTATCCGATCACTGAACGCACTCTGTTCAAGGGCGTCCACCAGCTTCATCCAGGTCACGCGCTGACGGTAAAGAATGGACAGGTTTCGATCCGCAAATACTGGGATGTGCGCTACGAGCACGATCATTCGATTACGGCCGATGCCGCGCGCACGCGCATCCACGAATTGCTCAGTGACTCGGTCAATGTTCACTTGCGCGCCGATGTGCCAATTGGGGCCTATCTTTCTGGCGGTGTCGACTCCAGCTTGATCGCGTTGCTCGCCGCCGAGCACAGCCCGGAAAACAATCTCGCCTTCCACGGCAAGTTCACGGCCTATCCCGGCTATGACGAAAGCCACCATGCCGAGGTTGTCGCCCAGCAAGCGGGCATGAATCTCCATCAGATCGATATCGGCTCGATGGATTTCGAGAATAACCTCGCCAAGGTCATCTACCACCTCGATTACCCAGTCGCAGGGCCCGGATCCTTCCCGCAATACATGGTGTCCAAGCTCGCCAGCGAACACCTCAAAGTCGTCCTTGGCGGACAAGGCGGCGACGAGATTTTCGGCGGCTATGCCCGTTATATGGTCGGTTATCTGGAGCGCCTGATCCTGGGAGCGCTCGATGGCAATCTGGATGACGGCTCCTATTCGGTGACTTTCGAGTCGGTCATCCCCAATCTGGGTCTGCTGCGCGAATACAAACCGCTGATGCAGCAATTCTTCTCCAAGGGCATGTTCGAAACGCTCGACCGGCGTTTCTATCGACTGATTGATCGTTCGACCGACATGGCCGACGAGATCGACTGGACCCAGCTTGACGGCGCACATGCCATGGAAAGCTATATGGGCGTCTTCAACGACCGCTCGGTCATCGCAGAGAATGCCTACCTGGACTCCATGAGCCGGTTTGACTTCAAACGCCTTCTGCCGGCCCTGCTGCAGGTCGAAGACCGGATGAGCATGGCGCATGGGCTGGAGTCGCGCGTGCCGCTGCTCGATCACCCGCTGGTAGAATATGCAGCGACCATTCCACCGGAAGTCAAATACGAAGGGGGGCGCCTGAAGGAACTTCTGCGCACGACCTATGCCGACACGCTGCCCTCGAGCATTTTCGAGCGGCGCGACAAGATGGGCTTTCCGGTACCTTTGAAAGAATGGTATGCGGGCGAGCTTAATACCTTTGTCAAAGACATCTTCCACAGTCAGTGTGCGCAAGACCGCCATTTCATGAATTCCGATGCGGTACTCGCCAATTTTGACAAGGACAGTCGTTTTTCACGAAAGACCTGGGGACTGTTGAGCCTCGAGCTCTGGCACCAGCAATTCGTCGACAAAGCCCACGAATTCCGGGCGATGGTCGCCTGACGCGGCCGCTTCGCCCTTCATCCCACTCGCTCGTCAAGGAGACAGACAATCATGAAAGTGCTCGTAACAGGTGGTGCCGGCCAGGTCGGTTCGCACGTCGCTGAATATCTGATGGAACGCGGTGACCATGTCATCGCCATCGACAATCTGGAAACCGGTCGCCGCGAACACCTGCCGGCCTCGCATCCGAACCTGACTTATGTGTCCGGCGATATCTCCGACAAGGCGCTGATCGACAGCCTCTTTGAAAAGCACAAGCCCGACGTCGTCGTGCATACCGCTGCATCCTACAAGGACCCGGACGACTGGTACACCGACACCTTGACCAACGCCGTCGGTGGAGCCAACCTTGTCAAGGCCGCCAAAAACCATGGCACCAAGCGGTTCATCTATTTCCAGACAGCGCTGTGCTACGGCACCAAGCCGACGGAAAGCCCGATCACGCTGAACCATCCGAAGAATCCGGCCAATTCCTCCTACGCCATCACCAAGACGGCGGCCGAGGATTTCCTAGAATATTCGGGCATCGAATACGTGACCTTCCGCCTGGCCAATGTCATCGGTCCGCGCAACGTGTCCGGTCCGCTACCGATTTTCTTTCAGCGCCTGCGTGATGGCAAGAAATGCTTCATCACCCCGGCCCGTCGCGATTTCGTTTATGTTGGCGATCTGGCTCGCAATGTTGTCAAAGCCGTCGATGGAACAGGCAATGGTGCCTACCACTTCTCGTCGGGTACCGACATTGCGATCAAGGAACTCTACGACGCTGTCGTCGACGCCCTGCAGATCAATGAATACCCGGAACCCGACGTTCAGCCGCTTGGCCCGGACGACGCTGCGTCGATCCTGCTTGACCCGTCGCGCACCTATGCTGATTTCGGCGATATCAAATTCACGCCGCTCAAGGAATTCGTGAAGCTGGCGGTCGACTACTACAACGAGCACGGCACGCTGGGCGAATACACGCACCTGCGTCTGCAGGACAAGAAACAGTAGGGCGGACAAGGTCATGCGCATACTCATCACGGGCGGGGCGGGCAGCCTCGGTGCCAACATTATTGACCATCTCCTGCCGCGCGACGGCTATGAGATCTTGGTCCTCGACAATTTTGCGACCGGCAACCGCCAGTCGCTCCCGGAAGGCCATGATCGCTTGACGGTTGTTAAAGGCTCGGTGGCCGACAAGGCTCTGGTCGAAAAATGTTTTGCCGACTTCAAGCCAACCCACGTTATCCATTCAGCCGCGGCCTACAAGGACCCGGACGATTGGGAAGAGGATGCGCAGACCAATGTACTTGGCTCGATTTATGTCGCAAAAGCCGCAGAGGCTGCGGGCGTCAAACGCCTGGTGAATTTCCAGACAGCGCTGAATTTCGGGCGTCCGGCGATTGTGCCGATCCCGAATGACGCGCCGTCTGCGCCGTTCACCAGCTATGGCATTTCCAAGACGGCCGGTGAGCAGGTCATGTTGATGGCCAATCTCAACACCGTATCGCTGCGTCTGGCCAATATCACCGGACCGCGTCTGGCAATTGGTCCGATCCCGACATTCTATACTCGGTTGAAGGCCGGAAAGGGCTGTTTCTGTTCTGATACGGTCCGTGATTTCATGCACATGGACGATTTCATCGCCATCCTCGACAAGGCGCTCGACGAGAACGGCCCGAAAGGCGAATTCAACGTCTCTACCGGCGAAGGCAAGTCGATCAAGGACGTGTTCGATCAGGTCGTGGCCTATCTCGGCGTTGAGCTGGACGGTGATGTGCCGATCATGCCGGTTGGCGATGACGACGTGCAGGCCATGGTGCTTGACCCGTCCGTGACCGAGAAAGCCTTTGACTGGAAAGCCAAGGTCTCCTTTGAGGACACGATCCGCAAAATGCTGGAATGGTACGACGCCCACGGTGTCACTGCGATTTATTCCCATGTACGGGTGCCACCGAAGACGGAAGTACGATAGTCATGAAGCCGCTATGCTATCTCCCCGCGTAGACAGTTGAGATCGAACCAGAAATGGTGTGAGCGCTGAATGAATCCCATGATCGCCAACATCTTCGGAAAAGCAAATATAGCGAGGGCACACGCACGTCTTCCCCTTGTCGACAATCGCGTTGGTGATTTCACTTATGACGACGCAGGCGATGCAGTACTGCGTTTTGAAAATCCGATTCAGCCCAGGTCGGCCCAAATTGTTCCAGAGGGCGGTGCATTCATAAATTTGGAGGACATGCCCGACAACGCCTTGAAAATTCCATTTTCGGCGTTGGACAAGCAATTTCCGAATGAAGTTGAAAAGCGTTACGATCTTTTCGCACTGTCCATCGATGGACAGACCGCGCACCTTCAGTTGAATCGCCAGAATCCTGAAATTTTGAACAAGACATTCAAAATTGACTGCAAAATAGGATATACAATTGCAGGGCAGAACAATTTTGTTGTTCCCGAGGAGTTGATTTCCAATGAAGTGCCATTGAGCCAAAGTCACGGTGAGAGTGCCGATATTTCAACTTTTCACTCGGTTATATATAGTAACCCGGAACTCAACATGGCCGCCAATATCCTGTCGTGGATTTTTGACGGAAAAATTTGTATCGGACCGCGCCAGGCCCAGGGACACAAAAACGTTGTTGACGAAATTCAGGCAGTTCGCGAGGGCCGTGACGCATTGCAGTGCGGCGATCTGTGTAAAATGTGGGGTACGATAGCAATTCACCACGGATTGAATTTTCGTTTTGTTGGGCTGTACAGCTACGGGCCGCGATCAGAGGACTTGATCGCCAAGAGCCATGCCGTGGTTGAAATTGATACGAATGATGGCCCTGTCTTGCTCGATTTGTGGGGAAACAGAATTTTTAGTAAAGGTGGCCGATATTTGTCACTCAAAGAAATTATTCAGGCGCTGAGAGTGGATGGAGATTTTGTATTATCTCACTCTTTGAGTTGCATTCCAGAGGTTGATATCACCAATAAGAACGGTGAAGAGAGCACAATAAAATCATTTTATTCAGGAATAGAAGAGTATACCAATACATATTTGAACCATATTGAAATCGGTCAGGTGAAGTTGGTTTGAGCGCCGAGGTGCCCCAACGGATCCCATCGGGACTAGCGCGTCGCAGATATCCGAGCCAAGTGCTATTCAGATAAATCAACCTTTGACCCTTTCCGGAGAGGCCGCTAGGTTCCGCGCCAAATCGCGAGGCTCCAGCGAGCCTGCAAGGAAACAAGGAAAGCACCGAGATGTCCGACAACACTTTCGACGGCAAGAAGCTGATGATCGCTGGCGGAGCCGGCTTTGTGGGCTCCAACCTCGCTCGCCTCTTGCTCAAGACCGACCTCAAGGAATTGATCATTGTCGACAACCTTCTGTCGTCGGATCCGGTCAATGTGCAGGATGATCCACGGGTCACTTTCATTCCGCGCTCGGTGACCGAAGACGACGTTCTCGACAAGATTCCAGAAGACCTCGACTATGCATGGGCGCTCTACTGCCTCCACGGTAATCAGTCATCGATTGCCGAGCCGATGCTCGACCATGACAACAACACCTTGCCCAGCCTGAAGCTGTTCAACCGCCTGAAGGACATCAAAAATCTAAAGCGGGTTGTTTATGCAGCGGCCGGGTGCGCGGTGGCAGAAAAAACCTTCGGAGAAGCGGCCGCCACCAAGGAAGACGCGCCTGTGTCGCTCTACCACGACAGCCCGTATTCAATTTCCAAGATCATTGGCGAGTTCTACGGCAATTATTTCTGGAAGCAGTACGATCTACCTTTCGTGAAAGCCCGATTCCAGAACGTCTATGGCCCGGGTGAAATCCTCGGCGCCGGGCGCTGGCGCGGAACGCACCACTCTGTGTGGCGCAACGTAACGCCGACCTTCATCTTCCGTTCGCTCAACCAGGAAGCCTTGCCGCTCGACAATGGCGGCGACGCCAGCCGTGACTTCATCTTTGTCGAAGACATGGCGCGCGGCCTGATGGCGTGCGCACTCAAGGGTGAGCCCGGCGAGACCTATAATCTGGCCTCCGGCGTCGAAACGACAATTCTCGACCTGGCGTCGAAGATCAACGCGCTGACCGAGAACCCGACGCCTTACGATCTGAAGCCGAAACGCGACTGGGATACGTCCGGCAAACGCTTCGGCGATCCGAGCAAATCGCGCGAGAAGCTCGGCTTCGAGGCGCAGGTCTCCATCGATGAGGGCCTGAAGCGCACCGTGGAATGGACCAAGGCCAACATGCCGACGATTCAGCGTTGCATGGCACAGCACGTCCATTTCGTGCCTGAAGTCAAAAAATATCTGAAAGACTGAGGGTAATCGTGACCCGTACTATCTTAACCGTCGTCGGTGCCCGGCCGCAATTCATCAAGGCGGCGGCTGTCAGCCGCGTCATTGCAGACCGCCCAAACCTCAATGAGCTGATCGTGCATACCGGTCAGCACTATGATCCGGGTATGTCGGACGTCTTTTTTGACGAACTCGGGATTCCGGTTCCGGCGCGCCGCTACGAGTTTGGCGGCGGCACGCATGGCGCAATGACAGGCAAGATGCTTGCGGCCATTGAAGATGCGTTGGTTGAAGACAAGCCGGACGCCGTGCTCGTCTATGGTGATACCAATTCCACGCTGGCGGGCGCATTGGCGGCGGCCAAGCTGCATATCCCGGTCATTCACATCGAAGCGGGCTTGCGGTCTTTCAATCGCCGGATGCCTGAAGAGATCAACCGCGTCATGGCCGATCATTTGAGCGCGCTTCTGCTCTGCCCGACGCAGACTGGTGTCGATAATCTGAAGGCTGAAGGTATTATCAAGGGCGTCCATGCCGTTGGCGACGTCATGCACGACGCGACGCTCTATGCGATCGAGCAGTCCAAGGCCAAATCCGATGTGATCGACAAGCTCGACCTCAAGGGCCGCGACTATGAGGTGTGCACGCTCCACCGCGCCGAAAACACCGACGATGTAGAGCGCTTTGCGCTGATCATTGCCTTCCTGGAAAAGCAGGCTGAAGAGCGCCTGGTGGTTTTCCCGGTCCACCCGCGCACGCGCAAGGTCATGGCTGAACGGGGCATCACGCCGAAGGGCGTCATGCAGGTCGACCCCATGGGCTATTTCGATCTACACCGGCTGCTGGCAGGGAGCTCGCTTGTCCTGACCGACTCTGGTGGCTTGCAAAAGGAAGCCTATTTCCATCGCAAGCCGGCGATTACGATGCGTGATGAAACTGAATGGGTCGAAACCGTTGAGGCTGGCTGGAACCGTCTGTGGACGCAGGATGACTGGATTAGCCCGCGTCATGAAATTCCCGACTACGGGCAAGGCGACGCCGCTGACCGAAGTGTCGATGCTATTGAAACCTTCCTTGCCGGTGTGAACTAGCCCTGTTGCATTTGCGAGACACGCAGGGCTAGATCGTGCTTGCCATCGACGCAACTAGAGAGGTCAACGTTTCGTGTTACTGACCGCCTTCCGAATGAGCTGCGCTACACTTGCCGCAATTGGCATGTTTGGCCTATCGGGTTGCAGTGAAGATGTCTCACCGCCGGACCCTGGCGCAACCATCGCCTTGCCGTCTTTGGAAACCACGGCCTTGCCACCTGCGGCAATTGCAGCAGCCCGGAGTTGGTATGTCAGCGCCGGTGTCGATCTTCGTGATATGGAACGCTTGTCAGTTGACGACCGGGCTCGGCGTTTAACTCAGGCGGTCTATGCCCATTGCGAGCAAGGCAATCAGACCGTTAGTGACCTCAATGATCTGTTCGAAGACTGTGTCGCTGCCTGTGGCGGATACTCCTATGTCTTGCGGGGACTGCTCGAGGCGACGGGCGCACAGACGCGTTACGTCAACCTCTACAACATTCCCAATCAGGGCAATCATACGGCTGTTGAGGTCAATCTTGGTGACCGCTGGGCCTTTTACGACCCGACATTTGGTGCCTATTTCACCCGCGACGGTCAACCTGACGGACCCGCCCTTGTCCTCAATGAAATTGTTGCTGGTTTCTCCTCTCAGGAGCTCGAAGGTCTCGTCAACCAGGCTGTTGACCGTACAGCGCAATTTGACTCCGAACCCCTGACAGCACTCTTTTCCGGGACGTTCGATCACACCTATATGACACTTGAAAACTATCAGTTGGCTGAGGCGCGCAGCCGTCTTGATGCGCGTGAGCTCGTCGTGTTGGACATTCCGTTGACGATTGAGTCCGGCAGTGTCTCGATTGGCGATTTCAATGCCGAATCCGTGGGTGACGCACAGGCCGCGTGGTTGGCCCAGACCAATGCCATTTTGCTGGATGACGATTTGGCGAATGATATTTCGTATGTCAGCCACGAATTGTCGAATGTACGGGCTGAGCGGATCACGACGGTGACTGTGTCCAATGTACAGCCAGGGCAACGCTATGAAATATCGCTGGTGCTGTTCGGGCGAGAAGGTCAGGAAATCCAGATTTCAGCCATGGGGCGCTCGGCTTTCTATGGTGGCCGCAATCTTGTTCGAATGAGCGCGTCGCGCAGTGTAGAAACCGCGCGATTTGTGGCCGTGGAAGACACGGCACAGTTTGCAATTCGCAATTTTAATCAAACAGGCATCGTGCGCATGCTGGCGATTGAGGTTGTTCAGGTTCCTAATCAAGACGGCTGAGGCTGTTCAACCCGCTGAACTAACCGGTTACCCTGAAGGCTTGCGCCCAATGGGCAAAGGAAATCAGTCGGAAAACCAGTCCGGCTGAGGCCTCGTCCTGGGCCATAGCTGTACGCGCCTGACGGGCCTCGTGCATGTCGATAAAGCCCGACCAGTCACGCTCCAGCAGGATGAAAGCATCTTCAACCGCGCCGGCGAGTGGCCCGGCCAGCCAGCGTTGTTCTGGCGTTGAAAAGCCCAGCTTGCGCCGCCGTCGAAGAATGGGTTCGGGCACGACATCCCCGAGTGCCAGCCGCAGCATCCGTTTGGTCTCTCCGTCTGCGATTTTGGCGCTGCCCGGTGACCGGAAGGCGATGTCGGACACCTCGGCGTCGAGATAGGGCAGGCGGGATTCGATCCCGAAGCGCATGGAATTGCGGTCTTCATAGCGCAGCAGTGAAGGCAGCGAGACTGACCCGGTCATTTGCCGGATCAACCTGTCGAACCGATTGGCTCCCTTCGACTGCCTTGGCAGAGGCGGCGGATAGAGTGCCGCAGGTCCGGCGGGCCAGGGGCGCGGCGGCCAACCATTCTTGACTCGCATCATCATCACCCGCGCCGGGTACGGCAGGATATTGGAATAGGTGGCTCGGAGAAGATCGAACGCACCAAAATCGCTTTCGCCATCGCACAGCGAATCGACGACTTGCTTCCACGCGCCAAATTGAGCCGACAGCGCCAGATCAGCCAGATACGGCCCGGCCATTCCCGGATAGCCGCCAAAGAGCTCGTCGGCCCCCTGACCGTCGAGCATCGCTTTCAGGCCCGCTTCATGGGCGGCCTGGAAGACCAGATATTGCACAAGGATGGACGTTGAGGCGAAGGGCTCGCCCTGACCGCCTACAGCGCCGGTAAACGCCTCAACCACCTCGGCGTCGCCGGGCGTGACGCTGACGCGCTGCACGTCTGCCGCCCCGGCGACCATGTCGACATAGGGGCGCTCAGAAATGTCCTGACCGGAAGGTGTCGTTTCATCAAAAATGGCCGAGACACAGATGATCGGGTCAGCGCCCCGATCCCGGTCTGCGAGCAGGACGATCCCGCTGGAATCGAGCCCGCCTGACAGGCAGGAGCCGACCTGCACATCGGCCCGCATGCGCAGTTTGACCGCATTTTCCAGCGCTGGTTTGAGTGCCTCAGCCGCGGTCTCTGGGCGCGAGAGAGCGGGGTCCAGCTTTGGCGCAACCCACCAGCGTTCGGGCCGTACAAGCGAATCGGCGGGCGGCAGCGGGCTGGACAGGTCAATCTCCGCGAGATGTCCGGCTGGCAGACGGGTAATACCAACAAAGAAGGTTTCATTGCCCCAGTCGGTCGCGCCCGCATTGATGAAATCGGCGGCAACACGCCGGTTCAATTTGGGGCGGTCCGGCATCGCGGCCAGCAATTGCGGGATTTCTGATGCGCAGGCGAAATGCGTGCGGCCCTCTTGCTGCCAGGCGGCGACATGCAGCGGCTTTTCACCGAACCGGTCCCGCGCGAGCGTCAGCGTTTTGCGATTGGCGTCGAACAGCACGAACGCGAACATGCCGTTGAAACCCGAAAGGGCAGACTTGCCCCACTGCGCCCAGGCCGCCAGCAGGACTTCGGTATCGGTCTGGGTCGAAAAGCCATGTCCGAGCGCTTCCAGCTCGCTGCGCAGGCATTGAAAATTGTAGATCGCCCCGTTGAAGACAACGGTAAAACGCCCGTCGGGCGACGCCATGGGCTGGCTGCCCGCATCGCTCAAATCATAGATGGAAAGTCGCTTGTGACCCATGACGAGTGGCCCGGATCCGGTTTCAAAGCGGGCGTCACCGGAGCCATCCGGACCCCGGTGGTTTGCCCCGTCGAGGGCATCGGCGGGAGGCAAAAATCCGACTGAGGTCCAAATGCTGCACATGGCGTGTTTGTATCCGGTGCGAGGCCAACTAGAGTCTTCTTATCGGCGTTTGGCGGGTTGGAACACCTTCGATGATGGATGGCAAGACAGACGGCGGCAGCGGGCGCGTGCTCTTCATGGCCATGAATCTGGTGCCCAATGATGCGCGCTTCCTCAAAATGCGCGACCGGCTTGTTGCCGAAGGCTTTGATGTCTCCGCGATTGTGCCACGAATCGAGGACGTCGCCGCCGCCCCCGGTGTCGTCGTGGTTCAGCCAGGCCCGCTGTCACGTCTCGTCAGCGCGCTGCGCAATTTGCCAATGCTCGGAACTTTGGCCTCGGCCTGGCTGGCGCGCCGCCGCAAGCGCGGCCTTGTTGCCGGTGCTGTGCAGGCGAGGCCTGACGTGATTATCGGTTTTGATCCTGAAGCCATGCCGGCCGCCATGGAGGCCAAGGCGCAGACCGGCGCACGCTTCATCTATGACGCACACGAATACCACAGCGCCGAAGACCCAAGCCACCCGGAACGCGGCGAATGGGTGGCCCGGCTGGAATCGCGTCTCGGCTCGCATCTCGATGGATTTGTCACCGTCAACAAATCCATCGCATCCCTCTATGCCCGCGATGGGCGCATCACGCTGCCGGCGCTGGTGGTTCGCAATTCGGTTGATCCTTTCGCGGCCCATGACGGCGTGGACCGTCTGCGCCCCGCGCTTGGCGTGCCTGCGGACGAGAAAGTCCTGCTCTATCACGGCGCGATGCGCCCCATGCGTGGGCTGATGGATCTGGCCGACCTCTCGCTTGTCCTGCCGAGCGGCTGGACGATTGGCATCATGGGTGAAGGGGCGATGCGCGCCGAAATCGAACCCCGCGCCAATCCCGACCACCTGCGTTTTATCCCGCCCGTTCCCCATCGCGATCTGCCGCTCTGGCTGCCTTCGGCGACCTTGGGCGCAGTCCTCTATGAAGGCGTGGGCGAAAACCAGATCAACTGTACCCCCAACAAGCTTTGGGAATACGCCGCAGCCGGCGTGCCGATCCTTGCGCGCGATCTGCCGGAGCTTGCCGCTGCGGTGCGAGAAACCGGCATGGGCCTTCTGGTCAGCGAAGGTGAGACAGCTACAGACATTGCAGGCCAGCTCGAGAACGTTGATGCCGCTTGGCTCTCACAAGCCTCTCGCGCCGCCCATCGCTTTGCGCAGGGCAATGACTGGGGACGGGAGGTTGAACCGCTGGTTGACCTTGTCCGTGACCTGGTCGAAACAACCTGAAGCGCACGAGGGACGGGCATGACATCAGGCGGGAGTTCGGTCAGGCCCAGCGGCTATATTCCGGCGCTCGACGGACTGCGCTTTATCGCCTTTTTCCTCGTCTACATGCACCACAGCTTTTACACGCGCTATGACGCGCTGTCCGTCTTTCAGGGTAATATGTGGTTCGGCGTCGAGCTGTTTTTTCTCTTGAGCGGTTATCTGATTACGCGCCTGTTGCTCGCCGAGAAGCGCGATACCGGGACGATCTCGTGGAAGCGCTATGGCATGCGCCGCATTCTGCGCATCTGGCCGCTCTACTTCGTGATGGTCTTGCTGTTTTCGGCAACGGGCTGGTTCAATTACGAAGACAATTACCTGCCGCATTTTCTCAGCTTCATCACCTTCACCAACAATATCCACTCGGCGTTTTCCGGATGGCCCAACACGCCGGTCATCAGCCCGCTCTGGACGATTTCCAGTGAAGAGCAATTCTATTTGACGTTGCCGCTTTTGGCGGGCGCGGCCGTGGCCTCGCGGCGGTATTTTGCCGCCATTGCGCTGGCCTGGCTGACCGTTGCGCTCGTCTTTCGCGTCGTTCTGGTGCTGGAAGGCGTGCCCTATCCGGCAATCTGGGTATTCACGCCTGCAAAACCGGAAGCCCTGCTTGCCGGGGTGGCCTTTGCCGTGTTCGAGAAGGAATTGCTGGCCTTCCGGTTCAAATGGCTGGCCATGGCCCTGATAGCAGCAGTGTCGATCTGGATCTTGTTCTTTACCGGACTATTGTGGGAGCCGGGTCTGCATCAAACTTGGCTCTATTTCGGTTCGGCTGGACTCGCGTTGGCGATGCTGTGGGCGGTACTTTCCGCGCCTCTGATCGCGGCACCGCTGGCGTGGAAACCCATCGCTTATCTGGGTCGGATATCCTTTGGTCTTTACGTTTTCCACCGCCTGTCGATGTATCTCTCCCTGAAACTGATCCCGCAAATCTATGACCGCGATCTGGCGCTCACCGACACATGGATATGGACGCAAGGCTTCGTCATTGTCTTTGTCGCGACGGTTGGCTTTGCCGCGCTCTCCTACCAGTTTCTGGAAAAGCCCTTCCTGAAACTGAAAACCCGGTTTGAATTCATTCACGGTCGGCCGGTCTGACCGGCAGAGAAATTACACTTGCCGCCGTGAAGCGCGCGCGTGATAAACGCCGCCAAAGTTTTAGAGGGAAGGGATCAACCCGATGAATTACTGGGCACATGAAACTGCGGTCGTTGATGACGGGGCTGTCGTTGGCGAAGGCACCAAAATCTGGCATTTCACGCATGTTCTTCCCAATACGACTGTGGGCCGCCAATGCTCACTTGGCCAGAATGTCATGGCCGGCCCGGGCGTCACGATTGGCGACAAGGTCAAGGTTCAAAACAATGTCTCACTCTACAAGGGTGTGACGCTCGAAGACGGCGTCTTCTGCGGTCCGTCCTGCGTGTTTACAAATGTCCTCACGCCGCGCGGCTTCGTCGAGCGCAAGGCGGAATTTGGAGAGACCATCGTGCGTCGCGGCGCAACGATCGGGGCCAATTCCACGATCGTCTGCGGCGATCCCAACGGCAAGACCGAGCTGGGCGAATACTGCTTCATCGCGGCCGGTGCCGTGGTCCTCAAAGACGTCGTGCCGCACGCCCTGATGGCAGGTGTTCCGGCCAAGCGTATTGGCTGGGTCAGCCGCGCTGGTGAAGTGCTCAAAGCCGATCTGGTTTGTCCGCGCACGGGTGAGCGCTATGCTGAACAGGACGGCATGCTGGTCATCATCGAAGAGACAAAGCAGGACAGTCCCCACCTTTAACGGCTAGGCTTCTCGCCGCAAGGCACAGGCGGAGGCGTCATGGACAAGGTTGAGTGCATCGTGCTGGGGGCCGGCGTTGTCGGCCTCGCAGTCGCACGTGCGCTCGCCTTGCGGGGGCATGAGCCCATCATTCTGGATGCCGGTCCCATCATTGGGTCGGGCACGAGCTCGCGCAACAGCGAGGTCGTCCATGCGGGCATCTATTACCCTGCCGACAGCGTGAAGGCCCGCGCCTGCGTCGAGGGAAAGGCGCGGCTCTATCAGCTGTGCGAAGAACGCGGCGTTCCCTATCGCCGCTGCGGCAAGCTGATCGTGGCCACGAATGCCGATCAGGAGGCCGGTCTCGGCGAACTGAAACGCAAGGCCACCGCCAATGGCGTTGATGATCTGGTTGAACTATCGCGCGCTGAGGCCATCGCGATGGAGCCGCAACTGACCTGCACCGTTGCGCTGCTCTCACCCTCGTCAGGCATTGTCGACAGCCACGGCTTTATGCTCGCGCTGCAGGGGGAAGCGGAAACCCACGGGGCGATGACCCTGCTCAATACGTCGGTGGAAAGTGCCCGTGCGGACGATGATGGTGTTGTGCTGACACTGGTCGGCGGCGAGCAAATCCGGACATCAATGCTGGTGAATGCGCTGGGGCTCAATGCCTGCCAGTTCGCCCGGGATATGGGCCCGCCATTTTCAATGACAGCGCCGACGCCCTATTTCGCCAAGGGCAATTACTTTGCCCTGAATGCCAAGGCCCCGTTTTCGCGTCTTGTCTATCCGATGCCGGAACCGGGCGGCCTGGGCGTCCATATCACGATCGACCTGAATGGCCGGGCCCGTTTTGGCCCGGATGTCGAATGGATCGACACGCTCAATTATGACGTCGACGCTAAACGCGCTGATGTCTTCTATGACCGTGTATGGGCCTATTGGCCGGGCCTGCCCGATGGCGCGCTGGTCCCGGATTATTCCGGGATCCGGCCGAAGATCACGGCTCCGGGTGAGGCGGCGGCTGATTTCCGGATCGACGGGCCGGAGGTGCACGGCGTGCCGGGTGTCGTCCACATGTTCGGCATTGAATCGCCGGGCCTGACGGCCTCCATGACGCTGGCCGACATGGTCGCGGACCGGATTTCAGATCGCCCAAGGCCCGCCGGATCGATTTAGACCGCGCCGCGCCCGGACGCTTTCCAGTCAGACAGGAAGGCAGCAAGGCCCTTGTCCGTCAGGTCATGCTGGATCATCGCTTCAAAGAGTTTGGGCGGCAGGGTTGCGCAATCGGCTCCGGCCAGCGCAGAGCCTTCGATATGCTCCAGACTGCGGATCGAGGCGGCGAGGATATTCGCCTCAAACCCGTGTTCGTCATAGACTTGGCGGATGCGCTGGAGCAGGCCCAGCCCGTCTTCGCCGATATCGTCCAGGCGGCCGATGAAGGGCGACACGAAGGCTGCTCCGGCTTTGGCGGCCAGCAGCGCCTGTTCGCCAAGGTCCTGCGCTGGCTCAAGATTCGCCATATCCGTACCCGGCCTTACACGCCCAGAACCAAGGGCAAGGCCGAGTGCTTCATCCTGACCCTGCTCAGAGATTGGGCTTATGCCACCCCCTATCGCTCATCGGACAGCCAAAATCTCGATCTCCAGCGCTATCTCGACTGGTACAACACCGCCAGACCGCACTATGCTTTCGCCAAGCAATCGCCAGCCAAAAGGTTCAACGACCTGCTGAAAAACGTCTTGAGAAACGACAGGTGGCAGCTCTCGGCGACGGGTGTGGATATTTGGCGTCGGATATTCTAGCAATCGCCGGAGCAGCCCAATCGGTCATCTATCTTGAAGAAGGTGATGTCGCTCTGGTCAGACGCGATTCTATTGAGGTATTTTCAACTGACGGCAGGCTGGTTGCCCGACCCTCCGTGTCCACACCACAATCAGCGGTCCTGGCAGAGAAGGGCAATTACCGCCACTTCATGCAGAAGGAAATCTACGAACAGCCCGAAGTGGTCGGCCACACCCTGAGCGGTTATCTGGATGCGGTCTCCGGCACAGTCCGCCCGCGGGAAGGGATCTCCTTTGACGTCGCCTCACGCCTGCTGATCGTTGGTTGCGGCACCGCCTTCTACGCGGGCATGGTCGCGGAGTACTGGTTTGAATCGATGTCGGGCTTACCGGCCCAAGTCGATATCGCGTCGGAATTCCGCTGCCGCAATTCTGCCTTCATGCAGGGTGATGTCGCGCTCTTCATTTCCCAGTCAGGCGAGACCGCAGACACGCTGGAAGCGATGCGCATGTGCAAGGCAGCGGGGCTAAAAACCATCGCCTTGGTCAACTCGCCTCATTCCAGCATGGCCCGCGAAGCCGATATCGTCGCGCCAACCATGGCTGGCCCGCAGATCGGAGTCGCATCGACCAAAGCCTTTAGCTGCCAGCTGGCCTCCTTGGCTGTGCTTGCAGGTGTCCAGCGCGGACGCATCGATGCTGCCGAACAGGCACGCCAGGTTACCCTCATGATGGGTATCCCCGGTCTGATGGCGCAGGCGCTGCGGATCCAGGACCAGATCAACAAGCTCGCCGGCGAACTCGCCCAGGCCTCGATCGTGCTCTATCTCGGACGCAATGAATTCTTCCCGATGGCGCTGGAAGGTGCACTGAAGTTCAAGGAAATCAGTTATATCCATGCCGAGGGCTATGCCGCCGGCGAGCTCAAGCATGGACCCATCGCGCTGATTGAAGAGCACGTCGCGGCGATCGTTTTCGCGCCGCACGATCATCTCTTCACCAAGACCCGCTCTTCGATCCAGGAAGTGCGCGCCCGCGGCGCCCGGGTGATCGCGATCACTGATGATCTCGGCGCCGCCGAGTTCGAGGGCGAGGCGAGCGCCACCATCACCCTGCCGCGGGCCGAGGGCCTGGCGGCGCCGCTGGTCGCGGCGGTGGCGGTGCAATTGCTCGCCTATTACGTCGCGGTTCACAAAGGCACCGATGTCGATCAGCCGCGCAATCTGGCGAAATCGGTGACGTCAGAATAGCGAAACCCGGGGGATAGCTAAATCCGGGGAATAGCGAAATTTTTAGTGACTTTATCGGTGTAGTGCCGCGGTCTATAGGGCGCGGAGTTTCAATGGCCGTGCATGTGTGCGGCGCACGCGGAATTCAAAATCGGGAAGCCCCATGACCGACATGATCCCCTTCATCGACCTCAAGGCACAGCGCGGACGCATCGGTGCCCGCATCGACGCTGCCGTCGCCAAAGTATTGGACGAGGGCCGCTATATACTCGGCCCGGAAGTGGCGAAACTGGAAGCCGATCTGGCGCGTTTCAATGGCGAGGGTCGCGCACTGTCCTGTGCCAATGGTACTGACGCCATCCTGATCCCGCTGATGGCCTGGGGTATTGGCCGGGGCGACGCGGTATTCGTGCCGAGCTTCACCTTTGCCTCGACCGCCGAGGTCGTGGTTCTGGCCGGTGCATCACCGATCTATGTCGATATCGATCCCGACACCTACAACATGTCGCCCGCCAGCCTGGCCGCGGCGATTGATGCCGTGGTGACGAAGGGCGAGCTGACGCCGCGCGCTGTGATCGCCGTCGACCTGTTCGGCCAACCTGCCGACTATCCCAAGCTGGCGGAACTGACCCGCGCGCATGGTATGAAACTGATCGCCGATGGCGCCCAGGGTTTCGGCTGCACGCTCAATGGCCATTCCTCGCTGCACTGGGCCGATGTGCTGACGGTCAGCTTCTATCCGGCCAAGCCGCTGGGCTGTTACGGCGATGGCGGTGCGGTCCTGTGCAAGGATGATGGCCTCTTCGATACGATGAAATCGGTGCGCGTGCATGGCGAAGGCAAGGAGCGTTATGAATATGCGCGCATCGGCCTGAATTCCCGCCTCGACACCATCCAGGCCGCCGTGCTGATTGAAAAACTGCGTGTGTTCGGCGAGGAAATCGAAATGCGCCAGCGCGTCGCTGACCGCTATGCCGCCGGGTTCGGCAATCAGGTCCAGTGGCCGCGCGTGCCCGAGAATGCCCAATCGACCTGGGCGCAATACACGATTGAAGTCGCTGACCGCGACGGTTTTCGCGCCCATTTGGCCGCGAAGGGCGTGCCGAGCGCGATCTATTACCCGATCCCGCTGCATCTGCACGAACCCTATGCGCCTTACCCGGTAGTGCCGGGCGGGTTGCCCGTGACGGAAGCCGCAGCCCATCGCGTCGTCTCCCTGCCGATGCATCCGGACATGTCCGATGCCGATATCGACCAGGTCATTGACGCCGTATTGAGCTATCCGGCCGCTCACGCCTGATCGGCGGCGCCTGAATCGATTTGCATTTGATCGCCCTGGCGGGTGGTAATTGCGCGCTCCCTGTCCTAAATCGCGCTGATACGGTGCGCGTGCGGTCCATTCCTGCATTTGATGTGCATCGGCCAGTGAGGACATGATGAGTACGATTCAGGAGAGCGTCAGCGCCTATGCGCAGCGATTTCAGAGCGCGCGGCACCGGGAACGCCCGCTATCTGCCCACCTCAAGGCGCTGGAATCCGAAAGCATGCACATCATGCGCGAGGTTGCGGCCGAGTTTGAGCGTCCGGTGATGCTGTATTCGGTCGGCAAGGATTCCGCCGTCATGCTGCATCTGGCGATGAAGGCTTTCTACCCGTCCCTGCCGCCTTTCCCGCTCCAGCATGTCGACAGCACATTCAAGTTTCGCGACATGATCACTTTCCGCGATGCGATCGCGGCCGAACTGGGTCTCGAGCTCCGGGTCGAGATAAATCAGGACGGTGTCGAGCGCGGCATCAACCCGTTCGATCATGGCTCCAATCTACACACCCAAGTGATGAAGACCGAGGCCCTGCGCAACGCCATGACGCGTCACAAATATGATGCGGCCTTCGGCGGCGCTCGCCGCGACGAGGAAAAATCGCGCGCCAAGGAGCGGATATTTTCCTTCCGCGACGGCAATCATGGCTGGGATCCGAAAAACCAGCGCCCCGAGCTGTGGCGCAATTACAATACCAAGATCAAGCAAGGTGAATCGATCCGCGTCTTCCCGCTGTCCAATTGGACCGAGCTCGATATCTGGCAATATATTCTCGAGGAAGACATCCCGATCGTGCCGCTCTATTTCGCGGCCCACCGGCCGGTCGTCGAACGCGATGGCCAACTGATCATGGTCGAGGATGACCGCATGCCACTGGCCGATGGCGAAACTGCCGATTTGCGCCTGGTCCGCTTCCGCACACTGGGCTGTTACCCGCTGACCGGGGCTGTCGAATCCGGTGCCACCACGCTTGAGGAAATCGTGATCGAGATGCTCACCGCCAGCACGTCGGAACGCTCGGGTCGCCTGATCGATCATGATGAGTCCGGTTCGATGGAGAAGAAGAAGCGCGAGGGTTATTTCTGATGGAAAATCAAGAAACCCGCGCCGCTGCGATGGAACGGCTGACCCAGTCCGGCGGCCATGGCGTCTTGCGCTTTTTGACCTGCGGCTCAGTCGATGACGGCAAGTCAACACTGATTGGCCGCCTGCTCTATGATTCCAAACTCCTGTTTGAAGACCAGCTCAGCGTGCTGGCGCGCGACAGCCGCAAGCATGGCACGGTCGGCGAGGAGATTGATTTCGCCCTGCTGCTCGACGGGCTCGAAGCGGAGCGCGAGCAGGGCATCACGATTGATGTCGCCTATCGTTATTTTGCCACCGAGAAGCGTAAATTCGTCGTCGCTGACACGCCCGGCCATGAACAATACACCCGCAATATGGCGACCGGCGCCTCGACGGCCGACGTTGCGGTTATGATGATCGATGCGCGCAAGGGCGTGCTGATTCAGACGCTGCGCCATACCTATATCGCGCGGATGATGGGCATTCGCCACATTGTGCTGGCGGTCAACAAGATGGACCTGGTCGAGCACTCGCGCGGTCGCTTCCATGAAATCGTCGCCGAATATATGAACAGGGCCGAAAACCTCGGCTTCGAGACTATCACGCCGATTCCGATGTCAGCGCGCTATGGCGAAAACGTCACCCTTCGTAGCGAGAAAATGGCCTGGCATACTGGCCCGACCTTGATCGAGTATCTCGAAACCCTCGATATTGCGACGGATATTCAAAACCAGCCCTTCCGCATGCCGGTGCAGTGGGTCAATCGGCCCAATCTCAACTTCCGCGGCTATTCCGGCATGGTCGTCTCCGGTTCGATCAAGCCCGGCGATGCCGTCATCGTCGCCAAATCGGGCACGACCGCGAAGGTGAGCCGCATCGTGACCGCCGACGGCGATCTCGACGAAGCGGTGACGGGCGATTCCATCACCCTGGTACTCAATCACGAAATGGATATTTCGCGCGGCGATGTCCTGTCCGCGGCGGAGGAGCGGCCGGAGGTCAGTGATCAGTTCGCAGCGGCAATTCTGTGGATGAACCAGGATGACCTTTTGCCGGGCCGGTCCTATTTGCTCAAGATCGGTACGGCGACCACGCCGGCAACCATCTCCTCGCTCCGGCACCGCGTCGACGTCAACACCTATGAGAAAAAGCCGTGCCGCAAGCTGGAAATGAATGGCATCGGAATGTGCAATGTCTCGACGGCGAAGCCGATCGTGTTCGACGCCTATCACAAGATCCGGGATATGGGCGCCTTCATCCTGATTGACCGTTTTACCAACCAGACCGTTGGCGCCGGCATGATCGAATTCGGTCTGCGCCGAGCTTCGAACATTCATCATCACGCGATGACGGTCACCAAAGAGGAACGCTCCCAGATCAAGGCGCAAAAGCCTGCGGTGCTGTGGTTTACCGGCCTGTCAGGCGCCGGCAAATCTACCGTCGCCAATCTGGTCGAGCAGAAACTGGCCAGGGCCGGGCACCATACCTATTCGCTCGATGGCGATAATGTCCGTCACGGTCTCAACCGCGATCTTGGTTTCACCGATGAGGACCGGGTCGAGAATATCCGGCGTATCGGTGAGGTCGGGCGGCTGTTTGTCGAGGCTGGCCTGCTGGTGACCTGTTCCTTCATCTCGCCCTTCCGCTCGGAACGGCAAATGGTGCGCGAACTGGTTGAAGAGAATGAATTCATCGAAGTCTTTGTCGACACGCCACTCGAGGTCTGTATTCAGCGGGATCCGAAGGGCCTCTACAAGAAGGCGAAGGCGGGTGAGATCAAGAATTTCACCGGTTTCGACAGCCCCTATGAAGCCCCGGAAAGCCCGGAACTTCGTATCGATACGAGCGAGGTCTCGGCGGAAGATGCGGCCGATCTGGTCGTGGCCTATCTGCGTGGGACCGGCCGTCTCGGCTGATCTTGCTGCGAGCATGAGCGCATAAAAAAGGCCGGGCCATCACGCCCGGCCTTTCGTCTGTCTGGCGCCCGGCTAGGGTCGAACGGCCCAGGCGACAAAGGCACCATTGAGGAATTCGGTTTCGGTTTTTGCGTAGAGGAATGCCGCGCCATCGGGCAGGAGCACGGCGCCGCCAGCCGCGTTGAGCACGGCATGGCCCGCGCCGGTATCCCATTCCCGGGTCGGACCAAAGCGCGGATAGACATCGGCCAGGCCCTCGGCAATCAGGCAGAATTTCAGCGAGGAACCGGCGGAGATGCGCTCGGTAACGCCCGCCGCATCGGCGAATGCGAGGGTGTCGGCATCGGCGTGTGAACGGCTCATCACGCCGGTCAGCCCATCGGCCGGCCGCACCCGGGTGCTGATCGGTGCGAGCTGGTCGGCGATGATGGCTTCGCCAGCTTTCAATGCGCCCGCCCATGCGCTGGTGCCACCGATATAAATGCGCTCACGGGCCGGGGCATAGACGCAGCCAGCGGTCGGTGCGCGGTTTTCGATCAGCGCGATATTGACGGTGAATTCGCCATTCTTGTTGATGAATTCCTTGGTGCCATCGACCGGATCAACCAACACGAAGGTCGAGCCGATATCGGGCCGGAAACCGGCGGAGAAACTTTCCTCGGCCAGCACGGGAATACCCGGCAGGAGCTGCTCCAGTCCGACCAAGATAATTTTTTCAGCGATTTCATCGGCATCTGTAACCGGTGAGGCATCATCCTTGTCGCGCGCGGTGAAGTCGGAATTATAGATTTCCATGATCGCCAATCCGGCTTCGCTGCACAGGCGGCCGAATTCGAAGGCGAGGGCGTTTTTGTCGTCAATCAAGGACATGAGAACTCCGGAAGTGATCAGAAATGCGAGCGGGCGAGGGTCGTAATGGCGGCGGACTCGGGTGCGGCACGTCCGGGCCCATGATTGGGGCGAGGGCGCGCGTCGTACCGACGCGGCCCGACAGAAGCGCCAGGGCGAGCATGGTAATCAGAGTAAAATCGAAGATGCTGGCGCTCAATTTTCCCCCGCTTCCAGCCTGTGCTTCCCGTACGGGGAGTCGTAGCGCATCGCGGCCACAATCCAAGCCCTGGCCCGCATTTTCGAACCGGTAGGTCGGCCCTGCGCTCACCGGGCGACTGGGCGGCGACCGGCAAGAGTGGTAACGGTGCCCTATCTTGACCCTGACCAATTGTGCGGACCCCCCAAATGACACTTGCTGATACGGGATTGGAGCCGCCGGTCGTTGATGTCGCGGTGCTGATTGTCGCCTATCGCAGCCGTGCGACACTGGATCAGTGTATCGCTGCGCTTGGCGCGCAGACTGTGACGCCGCGCCAGGTCTTCGTGCTCGAGAATGGCTCGCCCGCGGGCGAGCGGATTGACGGGGCGGCGCTGCCCGACTGGGTGCGTTTTGTCGAAAGCGAAGAGAATCTCGGCTTTGCCGGCGGCAATAACCGCCTCGCCAAAATGGCCGATTGCGAATGGCTGGCCCTGCTCAATCCCGACGCCTTCGCCAAGCCGGACTGGCTGGAGAAATTCACCCGGGCCACCGACCGATATCCGGACATCTCATTGTTCGGTTCCACCCAGTATGCGGCGAATTATCCCGGCCTGCTCGATGGTGTCGGGGATGTCTATCATGCGACCGGCCTTGCCTACCGCGCCGGCTATATGCGCCCCGTCGCCCTGCTGCCCGATGATGGCGAGGTCTTTGCGATATGCGGCGCGGCGGCCTTTTGGCGTCGGTCGGTGTTTGACGCGCTGGGCGGATTCGATGAACGCTTCTTTTGCTATAATGAGGATGTCGACCTCGCCTACCGGGCGAAGCTGGCCGGTTATCGGGCGATCCAGCTGCGCGATGCGGCGGTCGATCATCTCGGTTACGCCTCATCGGGCCGGCGTTCGGAATTTGCGACCTATTACGGCGTGCGCAACCGGCTCTGGGTGTTTTTGAAGAACACGCCCGGATGGCTGTTCTGGGTCTTGAGCCCCGTACATGCCGGAATCACTGTGCTGCTCTGGCTTTCGGCTGCGCGCTTCGGACAGTTCACCGTGTTCGGCCGCGCCCTGGGCGATGCCCTGAAGGGCCGCAAGGACATGATGGCGTCGCGTCGCGATATCCAGGCCAGCCGCATTGCGAGCACCTGGCAGATTGCGCGCGCTATGAGCTGGAATCCGGCCCGCCTGCTGACGCGTGCGCCGGACGTGCGGCGGCGTGCACCGGGCCAGTCAAGTCAATCAGATTAAGTGTCCGGGCAATTGGGCAAGCGCTCCAACGCGGTCAGTTCGACGCGTTCGAGATCGATCGTATTGCGTTCGAAGCCCCAGTCCGGCCACAGGCCGATATAGCCGAATTCCCAGCTGCATTCCGGCGACGCGGCCTCAAGCGTGAAGGTTTCGAAACGCTCGCCGGTTTCAACATGTTCGCCGGCGCTCTGCCCGATGCCGGCAACGAAGAAATTGAGGCGCACGCCCGGTGCCCCATATTCCGCTGCGCTACGGACGGTGAAGCGAAGCCGCACGCGCCGGCCCTGGATGGCGTCAAGTTCGGCCGGCGACAGGGTGAAGAAGGCACCGGCTGACTGGATGCCCTCGAACGGGCCGCGCACGGCGTCGATGCGGGCGAATGTCTCATCGCCTTCAAGCAGGATTTGAGCGGTCAGGCCATTGCCCGTGGTGATGGCGTTGAGGCTGTCGCCTTCAAACAGGATACCGTCGGTGAGGATTTCCTCGCGCGAGCGGACAGAATTATCGCCATAGCTCAACGCACCGGCGACCATTCCGGCGGCAGCCAGCGCGGCGATCGGATAGAAGGCCCAGTCGGGCAGGCTGTACATCGAGATTTCTGACCTGGGTGAGCGGCGGAACACGGTTTCACTGTTTGGCGCGGATGCCCTGCCGGGTCAACGCCAACATCCCGGTCCGCGCCGGACCGATACTCGCGGATATTGGCCTCGCTTTCGCCCCGATCCGGTGCGAGAAAACCGGGTATTGACCACGGGAGTCAAGGCGCGGGGCGATAATCTTGAGAGAACACTTGAACTTTGATGCGACGCAGCGGATTTTAGGCGCATGACGTCGCAAGCCAATTCCGCTGATGATCCTCTGCTGGCGGCCGTGACTCGGCTCAATGGGGCATTGGCGCGCATTGAGGGACAGACCAAGAAGCTGCGCGGCCGCGTCGAGCGCGCCGAGTCGGCGGCGATTGGTGCGCACGACAGCGATGATGATCGCGCCCGTCTGGCCGATGCCCTCGATACGTCCAGGGCTCGGGAACAGGCCTTGCAGCAAGTCGCACAGGGGACGTCGGACGCACTCGACCGGGCGATCGGCGAATTGCGCCTGCATGTAGACGAGGAGTCGTAGAGCGTTATGTCCAAGGTAGCGGTCACTCTCAATGGTCGGGTTTATACGATTGGCTGCGAAGAAGGCCAGGAAGCCTATCTGCGCGAATTGGGCGGTTATCTCGATGGCAAGGTCACGGTGATGGCCAACCAGGTCGGCCAGATCGGTGATTTGCGACTGGCAGTGATGGCCTCCCTGATCGTGGTCGATGAGCTGAAAGATGCCGAGCGCCGGATCGAGACGCTGGAAGCCGAAATCGAGCATTTGCGCTCGGAGAGTCAGGGCTCAAACAGCGAATATGGTGAAGAGCGCCAACATCTGGCCGAACACTTGCTCAAGGCGGCCCAACGCCTCGAGGCATTGGCCGCCAGTCTCGACTTTCCCGAGCGCGATCTCGATGCCGGTGACGCCCCCGCTTCTGAGCAGAAAATTCGATTTGCAGATGCACGCCCTTGAGCTGGATGCCGTTAGGCCTCACATATGATCCCGGCGGTTATCTGCAGCGTGCGATGGGGCATAAATCCCACGGACCGTACATCACCACGAGGGAGCTGCCTCTGCTAGGGACCCTGGTCCTCTGTAAGCGGCGCCCACCTGCACCGTCGGGTCAGTGGGGATTTACATGCCTTGCCGGCGCAGGTGGAGCCGCCACATGAATCTGGACAGTCTCAAGGCTGATCTGCGACGGCGCGCCCTGGCGGCGCGCCAAAGCGCCCATGACGCGGCACCCGATGCCGGTGAACGGCTGGTTGAGCATTTTCCGTTTGA
>Ga0316204_10002555_pt1 | contig 40509 bp, 36 predicted proteins | sample 6monrhotite_MG_2_FD_205661 | JGI IMG/M metagenome (GOLD analysis project Ga0316204, IMG submission 205661) | Microbial mat bacterial communities from mineral coupon in-situ incubated in ocean water Damariscotta River, Maine, United States -... | ecosystem: Environmental > Aquatic > Marine >...
CTCGATCGCTTCTTTGTTGCTTTTTTCTATGACCACATCTAAAGCACCATAGATAATACGCTCGGCAACCGACTTCTTGCCATGACGCATCACCATATTCACAAATCGTGCGACACGCTCACTGGTAAACTTAGGATCAGGCAAAACCGAACGCTTTGCAATAACTCTTCTTCTAGGCATTATTCGTTACCTGGCGAATTTAATTAAAAAATAAACCAATTGTCTATCAAGTTAAGATTTTGGTCGCTTAGTGCCGTACTTAGAACGACCCTGTCTTCTCTCTGAAACACCGGAGGTATCCAACGTACCACGAACTGTATGATAACGAACCCCAGGTAAATCTTTCACCCGACCACCCCGTATCAAGATAACCGAGTGCTCTTGCAAATTGTGCCCTTCACCACCGATATAGGTAGTGACTTCCATTCCGTTCGTTAACCTAACCCGAGCAACTTTACGAAGTGCGGAATTCGGCTTCTTAGGTGTTGTCGTATACACACGAGTGCAGACTCCGCGCCTTTGCGGACACCCTTCTAGCGCCGGAACAGAGCTTTTTTCTCTTTTTCGTACACGCGGCGAACGCACTAATTGATTAATTGTAGCCATGCATCTTGCTCCAAATGCGATTCATCAGCGAAAAATCAGTCATTTCCGCTGCAAGCGTAACCAAGGACGCGAAATTGTAGAGACATGCCCACGTCCTGTCAAGGAATGATTTTGACGGTCAAATATTCAGCTTAAATATAAGAAAGGAGTTGCCTTCGGCAACATGACTAAGAGGCGTCATCTCATGACAATAACCTGAATGTACTGAATGTAAATAGCGAACGAGAAGCGCATCCAGTATTGGATGCTGTCACCAAGCAAGCACTTAAATTAACTGACTGACTTGATTAATTTGCACTCAAAACACGGTTTGATTCACTAGAATTCGTTGCTGCCGCCATTATGTAAGTCATCATTGGCCAGCAAACTACCACAACTACTCTATCGAATTCAAGTCATTTTAAATAAACATAATAAATCATCAAGCAGGACACCCTTCTTGATGATTTATTACTCACTTAATCGCGTTCAGCGATGGCCATGTAATATTGTTCCGGTAGCTATTATCCAAACATCGGTTTGATATTAACATCCAGATCTATCACTCAGCATCACCCATCGAACGAAATACTAATTGACGACTTTCTCGGCGCCACCAGATATTTCTTCGTTACTCCCTGCTTTTTTCTCCGCTTTTCCAGAGGCCCCTGGTCCACCCGTACGGCGTCTCCGCTCATAGTGATAAGCCAAGCCAGTTCCTGCCGGTATCAAGCGACCGACAATCACATTCTCCTTTAATCCGCGCAGATCATCGGTCTTGCCGCTAACCGCAGCTTCGGTCAACACCCGAGTCGTTTCTTGGAAAGAAGCGGCTGAAATAAAAGATTCCGTAGCAAGCGAAGCTTTGGTAATCCCTAATAATAACGAATCATACGTTGCAGACATTTTGCTCTTGGCCTGCACTTTTTCATTTTCATCCAGCACTTTAGACCGCTCCACTTGCTCACCCTTCAACAACAGGGTGTCACCAGGATCAGCAATCTCCACTTTCTTGAGCATCTGCCGCACAATGACTTCAATGTGTTTATCGTTTATTTTCACACCTTGTAAACGGTAAACATCTTGTACTTCATTGATGATATATCTGGCCAATGCATTGGTACCCTGCAACCTCAGAATGTCATGTGGCGCTGGCGGACCGTCACAAATGACTTCCCCTTTTTCCACCTGCTCACCTTCAAATACGGTCACATGACGCCACTTTGGAATCAGCTCCTCATAGGGATCCGAGCTATCCGTTGGAGTAATCACCAAACGTTGCTTATCTTTGGTCTCTTTACCGAAGCTAATGGTACCGGTGATTTCTGCCAAGATAGCAGGCTCTTTCGGCTTACGCGCTTCGAATAAATCCGCTACCCTCGGCAAGCCCCCGGTAATGTCACGCGTTTTGGTGGACTCTTGAGGAATACGAGCGACCACATCCCCCACCCCCACATTCGCACCATCTGACAAATTCACGATGGCACCACCTGGCAGAAAATACATCGCCGGAATATCGGTCCCCGGAATCAATAAATCATTACCATCTTCCGCCACCAACTTCACCATGGGCCGTAAATCTTTGGCTGCCGATCCTCGCTGTTTCGGATCAATAATCACTAAGTTGGTTAAACCGGTCATTTCATCCGCTTCGCGATGGATGGTCAATCCTTCCGAGAACTCATGGAACTTAACCTTACCTGCTACTTCCGTGATCACTGGATGGGTATGTGGATCCCAGTTTGCCACCACTTCACCTGGCTCAACCATGCCTCCATCACCTTTTGACAATACCGCGCCATAAGGTATTTTATATCGCTCACGCTCTCGGCCATGCTCGTCCACCACGCCAATTTCACCTGAACGCGAAACGGCAACATAAGAGCCGTTTTTGTGCTGTACGGTTTTAAGATTATGTAAACGAATCGAACCTTTGGACTTAACCTCGACATTATTCACCGCCGCCGATCGTGATGCAGCCCCGCCAATATGGAAAGTACGCATGGTTAACTGAGTACCCGGCTCACCAATGGATTGAGCCGCCACGACCCCCACTGCCTCGCCAATATTGACTCGATGACCCCGTGCCAAATCACGGCCATAACACAACGCACAGATACCATAACGCGTTTCACAGGCAATCGGAGAACGCACTTTAACCTGGTCAATGGTATTCTCTTCTAACACGTCAACCCAGAATTCATCTAACAGGGTGCCGGATTTTACAACAACGTTATCACTGTTAGGTGCACAGACATCACCAACCACCACACGACCTAAAACACGTTCACGCAATGGCTCAACCACATCTCCCCCCTCAATGAGAGGCACCATTAACAATCCATCAGTCGTACCACAATCAACTTCCGTCACGACTAAATCTTGCGCGACATCCACCAAACGCCGAGTTAAATAACCCGAGTTCGCTGTTTTTAAGGCGGTATCCGCCAAGCCTTTTCGGGCACCGTGAGTAGAAATAAAGTAATGAATCACATTAAGACCTTCACGGAAATTGGCCGTGATAGGCGTTTCAATAATGGAACCATCCGGTCTTGCCATTAAACCGCGCATCCCAGCAAGCTGTCGAATTTGTGCCGCACTACCTCGAGCCCCTGAATCAGCCATCATAAAAATCGAATTAAACGACATTTGTTTAACCTGATTTCCATCCGCATCCTCTACCGTTTCAGAGCCAAGCCGGTCCATCATTGCCCGAGCGACTTGATCATTAGTGTGCGACCAAATATCCACCACTTTATTGTACCGCTCACCATTCGTCACCAAACCAGAGCGGTATTGATTCTCTATCTCTTTAACTTCTTCTTCCGCACGCGCTAAAATTTCCGTTTTCTCTGGTGGGATAACCATATCATCAACCCCAAAAGAGACCGCCGAACGCGTCGCATAATGAAACCCGGCATACATCAATTTATCCGCAAAAATCACCGAGGCTTTTAAACCTAATTGGCGATAACAGTAATTGATAAGTTTCGAAATGGCTTTCTTGGTTAGATTACGATTTACCACATCAAAAGGTAATTCACTCGGAATAACATCACGCAATAAAGCACGCCCAACTGTGGTATCGACAATGTGCGTAAAAAAAGTTCGCTCACCGCTCGGGCCAATTTTGACATCGTCGATACGCACTTTGACTTTTGCGTGCAGATCAGCAACCCGAGTCTCATAAGCCCGATGCACTTCACTCACATCGGCAAAGATCGAACCCTCTCCTTTCGCAGCCACCCGCTCAAGTGTCGTATAATACAAACCCAACACCACATCTTGTGATGGCACAATAATCGGCTCACCGTTCGCTGGGGATAATACATTATTGGTCGACATCATTAGTGATCGCGCTTCCAGCTGCGCTTCTAAAGACAGCGGTATATGCACTGCCATTTGGTCACCGTCAAAATCGGCATTGTAAGCTGCACAGACTAATGGATGTAACTGGATCGCTTTACCTTCAATCAATACCGGCTCAAACGCTTGAATGCCTAAACGATGCAAGGTGGGTGCTCGATTGAGTAATACCGGATGCTCCCGAATCACCTCATCTAAAACGTCCCATACCTCAGGACCTTCCCGCTCAACCATTTTTTTGGCGGCCTTGATGGTGGTCGCTAAACCGCGACGCTCTAATTTGCTAAAGATAAACGGCTTAAATAATTCCAAGGCCATTTTTTTCGGCAGTCCACACTGATGCAAGCGCAATGTCGGCCCCACCACAATCACCGATCGTCCGGAGTAATCAACCCGCTTACCCAACAGGTTTTGCCGAAAACGACCCTGCTTGCCTTTGATCATGTCTGCCAAAGATTTTAATGGGCGCTTATTGGTGCCGGTAATTGCCCGACCTCGACGCCCATTATCCAGCAAAGCATCCACCGACTCTTGCAGCATGCGTTTTTCATTGCGCACAATAATATCGGGTGCATTTAAATCTAACAAACGCTTCAACCGATTATTACGATTGATAACACGGCGATATAAGTCATTTAAATCGGATGTCGCAAAACGTCCACCATCCAGCGGTACCAACGGGCGTAACTCAGGCGGCAAAACTGGCAAAACTGTCAGCACCATCCATTCCGGTTTATTACCTGAATCGATTAAGGATTCGATGAGTTTCAAGCGCTTCGATAATTTTTTCAGCTTGGTTTCTGACGAGGTACTGCCAATCTCTTCCCGAAGCGTGGTGATTTCTTGCTTTAAGTCAAGGGACTTCAGCAGCTCACGAATGGCTTCGGCACCCATACGAGCATCAAACTCATCGCCCCATTGCTCAATGGATTCGAGGTATTGCTCATCGGACAATAACTGAGCACGTTCCAGCTCGGTCATACCGGGATCAACCACCACAAAGGCTTCAAAATACAAAATACGCTCAATATCTCGCAAGGTCATATCCAGCAACAAGCCCATGCGAGAAGGCAATGATTTTAAAAACCAGATATGAGCGACAGGACTCGCCAACTCAATATGCGCCATACGATCTCGCCGGACCTTGGCTAAAGTCACCTCAACACCGCATTTTTCGCAAATCACACCACGATGCTTCAAGCGTTTATATTTGCCACACAAGCACTCGTAGTCTTTTACTGGACCAAATATCTTGGCACAAAATAAACCATCACGCTCTGGTTTGAACGTGCGATAGTTAATTGTCTCTGGCTTTTTTACTTCGCCATAAGACCAAGAACGTATTTTTTCCGGCGATGCTAGCCCAATGCGTATGGCATCGAATTCTTCAGGTTGCCCCTGCCGTAATAGATTGAGTAAATCTTTCAAATCGCTATCTCCTTACACAATTCAAGGATTAATACTCACCGCCAAATAAACCAGCCAACATGCCAATCGAAAAACATATCTGCGGAAAACTCATGAATTGAATTCTGCTAACGACTTTCGCAAGCCGCTAGCAATCAACAACAATCCACTTCCGCTAAACGTTGCGATATGGCGATGAGTAAAAGTCGAAATTAACGCTCTAACTCGATATCAATCCCTAACGATCGAATTTCTTTCAGGAGCACATTAAAGGACTCAGGCATACCAGCATCCATCCTGTGATCACCATCCACAATGTTTTTATACATTTTGGTTCGCCCATTCACGTCATCAGACTTAACCGTTAACATTTCTTGTAACGTATAAGCAGCACCATAAGCTTCTAACGCCCAGACCTCCATTTCACCGAAGCGTTGCCCGCCAAATTGAGCTTTACCACCCAGTGGCTGTTGTGTTACCAAACTGTAAGGCCCTGTCGAGCGAGCATGCATTTTGTCATCCACCAAGTGATTTAATTTCAGCATATACATGTAACCCACCGTCACTGGCCGCTCAAATTGATCACCCGTTCGGCCATCATAAAGTGTGATTTGACCACTTTCCGGCAAATCGGCCAATTTCAACATGTTTTTGATTTCTCTCTCCGTCGCCCCACTAAAAACCGGAGTCGCCATGGGCACCCCCGCTTTTAAGTTGTCGGCAAGAGTAAAGATTTCCGTCTCGCTCAAGTCGTCAATCGGCGCAATTTTCACTTCGCTATCATAAATCTTATGAAGAAATTCCTTTATTTCGACGGCATTTTTATTTTCATCCAACATACCTGCGATTTTCAGACCCAGCCCTTTTGCTGCCCAGCCTAGATGGGTTTCCAATACTTGCCCAACATTCATACGAGAAGGCACCCCAAGCGGATTCAATACCACATCCACTTGCCGCCCATCTTCCATATAAGGCATATCTTCCACCGGGACGATCATCGAGATCACCCCTTTATTGCCATGCCGGCCCGCCATTTTATCACCCGGCTGGATGCGACGCTTGACTGCCAAATACACCTTAACCATCTTAAGCACACCTGGCGCAAGATCATCCCCGGAAGTAATCTTTATGCGCTTTTCTTCCAGTCTTTCACCAAACTCTTTGCGTTGCAGCTTCAAATGCTCCGCTGCTTTTTCCAGTTGCTCGTTGGTCTCATCATCCCTTAAACGGATTTCAAACCACTTCTCTCGGACCAAATCATCCAGATAGACTTTATCAATGACAGTACCAGAAGCCAACGCTTTCGGTCCACCCAGCGCTTCTTTGCCAATTAAAAACTTCTCTAACCGCTGGAAGGTATCATCTTCAAGGATACGAAACTGATCGTTCAAATCCTTTTTGAATTTCTCCAACTCAGCGTTTTCGATGTATTTTGCACGCTCATCTTTTTCAATACCATCACGCGTGAAAACTTGCACGTCAATGACCGTACCATTCATCCCTGATGGAACGCGTAGCGAAGTATCTTTTACATCCAACGCCTTTTCACCAAAAATGGCGCGTAATAGTTTCTCTTCCGGTGTTAACTGGGTTTCACCTTTGGGTGTCACCTTGGCGACCAAGATATCACCGGGTTTGACTTCAGCACCAATGTAAACAATACCTGACTCATCCAACTTCGATAAGGCAGACTCACCCACGTTAGGGATATCTCCAGTAATTTCTTCTGGCCCCAACTTGGTGTCACGCGCCACGCAAGTTAACTCTTCAATGTGAATCGTGGTATACCGATCTTCCTGAACCACACGCTCAGAAATCAATATCGAATCTTCGAAGTTATAACCATTCCAGGGCATGAATGCGACAAACAAATTTTGTCCAAGCGCCAACTCTCCCAAGTCGGTGGATGGACCGTCTGCCAATACATCACCCCGAGCAATTTGATCACCGGTGTGAACCAAAGGGCGCTGATTGATACAGGTGTTCTGATTAGATCGCGAATACTTGGTCAAGGTGTAAATGTCCACCCCGGCCTCACCTGCTTCGGTTTCGTCATCATTTACACGCACCACAATACGGCTGGCATCCACCGAATCCACCACACCGCCTCGCTCAGCGATCACCGTCACACCAGAATCAATGGCCACCGTCTTTTCAATCCCAGTACCGACCAATGGTTTTTCTGAAATCAAGGTAGGCACGGCTTGCCGCTGCATATTCGACCCCATCAAGGCTCGATTCGCATCATCATGCTCTAAAAATGGAATTAATGATGCCGCCACAGATAAAATCTGCTTTGGCGAGACGTCCATATAGTTTACATCTTGCGGCGGCGCCAACGAGAACTCTCCTTGATGCCGACACGAAACCAACTCATCCATCAATTCATCATTTTCACTCAATTTAGCATTGGCCTGAGCCACCGTGTACTGACCTTCTTCAATGGCAGACAAATACTCAATGTCCATGGTAGCCTTACCATCGACCACTTTACGGTATGGCGTCTCCAAGAAACCATAGTCATTGGTGCGCGCAAATACCGCCAAGGAGTTAATCAACCCAATATTTGGACCTTCCGGTGTCTCAATAGGACAAACACGGCCATAGTGAGTCGGATGCACGTCACGTACTTCAAAACCCGCACGCTCACGCGTTAAACCGCCCGGCCCTAACGCTGACACACGTCGTTTATGAGTCACTTCTGATAGAGGGTTATTCTGGTCCATAAATTGAGACAATTGACTGGACCCAAAAAATTCCTTAATGGCAGCAGAGACTGGCTTGGCATTAATTAACTCTTGCGGCATCAAGCCTTCGGATTCAGCAATACTCAACCGCTCTTTTACCGCTCTTTCTACCCGCACTAATCCGACGCGAAATTGATTTTCCGTCATTTCACCCACGCTACGGATACGCCGATTACCAAGATGATCAATATCGTCGACAGTGCCTTTACCATTTCGAATATCAATGAGTACTCTTAATACGTCAATAATATCCTCATTGGACAACACACCCGCCCCTTCGATTTCTTCGCGGCCAACTCGCCGGTTGAACTTCATTCGCCCAACACCTGACAAATCATATCGATCAGAAGAGAAAAATAAATTTTGCAATAACGCTTGCGCGGCATCTTTCGTTGGCGGCTCACCGGGCCGCATCATTCGATAAATTTCCACTTGCGCTTCTTGCGCGTTCTTGGCGGGATCAATTCTCAACGTATCAGAGATAAATGGACCGTGATCTAAATCATTCGTATATAGGGTTTTAATTTCACTCACCCGATATTTGAGCAAGGCCTCGTAGACTTCTGCGGTGATTTCGTCATTGGCATTTGCGATAATCTCACCAGTATCCTGGTCAACAATATCGTTATAAATCACATGACCAAAGAAATATTCAATGGGCACACTAATTTCTTCGACACCGGCCGCCTCTAACGCTTTAATATGGCGCTGTGTTATACGTCGACCCAATTCAACCACGGTATTCCCATCTTGATCCAACAAATCAAAATGCAACGTTTGACCACGTAAACGCGTAGGAACCAGCGCTAACATCACCTGGCTCTCCGTGAGACGAAAGGTATCCGTCTCAAAAAACATGGTCAGCATCTCTTCAGTCGAATAACCCAGCCCACGCAATAAAATCGTCGCGGGTATTTTCCTACGACGATCAATCCGAACATAAACCATATCTTTGGCGTCGAATTCGAAATCTAACCAAGAACCACGATAAGGGATCACACGCGCCGAATAGAGCAACTTGCCCGAAGAATGCGCTTTACCCCGGTCATGGTCAAAGAAAACACCCGGTGATCGATGCAACTGGGAGACAATAACCCGCTCGGTACCATTAATGACAAACGTACCATTTCCGGTCATTAACGGAATTTCGCCCATGTAAACTTCTTGCTCTTTGATATCTTTGACTGCACGAGTATTTGGCGCAGCATCTTTATCGTAGATGACAAGACGCAATTTGACTCGCAAGGGCGCTGCATAGGTCAAACCTCTAAGCTGACATTCCTTAACATCGAATGTCGGCGTCCCCAAGCGATAACTCACATATTCTAATGCGGCGTTACCGGTATAACTCACAATAGGAAATACAGACTTAAAAGCGCCATTTAAGCCAGCATCCGCACGTTTATCGAGCGGCACATTTTGTTGCAGAAACTTTCGATATGAATCGAGTTGAATTGAGAGTAAATAGGGAACTGGTAAAATATCAGGTTGTTTACTGAAATCCTTGCGAATGCGTTTTTTCTCGGTGAAAGAATACGCCATTAGACTTCCTCGCCGCTGTTAGACAAGTGAATTGTCAAAGATGAATCGAATTGTAACAATTGCTTATAGTGAGCCCGTACAAACCAAATTGCTTGCGTACACAAAATATAGTTAACCCAAACACACTTAAATCGCTTATCCAAATATTGCAACCTAGTCCGATCAGGTTAATAAATCTTTTAAAACAGATACATATTTTGCATAAATCACAAGCAACTAAAGGCCGGCGACTTACATCGCCAGCCAATCTGTTTTACAACTCATAAAGGTCCGCAATAGCAAATGCAAGACCTAAATAAAGATTACTTAACCTCGACAGAGGCACCTGCTTCCTCAAGTTGCTTCTTGAGGTCTTCTGCTTCGTCCTTTGATACCGCTTCTTTAACCGCAACTGGTGCGCTTTCGACGAGTGCTTTCGCTTCTTTCAAGCCTAGTCCAGTAATCGCTCGAACCGATTTAATGACACCCACTTTATTTGCACCAAAGCTAGTCATCATTACATCAAATTCCGTTTGCTCTTCAACTGCTGCTGCCGCATCACCAGCAGGCGCTGCTGCAACGGCTGCCACAGCTGCCGCAGAAACACCAAATTTCTCTTCCATGGCAGAAATCAAATCTACCACGTCCATGACCGACATATTTGCAATTGTATCTAAAATATCTTCTTTTGAGACAGCCATTGATTAATAACTCCTAAAAAATAATTATTTAAACTCGTGTTTGATGCTGTAACTTAACAAACGTCTAGCGCCTAAAATACAAACATCATGCTTCTTTTTGATCACGAACCGCCGCAATCGCACGCACCAATTCAGTCGGGATTTCAGACAGGGTCCTTGCCAATTTCTCAATAGGTGCTTTCATCAAGCCCATCAATTGGCTAATCGCCTGGTCTTTGGTTGGCAAATCTGCAACCGCTTTGATTTGTGAAGCATCGAGTAATTGCCCACCGACAGCAACAAACCTAACTACGAGCTTTTTATTTTCTTTCGAAAAATTGTTAATCACTCGCGCCGCTGCGCCCGGATCTTCTTGGGAGAATGCCAAAACAACAGGCCCTGTCAGGCCTTCTTGAATGCATTCAAACTCAGAACCTACAACGGCTCTGCGCGCCAGCGTATTCTTGACCACTCGCAGGTAAACCCCGGCTTTGCGTGCTTCAGCACGCAAATTCGTCATCTCACCTACAGTAAGTCCTATATACTCTGCGCCAACGGCTGAATAGGCACTAGCGGCAACTTCAGATACTTCAGCAACAATGGCTTTTTTATCTTTTAGACTCAAGCTCACTCGAGTCACCTCCTCAGTACGCCAATGATTTACCTTAATGTGATATTCGATGAACAGCTCAACTAGAAACTCTATTGCCACCCATCAACAATTAATGCTATCTTTATGACCAACGCTGTCTAACGAAAAAATCCTAATAGACATGGCAAAAAAGAGCATACCCTGCGACAAGCCAACCTGTAGAAACAAGCAAAGCCAGTCAACATCACACCTTACAACGACGCGCCAAACAGAAATTCTGATCGGGATCACGCCATCTGCGCAGGTCAATAATTAAGCAGCCCATCTAAACTAATTAGAAAGCCACACCTGCGGTCTTTGACAGCCGCTTGCATTGCACGCAAACGACCCAAAGTCTTTCGTAACATTCTGCATTTAGCAGAAGCCAGCAAACAGCAAGGCTCAGCGATCAGCCTAATTCGGCTCTGCTAAGCCTAACTATTTAAAACTGTTACACCAAACCTCAAAAGGATAACGACGATAACTCAACAGGTACGCCGGCACCCATAGTGGTTGAAACCGTTATTTTTTTCAGATACACACCTTTTGCACTGCTTGGTTTTCCCTTGCTCAGCGCCGACAATAAATTTTGTAAATTTTCTTTCAGTGCTTCACTGGAGAAATCAGCCTTCCCAATACCACAATGAACAATACCACCACGATCGGTTCGATATCTCACTTGACCGGCTTTAGCATTTTTTACGGCAGTTACCACATCCATCGTTACCGTACCCACTTTAGGATTCGGCATTAAACCTCTGGGACCGAGTATTTGACCTAATTGACCAACCACACGCATGGCATCTGGGGTAGCGATAGCGATATCAAATTCAATACTGCCTTGCTTAATGGTTTCCGCTAAATCATCCATACCGACTATATCTGCGCCAGCCTCTTTAGCCGCATCGGCATTCGCGCCTTGGGCAAACACAGCAACCCGGACAGTTTTTCCTGTGCCATGCGGTAACACCGTAGAGCCTCGCACGACTTGATCTGATTTTCGTGGATCAACGCCCAAATTAATACTCACATCTACCGACTCATGAAACTTGGCTTTAACACCATTTTTCAAAATGCTAATCGCTTCCTCAATGGGATAGCTTTTACCACTTTCAGTCATCGCCAGTATCGCTTGTTTACGCTTAGTTAATTTTGCCATGGCTAGACCCCTTCCACATCAAGACCCATACTACGGGCACTACCCGCCACTGTCCTGACCGCAGCTTCTTTATCTGCGGCAGTTAGGTCAGGCATTTTTATTTCCGCGACTTCTTCAAGCTGAGCCCGCGTTACCACACCGGCTTTTTCACGCCCTGGTGCTTTACTACCGCTTTTAAGCCCCAGGACTTTTTTCAATAAAACGGAAGCAGGTGGCGTTTTGGTAATAAAGGTGAAACTTCGATCACCATACACTGTGATCACCACAGGCGTTGGCATACCGGCTTCTAAGTTCTGTGTTTGCGCATTAAACGCCTTACAGAACTCCATAATATTAACCCCATGCTGACCCAGCGCAGGACCGACGGGTGGACTCGGGTTAGCTTGCCCTGCTTTTACCTGCAACTTAATGTAGGCTTCTACTTTTTTCGCCATGAATTGAACTCCTCATTTTGGGTACCGAGTCGGCGTGGTTCCGACGCTAGCGCTTTTCAGCTCCCCGGTTTGGTAAAGATCTGTAATTACATCGCCTTACGTGGGGCGTTAGTCAATAGTTGACTGCATTGGATTATATCTGAGCATCAGCCTTTTTCAACTTGACCAAACTCAAGCTCAACGGGCGTGGAGCGACCAAAAATCAAAACGGAGACACGAACCCGGCTCTTTTCATAATCCACCTCTTCCACGACACCATTGAAATCATTAAATGGTCCATCGTTAATGCGAATCACTTCGCCAGGCTCAAAAAGTACTTTCGGCCGCGGCTTATCCGTACCCTCTTGAACGCGCAGCAATATAGATTCCGCTTCTTTGTCGGAAATCGGTGCCGGTTTATCACTGGAGCCGCCAATGAAACCCATTACACGAGGAACGCTGCGTACTAAATGCCACGTTTCGTCATCCATTTCCATTTGGACAAGCACGTAACCTGGAAAAAAAATGCGTTCACTTTTGCGTTTTTGACCTTCACGCATTTCAACGACTTCTTCCGTTGGTACTAAAATTTGGTCAAATTTGTGCTCAATGCCGCTGTGGCGTATGCGTTCTTCTAAAGAGCGCTTGACGTGATTCTCATACCCTGAGTATGCGTGCACAACATACCATCGTAACGCCATGTTGAGATTACCCCCCCTGGCCGGTTAACAATTGAACGCTCCATAATAAAAGCATATCCAATAGCCATAGAAATATCCCAATAATAATCACAGCCAATAAAATCAATAATGTGGTCTGTGAGGTTTCTTTTCGTGTCGGCCAAACCACCTTACGCACTTCAGTGCGCGCTTCTTTAGAGAATGACCAAGCACTCTGCCCCATCACAGTTTGTAACGCTATCGCAACAGAAATACCGAAAACGATGAGTATGCCTACTACGCGGATTAGGAGGGATTGATCTGAAAACACATAAAACCCGCCGACTGCTCCAAGCAGCAATACCAAGGCGAATGATAATTTAATTCGGTCTGCCATATATAATCAAACTCACTAATAATGGCAGGCCAGGAGGGAATCGAACCCCCAACCTGCGGTTTTGGAGACCGCCGCTCTGCCAATTGAGCTACTGGCCTAAACTTGCTTAAACAATAAAAGACCGCGTTGCCAGCAAGACGACAAACACATTCTTCACTTAGCCACTGCAATTACTTTTCGAACAACGTGTCACTTACACACGATTGAACATTTATAATCCATACAATGGCCGTCGCGCTGATCAAGTCGTGAAAATTAGGCACGCAAATCCGATCAACGCCAATTATAGACGATACGCCAAACAATTATTCGATAATTTTCGCGACAACGCCAGCGCCAACGGTTCGACCACCTTCACGAATCGCAAAACGCAAACCTTCTTCCATCGCAATCGGTGCAATCAAATTCACCTTCATGCCGATATTATCGCCGGGCATCACCATATCAACCCCTTCTGGCAAATCAACCGCACCGGTCACATCCGTTGTTCGGAAATAAAACTGCGGACGATATCCCTTGAAGAACGGCGTATGACGACCGCCCTCTTCTTTGCTCAATATATACACTTCAGACTCAAACTGTGTATGTGGTGTAATGGTACCTGGATGTGATAATACCTGACCTCGCTCCACGTCTTCCCGCTTAGTACCACGCAACAAGACACCGACGTTATCACCCGCTTGCCCTTGATCGAGCAATTTGCGGAACATTTCTACACCGGTCACGATGGTTTTCACGGTATCACGAATACCGACAATTTCTACTTCTTCGCCGACCTTCACAATGCCACGCTGGATTCGGCCTGTTACCACCGTACCCCGACCAGAGATCGAAAACACGTCTTCAATGGGCATCAAAAATGTCCCATCAATGGCGCGTTCGGGCTCAGGAATGTAATCATCCATAACCGCGATCAACTTCTCAATGGATGGAATACCAATCTCTGAAGTATCACCTTCCAGGGCCTTTAACGCCGAACCACTCACTACCGGCGTATCATCTCCAGGGAACTCATACATATCGAGTAACTCGCGTACTTCCATCTCAACGAGCTCAAGCAGTTCTGCATCATCCACCATGTCAGCTTTGTTCAGATAGACCACAATATAGGGAACACCGACTTGACGCGATAACAGGATATGTTCGCGTGTTTGCGGCATGGGGCCATCAGCGGACGATACCACTAAAATCGCACCATCCATTTGTGCCGCCCCGGTGATCATGTTCTTCACATAATCCGCATGCCCCGGACAATCCACATGAGCATAATGTCGATTATCGGATTCATACTCTACATGTGCTGTCGCAATGGTGATACCGCGTGCTTTTTCTTCTGGGGCACTATCAATTTGGTCGTAAGCTTTCGTCTCACCACCATGCTTGGCCGCCATCACTGTTGTCAATGCCGCTGTTAACGTCGTTTTACCGTGATCCACGTGACCGATTGTGCCGACATTCACGTGTGGTTTCGTACGTTCAAATTTCGCCTTGGACATGCAAGCATCCCCTTATTGTAAAATTTAAAATATGCCCGTTATTTAAAAGTATCTGGAGCCCATAACCGGACTTGAACCGGTGACCTCTTCCTTACCAAGGAAGTGCTCTACCGCTGAGCTATATGGGCTACGTTACCCACTGCAACTAACAATAGTGCTTATTTCTGGTTAAAAAACGCAATTAGCCATGCAGCTAACATAAAATGCTTTGACGTCTACAAACCCTAAACAAACAACCAAAAAATGGAGCGGGTGATGGGAATCGAACCCACACAATCAGCTTGGAAGGCTGAAGTTCTACCATTGAACTACACCCGCGCGCATGCATTGCTAAAAAAATTCAACGGCAAAATAACCACCGTGATGAGGCAACTCCACACCAACCTTGCATTTAACTACAAACACTGGCTAGCATGAAAGAAAACCATAAGCCGCCTAAAAAACAACCAACCTTCCCAATTAACTGTATAAGCTTTATTGGGTTGCTCATTGTTACTAAAATATGGTGGAGGGGGTAGGATTTGAACCTACGTAGGCAGAGCCGTCAGATTTACAGTCTGATCCCTTTGACCGCTCGGGAACCCCTCCTAAAAATAGGCGTGTATTCTGCTTAAACCAAACCTTGCTGTCAACCATAAAGTGATAAGAATTTCATTAAATGCATATATACGAGCTACATTTTAACCAGCGACGAAAAATCTTCTCACAAATAAAAACTTTAAATAGACAGCGAGGTCGAATTGCTTAAGCACTTGACATAAAGCAATAGAGCCGATGGGCATAGACTCAATCAGCAAACGTTAACCACAAAAGGAGATGTTCAACAAAGCCAAACCACCCTCATCAACCAACAGGAGGAAGCGGCATGAGCCTTGATACACCTTCTAACGGCAGTTACCTTGGCGTCGAAGACGATTGCACTAGTTATGACGCCGTAAACCAACAAACAATAACCCCCACTAAGCCAGAGCAACGCCGTGGACTCAGGGAGATAGAAATCCTCAGAGAACAGAAAGAACTAAAAAAACTTTTAGACGACGACTTCGCGTACTACGAATACGATTAATTCTTCCATTCACAGGCTATATTCGAGCTATCTTCAGTATAGCCTGTCGCCTCTCATCGCGACAGCGGGAAATATGTGAGCCTTGCCAATTCACTCTGCTCAATCCCATTCCTTACTACCGTCAAAAAAAACGCCGACACATATGTATCGGCGTTTTCATAGCTTACAGTGTTAGTACTCTACACTGCAAGTCAATATCCATCCAATTTAAATTGGTGGGCCGTGAAGGATTTGAACCTTCGACCATCGGATTAAAAGTCCGGTGCTCTACCAGCTGAGCTAACGGCCCGCTAAAGAAGGCGCTATAATACAGAAATTATTTGAAATGACAATACTTATACGCAGTTAAACTGCTTCAAGTTTGCGCAACCGCTCTGGTAGTAACTTAATATCAACCAATCCGGTAATAAACGCCTGACCAAATGTCGCTTCGTCTTCGTATACCATTTTGTAATACTGAACCTTCATGGTGAGGGCACTGCCCAACACGATAGACCCAAACGCCATAAAAGAACCCAGGCTTAATGTAGAAATACCACTCACTCCTTGCCCAATGGTGCATCCCATGGCCAATACACCACCAATCCCCATCAACACACCACCAATCATATGTGTAATGAAATCTTCTTTTGAAGAAAACCACTCCAAACGAAAATTCCGACTGACAATCGCGTAAATAAAAGAGCCAATAATAACGCCGGCAACAGCCACCACGCCAAACGTAAGATATAAATTATCCGCCGCATGCGACAAATAATCCAAGGTTTCACCCATTGGGTTAATAAAGGTAAATGATTGCGTAGCCACACCAAGCGGCACTTGATCCATAAACTCCGCTTCTTCTTGCCAACTTTGGCCGAGCGTCCCTCCGGTCGCGTACCAAGCAGCCACCACTGCCGCACCCACCACGACACCGCCTAAAATGTTGTCAAAACTTGAACGAAAATCCGACGACTTGAACACATAAGCCAAACCCAAAATCGATAAGAGCAACCCCAAGAGTAGACGGTAAAGATCCACACTCGCACTCCCCATCAAGCCACTGGCAACACTTGCTAAATCTTGATAAGTCATGTTATGGCGCGAAAAATCAATGGTTAAATACTGCATCCAACTATGAAATACCAGGCCGTAAAAATCCGTCTTAGTCATTAAATAGGCAAAAATACCGGCCACCAAAAACACCATAACTGATTTCATATTGCCTCCGCCAATACGGACTAATATTTTATTTCCGCAACCACTGGCCAAGGTCATTCCAATACCAAAGAGTAAACCTCCTAAGATATAACGCGCCCAAGCAAAATTTGACGTTCGGTAAGGCGGTCGCGATGAATCCAACGAGAAAACATCCATATATTGCAGTGCTGTCACCCCCAGCAAGGCAACCACCATGGCAAGCAACCAGGCCTTCATGCGGCCAGTATCACCCATGTTGACCCAATCTGACACGGCCCCCATGGTGCAAAAATTAGTTTTGTGAACCACTGCCCCCATGACTACCGATATGAGAAAAATGGAAAGTAAAACTTGCTGTGCAATTTCTAAACTCATCGATTCCCCCGATCAACTATCGTATATACATTCCCACAACATTACAGACGCGACCCAATGCGCCACCCGCAAATCATATATTAATACTTACTAATATTATATTATTCTAGCAGTTTAACCAGCGCCACCCCGTTTTTTTCATAAAGCACCTGGTAATCCTCCAAATCAGTTAAATAAGCTGGGCTAGTAAAAACCACCTCGCCCACCTCAGGCTTACGACTCTCTACCACCTGCCCTAAATACACACTAAAACTTGGCATATTAAGTCGCCACATCACCGGATCGACACCGGCTTGTTTGGCGATAAAAGCGGCTTCTTTCACCGGATTTTGCAACATGGCACTCACCGTAGGCATTAACACAGCCGAGATAGAAAAAGTCATGAAAACGGCACTTACCATGAGCTTGGAAGCAATAGAGTAATGCTTATCCAATACAAAAAAACCGACAACCAGCAAAGCAAAAGTAAAAAACCAAGTATAGTTCAAAGAAAAATAGTCTGAATACTGAGCAAAACTGGCTTGATAATAAGCGTCTTCAATGGAGGGCAACATCACTTTAACAATGTTAGGCAACGCTAACAACACACCAAAAAAAATAAAAATCGGTAAAAAAGCAAAAAACCGAGATCGAAGTTGCTGGATATAAATCGCCATTAAAATGGCCAAGCCGGTTAAACCATAATTCACATAATGCGGTAATTTGGTGCCAGAAAAAGAAAAAAAGACAACCACAAAACCAAACCAGAGCAACAAAAAAAGCTGAAAGTCATCTTTTATAATATCTTTATAGCGGGTAAATACCTTCAATACCACCGTCGTAAAGGGTAAGCTCGCCAGTAAAACTATCGGCAAATAATAAAAAATACTACCCGCATGCCCCTCTAATGGACCTTGAAAACGACTCACATTATGTTTGAGGAAAAAACCATCAATAAACGCCTGGCCTTCTTTGAGATACTGCACGACATACCAGGGCAAGCCAATAATAAGGAATATGCAAATACCTACCCCGCTGAAAGCGATAGACAACCACAACCTGGCTTCTTTTTTGATCAACAAAAAGATCAAACTCACCACCCCAGGAATCAACAAAGCAACCGGGCCTTTGGTGAGAAAACCCAAACTGACAAACAAATAAAAAAGATACAAAAAACGCCGTTTACGTGCTTTATAATAGGCAAAAAAACACAACATACTGCCAGCCAGCAAACAGTTTAATAATGCATCGGCTGTGGCGGTTTTGCCAATAATGGAAATCGATAAACAAGTCGCTGTGATAATGCCTGCAATATAAGCGGTTTTCTTATCGATAAAACGCCGCACGAACACCACCACCAAGATCACCCACAACACACTGGCAAGCGCCGACGGCAAGCGCAAGGCAAACTCATTCAATCCCAAATAACTTACACTAAGCGCCTGAAACCAATAAATTAAGATCGGTTTATCGTAACGAGGCTGGCCATTCAAATAGGTCGAAATATAATCTTCGCGCTCAAGCATCTCACGCGTAGCTTCAGCAAATGCACCTTCATCCAGATCGTATAAAGGTACGTTCCCAATGTTGTAAAAAAAACTGATTAGCACCGCCGCATACAAACAATAGAGTAAGCTCTTCTCTGAAAAATCTATAGGCGTATTGCTCTTCGTCGACATAATAATTCCTTGATATTGCCAAATTGCTGTTCTTTCCCCGAGGTTTAACAGATTTGCATTAAACTTTCGGGCAAACTAAACCCTAACAGTCGCCTGTATTTTGTCTCAATCGTTTTTGGCGTAGAATGAGGCGGTTCCCACCACCCATTAATTTAATGACTTCATTGAAAAATTATAAAAAACACACAATTGGAATTGCAGTCAGTATAATTTTCGTGGCCTTTGTTGAATACTATGTAGGCTGGACTAAACTCCTATCGCCCTGGCAAAACCAATCTTGGGGCACGATTTTATCAGTAATTGTCCTGCTACTGATAAGTTATCTACTCAGAGCGCTAAGATTATATGATTATTTCAAACAGGAAATGCGGGGTCACTTCTTATTAACCTGCCGACTTATGCTACAACACAACTTTTTTAACAATATGTTGCCCATGCGTACTGGTGAAGCCAGCTTTCCCATTTTAATACGACGTTATTTTTGTGTTCCCATGAGCCATTCGATCCCCGCCCTGCTATGGTTCAGAATGCTTGATGCTCACACCTTGTTAATGTTCGCTGCCATGGCACTGATGATTATTTGGCAAGATACTTGGCCCACCTCACTTTGCTTAGTGTTATTGGCCACTTGGCTCACCGTGCCCTATTTGGTCTACGTGCACAAACAGCGCTTTTTTAGTTATTTGTACTCATACTTTCCCAAGCACCGGCAGCCCCTATTAGATAAAATACAACTAGGACTGCCACAAACTAAAGTTGCCTTCTGGCGGGCCTGGCTTTGGACAGTTGCCAATTGGTCAATTAAAATTAGCAGCTTTGCTTATATTTTAACGTTATTTGGCCCAATCCCCGGATTACCTGCCGTACTAGGGGCGATTACCGGCGATGCATCTAGCATCTTACCCTGGCACGGGGTAGCTGGCGCAGGCACTTTTGAGGCAGGCGTATTGGTGGGACTTTTACCATTTGACATTGATTCGCAGACGGGCTTAAGCGTCGCCATCAACCTACATATAATCATACTCGGCACCACCATTATTGGCGGCATTCTCAGCGTATTGATACCCACAAAATTACCCCATGGATAATCATATTTTACTCTGGTTAAATCAAAGCTGGTCGCATCCCTGGTTGGATTTTTATTTTGGCTGGGTGTCTGAAAAGGCCAGCTTTTCTCTGCCACTATTTGTCATCATTGTATTACTGCTAAGCAAACAATATGGGCGAGACGGACTTAAATTGTCTATTTTATTAGCATTAGTCATCGGCTTTAGTGACTTGTTTGGCAATACGCTCAAATACCTAACCGAATTGCCCCGCCCCTGCCTTGAAGACTATGCACTGATCCGCCGGCCTGGATTGAGCAGTACCCGCTGTCTAACGAGCACCACTGGTATGCCATCGAATCATGCGCTCAATTTTTTTGCCGCCTTTAGTTTTCTATTGCTGGTATTACCTCATTGTCGCTGGATTTTGGTGCTGTTATTTATCGCTTGTTCGGTCGCAATATCCCGCATCTACCTGGCCGCCCACTATCCCAGCCAAGTATTAATCGGTGTTCTATTAGGCATTGCAATTGGTTTGAGCTTTGCGTATCTTGGGCGCCGCAAACTGGCACTCATTCAACGTTTACAGCCTTCGGTTCACCGAAAAAAACACCATAAAAAATAATTATCCATGGAATCCCAGAAAACGACTTACCCCACGGCACAACATAAACTTTCCATTGTTATTCCCATGTACGATGAAGAAGACAATGTGGAGCCCATGATGCAGCGCGTGCATAACGCCTTAGCCGACTACCCGTTTGCCTGGGAATTTATTTTAGTCAATGACGGCAGCTCAGACAGAACCTTAGAACGTTTAAACCATTTTGCCAAAAAATACGGCGAATACGTACGGGTTATCGACTTACAACGCAATTTCGGTCAAACCGCCGCCATGCAAGCCGGTATTGATGCTGCCCGCGGTGATGTTATCGCCACCCTTGATGGGGACTTACAAAACGATCCCGAGGATATTCCACGCCTTGTAGCACGGCTTCTCAACGAAGACCTGGACTTAGTGGCTGGTTGGCGCAAAGCACGCAAAGACAATTTCTTGCTGCGCAAACTTCCCTCACGCATCGCCAACCGCTTAATTGCTCGTATTACTGGGGTTTATTTGAATGATTACGGGTGCAGTTTAAAAGTCTTTCGCGCTAGCGTCATTAAAAATGTGCGTTTATACGGTGACATGCATCGCTTTATCCCCGCCTGGATTGCCACTCAAACCACTTCCAAACGAATCAAAGAAGAAGTGGTAACCCATCATGCCCGTCAACATGGCGAATCGAAATACGGTATTGGCCGCGCATTCCGAGTTTTGCTCGATTTATTATCGGTGTATTTTTTCTTGCGCTATCGCACTCGACCCGGTCATTTTTTCGGCAAAATCGCCTGGGTTTTTGCTGCTATCGGCAGCATCGCCTTGGGATATTTATTCGTTGTGAAATATTTTTATGGCGAAGACATCGGCACCCGCCCCTTATTGCTCATTGGTGTATTATGCTTAGTTATGGCAGTGCAATTTCTTACCACCGGCGTACTCAGTGAATTAGTGGCGCGTACTTATCTTGAATCGGGTAAGGAACAATCTTACGTCATCAGAAACAAACAAATAGCAACCTCAAGAGAAAATGAAAGTTGGTATATAAAATAATCAGTACATGCTGTGGATTACTCCTGTATTCCCACAACCTCGTCGCGGCACAAGCTCAGCTACCTCCTGACTTTGTCGCATTTTACAAAATCGAGAATAGCTTTCTCACGCTTGGCGAAGCAGAACGACGCTTCAAAAAACAAAATGACAACACTTTTACTTATACATCGCTCTCCAAAACCTCCGGTGTTGTTGCTTTTTTTGCCAAAGAACGACTGGAAGAAACCACTCAATTTGTCATCGAAAACGCACAAGTTCAGCCACTGAGTTATCAATACCAACGGGTCGGCAGAAAACACCAAACCGTCAAACAAACCTTTAACTGGCAACAACAGACCGTTACCAGCCTCATTGATGACAAAGCCCCCATTTTATATGAGATTCCGCAAAAAACTCTGGATTTAAACGTCTATCAATTTAGCCTGATGTATGACCTGGCTAACGGCTTACGAAATATGGAATATCATTTGGCAGAACACAAAAAGCTCAGAAGTTATCCGATCAGATTTATTCGAAATGAAACTATAGACAGCCTCTTCGGCCCCGTAGAAACCCTAGTCATCGAACGCACTTATAAAAAACTTCGCACGACCCTATGGGCAGCACCTCGGTTATTTTATTTACCGGTGCGTATTAAACACGAAGAAAAAGGTGATAAATACACCGCCACCTTACAACGGCTAACGGGTATGACATTGTCTGACAGCAAACCAGCTATTGAAAACCCACACTAAGCCCGCGGCAACGTCACCCCGGTTTGCCCCTGATATTTACCACGTCGGTCTAGGTAAGAGGTTTCACAGACTTCATCCGACTCTAAAAACAACACTTGAGCCACGCCTTCATTGGCATATATCTTAGCGGGTAAGGGGGTCGTATTTGAAAACTCCAGCGTCACATGCCCTTCCCACTCCGGCTCCAAAGGTGTGACATTAACAATAATACCGCAACGCGCATAAGTAGATTTCCCCAAACATATGGTTAATACATTGCGCGGTATGCGGAAATACTCAATGGTACGCGCCAAGGCAAAGGAATTCGGTGGAATAATGCACACATCGGACTTCACATCCACAAAGCTATTACTGTCAAAATCTTTCGGATCAACAATGGCAGAATTAATGTTAGTGAATATTTTAAATTCATCAGCACAACGAATATCGTATCCATAACTCGATGTACCATAAGAAATCACTTGGCCACCATCGTTTTTTTGCTTTACCTGGTCAGGCTCAAACGGCTCAATCATCTCATGCTGTTTTACCATGCGACGAATCCAACGATCGGATTTAATACTCATGCATTGCTTCTCTATGTTCTCGTACTTGCTTGCCTGCTCACCCGCCAAACAAATCGGTAGATGAGCAGGCAAAGTGATTGTCGAATTTATGTATTCTGAGTCACAATAGTCGGAAATTTAGTACTATAATCTTTCGCTTTAGTGGATAATTTGGCACCAACACGACGGGCAATCTGCCGATAAATCTCCGCGATGCGACTCTCAGGATCAGCCACCACAGTAGGCTGCCCACCATCGGCATGCTGTCGAATACTAATATCTAGCGGTAGCGCACCCAACATATCAATGCCATATTGGTTGGCCATACGTTGACCGCCGCCTTCACCAAAAATAGGCTCTTCATGACCACACTTTGTACAAACATGAAGACTCATATTTTCCACGATACCGAGTACCGGAACATTGACTTTTTCAAACATTTTTAATCCCTTGCGTGCATCTAACAAGGCAATATCCTGCGGCGTAGTAACAATCAATGCGCCACTCACCGGCACTTTTTGCGACAAGGTTAACTGGATGTCTCCGGTACCCGGTGGCAAATCGATGATTAAATAATCTAAATCACGCCAGTTGGTTTCGTTAAGCAACTGCTCCAAGGCTTGAGTCACCATGGGGCCTCGCCAAATCATAGGGGTTTCTTCATCAATCAAAAACCCAATGGACATGGCCTGAATCCCGTAGGAAACCATGGGCTCTAAGGATTTACCATCCTTTGTCTCCGGCTTGCCATGTACGCCTAACATCAGCGGTTGGCTTGGTCCATAAATGTCCGCATCCAGCATACCGACTTGAGCCCCTTCTGCGGCCAGTGCCAACGCCAGATTAACCGCCGTCGTTGACTTGCCAACACCGCCTTTCCCCGATGCCACCGCAATAACATTTTTAATATTCTTTAGCGGTTTAACACCTTGCTGAACGGCGTGACTGGTAATTTCGCTGGTAACATTGATGTTTATACCATCAATACATTTAACGGTGTTTAGTCGCTCGGTCAGCGCTGCACGAAGCGCTGGCTCATAACCTTTCATGGGAAAACCAAACGTCAAATTCACTTCAACCGTCGCACCATCAACCGTAATCGACTTGACAACACCTGCTGAAACTAAATCTTTATCCATGTAAGGATCAATATACCCTTTAATCGCAGTCTCTATCTGCAGTTGGGAAACCCCTGGCATTATCTTCCTCCAAACATCAGCTGTTTAACTACCATACAAAAATTCCGATAAATAATTGATTTATTTTACATGAATTCCTTGTTAGCGTCTGAATTTTTTGTTGATAAATTTGTTATAATTCGGGACATCCCCACCGCCTGTAATGAACAATATAAATTTGGGCCGCGTTAACTTCATTTAATAACAGTGGCTAAACAACATTGCCTATGTGGGATAAATTACTAAGAAAAAACGGGATAAATAACATTTTGTGTTATTCATATTGTAAAAAATAACTATTTATCAGTTTAGGCATTAGGTAAAGTAGGCCAACCTGCGTCAACTCACATAAAACACGCAGATTTTACGAGAATGAATTGTCATTATGCAAAAAAATCAGACCAATCACACACAACGCAACATTTTAGTCACCAGCGCATTACCTTATGCCAATGGCTCCATCCACTTAGGACACTTAGTGGAATACATTCAATCGGACATTTGGGTGCGTTTTCAAAAGATGCGCGGTCACCAATGTTTTTATGTTTGCGCCGATGATGCACACGGTACCGCAATTACCTTGCGTGCGGAAAAAGAAGGCATCACCGCCGAGCAACTGATTGCCCAAGTGGCGACAGAACATCAAGCCGATTTTGCTGATTTTGCCATCGGTTTTGACAATTATTATTCCACTCACTCCGCAGAAAATCGTCAATTTGCTGAGTCAATTTTTATTCAATTGCGCGACCATGGGCACATCGAGAAGCGCACCATTAACCAGGCCTATGACCCAGAAAAACAAATGTTTTTACCGGATCGTTACGTCAAAGGCACCTGCCCGAAATGCGGCACCGATGATCAATACGGTGATAATTGTGAAGCCTGTGGTGCCACCTACGCCCCAACCGACTTAAAAAATCCGGTGTCCGCCATTTCCGGGGCGCGTCCGATTGAAAAAGCATCGGAACATTTATTTTTTAAACTCAGTGATTTCGAACCCATGTTACGCACCTGGACAGGCATTGATGATGATTCGCCTGCCAATACATTACAACCAGAAATTGCCAATAAATTAAAAGAACTGTTCGAAGTCGGATTACACGACTGGGATATTTCCCGTGATGCGCCTTATTTTGGCTTTGAAATTCCCGACGCCCCTGGCAAATATTTTTATGTTTGGCTGGATGCCCCCATGGGATACCTGGCTAGCTTTAAAAATTTATGTGATAAACAAAACATCGATTTTAATGCATTTTGGTCAGCCGACAGCCAAGCGGAAGTCTACCACTTCATCGGCAAAGACATTGTCCGATTTCACGCCTTGTTTTGGCCAGCAGTACTAGAAGGCGCTGGTTACCGCAAACCGAGTGCTATTTTTGTCCATGGTTTTCTCACCATTAATGGTCAAAAAATGTCGAAATCACGGGGCACATTTATTAAAGCACGCACCTATTTAGAGCATCTGGATCCAGACTATTTGCGTTATTATTTTGCGGCGCGATTGAACAACCGCATTGATGACATTGATTTGAGTTTTGACGACTTTATGCAACGGGTTAATTCCGACCTGGTAGGCAAAGTGGTCAACATTGCCAGCCGCTGCGCAGGCTTTATCAAGAAACATTTTGACAACACCCTCGCCGCAGAATGCACCGAAGCTGAGTTATATGATCAGTTTGTCCAGGCCGGAGCCGACATTGCCCAACACTTTGAAGCGCGTGAATACAGCCGGGCGATACGTGAAATTATGGCCCTGGCAGACAAAGCCAACCAATACATCGATGAAAAACAACCCTGGGTCATAGCCAAACAAGCCGAGCAAAAAGCCAATTTGCACCAAGTATGCAGCCTAGGTATCAATCTGTTTCGAGTGCTCATCACCTATTTGGCGCCGGTACTTCCGCTAACAGCTCAAAAAAGTGAGGCCTTTTTAAATTGCAATACACTCGATTGGGACAGCATCCAGCAACCCTTATTGAATCACCCGATCAATACCTTTAAACCACTCATGACACGTATCGAACAAAAACAAATTGAACAGCTCACCGAGGCCGCGAAAACAACTATGGAAACCCAGTCAGAATCAACAACAATCCAGACAGGCCCCTTAGCAGACGATCCGATTAGCCCAACCATTTCATTCGATGAGTTTGCCAAAATCGACTTACGTATTGCCCGCATTATCAAAGCAGAGCACGTGGTAGGTGCTGACAAATTATTGCGCCTGGAATTAGATCTGGGTGGCGAAACTCGCCAGGTATTCGCCGGCATCAAATCAGCCTATAGCCCAGAACAGTTGATCGATAAATTAACGGTAGTGGTCGCTAACCTAGCACCGCGTAAAATGCGCTTTGGCCTCTCTGAAGGCATGGTGTTAGCGGCCGGGCCGGGTGGTCAAGACCTTTGGATATTACAGCCCGAGCCAGGCGCACAACCTGGCATGAGGGTAAAATAATTTTACTCGGGCCAGCCAATTACTAGCCCCAAAAACAGCCATTTCGCCATTAATAAAAAATGTGTTATCCGTGTTATGGGTTACCCACGGCAACGGCATAACCCGATATGGCTGCTATTTTGTAACACGGAATCTCTAATGACAGAATATGCAATCATTTTAATTAGTACCGTATTAGTGAATAACTTTGTGTTAGTTAAGTTTCTTGGCTTATGTCCATTCATGGGGGTATCCGGTAAATTAGAAACAGCCATGGGCATGGCGTTGGCGACGACCTTTGTGTTAACCCTGTCATCAATCTGCAGTTACCTGGTCAATAAATTTTTGCTGGTGCCCTATGATCTCGCCTACTTAAATACCATTGCCTTCATTTTGGTTATCGCCGGTGTTGTCCAGTTTACTGAAATGGTGGTTCATAAAACCAGTCCATTGCTCTACCAAGTACTCGGCATTTTTCTGCCACTGATCACCACCAACTGTGCGGTATTAGGCGTCGCCTTATTAAATACTCAGCAAAATTTAGGTTTTTTTGAGTCGGCGTTATATGGTTTCGGTGCGGCGGTAGGCTTCTCATTAGTGATGATTCTATTCGCCGCCATGCGCGAACGTCTAGCGGTTGCCGACGTACCTGTCGTGTTTCGCGGACCGGCCATCGTGTTAATCACCACCAGCTTAATGTCGCTCGCCTTTATGGGGTTCTCCGGACTGGATTAAACACGCATGATTGAAACAATTATTATTCTGAGTTTGCTTGCCGCCGGATTTGGTTTACTGCTAGGGTATGCCGCCGTTCAATTTAAAGTCGAAGGCGATCCACTGGTTGAACAAATCGATAAATTACTGCCACAAACCCAATGCGGCCAATGCAGTTATCCTGGCTGCCGACCCTACGCCACAGCCATTGCCAACGGCGAGGCGGACATCAATCAATGTCCACCGGGAGGAGAAACCACCATTATCGCCTTGGCCGATTTGCTCAACCGCGAAATCGTACCGTTAAATCCTGAAAACGGCACCGTCAAACCCAAAACCGTGGCGATCATCGACGAACAAAATTGCATTGGCTGCACGCTTTGCATTCAAGCCTGCCCGGTTGATGCGATTTTAGGTGCCGCCAAACAGATGCACACCATCATTGAAGCCGAGTGTACTGGCTGTGAACTATGCCTGGCTCCATGTCCCGTTGACTGCATTGAAATGATCACCATCAAAGAGAGCTTAGCCACCTGGAAATGGCAAGAACCGAAACCCTTTTATAAACTCCACCCTCAAACTGTGGAGCCAGAGGCAGGATGATCAAGAAACTTTTTAACTTTAAAGGCGGATTACGCCTCACTGGACACAAAGCGGCAAGCACGCAACATCCGGTGATGCCGGCCAAATTACCTAGCATCATCATTTTGCCACTCAATCAGCATATTGGGGTACCGGCCGAGCCCATTGTTTCGGTAGGTCAGCACGTTTTAAAAGGCCAAAAAATCGCCAAAGCCACCGATTATGTTTCGGCGCCCATTCATGCCAGCACATCCGGTTATATCCGACACATCGGGCCGCATGCGATCCCCCATCCCTCGGGACTGCAAGCCACCTGCATTACCCTTGAGCCTGACGGTGAAGATCAATGGACAGATTTACAAAATCATGCCCATGACTATACCAATATGGACCCCAGTGCATTGAGAAATCTCATCCGCGACGCAGGTATTGTCGGCTTGGGCGGCGCAGGATTTCCAAGTTTCATTAAACTCAACCCAGGTCCTGGCCGCACCATTGATACCCTCATATTAAACGGGGCCGAGTGTGAGCCTTACATTACCTGCGATGACATGTTAATGCGAGAACGGGCTGATGAAATCGTCGCCGGTTTAATGATTCTGAGATACGCACTTCAAGCCAGCCATTGTATTATTGCCATTGAAGATAACAAACCTCAAGCGATCAGTGCTGTTGAACAAGCCATCAACAAACTCAATGTCCCTGATACCCAATTGGCCATTGTCCCCACCCGTTACCCTGCGGGTGGCGAAAAACAATTAATCTACACGATCACAGGGAAAGAGGTTCCCAAAAACGGTCTGCCCATTCATGTCGGTGTGGTATGTCAAAACGTAGGCACAACCGCCGCCATTTATCGCGCCATTAATCATGGAGAGCCGCTAGTATCCCGTTATATGACCATTGCCGGCGATATTGATAAGCCTTGCAACTTAGAAGTATTATTAGGCACCCCGGTGACGGAACTGATTGAACAATGCCAAGGCAACATTGAAACCCTGGACCGCATTATCATGGGCGGCCCGATGATGGGATTTGCTTTACCTAACTTAACAAGTCCGGTGATAAAAACCACCAATTGCGTTACCGTAGCAAACAAAAATAGCGATAAATTTCAGCATAAAAAACCGATGATGCCGTGCATTCGTTGCGGCAGTTGTGCCGATGTTTGTCCCGTCAATTTGCTGCCACAACAATTATATTGGCACGCCAGTGCCAAAGAATTAGATAAAACCCAGGCGTTTAATTTATTCGATTGCATCGAATGTGGTTGTTGTGATTATGTATGCCCAAGTCACATTCCTTTAGTGCAGTATTATCGATATGCCAAAGCAGAAATCTGGCAACGGGAAAAAGAAACCCAAAAATCAAATATTGCACGCGAACGATTTGAATTTAGAGAAAAACGCCTGGCTCGCGAAAAAGCAGAACGTGAAGCACGCTTAAAAAAGAAAAAAGAGGCGGCGCTCAAAACCGCAGAAAGCCCTCCTCAAGAGGACAGCAAGCCTACCGTTGACCCGAAACAAGCCGCCATACTGGCAGCGTTAGAGCGCACCAAAACAAAACAAACCACCCAAAAAGTGCAGCCGAAAAACATTGACAACCTCACCGATGAACAAAAACAAATGATCGCCGAAATCGATGCTCGCCGTACCCAACAACGCCAACAATCCACCGTCGCCAGCAAAACAGCAAGCCCCCCCGCTAACACTGCTAGGCGTGAAACTCACTCAGAATAAATAGGAATCGGCGTTTTATGGCTTTATATACTCCAAGCTCCCCACATATTCACGCGCCAAGCTCGGTCAATAAAATGATGCTAACCGTGGTATTGGCCCTGGTACCAGGATGCCTGTTGTACGTCATCTTGTTTGGCTGGGGGATTATCATACATATGTCGTTAGCCGTAGTCACCGCCTTAGCCATAGAAGCGCTGATGTTAAAGCTACGTGGCCGCCCCATTATCTTGTTTGTCTCAGACGGCAGTGCCATTGTCACGGGATTGTTACTGGCTTTATCCATCCCGCCCATTGCCCCGTGGTGGATTACCGTCATCGGCATCAGCTTCGCGATAATCATTGCCAAACACTTGTATGGCGGATTAGGTTTCAATCCATTTAATCCCGCCATGATTGGTTATGTGGTATTACTCATTTCTTTTCCCTTAGAAATGTCGACCTGGCCACAACCTGAGGCATTATCCCATATCCACCTTGATTTTCTCTCAGCCGCTCAGTTGGTTTTCAATGCGGAAACCTTGCAGAATATCAATCTGGACGCACTTAGCGGCGCCACCCCATTGGATTATTTAAAATCTCAACTAGGTTTACAATTCACCGTTGATGAGGTCATCAATAGCCACCCCATCTTTCATAGCACAGCAGGCATTTGGATGAATATCGCATTTTTAGCTGGCGGCGGCTGGTTGCTTTATAAAAAAGTGATTAACTGGCATATTCCAGCGGCAATGCTTGGCAGTCTATTCATCCTGTCAGTGGTATTTTATCTATTCGACCCCGAGCGGTTTGCCTCCCCTTGGTTTCACTTGTTCAATGGTGCCACCATGCTCGGGGCATTTTTCATCGCCACCGACCCGGTGAGTGCCGCCACCACCAATAATGGGCGCCTCATTTACGGAATAGGAATTGGCATATTGATATTTATTATTCGCACCTGGGGAGGTTATCCTGATGGAGTGGCTTTCGCCGTATTACTTATGAATATATGCGCACCCACCATTGATCACTATACCAAAGCTCGGGTTTTTGGCCATCCAGACAAATGAACAATCTTTTTAAAAACATGTTAATTGGTGGCGCAGCATTAACGGCGTTTGCATTCATTAGCAGCCTCATTGTTGCGGTCACCAATGAAAGTACCAAACAACAAATCGCAACCAATGAACGCGAAGCCTTGCTGCGAAGTTTAAATGTGCTGATACCGCATGATCTTTACGATAACGATTTGTATAATGATACTGCCGCACTGTATTCACCCAAACTGCTTGGCAGTAAAAATCCAGTCACCGTTTATCGTGCCCGAAAAAACCAAGTGCCGGTCGCCGCCATTATCAATTCTATCGCACCGGATGGATACAACGGCGAAATTCGATTGTTAATCGCCATTTTAGCCAATGGTACATTAGCCGGTGTGCGAGTGGTTGGCCACAAAGAAACCCCAGGACTTGGCGACGCCATTGAAGCCCGCCGTTCAGACTGGATTAAAACTTTTAATGAAAGGTCATTGTCCAATCCTTTACCAGAAAAATGGCGGGTGAAAAAAGATGGCGGTGAATTCGATCAATTTACTGGCGCGACCATAACCCCGCGTGCCATTGTCAAAGCCGTCTTCAATACGTTAAAATATTATGCGGTTCATCGTGAAGAGCTTTTCAATACCACACCACCGCCTTTAATCTCCAGGGAAACACCGTATGCAGATCCAAGAAGTTAGCAAAATTGCCAAAGACGGTTTATGGACCAATAACCAAGCCTTGGTTGCTCTGTTAGGCCTGTGTCCGTTATTGGCGGTTTCAAATACGGTAATTAACGCCTTAGGGCTTGGTATCGCCACCACTTTGGTGCTTATTGCCTCAAACGTCACCGTATCGCTGATTCGTAACTGGGTCAGAAATGAACTGAGAATCCCTATTTTCGTACTGATAATCGCTTCTTTTGTCACCACCGTGGGCTTATTGATGAACGCCTACCTGCACGAACTTTATAACGTGTTAGGTATCTTCATCCCCTTGATTGTGACCAACTGTGCGATTATCGCCCGTGCCGAATCATTTGCTTCAAAAAATACCCCAGCCAAATCCCTGTTAGACGGCCTGTTTATGGGTTTAGGGTTTACTGCCGTGCTGGTTTTATTAGGTATGATGCGGGAGATACTCGGCCAAGGCACCTTATTTTCCCAAGCCCATTTAATGTTTGGCCCCAGTTTCCAAGGCCTGCAACTAACGATTATCGAGGATTATCGAGGGTTTATTTTCGCGATTCTGCCCCCTGGCGCGTTTTTGGGATTAGGTTTGATGATCGCATTAAAAAAATATATCGATATGCGCATTGAGTCGCGGAAAAATCTACAAAGTCAGCAACCAGTAACACAGCCTTTGGTATAAACCGACATTGGGCAACCTATCATGGTCCTTGATCCCACAAGAATTTTTCTTCAGTCGGCAAGACAACAAGTATTGCTTCCTTCAGGAAAACCCTTGTGAAATCAATTTTCTTCGCGATTTTCAAACGCTAGGCTGCCCAATGTCGGTATAAACAACAAATTAAATAAAAACCACTGACTCATTTAACAAAACATTAAGCTTATTTAGTAATATTGATCAGCATAATAAAAACAATTTAATTAGCAAGCACTTGGTTCCCTGATCTCATCATTAATACATAATAATTAAAATCTTCAGGGTACTAGTTTCGCCATCTTTTTGAAATCACATCAACTAGCATAACCACCAAAATAGTGGTCGGCTTTTTGTTGAAATGATCCTGTGCCTTTCGCTTGCTAGCCGCAATAAAAATGTCGATACAATATACGATAAAAGGTGAACAGCATGCCGCTAAAAGTCAGCACAAGCCCTCTCATTTATGCTTTATTTATGCTATTTTTTGGGTTTTTTCCCTCCTCAAACCAAGCTGGGGGCTTTACAGAATTGTCCACCAAAGTTGGCCCGTTTCAGCTCGGCATGAGCAGTGGTGGCTTTCGCAATATCACCAATATTTCGCCCGAGCCCTGTCCCATCTGCATTGACCGAGAACAATTTGCGAGCCTTTCTAAAGACCAAGCGTTAAAAATTATGCCGGAATTTCCCGTGGGATCAGGCATTGATTTCTTTTTTTACAATCATAAACTCTACCACATATCCATCGGTCCCAGTGTTAATGATGTTTTTCTTGCCAAGCAAGATTTAGAAAAACAATTTGGTCCCGGCAAAGTGGAAAAACAATTCAATAGAAACTCTTTATTAAAATGGCAAGAACAAGGTGTTGTCATCACTCTAAATTATAATGAAATAAGCAACGAGGTATTCTCTATCAATTATTACGATAAAGACATGAAAGCAGAAAGAGACTGGCGCGAGTCACAAGCATTAGAAGACACCCAGTAAACTTCGCACCACGGCTAAAAAATATTGAAGCATATGTTTATACCCGACTAACATAGTCTCGCAGTATTTTTTTTTGCAGTAAAAAAACAAGGAAGACTCCATTGCGCTGGCGAACATTAAGATTAAGTCTTTTCTTCTGGATACTTATTATTTTCTCTACGATAAGCCAGGCGAGTGTCATTGACTTGCCTCAAACAGGCCAGACAACGAGTTATTCAAAAAATGAAAATGACGAGAGTGGTTTAACATCAGGAAAACCTTGGCCTGAACTTCGTTTCATCAAAAGCAATGGTACTTTGCGAGACTCAATGACAGGCTTGGTGTGGCTACAAGATGCTTATTGCGCGCATAACTCAACGTTATTATCTGGCGCAGCAACCAACGATTGGTCAATCGCACTCAAATATTCCCAAAACCTCAACGACACATCACACGCCACCAACAAACCCTGCAATCTAACAGCTGACTACAGCCTTTGGCGATTAGCCAATGTTAAGGAAATGGCGAGTTTACTGCGCGCAGGCGCAGAGCAAGGTATTGACCAATGGCTTAGAATACCCGATCAGAGTACCGCAGGTTTTATGGGAGCCCCTCTGGTAGCGGATAAGATTTGGACCTCCACAACTGTCGCCAATGCAGTCAACCAAGCGTGGGTTGTCGATCTGATCCATGGCAATATTTTCCCTGAAGAAAAACTGTCAAGTAGCACTCCCCCAGCTTTTGTATTTGGCGCCGTTACCCAAACAGAAAATTCTTTAGTCCCAAAAACCGGACAAACCCAGTCTTTTATGCCACACGATGATGGCGCATTACAAATAGGTATCGTACCACCCACACCACGCTTCGTGAATAACAATGACGGCACGGTGATTGATAAATTGACGGGATTAATGTGGTTTCAAAACTCAACCTGCATTAACACCTCGAATGAAACGCTTAACTGGTCAAAAGCACTCGATTTGATTCATAACAGCAACAACAATGATGATGATGCATTCAGCCCATGCAATAATTACACAGCGACATATGATGACTGGCGGCTTCCTAATATTTTTGAATTAATGAGCCTAGTCGATTATGGTCAAACCTCTCCCGCGTTAGCCGCTAATCATCCCTTTTCTGTGAACAATACGTATTATTGGAGTGCCACATCCGCCAATATAGACCCTGCATTGCAAGCCTGGTCCATTTCGTTTGATACTGGCCAAGTCAATGCGCAAACCTCGAAAACAGAAAGTAACCTCATGATATGGCCCGTTAGAGGTCAAATCTCTTATCCAGATATCCGGGTTGACAAAACCCAAATTGATTTTGGGGATCTGGCGGTAAACAATGAACATAAAATAGAAATACTGACGATTTTTAATAATGGCGAAGAAAACCTGAGCATTGACCAAATTCAATGGCAAGATTCGTCTGCCCCCAGCGTCAATGGCTTTTCAATCAACCTAGACGAATGCAGTCAAAGCAACGTATCGCCAACCGAATCATGCCAACTCTCCCTGCAATTTTCCCCCACCAGTGAAGGACAATTTAACCAAACAATTATTATTGAATCCAACGCCCTTGACGACCCTAGCCATGCCATCAAGCTCACCGGTCAAGGACTGCCTCATGTGGTAGAAAATCACAACACTGACAAAGATAGTGACTATTGTTTCATCGCTACCGCAACCTACGGTTCTTTTTTAGCCCCGGAAGTCACCACCCTGCGCCAATTTAGAGACCGGTTTCTACGCCCTTATCCCATTGGACAAACCTTCATTCAATTATATTATCGATACTCGCCGCCTATGGCAGACTTCATCAGCAGGCATGCCACTGCCCGTACTGCCACTCAATGGTTACTCGCGCCCATCATTTTTACCATCAAAAATCCACTTCCCGTCATTATCATAAATCTAGCATGGCTTTTATTGCTGATAAAACAAACTGTTGCTAGATACAAAATTTTAATAGTAAGCACTACCATGAATTGATACATTATCCCGGTAGTCAGAGAATGCCCGGCACTTTGCAGACCAGACACACTACAATTATTTTTATACACGCAAGCGTGCTAACTTCTCACCAGATAATAACTCACATAGGTAAATATATTTATTGATGAATCATGTAGGCAAAACCATAACACCAATCAAAGCTAATCATTCTTTAAATTAAGAAGCGGTTTGGTTAAAAAGCGTCACAATAAGCATAAACTTTCTGAAGTCAGACATTTTTAACCAAACCGCTTCTTGAATAGCCTACATTTTATACCAGGCCAAGCGAGATCGCATGACCTAGTATAGAGTGTGGAATATACAGGCATAAAAATGTCGAGAGGTTTCCTATGCCCCAAAAAATACATTTCCCGTTCTGGCAAATGTTAGGTTTCGCTTTGAGCATGTCACTCACAAGTGCAATTTATGCTCAAGACGATGTTACACTCAACAAAGAAAGCTGCTTGAGCTGTCATTCCAATATGAATCACAAGGACATCGCCTCATTAGCTGAAGCAGAATGTAAACAATGCCACGCGCCCCCAGAAATCACCGGCCCGCAAAACCGAGTCAGTGCCCACCTAGATGCAATCGCAGAAGTTGATTTACCCATGGCCACTGATCAAAGCCATTTGCCAACAGGCATGAGCTACCCTCTCTATTACAAAGGCAGTCGGCTCGGCAACAAGCCTAACCCCATGATCCAAATACCTGCCGGAGAATTTATTCGAGGCACTAATGGAAGATTGCCCGACGAAGGCCCCCAACATACCGCATCCACACCGACTTATTGGATCGATAAATATGAAGTCACTAATTTGCAATACAAGGCGTTTATTGATGCAACCCAACGAAAATCACCCAATCATTTTGAAAACCGCACTTACCCGCCCGGCAAAGCAGACCATCCGGTTGTCTATGTGACACATCATGATGCCCATGAGTATTGCACTTGGGCAAATAAACGACTTGCCACCGATAAGGAATGGGAAAAAGCCGCACGCGGTACCGATGCCAGGGTTTACCCTTGGGGCAATACCTTTGCATTACACAATGCCAATACACCACAACGTTGGAAAACCCTTGAACAAGCTGGCGATACCGCGCCGGTTGGCTCATTTGAAAGTGGAGCTAGCCCTTACGGCGCTTATGACATGTCGGGTAATGTCTGGGAATGGACCTCCAGTAAATACCGACCCTACCCCGGCAATACTCGGCCTTCAGAAAACTACAATGAAGACTATAAAACATTAAAAGGCGGCTCTTGGTGGGACTGCTCGTTTTACAAATGTGGGATTTCCGCCCCGGTGTTTAATCGCTCCTTTTTCCTTGAGACAACCAAAAATAAAACGTTTGGTTTTCGCTGCGCAAAAGACGCCTAAAAATTTAGTGAGGTCACCCATGAAAACTCTACAGAATAAACAACATCAGCGAATCATAAAAACAATACAAGCAATCATTATAGCAGCCTCCCTATCAGTGGTGATGGCTTCAGATAACATGGAACAAGACAATCCAATAAAAAATATGACGCTCATTCCAGCCGGTAAATTTATTATGGGTAGTGATAAAGTAGAAACCTTCAATAAGTCCGGTGAATTCGGCAATGCTAAACCCTGGTATCAAGACGAACATCCACAACACACCATGAACGTACCCGCTTTTTACCTTGATACCTACGAAGTCACTAACCAGCAGTATCGTGAATTTATCAAATTAGTCAATGCCACTCCACCCGAGCATTGGGTACAAACAGGTTATATTGTCAGTATGAGCCCACAAAAGCTCGATAATGCACCCGTCAAAATTTTACGCAAACTGGTGTCCAAAGTTTTTCAACTGGATATTGATACTCGCATGATGGATGCAAAAACTTTATTAAAGGTGGTTCATGAGCGCCTTGAAAAACTGGATAATTTGCCAGTAGCCTATGTGCGTTGGGAAGATGCCAATGAATATTGCCACTGGAGAGGCAAAAAACTGCCTACTGAAGCCCAGTGGGAAAAAGCCGCTAGAGGGCCTGATGGACTTGAATTCCCATGGGGCAATGAATGGAAAAAAGGCATGAGTAACAGCAGCGGCGAAACCTGGGATGATGGCGCCGCACCAATCGGCTCCTATGAAACGGACAAATCAGCCTACGGTATCTATGACATGGGCGGCAATGTATCAGAATGGGTCGCAGACTGGTATGATGCTTACCCTAACTCCGATTACAGCAGCGTCAATTTTGGTCAAAAACAAAAAGTTGCCAAAGGTGCCGGCTGGAGTGGCATGGGCCACTATGCATTAAAACTCTTTCAACGCGGCGCCTATCGAATGAACCTGGAACCACAACTGACCTTTAACGATGTTGGTTTCCGGTGCGCTAAAGATCATTAAAAAACGGCATATCACCGACATCGGGCAGCCTAGCGTTTTAAAATTACGCAGAAAATTGATTTAACAAAAATCAAATGATGAGCTGCCCAATACCGATATCACACCTTAATTCTCGTATTAGGAAGAATACTCACTCAAGATGAAACCTTTTTCTGAAAGCTGCGAACAAAATAAAGCACCGATTTTAGCCGTACTGCAAAACCAGTTCGCCCAATCAAAGCGCGCTATCGAAATCGGCAGCGGCACAGGACAGCACGCGGTCTATTTCGCACAACACTTACCCCACCTCACCTGGCAAACCACCGATCTTGCGGAAAATATTGATGGCATCCATGCTTGGCTCAGTGAAGCGAATTTGCCAAATACGCCGCCACCGATTGTCATTGATGTCTGTCAAGCCAATTACCCATTTCATAACATCGATGCGATATTCAGTGCCAATACCACCCATATAATGCACTGGTACATGGTAGAAAAATTGTTTGCCTTCATCGACCAATATTTAGATAACAACGGCAAGTTTTGTTTATACGGCCCGTTTAACTACCAAGGCCAATACTCCAGTGAAAGCAATCAACGTTTCGATCAATGGCTTAAAAATCGTGATCCATTGAGCGGCATTCGAGACTTTGATCAGTTAAAAATATTAGCCAATCAAAATAATCTAACGTTCGAACATGACCTTGAAATGCCAGCCAATAATCGTCTACTTGTGTGGCGAAAAACGGATTGAAACTTTGCTTATAGAGTGAATTGTGTGTTATTTCCCACTTTACCATCATAAACATCCCCTCCTTTTTTTCTATTTTAAAAAGTGTCGATGGTAATGTGGTAAGGCTTATAATCGAATTTGGTAAAGTCTTATTTTATTAGGATGGCAATTTCACCGGATGAACGTGCTTTCTTTGTCCAGCTCGGCGCACAAATAGCTGAACTACGTAAAGCACAGGGGATTACTCAAATACAAATAGCAGAAGCACTCTCCGTCTCTCAGCAAACAATCAATTCCTATGAAGTGGCACGACGACGGATTCCGGCATCAGCCTTGCCAACATTGGTTAAACTACTCACGGTTTCCATTGACGAGTTACTGGGCGAGCAACGAAAGAAAAACAATGGTAAACGAGGGTCAGCCTCAAAATTGCAGCAACAAATCGAGCGTGTAAGTCAATTACCACGCTCAAAACAGAAGTTTGTGATCGGTATGATCGATACAGTGATTCAACAAGCAGCGCATACATAATGTGCGGTTAGTTTATTGATTAAAGAAGGATTCAGCTATGGCAAAGCAGAATACACAAGCATTGATTGAAAAAATTCAATCTCCCCCAGCAGATCGAATAGCCGAGGTAGAGGACTTTGTCGATTTTTTGAGGCAGAAAACAAAGCAAAGTAAAACAACTGCCAGTAACAAAGCATTAGATTTTCCGGTAATCAGCGTCGGCAAATGGCCCAATGATTTCAGCTTAAGTCGAGAGGATATGTATGGCGACGATGGACGATAAACATTCGCTATTCATTGATACCAACATTCTTATTTATGTCAATGTTATTGAAACGCCCCATTATCTCCTGACTTTTTTTGATGTGAGTCTCCACTCTTATTCCAATAAATTTTACACCCTAATCAAGTGACCCAGTTTTCCGATATTTTTGTACGCTTGGAAGTACAATATAATTATGGGTGTCTTAGTTTTCCTGATATTAGTTTTCCTGAATGAAAGCTAACCCTTTGCCCCATAATTACATTTACACCAATGTCTACACCACCTGCTGCGCCAATAAACGAAAATGCACCGAGTCCTGAGTTGCTTCCTATACAGAGCCCTTTACCAATATCGCTAATGACACCAGTAGCTTCAATAATGCAAAATGGACCGATACTAACACCATCACCTATTTTCACACCTTCACGAGACAAGCCATCGATAATCGAACTTTTACCTATCGTAATTCCTTTACCAAATGAAATCATTTTCCTATTACGAAATTCCACATTAGCTCCTAAAAAAATTAATTTTTTTGGATTAAGCGATACGATCACACCACGGAAAAGACAACGAAGCAAAGCAATTGCACGTCGTAAGCTATAGCCTAAAAGAGCAGGTAACGACAAAGCAGGATCAAGTTGATAGGAAGGCCCTTTAAAAATTTTAGCTACTTTTCCAATCAAGAGATATATGTATTTTTCCATAGAGGTCTCCGAATAATTTTTTTTTAACTTCGGTTTTATATTATTTTTTCAAGTTCAATATTTAATAATAAAAAATTCATATAAAAGACTAAACACTAACTCTATGTTTCTCATTACTCCATCGTAATATTCGCAGGCTCATCAGAAAATTTCATACGATTTTCTCTATTAAGAGTAGTCGGGATAAACGTGAAAATCGACCAGTCATTGAATATATCTCTATTATCTCATCATCTTTACTGGATAATAAAACATCACTTTACTCGTAAGTCACAAGTCGATTTGTGATAATTTAATTCGAACCCGGACCGATAACTAAGACAGTCATCAAAATCAAATAACTGGCAGATTTGATAAACCACTCAAAAAAACATTACGCTTAGCACAAGAAAAAATAATAATAGCTAAAACAAAAAAAGGAGATAGAAAAAAATTTCCAAAAAGAAATAAACAATAACAAAAAATAGAGCAATCGCTTAAACACCGATTTTCACAGACCCTTTAACCGCAATAATAGAGCCTAAACAGAATTTAACCAGATTAATAATTACGCAGTCCATTCAATGACCAATTTAGCCTTATTTAACCATGGAATATGAACAC
>Ga0316204_10002556_pt1 | contig 40507 bp, 39 predicted proteins | sample 6monrhotite_MG_2_FD_205661 | JGI IMG/M metagenome (GOLD analysis project Ga0316204, IMG submission 205661) | Microbial mat bacterial communities from mineral coupon in-situ incubated in ocean water Damariscotta River, Maine, United States -... | ecosystem: Environmental > Aquatic > Marine >...
ACGCTCTGCCTGGCGGCGCAACGCGGTGCCAATGTCCGCCTCATCGTACAGGGCATTGATTTCGCCCAGCTTTGGACGTGACCGCACGAGAGACTTCTCCGGATCATCAAACGGTGCATCACACGCAATCCCGGTTAGCTTGCGCGATAGAACTGCGTCATCTCTATACGTCGCCAGTTTTTCGCCCAAGGTTTTCGAACCGCGCACGTTGATCTCATGCACCCTGTCGAGGTTCTCGTATATTCCATCCAGACTGCCGAAGGTCTCGAGCAATACGGTTGCAGTCTTCTTACCGATCCCGGGCACACCTTTGATGTTGTCGACCGCATCGCCGGCCAGTGCCAGAAAATCCGCGATTTGTTCGGGATGAACACCGAATACGCCGCGCACCTCGTCGTAACGAATTTTTCCTTTGCCCGCGAAGTCCCAAAAGACGTCATCCCTGGACACCAGCTGGGCAAGGTCCTTGTCCCGTGTAACCACCGTTGATGGGCGATTCACAGTACGTCCATGTTCAACCAGGGTGCCGATAAGGTCGTCCGCCTCGTATCGCGGACTGCTGCTGTTCATTATGCCCAGCGCATTGGTAAAGCGACGACATTGGCCAAACTGCCGCTTTAGGTCTTCAGGCGCAGGGTCTCGATTGGCTTTGTACGCGGGATAGATCTCGGTGCGAAAAGAGTCCGTCATGCTTTCGTCAAACAAAACGGCGACATGCTCCGGGTTTACCTGCTCAATGAAGTCACCGAGAAAACGACAAAACCCGTATAAAGCGTTGACCGGATTTCCGTCCTTACCAACCATGTCATCGGGCATCGAATAATAGGCCCGAAAAACGTACACACTAGCGTCAATCAAATACTGCATAAAACCAGGGACAGTTTACTCAATTACCTATTTCCCGTGTCCAAGCGGAAACCCACACCATTTTCGAAAAATGGTAATTGAGTAAACTGTCCCTGGTTTATTCATGGAAGTGGACTTCTGTTATTTCCTGGCCGTCTGCGAGATGGTCTGTCAGGCGTGCGTGTAGTGGGCTCGAACGAGGAATATGAGCCAACAGGTATTGCATCTGATCCGCGAGCACGCGGCGACCTTTGAGATAGATGTATTCAGCGTAGGTCGGTGTAAACGGCACTGCGATCAATTGCATCGCGGCCTGCTCCGGTGTGCGTCCACCCTTATAGTTATTGCAGCGTCGACACGCTGTTGCGACATTGCTCCACTTGTCCGCGCCGCCCTGCGAAATTGGCGTAATGTGGTCGCGAGTCAGATCGCGGGTTGGATAGCGCATCGCACAATACAGGCACAGGTTCGCGTCGCGCTTGAAAAGCGTTCGATTGTTCAGCGGCGGAACATACTTGTCTCGATTGCGCACCAGGCTTCGACTGGTGCCGTGCGTCGCGATAATCGAATTGACACCGATTTTGCTGCGTTCGCCATCGAAACTGCTGTAGCCGCCGAAAACCGTATACAACAGGGTGCCGCAGTCGTACGCAACCTGATCGGCATGGTACAAGCGCACCGCCTCCCGATAGTCGATCCATTCGAGCGGCATTCCGGCAACATCTGTTCGCAGCACTTGCTGCGAGATATCTGTGGCGATTCCTGCAAGCATTTGGCAAACCCCATCGCGCATTGCGCGATGAAACTAAGGGTTCCGAGTTTAAAGCGCTTTCAGTACCGCGTCGAGGGTCTCTTTCGCATCACCGAAAAGCATGCGCGTATTGTCTTTGAAGAACAGCGGATTCTGCACGCCCGCATAGCCTGTCGCCATGCTGCGTTTCAGTACGATGGTGGTATCGCCTTTCCAGCATTCGAGAACAGGCATTCCAGCGATCGGACTATCCGGAACTTCAAGTGCGGACGGATTAACGATGTCGTTTGCGCCGATCACGACGGAAACATCTACATTCGGAAAGTCGTCGTTGATCTCATCCATTTCAAACACGATGTCGTAAGGTACTTTCGCTTCCGCGAGCAGCACGTTCATATGGCCTGGCATGCGGCCTGCAACCGGATGGATGCCAAAGCGCACATTCACCTTCTTGGCGCGCAACGCTTTCGTAATTTCATACACCGTGTGCTGCGCCTGCGCTACCGCCATGCCGTAGCCAGGAATAATCATAACTTCCTTCGCTGCAGCCAAAAGGGTCGCGGTTTCCTGCGCATCTATCGGCACAACCTCGCCCTGTTCTTCACCTTCCGCACTGGCACTTGAGCCACCACCAGTACCGAATCCGCCAGCAATCACAGCGAAGAACTTGCGATTCATCGCACGACACATGATGTAGCTCAGAATCGCGCCACTGGAACCTACCAGCGCGCCGGTAACAATCAACAGGTCGTTTTCGAGCATGAAGCCCGTTGCTGATGCAGCCCAACCCGAATAACTGTTGAGCATCGAAACCACCACCGGCATATCCGCACCACCGATCGCCATGACCATGTGGATACCGAACACCAGAGCAATAACCGTCATGATGATCAACGGCTCCAGACCACCGCCTGCCGCAGACTGAATAACGAATTCGCGGCCAAACCAGACGGCCGCAAGCAACAAGCCGAGATTGAAAAAATGTCGGCCGGGTAGCGTCAGCGGCTTGCCGCCAATGCGACCGCTCAACTTGCCGAACGCGATAATCGAACCAGTGAAGGTAACCGCACCAATCAGAATGCCGAGATAGGTTTCGATATCATGAATCGTCAGTTCAACCCCGGTGTGGTGCACGGTGGGATCCATGAAATTTGCAAAACCCACGGTAACCGCAGCGAGGCCAACCAGGCTATGCAGGCTGGCGACAAGCTCCGGCATCTGCGTCATCTGCACGCGACGCGCGAGAATCACACCGATGCTACCGCCGATCACGAGCGCTCCGATCAGGATCTCGTAATGCCGCGTAACAACACCGAAGATCGTCGCCAACAAGGCGATGGTCATACCGACAATGCCATACCAGTTGCCGCGACGCGCGGTTTCCTGGTTCGAAAGCCCGCCGAGAGCGAGAATGAAGAGTACCGTCGCAGCGATGTACGACACGGATACGATGCCTGCGTTAATCATGCCGACCTCACTTACGGAACATTTCGAGCATACGTCGCGTCACGGCGAAGCCGCCCGCAATGTTAATACTCGTTAACAAGACAGTGAATGCAGCGATCCACATGATGACTTCGTTCGCCGAGCTGATTTGCAGCAGCGCACCGATAATGATGATGCTTGAAATCGCATTGGTTACGCTCATCAAGGGCGTGTGCAGCGCTGGCGAGACATTCCAGATCACCATGTAGCCGACAAAACAGGCAAGCACGAAGACCGTGAAATGCGCCATGAACGACGCTGGTGCAACCGCACCGAGCCCCAGCAGTGCAAGAGCTGCGGCAATCGTCGCGATGATCGGGCCGGCAACAGAGCGTTTCTCTTCGGCAAGCACCGGCATTGCTGCCGCTTCTGCTGCCTTCGGCGGCGCTGCTGACAGTTTGGGCGCAGGTGGCGGCCACGTAGTCTCGCCGCCCTTACAAACCGTGACACCGCGAATCACTTCGTCATCAAAGTTGACGTCAATTTCGCCGTTCTTCTCCGGGCAAAGCTCCGTCAAAAGATGGCGCAGATTCGTACCGTAGAGCTGGCTGGCCTGTGCCGCCAGTCGGCTCGGCAGGTCGGTATAGCCAATAATCGAAACACCGTTGCGTACTACAACCTGGTCTTTCTCGGTCAGTTCGCAGTTACCGCCCTGCTCAGCCGCGAGATCCACAACCACGCTACCGTCTTGCATCGATTCCACAATCTCGGCAGTAATCAATCGCGGTGCGGGCTTGCCCGGGATTAACGCGGTCGTGATGATGATATCAACCTCTTTCGCCTGCTCGGCAAACAAAGCCATCTCGGCTGCGATGAACTCGGGGCTCATGGTTTTGGCGTAGCCGCCTTCGCCCGATCCGTCCTCATCATCGAATTCGAGCATAAGGAACTCGGCATCCATGCTCTCGACCTGCTCTTTGACTTCCGGGCGCGTATCGAAAGCACGAACGATCGCGCCCATGCTCTTCGCGGCACCAATGGCGGCGAGACCGGCAACACCGGCGCCGATCACCATAACTTTTGCAGGCGGCACCTTGCCGGCCGCTGTTATCTGACCCGTAAAGAAACGTCCAAAATGCTGCGCCGCTTCCACGACCGCTCGATAACCACCGATATTTGCCATGGAGCTCAGCGCATCCATTTTCTGTGACCGCGAGATACGCGGCACGCTGTCCATCGCCATGACGGTAGCGCCGCTCTCGCTTAGCTGTTTTAGCAAATCCGGGTTTTGGGCCGGCCACAAGAAGCTGATCAGCGTTTTGTTCTCATCCAGCAGCACCGCTTCAACCGTCTCCGGTGCCCGAACCTTAAGGATAATGTCTGCGCCAGCCCAGAGCTCCTCACTGGTGGCGACGATGTCGCAACCTGCTGCCGCGTAGGCTGCGTCGGAATAACTGGCGGCTGCGCCCGCATCTTTTTCGATGACAACAGAAAAGCCCAGTTTCATGAGTTGAGATGCAACATCCGGGGTCGTCGCTACGCGCCGTTCGCCCGTATGTATTTCTCTCGGTACACCGATTCTCATACAAATATCTCCGGTTGGAATCGGCGTACTCTACCAAAGGACGCCTTCGCAGGCGCTCTTTTTTAAGTCACGGCGCATCGCCACCGCGACGAATGGGACTAGTTGCGGGGTGCCTGCCTCGGACGCCTGTCAGTCATGCGATCCTGCAATCGCTTGCGCTGCTCGGGGCTCAAATCCCGAAACCGCTCGCGCAATTTTTGGCGCCGCTCCGCCGGCATCGCCTGAAAGCGCCGGAAATTCTCCTTGATGCGACGCTGGTCGTCAGGCGACATCTCGCGAAAATCACCATAGCGCTTACGAATCTGTTCACGCTGCGTATCGCTCAGGTTGCGCCAGGTATTAAAGCGGTTCTGTGCGTCCTTGCGTTGCGGGCCGGACATACGCGTCCAGCGATCCGCGCCGACAGCCAACTGCTTCTGTCGCTTCGGTTCGAGCTGCTCCCAACCTTCCGAGTAAATACTCAGAACCTGTTTTTGCTCGTTACTCAGCCGCTCCCACTGCACTCCTTCGTCGGCAAGCACAACGCTGCTGGCAAATAGGACTGCAACGGCAATAATGGTTTTAGCTTTCATCATGTTTCTCCGTCGACTCTTCGCCTTCCGGCGCGGGTTCGTTCCGCTGTCGGTCTTGGTTGTCGGCGTTCAGCGGCGCGTTGAACATCACCCACTCCTCATCCGATTCATCCCAAAGTCCCAGGTATTCCAAAAACTCGATCTCCGGCAATTCTTCGTCGGCTACGGCTGCGGCGCTGCAAACGAGCAACAAGGCGGCGACGAGATATCGACTAGCCAACATTGCCACCCGCATCCAGGTCGACGTCATCCATCCAGCTGTAAAACTCCAGATTCTCAAACATCTCCAGACTTTCGCCGTCTAGCAGGATTTCGAAATCTGAAGCCACCTCGACCGGCATATTTTCAATTTCCGGTGCACGCATCACGAGCACCGTCAGCAGCGCGATGGCAGCGACACCGCCGGCCGGCACCCAACGCATCCAGCGAGCTTTCGAGTTACCGCTGGCAAGCTTCGCCAGAGCAGCATGTCGCCCCTGATTGAGCCGCGACAAAGCAGCAGCATCGAGACGTTCGACACTATCGTCGAAAGCGCCTTTCGCTTGTGCAGCAAAGTCCTCACTATCAATTGGCTTTTTCATTGCCAGTGTTCTCCTAGCTTTTCCCGCAAGCTGTGCACTGCACGGGAATAATGTGTCTTGACGCTACCTTCTGAGCACCCCATAGCGACTGCTGTGCCTGCAACATCAAGTCCTTCAAACGTGCGCAGCATGAATGCTTCGCGTTGTCGGCCCGGAAGTGCGTGTACCGCAACTTCCAGTTTCTGCATCGCCTGTCCGGTTTGTAGCTCCTGTTCCGGCGAGCGGCCCGCAAGATCGGGAGCGGCAGCAACCACGTCGTACTCATCGCCGTCGGACTTGCCGCGCCCAAACCAGACCATGACGCGATTTTTTACCTTTTGCCGGCGATGCCAGTCACGTATGCCATTTTGCAAAATCCGATAGAAAAGCGGCGTCCACTCGTCCTGCGGACGACTGGCATAGTTGCTCACCAGCTTGATCATCGCGTTTTGCACCAGATCCAGCGCCTCATCACGATCGCGAACGGCTATCTCGGCAATACGCAATGCTCGCCGCTCAACCTCGGCAAGGAACTGATTTAATTGGCGTTCGCGCTGCAGCGTACCTGCCTCTGTTGATGGCTCGCGCTTGCACGATACCGCAAAATAGCCTGTATTGGCCTCGATAAGATCCATCTAGTCTGTCCTTTTGCCCATCTTCCGAATTCCACGACGCGATCAAAACTGTGTCACTCTTATATAACGCCGGGTGACGTGACCGGTTGACACTAATATTGGCTCGGATCGTTTTGAATGTTATGTAAAAATAGCGCTCTCAGCCTTTATCTAACATATTGATATTATTAACTATTTGTGACTGAACCTACGATCCTAAAGGTTGCTGTCGGCGTACCGCTATCGCGCCTGTTCGACTATCTTCCGCCAGCTGGTGCAGAACTCGTCCTGCCCGGATCTCGGGTGCGCGTGCCCTTTGGTCGCCAAAAGCTCGTCGGCGTGGTCATGGCCATTGAAAGCTCGAGCGATTTTCCCATCAGCAAGATTCGACGCTGCGAGGCACTGCTCGACGACACACCGCTGTTGTCCGCGGACGACCTGCAACTGATCAACTTCACGAGCAATTACTACCACCACCCTGTTGGCGAGGTTGTCGCCGCGGCGCTTCCCGGCTTGTTACGTGCCGGCAAGCCACTGCTGCCCATGCTGCAGTTCGTTGCAATTAGTGACGCTGGCACGGCGGCAGACATAAAGGCGCTATCGAAGCGCGCTCCACGCCAAGCCGAACTCATTGCGCACCTGCATGACGCAGGCGGCGATGGCGTGCAGGTCGACCAGCTCACAGAGCAACTACCCAATTGGCGCAGAGCCGCCAAAGGTCTGTTTGAAAAGGGACTGCTCGTTCGCTTTGAGGCCAAATACGAATTCGATCTGGCTGCATGCGATGTTTCAGCATCACCAGGGCCCACACTCAATGCCGATCAACAGCGGGCGCTTGAGGTAATACAGGCGCAATCCGGGTTCGGCGCGTTTGTGCTTGACGGGGTTACCGGCAGCGGCAAAACCGAAGTGTATCTTTCGCTTATTCGTGAGGTTTTGGATGCCGAACAACAGGTACTGATTCTCGTGCCCGAGATTGGCTTAACGCCGCAGCTGGTAAATCGTTTGCGGCAGCGGCTGGGTGTCGACCCCGCTGTGCTGCATTCCGGTCTCACGGATCTTGAGCGATTAAGCGCATGGCGCGACGCACAACAGGGCCGCGCAGGACTCGTCGTCGGCACTCGCTCGGCGGTATTTACGCCGCTGCCAAAACTGGGCCTGATCGTTGTCGATGAAGAACATGATCACTCGCTGAAGCAACAGGAAGGCCTGCGTTATTCGGCGCGTGATCTGGCCATTGTGCGGGCGAGAAACAATAAGGTGCGCGTCATTCTCGGCTCGGCAACACCGACACTCGAAACACTGCAGCATTGTCGCAGCGGCAACTTTACGCATATTGAGTTACCAACACGTGCGGGCGGCGCCAAGCCGCCGACGGTGCGGCTGGTTGATCTGAGTAAAGCCGCCAGCAGTGACGGACTTAGCGAGCCCTTGATCGGGGCGATTGAGAAACACCTGCAAGCAGACGGTCAGGTGCTGTTGTTTCTCAATCGTCGTGGCTTTGCGCCGACGCTCATTTGTTCCAATTGCGGGCATATGGCCGAGTGCGCGCGTTGTGACTCACGTATGACGGTGCACGCCCGCGAGCGTTGCCTGCGTTGTCACCATTGTGGCTCACAGTCGCCACTGCCGGTCGCTTGTTCTGAGTGCGGCGCCGATGTACGCCCGCTCGGCGAGGGTACCGAACGACTCGAAGACGCGCTGATCCCGCAATTTCCGCAGCATCGTGTGCAACGCATCGACAGTGACAGCACCCAGCAACGCGGAGCGATCGAAGCGGCGCTGGCCAGCGCCGAACAGGGACATGCCGATATTCTTGTTGGCACGCAGATGCTGTCGAAAGGCCACCACTTTCCGAAACTGACACTGGTCGGCATTATCAATGCGGATCAGGGCCTGTTCGGTACCGATTTTCGATCGGCGGAAAGACTCGCACAGTCAATCGTGCAGGTCGCCGGCCGTGCCGGCAGAGAGTTACAGCAAGGCGAAGTGCTCATTCAAACCGCTTTTCCTGAGCATCCGTTCTGGCAATCCTTGATTGAGGGCGGCTATCCGCGAGTCGCCGATGAATCGCTTGCCGAGCGCGAACAGTCGCGCTGGCCGCCATTTACTCGCCTCGCACTGCTGCGCGCTGCGGCGCACCGGCAAGAGGACGCTTTTTCGTTCCTGCAGCGCGCAGCAGAACTGGTCGCGCAGGAACAATCCGAGTACCTGCGCGTTCTGGGTCCGGTGAACGCACCGATGGCGAAAAAAGCAGGCCGTTACCGAGTACAGCTGCTTATCCAGAGCAGTGACCGTAAAACGCTGCACCTGCGGCTCGCCGCACTGCGGCCCGCTCTGGAGGCAGAACCTTCAGCACGCAAGGTTCGCTGGTCAATTGACGTCGATCCGATCGAGCTTTTTTAATGTAGAATCGCCACCCCGATGAAGACCTTAATCGCAAAACTTGTTCAAGACGCTCTCGCCACCCTGCCGGAGCTCGCCGATGCTGTCGCTGATCTCGCTGTTGAGACGACGGTCGAGCGTACGCGAGACCCGAGTCATGGCGATTTCGCCACCAATGTCGCAATGCGCCTGGCGAAACCGGCACGCATGAATCCTCGCGCACTGGCGGAGACCATTGTCGCCGCCATGCCGGCAAACGACGATGTCGAGAAAGTGGAAATTGCAGGCCCGGGTTTCATCAACGTGCATTTGAGCCCGGCTGCCTTTCACGAAGAGTTGCTCGCCATCCTGGAGCAGGAGTCCGACTACGGCCGCCAACCGCTGCAGGAACGACCACGCATTCTGCTCGAATTCGTTTCCGCGAACCCGACCGGCCCATTGCACGTTGGCCATGGTCGTCATGGTGCCTATGGCGCGACCGTCGGCAATCTGCTGCAAGCCGCCGGCTACACCGTCGATCGCGAGTACTACGTTAATGATGCTGGCCGTCAAATGGATATTCTTGGCGTTAGCGTCTGGTTGCGCTGGCTTGACGCGCAGGGTACGAGCATCGAGTTTCCGCAAGCCGGCTATCGCGGCGAGTACATCCGCGATATCGCAGCTGAGATTGATACCACCGGTATTGCCGCGATCGATGCCGCTGCATTGCTTGAGGGCATTCCGGCGGACGAACCAGACGGCGACAAGGAAGCGCACATCGGTGCGCTGATCGACCGGGCCAAAGATTTACTCGGCGCAGACAGCTTCGATCGAATTCGGCAGCAGTCACTTGAATCCATTCGTAAGGATATCGAAGAGGACCTTGCCGAATTCGGTGTGGTCTTCGACCGCTGGTATTCGGAACAAAGCCTGACTACATCAGATCGCATTGACGCAGCCCTGGCGGTACTTGAACAGCGCGACATGCTGTACAAGAAAGATGGCGCGACCTGGTTTCGCGCCGAGCAGTTTGGCGATGAGAAAGATCGGGTGGTTATTCGCGACAATGGTGTAAAAACCTACTTCGCATCTGATATCGCGTATCACTTCGACAAGCGCGAACGTGGTTACGATCATCTCATCGACATATTGGGGTCAGACCACCATGGCTATGTTGCGCGGGTGCGCGCTGGCCTGACTGCAATGGGTTACGAGCCCGAGAGTCTTGAAGTTGAACTGATGCAGTTCGTAGCCCTGTATCGTGGCGGCGAGAAACTCTCTATGTCGACGCGTTCCGGTGAATTCGTCACGCTGCGTGAGTTACGTGAAGAAGTGGGTAATGATGCCGCACGCTTTTTCTACGTCATGCGTTCACACGACCAACATCTTGAGTTCGATCTGGAACTTGCCAAGAGTCGCTCAAACGACAACCCGGTGTATTACATTCAATACGCGCACGCTCGCATCGCCAGCGTGTTCCGGCAACTGACTGAAAAGTCGTTTACTCATGATGTCGCAAACGGTCGCAGCAGTTTGCCGGCGCTGGTTGAGCCGCAAGAGAAGGCTCTGATGACTGCGCTGAGCCGCTACCCTGAGATCATAGTACTCGCCGCCAACAATCGTGCGCCGCAACACCTGGTGCACTATCTGCGCGACCTCGCCAACGATTTTCATAGCTATTACAACGCACATGCGTTTATCGTCGATGAGGCAAATATTCGCGATGCACGGCTTGCGCTGATTAGCGCCACACGCACTGTGCTTGCCAACGGCCTCGGCATACTCGGCGTGTCGGCGCCGGAGCGAATGTAATGGCAGCGCGCAAGAAGCGGCGTGCGACGGGCCATCGCAGAACCGCCAAAAAGCAAAGTAGCTACCCGGGCTGGCTATGGATGCTGTTCGGTCTCGCAATAGGTCTTTCGGTCGCGTTCGCAATTTACGTCAAAGACAATGAACCGTTGCGGCCACAGGCAGCCGCCATACCGAGTTCTGTCGACGAGAATGGTGAGGCTGCAATTCCTGCCAGTGCAACAGCCGAGTCTGCAGTCGTCGTTGAAAAAGAACGGCGCTTCACATTCTACGATCTGCTGCCAGCCGCCGAGTTCGTCGTGCCTGAAAAGGCCCCAAGCGCTGAAGAAGAGTATGTGCAGCCCGCAGCGGTTATCGAACCCGGCGTATATGTTTTGCAGGCCGGCTCGTTTTCGACCAACACTGACGCCGATCGTCGCCGTGCGGAACTGGCCCTGCAGGGCATCGAGTCGCATATCCAGCGCGTCAGCGTGAACGACCGCGACTACCATCGTGTATATGTCGGTCCAACTGATGACCTCGATGAGCTCAACCTGTTACGCAGCAGGCTGCGTGCGGCCAAGATCGATGTCCTGCGCATCCGGTTAAGTGACTAGTCGCGCGCAACTATCGTTGCATCTGATCTTGTTCGCGCTGCTTGCGCGCACAACGGTCCAAGCCGAGGAAGTCGGTGCAGAACAACCATTGCTGATCAGCATCGCCGCGGTTGGCGACATGATGATCGGTACCGACTACCCACGACATCAATTGCCGGATGACGATGGCGTCAGCTTCTTCGCCCACGTTACCCCGATACTGTCTGCTGCTGATATTGCCATCGGCAATCTTGAAGGCACGCTGGTCGACGGCGGCGAACCTGCCAGCAAGTGCAAGAATATGAATGCCTGCTACCTGTTTCGCTCACCGACGCGTTACGCGCAGCATTATCGCGATGCCGGATTCGATGTCCTGAGCCTCGCCAACAATCACGCTCGGGACTTCGGCGAAGAGGGTCGCACCGCGACGATGCAGGCACTCGATGCGGTAGGCATCCGACATTCAGGTCGCACCGGCGAGTTTGCGAGTTTTGAAGTCAAGGGACTGACTATCGCGGTGCTCGCCTATGCGGTTACACAAAAATCCAATTTGCTGCACGACTATGCACTCGCCGAGCAAACCGTCCGATCCTTTGCCAGCTCCCACGACATCGTCATCGTGACTTTTCACGGCGGTGCTGAAGGCGCATCAATGATGCATGTACCATTCGCAGAGGAAGAGTATTTCGGCGAACCACGCGGCGATGTGGCACGCTTTTCACGCAGCATGGTCGATGCCGGTGCCGACCTCATACTCGGGCACGGCCCGCACGTTGTGCGCGGCATGGAGCGTTACAAAGACCGGCTAATCGCCTACAGCCTGGGAAACTTCGCGACCTACTACGGCATCAGCGTTCAGGGCGCCAAAGGGATCGCACCTATTCTGACGGCGACGCTGGACGCCGAGGGCCGCTTTGTGGAGGGAGAGATCGTTTCTACCGTGCAGCTGCGACCGGATGGGCCCAGTATTGATGCACAACACAGAGCCCTCAACCTGATTCGCGGTCTTAGCATTGAGGACTTCGAGGACTCGGGGTTAACGTTCGGCCGCGAAGGTCAGCTATTCCCGGTCACTCATCCGAATTAACGGATTTGAAGTCCACACCCAGGCTGCGAAGCTTGCGATATAAATGCGTGCGCTCCATACCGACGCGCTTCGCCAGCTGCCCAACCTTGCCGTCACAAAGCACCAGTTGCTGCTGCAAGTAGGCGCGTTCGAACTGCTCACGCGCCTCTCTAAGCGGTAACGACAACAGGTCTTGCTTGACCAGCGGCTCATTGACCTGCTCACCTGCCTTGATGTCCGCTTCAACCTCTTCAAGTGAGATGTCACCCTCACCTTCGGCCAACAACAATCGGCGCACCAGGTTCTTGAGTTCGCGCACATTGTCTGGCCATGGATAGTTACGCAGTCTGTTCTGCGCGGCAACACTGAAGCGGCGAAACGTCAGTCCTTCGGCATCGACCAGTTTGTCGACATAGTAAGTCAGCAACTCAGGAACATCTTCGGAATACTCGCGTAGTGGCGGCACGCGCAGCGACAATACATTCAGATGCGAAACAAGGTCGCGACGCAATTCGCCATTCTCCATCTTCGCCTCGTAATCGCCTCCGGCTGTGGCAATGATGCGTGCACTCAGGCGCTGGCTGTCGTTACCACCTACGCGTCTGATTCTGCGGTCTTCCATCACTGAGATAATAATTTTCTGTGCCGCATCATTCAGGTCCGTTATGTCGTCGATCAACAGTGTTCCGCCTGCCGCGCGCTCAAATGCGCCGGCATGAATCTCACCACCGGACTCACTGCCCAACAATTGCTCTTCCACATTACTGTCTGTTAGCGAAGCACCATTGACACTGACCAGAGGTTCATCGGCACGACTGCTAAGGGCATGCAGGTAACGCGCGAAAGCACTGCGACCCGTGCCTGTCTCGCCCGTAAGCAACACCGGCGCATCGTGACGTGCATACTGCTGCACCTTGTCGCGCAGTGCCTGCATGAGTTTGCTACGACCTACCGGAGCCAGCAGTGACGGCAACAAAGCGTGCGCGGTCTTGGACTGTTTCTCAGCCGAGCTCAACGCCGCTTCGACGGTGCGCAACAACTTCGCAAGTGACAGTGGTTTCTCAACAAAATCGAAAGCGCCAAGACGCGTCGCCTCAACTGCAGTATCGACACTACCGTGACCGGACATGATGACTACCGGGCAGTTCAGGTCGCCGCCTTCAGACCATTCGCGCAGCAAAGTAATGCCGTCAGTATCCGGCATCCAGATATCCAGAAGAACCAGATCAAACTTTTTCGTGGCGCGTGCGGCGCGCGCTTCTTCAGCATCCGCCGCCACCGTCACCCCGTAACCTTCGTCGCTCAGAATATCCTGAATCAAGGCACGGATATCCGCCTCATCATCGACGACCAGCACATGAGAAGTACTCATGCTAGTTCCCTCCTTTTCTCTGCACGGGCAGGTGCCTGTGCAATCGTTGCTTCGCGTGCTGCCTCTGTCAGGGGCAGTCTTATGCTTATGGTGGCGCCACCAGTACTACGGTTGTATGCCCGGATCGAGCCAAGATGCTCTTCGACCAGTTTTTTCACGATGGCAAGGCCGAGGCCGGTGCCCTTCGGTTTCGTCGTTACGTAAGGATCAAACACCTGACTTAAGGAGCTCTTTTCGAAGCCCGGCCCGTTGTCTTCGACCTTGATCTGCATGATGTCGACGTTATCAATTTCTGCGACGCTCACATGTACGTCGATCTGACCGTCAGTGGTGTTTTCCAACGCCTCGATTGCGTTGCGTACCAGGTTGTGCAGAATTTGGCGCACACGCCCCATGTCGGCTTCGATCATTGGCATGCTTGGATCTGAGGTCAGAACAATATCGATGCCACTCTCCTGCGCTCGATACAGTTCGACAACTTCAGAAACCAGCTTGTCCATACTGAACAAGCCGACGTCCATATCAGGCGCCCGCGCATAGTCACTGAAGGCATTGACCATTTCCTTCATCGCCTCTACCTGTTGCACGATCGTATGGGTCGCACGATCAAGTATCTCTGCATCCTCTGCGTCCATCGTGCCGAGGTATTTACGCCGCATGCGTTCCGCCGACAGCTGAATAGGCGTTAGCGGATTCTTGATTTCGTGCGCCAGACGTCGCGCTACCTCGCCCCATGCCGCATCCCGTTGCGCCTGCAGAAGCGCCGTTATGTCGTCGAATACAATGACGTAGCCGGCCGCATTATCCTCGTCACCCGGCAACGCGGTACAGGCACAGGTCAGGACTCTGCGACCCGTCTCGCCGCGCAACACCAACTGCTCGCGCCACTCGGTCTCGCCCGCACCCAGGTGTACCTGCGCGACATCGACGAACTGTTCAAGCAGCGGCTCACCTTTGGCAATATCGGTCAGGTACTCACCCGAGCGACCCTCAAGGTCTACATTCAGAATCGCCCCGGACGCTTCGTTGGCGGTGCGAATTCGCAGATCAGATTCGAGTGCCATAACACCCGTTGACAGTCGCGCCAGAATGACTTCGAGATTGGTGCGCTCGGCCTCTACCAGCGCTTGCGACAAACTGGCTTCGCGCCGCGCGGACGCCAGCCGTTGCGTCATGTCATTGAAAGAATTGATCAGAAAACCGATTTCGTCGCGCGATGGTTTTGGCAAGCGTGTGTCGAAGTCGCCTTCCGCCACGGCGCGCGTTCCCGCAACCAGGTCCTGGATAGGTGCGACCAAACGTCGCGACAACACAAACGCACCATAGACAGCGGCCAACAAACTCAACATGAAAATAATAGTCAGCGTCAGGGACAGTGTTTCTTTAAGCGGTTGGCGCAAATACAGCATGCGCTGGTAGCCCAGGTAGGAGCTGTCGACGCTCTCTGCCATGCGCGCCAACCTTTCGGTCACCGGGAACTGTGCCTGCATGACGCCGATAGGCTCGGCACGTCCGTTGGTACGAAACAGTACCGCTGTTCGAACGATGTAGCCTTCCGGATCCAGCGCAACGTACGGCCGTCCCTGCTGCAATTGCAGCAACACTTCTTCGCTTAGTGGGTGCGGCAATTCGGCCTGGGAACTGTTTGAGCTGGTCGCCAGAATGCGGTTATTGCTACCGTAAATCGTAATCTCGCTGGCGCCGCTCTCACGCCGCAGCATGCTGAGTTCAAACACCAACTGTCGTTCGTTACTTTGTCCGAGTTGCTGCGCTATCTGCTGCGTTGCATTCAGATGTTGTCGCACCTGCATCGACAATGCTGCCTGACTCAGCTTCAGCGCATTCTCCATGCCTTCTTCAACTTCAACGTTGAACCACGAATCAATGCCACGATTAATAAACTGCAGTGAGAAATAGAAAACGATGATGAGTGGCAATACGGCCAGGCCGACGAACATGCCGACCATGCGCGCTTTTAGTCGGGCACCGGGAACATGCGTCCGGTAGTCACGCCAGAGGCGCGCAAGATTTCCGACCAGCAGAATAAACAACAGGATGATGCCGGCAATATTGACTCCGAAAATGACGTTGTGCAGCCGATCGAAATCATTTGAGTTCTGAGCAGTGAGGCTCAGCAAGAACACCGCAACCAATACCGTGCCGACCCCGAGCGCGGCCAGCAAGGTATAAAAACCGCGCTTTATCGCTCGAGAATCCATTCAATCCATTCGCTTTCGAGTTGCCACTGGCCGCGCCAGAAGAACAGCATGCGTAACGGCGCTGAATACTGCCGTGTCTGCAGTAGCGCCCGCACGCGTATTCGATAGGTGCTATCGGCTTCAAGTACCGCATCATCAATAATCGGCAGGCCCTGTACCCGACCCAGGTTATTCAATGCAGAGTAGAGCGTCGCAAAAGAGTCCTGATCACCACTGTTCAGGTTGCGTACGATGTAGCGCTGCGTTAACGGGTGATAGACAAGCTCGTAGCGAGTCGCCAGTTCTGCCTCAAGATTGTCGATATACCAGCGGCGAACGCGGATCAACTCTGTCTGTAATTCGATCGTCAGGGTAAAGCCGCTCGACAGCGCGCGCAGCGCCTCGCTACTCAATACCAGCTGCATACGCGCGTCCAGCACGTGCACGCCATCCACCAGCTCAGACTCGGCTGAGCGGATCTCGAAGTAACCTTCGCGGTCTTCCGCTTCGTCCTGGGCCGTGGCGTTAGCGCCTGCCAGCAATAGCAGCAACAGGGCTGGCAACAGGCGAGAACGTCGATTTTTTGCTGCGGGTGACATTAGTTATTCTTCTGAGACCTTTTCCAGGCACGCAAAGTAGAAGCCATCAAGATCTGCTGTTCCGGGTAGGACTTGATGACCGCAGGCCTTGTCACGCATTAGATCGTGGATGTTGTTATCTTGCAACAGAGGCGCTTCCCTGGCGTCACTGCAGTCTGCAAGGAAGCGCGCAACAACAACATCGTTTTCCGCCGCCAGCACTGAGCAGGTTACGTACAATAAGCGTCCGCCCGGCTTGAGTGTTGGCCATAGCCCTTTAAGTATCGCCAGCTGCGTTTTGCCCAGCGCCGCGATATCAACCGATCGCCGCAGATGTTTTATATCCGGATGACGACGAATCACGCCGCTGGCCGAACATGGCGCATCCAGCAGGATGCCGTCATAGGGTTGTTGGTCCCACCATGCCTCGGGATTTGCCGCATCGCCGCACACAATGTTCGCGCTTAGTCCGAGTCGGTCAAGATTCTGACCGATACCATCCAGCCGCTCGGCATCGCTATCAACGCTTGTCAGGGAGATCGCAGCGCCGCCGACTTCCAGCAAATGGCCACTCTTGCCGCCAGGCGCGGCGCAGGCATCGAGAATTTGGCCCTTCACCTCCGTAAGCAACCATGGCGCCGCTAGCTGCGCCGCTGCATCCTGCACCGACACATGCCCTGCTGCAAAGCCGGGCAGGATATCGACGGACTGCGGTTCAGCCAGGCGCACCGCCTGCGGCAGCCCCGGGATCAACTCGGCTTCAATATCAATCTCTTTAAGGCGCAACACATAGTCCGCAGCACTGCCATGGGCCGGATTTACGCGTAGCCACATCGGTGCGCGGTCATTGTTGGCAGCAAGAATCGACCGCCAGTCGTCCGGCCAGTCCGCACGTAACATCTCGATCAGCCAACGCGGATGATCGTACTCGGCTTCTTCGTTAGACGGTGGCTGATCCGCAATTCGGTCGCGCAAGAAGCGGCGCAATATTGCATTCACCAGTGGCGCGAGCTTCGGGCGGCCCAGGTGTCGAGCGGCCTCGACCGTCTCCGACACCACCGCATGATCGGGGATTCGTGTATCGCTAAGCTGAAAAAGTCCGACGGCGAGTAAGGCATTAATACTGCTGTCACGCGCCTTAAGTGGCCGCGACACCAGCGTGTTGATCCACGCCTGCAAGTGCCAGTGACTGCGCAACGTGCCGTAGCTCAACATGCGCAGCAGTGGTCGATCCCGTTCGCTAACCTGGCCCTGGAAATCTGCCAGGGCGCGATCCAAGGAGCGCCCTTTGGACGTCACATTGTCGACAACCTGCGCCGCGGTCGCGCGCAGCTTCGCGCCGGTCACATTCTCGCTCACAGCTGACGACCAACGATGTCGATATTCGAGACGAACTGTGCGGCGCTGACCGGACGCTTGCCGGCACGCTGCAATTCGAGCAGCCGCAGTGCGCCCTGGCCACAGGCAACCACAATGCCAGCGGCATCCGCCGCAACAATGGTCCCAGCCGGCGCAGCATCTGCAGCCGTCTCTACTGCCTGCCAACATTTAACGCGATCGTTATCGAACATGAAGTACGCGCCGGGCACCGGATTAAATGCGCGCACCAGGCGCGCCAGCTCCGTTGCCGGCCGCTGCCAGTCAATGCTCGCATCACTGGTTTTTATTTTGTGCGCATAAGTCGCAGCAGCGTCATTCTGCTGCGCTGCGCTGATTCTCGCATCGAGAATATCTGCGAGGTACTCGACCAGAAGTGTGCCGCCGGCTGCTGCCAATCGATCGTGCAGCATGCCGGCGTTTTCCTCAGCATCGATACTCAGGGTCTCGCTCACAAACACCGGCCCGCAATCCAGTCCCGCGGTCATCGACATCAGGCACACGCCGGTCTCCTCGTCGCCGGCAAGAATCGCTGCCTGAATAGGCGCCGCGCCGCGCCAGCGCGGTAACAACGATGCATGCACGTTCAGGCAGCCCATCTTTGGAATATCCAGAACAGCTTGTGGCAACAGCAGTCCGTATGCCGCAACGATCATCAGATCGGCACGCAAGGCCGTTAGCTCCGCAACAATGTCAGCACCGCGCAATGATTCCGGTTGCAGCACTTTGATGCCTTGCGCCAAGGCGTACTCTTTTACCGGGCTCGCTCTGAGTCGCTTGCCACGGCCCGCAGGCCGGTCGGGTTGGGTGAGCACTGCAACGGGCACAACACCTGACTCCAGCAGCGCACGCAGAGACGCAAGTGCGAACTCAGGCGTACCTGCGAAAACGATTCTCGGAGATTTCATAGTGGTGTCTTATATAGGAGCGCTATCAGGCAGCTTACGCCACGCCGACAGAATTGGTCCGATGGCGCTGGTCGCGCACCAGGCGCTTGCGAATTCGCGAACGCTTCGCTTCCGACAGGTAGTCGACGAACAACTTGCCATCAAGGTGATCAATCTCGTGTTGCACAACCACTGCGAGCAAACCCTGCAGCTCGGTTTCTATCTCATCGCCGTTGCGGTCCTGGTAGCGCAGCCGTATATGTTCGGCGCGTTCTACTTCTTCATAGTAGCCGGGCACGGATAAGCAACCTTCTTCGCTCACCTGCACGCCATCTTTTTCGAGAATGACCGGATTTATAAAAACATGCGGCTCATTTTTATCGGTAGAAACATCAGCGACCAAGAAACGCCGATGTACATCCACCTGGGTCGCCGCGAGGCCAATCCCCGGGGCCGCATACATGGTCTCAAACATGTCATTGATCAGCTCGCGCAGCGCAGCGTCGATGTTTTCAACCGGCTTTGCGGTCTTGCGCAAGCGCGGGTCTGGGAATTCCAAAATCGTAAGTTTTGCCATAATTTCCTAGCTGCAGAAAGTTAGTTATTCGCGTAAATTGCGACCAATCGAGCCTAAATGATTGACTTTACTTAATAAAATGTCAGACAATTGCCGCCAGACTACCGCACCCCGGTAACAAATTACGGCCGGAAATGTGACGTAATTGGCAGCTTCGACGGCACCGGAACGACATATTATAGCAACGCTAAAAAGCTAAAGGTCTCAACACCTTGTATGGAGTATTGAGGAACATGTCCCTCCGAAAAATCAGCCTGAACTATCGCCTCCGAATGACGTTCGCAGCATTGACTGCGGCATTCTTATTCGGTTCCCTAAATGCGTTTTCACAGAGCGATTCCCCGCTGGCTGACGATCACCCGGACGAATATACCGTTCAGGTGGGCGACACGCTGTGGGATATCGCAGCAACGTTCCTTAAGGACCCATGGTATTGGCCCGAAATCTGGTACATCAACCCGGAAATTGAGAATCCACACCTTATATATCCCGGTGATGTTCTCGGTCTGGTCTATGTCGAAGGCCGACAGATGGTTGCGCCAATACGCGCATCCTCCTATCGCCTTTCACCTGAGGCACGCGCCACTCCGCTGACTGAAGCGGTAAACAGCGTGGCCTATGAAGACATCGCTGCTTTCCTTTCAACCGGTGCGGTCTTACAAAGAGATCAGGTTGACTCGCTGCCCTACCTGCTCGCGACTCGCGGCGATCATTTGGTCGCAGCAGCCGGCAACACGGTTTACGTTCGCCGCAACACCAGCAACGAACTCGGCCAGCGCTTTAATATTGTCAAGGTCGGTGATGAGTTAGTCGACCCGGACGACAACAAGGTCATTGGCTATCAGGCGACGATCGTCGGCTCAGGAACCTTGCGTCGTGGTGGTGACCCGGCAACCATGGCTATCACCGAATCCACGATGGAAGCGACTCAGGGCGACCTTCTGATCCCGATCGACAATGGTCTGCCGCTCAACTTCTTCCCGAAAGCACCTTCGGGCCAGGTCGACGGCCGCATCATTTCGGTGGTTGGTGGCGTTAGCCAGATCGGTCAATTCATGGTCATCGTCATGAATCGCGGTTCCAACGATGGTCTTACGGTTGGTGACGTTCTAACCGTATTCCAGGACGGACCTGAAGTGACTGATCATGTTGAGGGTGGCACGGTTAAACTTCCGGATGAGTCCGCTGGTACCGTCATGGTCTTCAAGACCTTCGGCGACATCAGCTACGGACTGGTCATGGAAGCAACCAGAGCGATTCATAAACTCGACCATGTTCGCAACCCGATCTAGTTATCCGGTCTGCTCGCAGACCCCATTGCTTTAACGAACGGCGCCCTCGGGCGCCGTTTTTTATTGCCTGACCGAATTACTGAACACCCGCAGCTGCCACATCGCTGTATCATTTGTTCTCGATTCAGCGAGCAAAGCGATGAGCAACGAAAAAGACGAGCTGTGGCAGGCCGACGCGCGCCATCGCATCATTCCGCAAGGTGACGAAGATTTCCCACAGCTACTCGGCGAAATCCCCAATCCACCGCACTTGTTATATGTCGACGGCGATCCGGAGGTACTGCACTTGCCTGCATTGGCCATTGTTGGCAGCCGCAATCCGAGCAAAGGGGGTGAGCGCAATGCCTACGAATTTGCGCGCCATCTCGCCAGCGTCGGCTTCACGATCGTCAGCGGCCTCGCGCAGGGCATCGACACCGCCGCACACCGCGGTGCTCTTGCCGCCGGCGGCAAGACCATCGCCTTTCTCGGCCACGGCATCGACCGCATCTACCCGGCCAGCAATAAAGATCTCGCCGAGCAGATCGCGGGCAGCGGCGCACTGGTCAGCGAGTTTCCGCTCGGAACACATCCAGGCAAGGAGCATTTTCCGCAACGAAATCGACTGATTAGCGGACTGAGCCTGGGCACGCTGGTGGTAGAGGCTGCCCGGCGCAGCGGCTCCCTGATCACTGCGCGACTTGCTGCGGAGCAGGGCAGAGAAGTTTTCGCGCTGCCGGGTTCTATCCATAATCCGCTCGCGCGCGGCTGCCATGAGTTAATTCGGCAAGGCGCCAAACTGGTCGAAACCAGTGATGACATCGTCAATGAGCTCGCGCCGCTCGTCGGCCAACTTCTGCAAAACACAATGGAATCAACGAGCAAGGAAAAACATCAAGAATCGCTCGGCGATGAATATGTTCAACTGCGAAATTCAATGGGTCATGACCCGATTAGCATCGATCAGCTGGCAGCACATTCCGGATTGACGATCGATCAGGTTTCATCCATGCTTCTGATTCTGGAGCTCCATGGGGAGATCGAATCCTTGTCCGGCGGACGTTATTCGCTATTGTGACAGGCACTTCAAGGAACCAGAAACTGAAGGAGCAGCTCCAGGCATGAAAGAAAATGTACTCGACGTACTAATGTATTTGTTCGAAACCTACGTCGACACCGAAGAAGAACCCGAAGCCGATCACAATGAACTGCGCGATGAACTCGCGCGTGCAGGTTTTGGCGACCCTGAGATAGACCGGGCACTCGACTGGCTGGACGGTCTCACCGAGCATCAGGAAAACTTCGCATACCACGCACAAACGGCGCACGGCACTCGCATATACAGCGACTTCGAGCACGAGCGTTTGGACGCGGCCTGTCGTGGATACATCACTTATCTCGAGCAAATTGGCATCCTTACGCCTCCGGGTCGAGAGATTCTGGTCGATCGACTATTAGCGCTGGAGTCCGCTGATATCGACGTTGAGCAGATCAAATGGGTCGTACTCATGGTGCTGTTCAGCCAACCCGGGCAAGAGCTTGCCTATGCCAGAATGGAAGACCTGGTGTTCGAAGAAAGTACCGGCTCAATTCACTGACAACTTGACACGCTGCTGTGAAGCACGTAATTAAACCGCGGCATCGTCCGCGGTTTTTCATTTTTGGGTAGCGCACTCTATGGCAAAGAATCTCGTCATCGTCGAATCGCCTGCCAAGGCGAAGACCATCGAGAAGTATCTGGGTAAGGACTTCGAGGTCCTTGCGTCTTACGGGCACGTACGCGATCTGGTGCCAAAAGAAGGCGCAGTCGATACCGAGAACGGTTTCGGCATGAAGTATCAGATTATAGAGCGTAACGAGAAACACGTTAAGGCGATCATGCGCTCGCTGAAGAAAGCCGACGCTCTGTACCTCGCGACTGACCCCGATCGCGAAGGTGAGGCCATATCCTGGCACTTGGTTGAGTTACTCAAAGAGAAGAAAGCTTTGGATAACAAGGACGTGCATCGGGTCGTCTTTCACGAAATCACCAAAGCGGCGGTAAATGACGCGGTCGCTAACCCGCGCAACATTTCCTCCGATCTCGTTGGCGCACAGCAAGCTCGTCGGGCGCTCGACTACCTGGTCGGATTCAATCTTTCTCCATTATTGTGGAAGAAGGTGCAACGCGGTCTGTCGGCGGGTCGCGTACAAAGCCCCGCCCTGCGCATGATCGTTGAACGCGAGCTTGAGATAGAAGCATTCAAGCCACGCGAATACTGGAGCATCGAAGCCGACGTCAGCAAGCAGGAACAGCCGTTTTTATCGCGCCTGGTGTCTTACAAGGGCGAGAAAGTCGAGCAGTTCAGTTTCGAGAACGAAACGACGGCTCGCGACGTAGAAAAGACCATTATCGATGCTGCCAGCGGCGAACTCACTGCGGTCAGTATCAGCAAAAAGCAACGCCGCCGTAACCCGACCGCACCGTTCACCACCTCAACACTGCAGCAGGAGTCATCACGAAAACTCGGCTTCAACACGCAGTGGACCATGCGGGTTGCACAGAAATTGTATGAGGGTATTGAAATCCCGGGCGAAGGCCAGGTCGGTTTGATCTCCTATATGCGTACTGACTCGGTGACACTGGCGGACGTGGCCGTAGCCGAGATTCGCGAGCTTATCGCCGAGCGTTACGGAGCCGAGAACGTTCCTGACGAGCCGCGCACCTTCAAGACCAAGGCCAAGAACGCGCAAGAGGCGCATGAAGCCATCCGACCCACGTCGGTACGCCATACGCCAGAGTCGATCAAGGATTCGCTGGACGAAGACCAGTTTCGCCTCTACTCACTGATCTGGAAGCGCACCATGGCCTGCCAGATGGTGCCCGCCGTGTTCGATACTGTTGCAATTGAACTGGCGGCTGGTGATCCGGAGGCCGGACATCGTTTCCGCGCGAACGGATCTGTATTGGTCGAACCGGGTTTTATGGCCGTCTACAAGGAAGGCCAGGACGATGCCGCCAAAGACGATGACGGTGACCGCTTACTGCCTGAGGTTAACGAAGGCGACGTGATCAAGATTGAAGAGCTGCGTACGGATCAACATTTCACTGACCCACCGCCGCGCTTTACCGAAGCCAGCCTGGTTAAGACGCTGGAAGAATACGGCATCGGTCGCCCGTCGACCTATGCAAGCATCATCGCGACGCTGAAGAACCGAGAGTACGTCGAAATAGAAAGCAAACGCTTCTACCCGACTGACATCGCACGCATCGTTATCGGTTTCTTGACCGAGCACTTTCTGCAGTATGTCGACTACGACTTCACAGCCAATCTTGAAGATGAGCTGGATGCTGTTTCGCTCGGCGAAAAAGACTGGGTACCGGTGCTGGCGAGATTCTGGACGCCGTTCAAGGAACTCTGTGACGACAAGGAAGAGTCGGTCAGTCGTGAGCAGGTTGCACAGGCGCGCGAACTCGGCATTCATCCGAAAAGTGGTAAGCCAATGACGGTGCGTATGGGCCGCTACGGTCCGTTTGTGCAGATCGGCACCAAGGATGACGAGGAGAAGCCGAAGTTTGCCGGCCTGCGTCCTGGTCAGAAGATGAACGACATCACCATGGAAGATGCACTGGAGCTCTTCAAGCTGCCGCGCAAACTGGGTGAAACAGAAGACGGCCTGCCCGTATCTGCCAGCGTCGGCCGCTTTGGTCCATATGTTCGCTACGGCGACAAGTATGTGTCCATGAAGGAAGACGATCCGTATACCGTCGAGTTGCCACGGGCACTCGAGCTGATCGAAGCCAAGAAGATCGAGGACGCGGCGCGCCTCATTCTCGACTTCGAAGAGCAGGGCATTCAGGTCCTGAACGGTCGCTATGGTCCGTACATCACCAACAAAGAGAAGAACGCCCGCGTGCCGAAAGATCGCGAGCCGAAGACGCTGACGCTCGAAGAATGCATTGAGTTGCTCGCAGCAGCACCTGTGCGCGGCAAGCGCGGCAAGAAGAAGGCGAAGAAGAAGACCGCCGAGAAGAAGCCAGCGAAGAAGAAAGCCAAGAAAAAGGCAAAGAAAAAGGCGAAAAAGAAAGCGAAGAAGAAAGTCGCCAAGAAGACCAAGAAGAAAACCGAGGAATAAGTCGCCGGCATGAATGAGTTCATCTCCCAGGCTGCCCGGATCCTGCTTGATGGAGGTGTAATTACCTGCCCGACCGAGGGCGTATTTGGCCTGAGTTGCATGCCAGACAACCCGGCCGCCGTGCGGCGACTGCTCGAGATCAAACAAAGAGATCCTGCGAAGGGACTCATCCTGATCGCAGCGTCAAAACAGCAACTGCGCGATTGGGTAGCGGTAGCGCCGGAGGATATTCCGGATCCGCAAGCTGAGCGACCCGTCACCTGGATCGTGCCAGCAGCTGCGACGGTATCAGAGCTGGTGCGCGGCGAGCACTCCGGTATCGCTGTGCGACTAACAAGCAACCCGACCGCGCATGCGCTTTGCGTAGCGGTTGACTCACCGCTGGTATCAACCAGCGCCAATCTCGCGGGCGAAGCAACGGTCGAAGACAGCGAGGCACTTCACCGCACATTTGGCGGGCGTGTAGACTATGTCCTGCCCGGCGAGTGTGGGCCTGCAACCGGACCCTCCGAAATTATCAACCTGCAATCAGGCAAAAAACTGCGATAACACAATGAATGAATTAGATCAGGTAAAGGACTATCTGCAGGCGCTGCAGAGCCGCATCGTCACCGGACTGGAACAGCTGGACGGCAAGCAGACATTTCGCCGCGACGCCTGGCAGCGTCCTGCTGGCGGCGGCGGACTCAGTTGCATCCTCAGTGACGGCGAGGTGTTCGAGCAGGCCGGAGTAGGCTTCTCGCATGTATTTGGCAACGAATTGCCGCCCTCTGCGACCAAAGCAAGACCAGACCTTGCCGGCCAAAGTTTTCAGGCCGTCGGCGTGTCGCTGGTGATTCACCCCAAGAATCCTTATGTGCCAACCACACACGCAAATTTTCGATACTTTTCGGCCGGCGATCCAAATGCCGGCCCTTCGGCCTGGTGGTTTGGTGGTGGCTTCGACCTAACCCCTTACTACCCCTTCCCGGAAGACGTGGTGCATTGGCATCAGGTGGCGAAAGATGCGTGTGCGCCGTTCGGTGACGACGTTTACGCGCGCTATAAAAAATGGTGTGACGAGTATTTCTATTTAAAGCACCGCGATGAGACGCGTGGCGTCGGCGGCTTATTCTTCGATGACGTTAACAAAGGCGGCTTTGAGAAGAGCTTTGAGTTCTTGCGCGCAACTGGCGACAGCTTTCTGCCCGCGTATGCGCCCATCGTCAAGGCTCGCAAGAGCCATCGCTATGGCGAGCGGCAGCGCGAATTCCAACTCTACCGCCGCGGCCGCTACGTCGAATTTAACCTGATCTATGATCGCGGCACGATATTTGGGCTGCAGTCAGGCGGGCGAACCGAATCCATTTTAATGTCTCTGCCGCCGCGCGTGCGCTGGGAATACGACTGGAAGCCAGAGCCGGGCTCGGCTGAGGAAAAGCTGTACACCGATTTCTTGCGGCCCAGAGACTGGCTTGCGGACAGCCCTGCATGAGCAACAGTGCACTGCGACCTTTTCATCTCGCGATTCCCGTAACAGACCTTGCGGCGGCGGATGCGTTTTACTGCGGCACGCTCGGCTGCGACAAGGGCAGAACGGATAAACGCTGGATCGACCTTAACTTTTTTGGTCACCAGGTGACCCTGCATCTGGTCGCGGACAACGGCGATCAGGCAGTCACCAACCCGGTCGATGGCGACCATGTACCGTCGCGCCACTTCGGAATCGTTCTCGATATGTCGGACTGGCAGCTGTTAGCAGACAAGCTGCGGGCAGCCGAAATGGAGTTCCTGATATCGCCACGCATCCGGTTTGCCGGTGAGGTCGGCGAGCAAGCAACAATGTTTTTCTTCGACCCGGCCGGTAACGCACTGGAATTCAAAAGCTTTTCTGATCCGGAGCAACTTTTCGCACATTAGTGCCGATGCCGCTGCGGTTCTCTTTTTGAGGCTCGAATGGTAACGTCCCACGATGTCGTGGATCGAAGAAATAGACGTTACCGAAGCCGATGGACAGCTTGCACAGATCTACGCCGAGCTGATCGAGAAACGCGGTAAGGTTGCCAACATCCTGCAGGTGCACAGCCTGAATCCGGCGGCCATGGCGAATCACGCCGACCTCTACATGACACTCATGTTTGGCAAGTCGGGTTTGCGGCGCGCTGAGCGCGAGGCAATCGCAGTCGTCGTTTCTGCCACTAATGAGTGTCCCTACTGCGTCAACCACCATGCCGAGGCACTGCAACGCTACGTCAAAGGGGACGTGCTGAAGCTACTGGTCGAGGCCGACGGTCTCGAGACTCTGGAACCGCGACTTAGCAATATCGTTCGTCATGCTGAAAAACTGACCTCGGCACCCGGTGCAATGACCGAAAGCGATCTCGGCGAACTACGCGCTGTTGGACTCGACGATCAGGACATTCTCGATCTGACCTTGATCGTTTCATACTTCAATTTCGTCAATCGTATCGCGCTGGGTCTTGGTGTTGAATTTTCCGCTGACGAAGTCGCCGGCTACAAGAACGACTAATGAACGTCTTGCGACTTGCGGCGTTACTCATCCTGCTCGGCGGTACGGCAAGCGCTGACGTTGAATCAAATCTGCGCTCAGCGGGCAGTCTCGGTGGCATACGCTTGGCAGACAGCGAAGAACCCGCAACCAGCAAAGTGTATATCGTGCAATTGAGCGCACCAGCCGCGGCTGAGTTCGACGCGAAGACGCGGCCACTCGCCTATAAGTCCGGGACTGAACGCACTCGTTTCGACAAATCCAACTCCCGAGTGCAGGCGTATACCGCACGCCTGGCTGCGGACCAGGACAGAGCATTCCAAAAGGCAGGGCCTGGCGCGGAGATGGTGTACCGCTACCAGTATGGTTTGAATGGCTTCGCGGCACGCATGCATCCGGCACAGGCGCACAAGCTTGCTGCGCTGCCCGAGGTACTGCAGGTCTGGGAGGACGAAATTCGGCCGTTGGCGACCGATAAGAGCGTCACTTTTCTTGGCCTTTTCGAGCCGGTCGTGGGCTTGCGTGGCACGCCCGGCCTCGATGGCGATGGCATCGTCATCGCCATGATCGACAGCGGCATCGCGCCGGAACATCCGGCACTGCAGGATACGCGTGAGGCTAATCGACCCAGCATGTGCCTAAGCACCTGGGCGGAAAACTCGCTTCTCGGCAGGTGGCTCTGCCGTCGTTATGAGAAGCGGGATGACGAGGTCATTTTCGAACCGCTTGAAGGCTGGACGGGCGAATGTCAGGCGGGCGAACGCTTCGAGGCAAGCGACTGCAATAACAAAATTATCGGCGCGCGCTATTTCTCCGCTGGCGCCGAAGCAACCGGACCGATCGACGCAGGTGAAATCATGTCGGCCCGTGATGTTGACGGACATGGCACACATACGGCGACTACCGCGGCGGGTAATCGCGTCAAAGCGTCAATATTCAATACGTTTATCGGGCGCGTTGAAGGCGTAGCACCTGCTGCACGCATCTCGGTCTACAAGGCTTGCTGGCTGCGACCGGGTGATTCGCGCGCCAGCTGCAACACCTCGGATCTCGCCAATGCTATCGATGCTGCGGTCGCTGATGGTGTCGATATCATTAACTACTCGGTCGGCAGTTCAATGACCCGAATCACCGCGCCGGACGATATCGCATTGATGGCGGCCAACAAGGCCGGCGTCTTCACGGTTGTTGCCGCGGGCAATGATGGTCCAGCTTTCGACACGATCGGCTCACCTGCCGGCGGACCGTGGGTCATTACAGCCGCGGCCTCAACGCGTGCGGGCAAGTCATCGTCCGAGGCCATGGAGATCAAAACACCCGCCAGCATCGCTGGCCTGTATGTTGCGCGCGAAGCGAACTTCACGCCGGAGCTGCAATCCGTGGGGCCCATTGAAGGTAGCCTCGTGCTGGTCGACGATGACACCGACACCACATCGGACGCGTGCGAAGAGTTGATCAACGCAAGTGAGGTTTCCGGAAAAATCGCATTTGTGCAGCGCGGTAATTGTGCGTTCGAAATCAAACTTGCGAACGCGGAGGATGCCGGCGCCATCGCCGTTGTGGTCTATAACATTGCCGGGGACCCGATCGTCATGAACGGCGACGAGGGTAGCGTCGATATTCCCGCCGTGATGATCGGCCAGGCGGACGGCAACCTGATACTTGCCGAGCTTGATAGCATCTTCGACGTCAAGGTCTTGCTCGACAAGAATCTTTTCCTGCAGGAAAACGATGCCGGTAACACGATGGCGTCCTTTTCTGCGCGCGGCCTGGGGCCGGTGCCCAACATTCTAAAACCGGACGTCACCGCACCGGGTGTCAATATCCTCGCAGGCTTCACGCCCGATGCTGTGAACGCCACACAGGGCGAAGAGTTTGCGTATCTCTCCGGCACGTCAATGTCGACGCCGCATGTCGCAGGTGTTGCTGCGCTCTTGTTGCAGGCCAATCCTGACTGGAGCCCGTCGGCGTTGAAGTCCTCGTTGATGACAACGGCGCGGCAGAACCTGACATTGGATGATGGCGAGACAGCCGCAACGCCGTTCAACTTTGGTGCCGGACACATTGTGCCCAATGACGCCGTCGACCCGGGGCTGGTGTACGACGTTAGCGATGACGAGTTTGACGCCTTTGCCTGTGGCATAGAGTCGCCCGCCGTTTCTCCGGAGCGTTGCGACGAACTGGAGCTGGCAGGTTTCTCGTTTGCTGGAGAAGACCTCAACCAGCCATCAATCGCGATCGCGAATCTCGCCGGGCAACAGACCGTTCGCCGTCATGTAACCAACGTCAGTGACGAGTCGGGCACGTACACCGCAGAAATCACGGCACCCTCTGGCGTTAGCGTTAGTGTTGTACCGTCCAGCCTCACCGTTGCCCCCGGAGCCACCGCATCTTTTGACGTCTCGTTCAGCTTCGACTCAGGTCCAATCGATCTTTGGCGCTTTGGTGCTTTGACCTGGGTTGACGATGATCGCGAGGTTTACAGCCCGATCGCCGTACGTCCGGCCTCCGTCACGGCGCCCGGGCAAATCACCGCTCTGGGAGCCAGCGGCAGCCTCTCGTTTGCAGCGGACTTTGGGTACACCGGCGCATACGCACCACGCGTGCATGGCTTGCGCCTGCCGGTCGTCATCGGCGACGAAGTGAACGACGATGTCGATAACAACTTCAGCTTCGTCGACAATGATCCGACCAAGACATTTACATTTCGCCGTGGCGACGGCGTAACAATCCACTTGGTTGACCTGGCTGCGAATCAGATCTTTGTGCGATTTGCTTTGTTCGATGCTCTGACCGACGGCGATGACGATCTGGATATGTACGTTTACTACTGTGCCGATCTCATCAATTGCGTGCTCATTGACGAAAGCGGCGAGCCGACGTCTCAGGAAGAGGTCAACATTTACTATCCTGACGCTGGCCGTTACGCAGTGCTCGTGCATGGTTTTGAAACCGACGAAATTATCGGTGGGCCGGGTGCCATATACCGGCTACTTGGCTGGTCACTCGGGCTCGTGGATGACCCGGGCAATATGAACGTAACTGGCCCGTCATTTGTGAACGCCGGAGCTACCGACACAATTTCGGTTAACTGGAACGTCTCGCAAACCGAGACTATCTACCTGGGCGGAATTTCACACAATACGCCGCAAGGCATATCGGCGTTCACGCTGATTCGTATCGCTAACTAGTTCAACCAGCCACAGCGCTTGGCGACTCGCGCGTATAGCAATATCGCCACGCCAATGACGAATACCATCGACGGAATAATCAAGCTATTCACACCAAGGATGCTGTAGGCGTCTCGCAGGACGAATGCGTCAACATCCTGCACGACGATCCCTGCCAGAGAAATTGCGAACACGGGTATTGCCCAGGTCTTGCGCAACAGCAGGAGTACGCTACCGAGCACGCCGGCATTTACCGCGATAGCGAATGCGGATGTTGCCCAGGTCGGAGTCGTCAACAAAAATTCCTGATGCGCCTCTGTCATCGCCGCAAGCGCCTCTGGCGTGATTGATACGTGACCGATATAGAAGACAAGTCCAATCAGGTTCCAGACCAGCGCCGCGCCGCTGATAATCCAGAAATTGGTACTGGGTTTGCTATTTATAGCATCCGACATCGTAATCCCCTCGTTATTGCCCAACTGCAGAGCTTAAACAGGGCTATAAAGTAGCGCAGGGCTTGTGTCGGAAGCAACCCGTGACGTGATCATTGACCAGGCCGGTGGCTTGCATATGGGCATACATGATTGTGCTGCCAACAAACTTGAAGCCGCGCTTCTTAAGGTCCTTGCTAAGCGCGTCCGACTCCGGGGAGGTAGCAGGCACATCACTGTCCTGCTTGAATCGGTTTTGAATTGGTTTGCCATCAACAAAGCTCCAGATGTAATTACTGAAGCTGCCGAACTCCTGCTGCACCTTGATGAAGGCCTTGGCATTAGTCACAGCAGACTCAACCTTGAGCCGATTGCGAACCACTGCCGGGTCTAGCAAGATCCTGGCGATACGTTTCGGCGTAAAGCGGGCGACTTTCTGTACATCAAAATCAGCAAAGAGCTTTCGATAGCCGTCGCGCTTGTTCAGGATCGTCGACCAACTAAGCCCGGCCTGTGCACCCTCAAGAATCAGAAACTCAAACTGTACGCGATCATCGAAGACCGGCACGCCCCACTCGGTATCGTGATATTCGATGTAATTGAGGCTTACGCCCTCCGCCCACCTGCAACGCTGTATCTTCTTATTCATCGCACTAATCTAACAGCTAGCGCCGACCACTGCTCACTCAAAACCAGGCAAAACACCCTCTTCCAAAAACCAGGGACAGTTTACTCAAACCCCTTTTATTAATTGGGGTTTGAGTAAACTGTCCCTCAATAAAAAAGCCCGCGCGATGCGCGGGCTTTGTCTTGCGTCTTGCTTGTTGCGTCAGTCTTACTTCTTGTCGCCGCCGCAAGAACCTTCAGCTTCTTTCTCACCACCGCAAGAACCTTCAGCTTCCTTCTCGCCGCCACAGGAACCTTCAGCATCTTTACTGTCGCCTTCCTTGTCGCCGCCGCAGCTACCTTCGCCGCATGAACCTTCTGTCTCTTCCTTGCCTTCCTTATCACCACCACAAGAACCTTCTTCGCCCAGCAGGAAGCCAGAACTCAGAGTGGTCATTGCGAATGGGCTTTCTACAACTTCAGCACTTGCAATGCTTGAACCAAGTGCAAACGATCCAGCCAATGCGGCTCCAACGGCCAGCGCTACAGGTTTAATCACTTTCTTATCCGACATTTTTCTCTCTCCTACAGGGGTTATATGGCGAGGCAGAATTAAGTTTCCCACGTCACCGATTGCAACAATTGTTTCTGTACTTCTTCCAGCTTCTCTTCCCGCGAACCGATGATCGCAATGCTCCCATCACCCACAGGTAGTATGACTCCGTGGGAATTCTCATCGTTCAATGAAATTGCCTCGGAAATTTTTTCGTGCGGTAGCAGCATGATGGTAATCGGACCATGCTCTCCCTGAATAACCAGGTGCGGTACGTCATGCCCTCCTATCGGGCAGGTCTCGGCAAAGGTGATCAAACCTGCGCTGTGATCCATGGCCGCAATATTCGCCGGCACAACCTGACGCAGCTTGTCGTCTGAAACCTTCTTGTCGGTCACCTGCAGCGCAGCGGGTTCATGTGTTGTGTGTGCCAGAACTTCTTCGGCGAGCGAATCAAACTGTTGGCCGTGATCAACACCAAAGCGAAACCCGATAAACACGGCGAGCACTACTGTAGCGGCAACGGAATACCAGGTTTTCATTGCGATCCGACGTCGCGGTTCCAGTGCTACGACATTGCCGGTATCAACGCCATCAAGCGATGGCATAACGAGCTCCGGCACGTCCAGTGCAAGTGCGCGACCGATTTGCAGGTCCAAAGCCTGCATCTCACGCCGATACTCCTGGCACGACTGACAGTCGCTAAGATGCCCGGCCCCACCGTCGAAGCGGGGGTCTGCGCCTATTGCCTGTTTGTAGTCGTCGCAATTCATTCTGATGCCTGCTGTTGCATTACGTCCCTGAGCTTTGCCCTTGCTCTGTGTAGCCGCGTTAGTACCGCGCCTTGCTTTAATTCCATCTGCTCTGCGATCTCGTTGGTGCTGTAACCCATCATTACCTGTAGCACCAGGGGTTCGCGATAGTCGTCTTCCAGTTCATATATCGCTGCGCGCATATCACGCAAATCGTCATCTGGCGCTTCCGCCAGCAAAGCAGCCTGCGAGGCAGTCAGATTATCGATGTCGACAGTTTCGAGTCGCTTGCGCTCAAAGTACCTGGCATTTTCGCGACGAACTATCGTCAACAACCAGGGCTTGGCGGCGGCATCGTCACGAAGCGCTTCCAGCGACTTCCATGCGCGCAGCATCGACTCTTGTACAACATCCTCAGCGATCGCTTTGTCCCGACACAGCCAGGCGGCGTAGCGATACATGTCCTGATGATAAACAGCCACTATCTGATCAAATCTCTTGCGCCGACTAACGTCAGCAGTGTTGCTTTGCATACGAGAAGACCCGCCTTTTCTTGTAATTATTACGGAATACGCCGAAAACTGTGATTCAGACGTGGAATCCAGCCCCAAATACAGGGAAAATCGAGACTTATCAGGTAATTTAGACTAAATATGAGCGGCAATAAAACCCCACACTTCCCTCAGATCCGGATGCGGCGCAGTCGCCGCACTGCCGGACTCCGCCGTTTGGTCGCCGAATCCAGCCTCAGTGCTGCCGATTTGATCTACCCGGTATTCATTCTTGAAGGCGAAAACCGCACAGAAGCGGTGCGTTCAATGCCCGGCGTCGAGCGCAAGAGCGTCGACAAGTTACTGCTGGAGCTCGCCGATGTGGTGGCGCTGGGAATTCCCGCGATTGCCCTGTTTCCAGTCATTGATGACGCCAGGAAGTCGCTTGACGGCGCCGAGTGCGCCAATCCGGATGGCCTGGTGCAGAGCGCCGTGCGCGAAATCAAGTCTGCTTACCCTGATTTGGCAGTAATTACCGACGTTGCTCTGGATCCGTACACAACGCATGGCCAGGACGGCATTATCGACGCCAACGGCTATGTCATGAACGACGCAACCGTGGCAATGCTGGTGAAACAGTCCGAATCACACGCCGAGGCGGGAGCTGACATCGTGGCGCCGTCCGACATGATGGACGGCAGGATTGGAGCGATTCGCAATCAGCTCGAAACGGCAGGCCACCACAATACGATGATCCTCGCGTATGCCGCCAAGTACGCTTCCTGTTTTTACGGTCCGTTTCGTGATGCCGTCGGTTCGGCAAGTAATCTAGCCGGTGGTGACAAATCCACGTACCAGATGGCACCTGGCAACAGCGACGAAGCATTGCGTGAAGTCGGACTGGATCTCGCCGAAGGTGCTGACATTGTGATGGTCAAGCCGGCTATGCCCTACCTCGACATCGTGCGTCGCGTATCGGAAACCTATTCCGTACCAACATTTGCCTATCAGGTGAGTGGTGAATACGCGATGTTAAAAGCAGCGACTGCAAATGGCTGGCTGGACGAACGCAGCTCGGTGCTCGAAGCGCTGCTCTGTATCAAGCGTGCAGGTGCTCGTGCAATCCTCACCTACTACGCCGTCGACGCTGCTCGTTGGCTAGCTGACTAAGGTTATACTGGCGGCGTGGAAACAGAGACCGTCACAATCGATCGATACGGCGTCATGGGATACCCCGTTGCACAGAGCCGTTCGCCAGTAATTCACCGACTGTTCGCACTACAAACAGATCAGCACTTGCAGTACGAACTGTTACAGATTACGCCTGAAAACCTTGAAAGAGCGGTGCGCCAGTTTCAACATACTGGTGGCAAGGGCTTGAACGTTACAGTGCCGCACAAGCAAACTGTCGCCAAACTTTGTGATCATGTTTCCGAACGTGCCCGCCTTGCCGGAGCGGTGAATACATTGTCATTCAAAGACGGCGAGATCCATGGCGACAACACCGACGGTATTGGGCTGCTGCGCGACCTGGTCGTAAATCTCGGCGTCAATCTGGACAGTGCAAACATTCTGATTCTTGGTGCTGGCGGCGCAACGCGTGGCATCGTTGGCCCGCTGCTCGAGATGGAGCCAGCCTCCATTCGCATTGCAAACCGAACCCTGGGCCGGGCACAAGCTATCGCCAATGAATTTGGTCAGATGGGCCCGGTCTCTATCTGTCGCTTGGACGAGGTTCCTACCACTGAAGTTTATGATCTGATTATCAATGCGACGTCCGCGGGTGTAAAAGGCGAATCGCCGCCGTACCCGGCGGCCGCAATTAGCGCAAATACGTTTTGTTACGACCTTTCTTACGGCATCAAGCCAACACCATTCAGCGTATGGGCACGTGAACATGGCGCCGAGAAATCGGTAATGGGTTGGGGCATGCTGGTCGAACAAGCTGCTGAGTCGTTTAGTATCTGGCGCGGCGTAATGCCGGACACCGCACCGGTCCTCAAGCAGATGGCGATCAAAGCCTAGCTGAGCATTATGCAAACGGACCCGGCAGGGTAATGTCTCGCTTCTGTCTGCTGTGTTTCACGCTCGCTGCAATGTGCCTGTCCACCACAGCGAATGCACAGGCTGCGGATGTCGGCTCTGTGCATTGGGCCTACAGTTCGTACTTCGGTACCGGCTGGTATGAAGTGAGGGACAATCGAGACGTATTTGTGCTGCGTATTTCACCGCAATGGCAACTGCGTGAAGCCGAGCTGTCCGAGGACGGGGAGAGAACGGTGGGCATCGACTTCAAACTCTCGATTACAACCGGACTGGATGAATTTACCGTCGTTGATATCCCGGGTGCCGTAGATACCGACAATCTAGCAAGTCTGAGCGTCACACCCGGCGTGGATTTCACCATTCCCATCAGCGAACGCTGGACGCTGCGACCCTATGCTGCAATCGGCTGGGGCACGCTGCTGGGTGAAAGTGCGTCAGCCTGGAGTTACTGGGGCGGGATCAAGAGCCACTACAGTTTTTCGCATGGCAAGCTTGAGTGGGCGTTGGTCAACGCGGCCGGATATGTCGGCTATTCACCGAATGACGCCAATACTGAAGATTTCTGGCCGCTGATGACCGGCCTTGAGTTCGACTACCCCATGGGCAATCTTAAGCTGGGCGACGAGCAGCTTTTCCTGAGTTGGCACGGCATGTACACGAGCTTTGAAGATGATCTTGATCTGGAGGCGGAGACCGGCTTGGCGGATCCCATCTCTGATCAATGGGAATTCGGCCTGTCGTTGCATAAGGAAAGCTCACCGATCAAGATTGGCTGGTTCCGTTTCGATCGGCTGGGGCTCGCATATCGCTTTAGCTCATCCGGCGACCTGAAAGGCATAAGCCTGGTACTGCAATCCATGTTCGATCGCTAGACCCGGCGGAGTATAATAATGAAAAAGATACTTGTTCTTTGCACAGGCAACTCGTGTCGATCGGTAATGGCCGAGTCGTTGATCAATCACCTCGGCAAGGGTAAGTATGAGGCGGTCAGTGCCGGCAGCTTTCCAGCCGGATACGTCCATCCCGAATCTATGCAGGCGCTAAGGCGTAACGGTATCGATGTTGGCGAGCCGTACAGCAAGTCCTGGGATGAGTTTGCCGGCCATGCGTTTGATTACGTGATAACCGTCTGCGATCAGGCTGCCAGCGAACACTGCCCTGCGTTTCTTGGTGAGTATCACAAGCTGCATTGGAGTACACCGGACCCGGCCAAAGCCGAAGGCACTGAAGAAGATATTCGCCAGGCCTTCGATGAAGCACTGCAAATGCTCAGGAAGCGGATTGAGGACGAACTACTATGAGCGTCGACAACGAAGCATCAATGGGACTGTTCGAGCGATACCTTTCATTGTGGGTTGCGCTTTGTATCGCCGCGGGCGTAATTCTTGGCATCGTAATGCCGGAACTTTTCCAGGCGATTGCATCGATAGAGTACGCCAGTGTCAATCTGGTCGTTGCCGTGTTCATCTGGGTAATGATCTACCCGATGATGGTCAATGTTGATTTCGCATCTATAAAGGACGTCGGCAAAAAGCCCAAGGGTCTTTGCATCACGCTGGTCGTCAACTGGCTGATCAAGCCGTTCAGCATGGCGGCACTGGGTATTTTATTCTTCCACCACGTCTTCGCTGGAATGGTCGAACCGGAAACGGCGAAAGAGTATATCGCCGGCATGATCCTGCTTGGTGTCGCACCCTGCACCGCGATGGTGTTTGTCTGGAGCCAGCTGGTGCGTGGTGATGCAAACTACACACTGGTCCAGGTCTCTATCAATGACATCATCATGGTGTTCGCGTTTGCACCAATCGCCGCTTTCTTACTGGGCGTAACCAACATTGTTGTGCCATGGGAAACACTGCTTCTTTCAGTAATACTTTACGTCGTTATTCCCTTGGCGGCCGGTTATGCGACTCGAAAACTGCTTGACGACACCGCAGACCATGCGCGAATCGCAAACTTTACCCGCAAGGTAAAACCATTTTCCATCATGGGCCTGCTCGCCACGGTTGTGTTGTTGTTCGGCTTTCAGGCACAGACCATTATCGACAAACCCCTGGTAATCGCACTGATCGCCGTACCGCTGCTAATTCAGAGCTACGGAATATTTGCCATAGCTTACTTGTGGGGATACCTGTGGCGCGTGCCGTTCAATACGGCTGCACCCGCTGCGTTGATCGGCACCTCAAACTTCTTCGAACTCGCCGTTGCGGTTGCGATTAGCCTGTTTGGCCTGAATTCCGGCGCGGCGCTGGCCACCGTCGTCGGCGTGCTGGTCGAGGTGCCAGTGATGCTGTCGCTGGTTGCTTTTGCGAATCGCACGCGCAGGCATTTCACGTAGTCCTGAGGTCAGTCACATTCGAAGTCATCATCGCCGATTGGCCGGCACTGCGCCGGGAAACCGTACTTACGCCAATAATCGTCGATGCCCTTTTCCACTATGAGTGCCTTGCGCACTTGCAGCCATTCATCATGCAGCTCCGATCGCCGCCGCATCGGCGAGTACGGGCTCCAGAAAAAGGCTGCAACCAGCCCCTGGGAAAATGATTCTACTGTTTGCAAATTAAGGTCATTACTCGGTCTGGAGTTGTTTATTGTGTTTGCCTGAAAGTCTCGCGAAAACGCATCCAGGCTATACGAGTCGTCTGTTTGGAACCGATACATCGCTTCGCGGCGCGTAAAAACCGAGTCAAAAATGCTCGCGAGCAACAAGGCCAATGATCGCGTATCGCCTGTCGCACCATAGTAGTCGACAAAAACAAACTCATACGAGCTCTGCCCTCTGAGCAGGCCAATCTCGAAGAGCTTGTTTGCTTGCTCAATATCGCCCTGAAAGAGCAATACAAAGGACAGGAAGCGCCGACAAATCTCATAGTTGGCATCAAGCTCAAGGCAGCGTTCAAATTCGGCCTGCGTCCTGTCCAGGTAGCCCAGTTCCAATAAAAGTGCGGCGCGAAAGTAGATGGATTGAATATTCGACGGCTCGCGTTGTACCGCAATATCCAGCTGCTCCATGGAGCTGATAGCGTCATTCTCGATTACAGACCCGCGCACTGCGTACGGCAGCGACAGGCTCTCGTCCAGGGCGGTTGCACGATCGGCCGCTTCCGTGGCTGCCGGATAAAATTCTTCCTTCGGGCCCAGGTTCCAGCCTGGAGCGACCATGTTCGCGGCGCTCAGCCCTGCCCATGCTTCGGCGAAATCCGGATCGATCGCCACTGCCTGTTCATAAAGCGCAATAATCTCAGGCAAATTCTGCCGCGATCGGATATGAAAAAGCCGCTGCGCTTTAAGGTAAGTTTCGTAGGCATCCACACTCTCGGTTGTCACTTTCACAGACGAGCGCGTGGCGCCTTGATCGCCGCCGATCAGGGCGCCGAGTTGAGTGACAATGGCGCCAGCGATTTCGTCCTGCACCGCGAATATGTTTTCAGTGGTCAATTTGCGGTCAAAGGTTTCCGACCACAAATGGGCATCGGTTTTTGCATCAATTAGCTGGGCAGTAATACGCACGGTATCGCCGGATTTGCGCACCGAACCTTCCAATACATGACGTACCTTCAATCGCTCGGCGATTAATGGAATGCCAAGGGACTCTTGCCCCTTGAAACCAAACGCCGACGTACGCGAAGCCACCTTCAGGCTCTCAATGCGCACCAGCACATTGAGAATTTCTTCGGCGATGCCATCCGAGAAGTGTGATTGATCGCTACCTGGCGACAAATCCGCGAATGGCAGGACCGCGATGGAGGCGTCGGCTATTGCATCGGCTCTGGCGCCAGCAGTTGGCTCGGGCGAGTCCGTGGTTTTGGCTTGCGACTCTTCTTCGGTACTGATCGTTGGCGGATTGAATTGTTGCCAGCCGATAAGAAGAGCGATACCAACAACCGCTACGATGGTGATGACATCCAGCTTCTTCGCAGTTTGGGAGGTATCCGATGTGGCCTTGTCGACCTCGCTATCTCTTTTTAAGCCTTCCGGCGTGAGCTCATATGCCCATGAAAATAGCAGTACTGGCACAATGCCGAGCATTAGCAAAAGCGCTATTGCCGACACCATCCAGTCCGGCAGGTGCAGCGCAGGTGTGAGAGTGTCGGCAACCTGCAGCAGCAGCCAGCCAATGACGATATACGCCGCAGCAACGCGGATAACGTTGCGTCTTTTCAATTCACCAAAAAAACTCATCGGTCAGTCTCTATCTACAATAGAAGTTTCAATTTCCGCAAGTATCTCTTCCGCCGCGGCAATAGCGGTTTCCAACTCGCCAGTCAGATGTCTCTTGAACCCAAGCCGAATTTCGACCAGATGGCGCAATCTTGGGTCTTCCGACATTTGTTTGATAGCGGCGGACCCGTCTGAGGATCGCTCAATGGCAAAGAGTGAATAATTTTTTGCTACAAAATAGGGTATGTAAATCTCTAAAGACATTTTGGCATTGTTGTGCTGGTCGTCCAGGACCTCGCCGATCACACCCTCCCAGGCCGTCAAATGTGTTCTCAACTCTCTGTTTTGCAGAATTTCCACGCGACCAGAACTAAGCAGGGCATTTAGAGTGCCGTTTCCGAGATCGATCGTTCTCGGCGCCTGCATCTCATCCAATGCGGCCAATGCGGTTAACCTTGCGTCGTCGGTTTGCCCGCCCTCGATCAAGGTCAGAATATCTTCCAGCGATTCAAGACTTTTGAGGTGTGCAGATAACTCACTACCAAGTATTTCGCGATTGGTAGCGAATTCCGATCTGAGTCCCAGCAGGAATTGCTGCTCATCGATGCGCGTCTGTCGGTCCTCCCACCAGGCGTCTATCGCGAATGCCAGCAGGATACTTGCAACAATCGCCGCGGCTTCCACCGCAATGCGCTTCCAAGGGATAGTCTGAGTAGTTGCCATATGGTGTTCGCTTGTCTGCTAACGATTGCCTATTACAGGATCAGCTGCCGGGTGACGCGCTCGGCCAGCGCCCGCGCGGCATTGATTCGATGTCTACGCCAGCCTCTTGAAGTCGCTGTTTGATGTCACAGCCAGAAGCGGCCCTTCAACCACCCTTCGTCAGGTACCAATAAAGTGCGACAGCAATTAGAGCAATTACAACCACTTTCGACCACCCAGTAGATTCCTGCACCATGGGTGCATTCGGATTCGCAAGCCGATAGGCATCAATCTCACGGTCGATGATGTCTTTTGCCTCTTTTAATCCGAGGCCCTTTTCCGTGCGCAACCGTTTGATCGCCTGGATAGTGTGTCCAGAGCGCACTGCTTGCATCACAGACTCCGACAATTTCTCTTCGATCATCTCTTTGTTCCTTCCCGCATGTCTTCTAAGGGTGGTAAGCAGTCGTTCAACATTCTAGCAGCCCAACGGCTGCCTACGGCCAGATGGAGCCGTTCGAATCAATGATTAACTTTTGAAGTGTTGCATGAAAAAAATGCAAT